>Ga0187871_10002418_pt1 | contig 15219 bp, 13 predicted proteins | sample June2016WEW_16_1_FD_132988 | JGI IMG/M metagenome (GOLD analysis project Ga0187871, IMG submission 132988) | Peatland microbial communities from SPRUCE experiment site at the Marcell Experimental Forest, Minnesota, USA - June2016WEW_16_10 | ecosystem: Environmental > Terrestrial > Soil >... | reverse complement strand
AGCGTCATCGCGCACGGGCGGATTATGGACATGGGAGACCGCATGGTGGTTGCCTCTATGGACGAATGTAGCAGGGTGCGCGGCGGACTGCGACGGGATTCGGAATAGCGGGGCTTGTTATCCCGGCGGCTACTAGTGTAGTGCGTCGCGCAGATCGACGATTACGTGCACACCGTGGGGCGGGCTATTCAGCCCGCGGACCCGCTCTCTAGCGGGTCCAGCCGCCTGAAAGGCGGCTGCGGCCAGGATTGGCCGCCCCACGCGGGCGCCTGAATACTCTCCGGGATTTCGGACGCACACACTAGCCCATCCAGCTCAGATTTTGCGCGGTCCCATCGAATTGCGAAGTGGTCTTGAACGGCTCCAGTTTTCCCGTAAGAGCCGCGTCCCTGGTCTTCGCCAACAGAGCCGACAATTGCGCATCCGTCAATGGCTGGAACGTGCGCGCGGCTTCCAGCGCCTGCTGCAGGCGCTCCATGTTATCGCACCCCGTGATGACCACCGAAGTGGGTAGATTCAGGGCGTAGTGCAGGCACTCGATGCCGGTCGCCAAACCGTGCTGCGGCAGGTTGCCGAAGGCCATGGGCTTCATTCCCAATACGCCGATGCCCTGCGCTACCAGCTTCGGCACCACCAGCTTGGCGAAGCTGCGGAAGTGCGCGTCCAACAGGTTCAGGGGCATCTGCGCGGCGTCAAAATGGAATCCGTTCTGTGCGGCCACCTCCAGCATGCGCAGATGCACGGCGGGGTCTTTGTGGCCGGTAAAGCCGATATACCGGATCTTGCCGGCCTTCTTGGCCTCCAACAGCGCCTCCAGCGGACCGTCATGCGCGAAGAAGCGGTCGGGATCTTCCATGCGGATGTTCTCGTGGTATTGCATCAGGTCCACGCGATCGGTTTGGAGCCGCTGCAGCGATTCGTCGATCTGGCGGGCGGTCGACTGCTTGGTGCGCCCGTCGAACTTGGTCATCAGGAAGACCTTCTGGCGGTAGCCATCGCGCAAGGCTTTGCCCATCCAGACTTCGCTTTTGCCGTCGTGATAGTCCCAGCAGTTGTCGAGGAAGGTGATGCCCTGGTCCACCGCGGTGCGGACCAATTTGATGGCGTCCTGCTCGGCCTGGGGGACGCCCATGTGGTAGCCGCCCAGTCCGATGGCGGAGACGCGCTCGCCGGTGCGGCCCAGCGTGCGATAGAGCATGCCGCCGGACCGCGTTTGCGCGGCGGCGGGAATGGCGGAAGCCAGAGATGCGCCGATGAGCGCGCCCAGAATCTCACGGCGTTGGGGATTGGAATCGTGCATGGGAGGAATCTTAGCACTTTCCCGCCGAGAGCGGGACTGGGAGTCCCGGCCCAGAGGGCACCCCGGCCACGGGCCTGCCCCACTTTGCTCCGAAGACGGTCTTACTCAGTTGGAGCTGGCGCTGCTGCGGCCGGTGCAGCCACGGCTTCCGGCGCCTTTTTTGCTACTGGCTTCGCGGCTTTCTTGGCGGCAGGCTTAGGGGTTTGCTTAGCTTTACGGAACGCCGCCCAACGCTTCCTGGTGGCGGCAATAATGCGCGCCTTCCCCTCTTCGCTCAGCACCCGCTTCTGCGGCTTGGGCGCGGCCGGCTTGGACTTTGCGGCGTTGAAAGCTGCCCATCGCTTCTTTTGAGCCAACCCGATGCGCCGGCGGGCGGAGGCGCTCATGGTCCGCTTCTTTCCGCCGGATTCCGGCGCGGCCGTGGCAGCCTTCGGGGAAGCCGGCTGCCCTCCAAGCTGGCTGCGTAGCTCGGCGATGCGCTGTTCGAGAGCGGCGAGCGTATGTTGCAATCCAATCAGTGCAGCGTGAAGAAATTCCGGATCTTGTTTCTGCGTTCGTGGCATTGCCTGATTATACTCCGAAGCGCACGGTTGTCTACTACGACTTTGGAGACACTCCAGTTGTTACAATCAAGCGATGTCTCTCGTGGTAGTGGGTTCAGTGGCGTACGACGGCGTGGAAACGCCGCATGGCAAGGTGGACCGCATGCTGGGCGGAGCCGCCACTTACATAGGACTGGCGGCCAGTTACTTTACTCCCGTCCAGATTGTGGCGGTGGTGGGGGACGATTTCGCGCGCGAAGACGTCGAACTGCTGGCCGCTAAGGGTATCGACCTGGAAGGTCTGGAACGCGTGCCCGGCAAGACTTTTTTCTGGGAAGGCAAATACTCTCCCGACATGAACGACCGCGAAACCCTGCGCACGGACCTCAACGTGTTCGCAGATTTCCAGCCCAAGCTGCCGGTAACGTACTGCGCAGCGCCCTATCTATTGTTGGGCAATATCCAGCCGGCGCTGCAGCGCGACGTGCGCGCACAGATGCACGGGCTGCAGCTCGCGGGCGGCGACACCATGAATTACTGGATTCGCGACTATCGCGCGGAACTGCTGGAGACGATACGCGATTGGGACTTCCTGCTGATTAACGACAGCGAGGCGCGCATGCTCTCCGGCGAGCACAACCTGCGGCGCGCCGCCGCCAGGATTCTGGACATGGGACCGCGCACACTGGTGGTGAAGCGCGGCGAGTATGGCGCGATCCTGTTCGCCAACGGCTGCCACTTTATGGCGCCGGGCTACCTGCTGGAAGACGTCTTCGACCCGACGGGCGCGGGCGATTGCTTCGCGGGCGGCTTCATCGGGTATCTCGCCGAGCGCGGCGTGGACCTGCGCGGCGGCGCGGTGGGCATCGAGGACTGGCGGCGCGCCGTGATCTACGGCTCGGTGATGGGCAGCTTCTGCTGCGAGCAATTCGGCGTGGACCGGTTTCGCACTCTGACGCGGGAAGAGGTTGAGAAAAGGTATCGCGAATTCAAAGCATGCACGGATTTCTGAGACCGCGGCGGCGGTCGCGCTGCTGAGTCTGTGGAGCGCCGCGTGGGTCTGGTTCTTCTATCGGGGCGGCTACCTGGCGTATTACGGCGATGCGGAAGCGCACCTGAATATCGCGCGGCGCATTCTGGATTCGCGCACGCCGGGCTACGACCAGATCGGCTCGGTCTGGCTGCCGTTGCCGCACGTGCTGACGATGTTGTTCGCGCGCAACGATGCGTTGTGGCGCACGGCGCTGGCGGGCTCGATTGTTTCCGCAATCAGCTTCGTGCTGGCGGGCGCCTTCCTGTTTCGAACGGCGCGGCGGGTCTTCTACGGCAAGGCGGCGGGCGCATTGGCCGCCATCGCCGCCACCGTGGTGTTCGCCACCAATCCCAACCTGCTGTACCTGCAGTCCACCGCCATGAACGAGCCTGTCTTCATGGCCGCGCTCATGGCTGTTTTGTACTTCACGGTCCGCTTCCGCGACACGCAATCGTGGATGGCCGTGGGCGGCGCTGGGTTGGCCGCGCTGTGCGGCACGCTGACGCGTTATGACGGCTGGTTCCTGATTCCGTTTGTGACATTGTTCGTGCTGATCGCGGCGAAACGGCAGCGAGTGGCGAAGGCGGTGCTGTTCGCGGCTATTGCGTCGATGGGGCCTCTTTACTGGTTCGGGCACAATTTCTGGTGTTGCTCGAATGCGCTGGATTTCTACAACGGCCCGTATTCCCCCAGGGCCATTCAGGGGTCGGCATATTACCCGGGCTTAGGGAACTGGGCCAAGGCATGGCTGTATTTCCGAACCGCCGTGCGCTGGTGCGCCGGTGCGCCGCTCGAGTGGTTGGGAGCGGCCGGTCTGATCGCGTGCGTAGCGGTGCCGAAAGCGCGGTGGCCCGCGTTGCTTCTGGCGCTTCCCGGGGTGTTCTATGTGTGGAGCATGCACTCATCCGGCGGCACGCCGATCTTCGTTCCGGACTTGTGGCCGAACACCTACTACAACTCGCGATATGGGTTGGCGCTTTTCCCGGCACTGGCTTTCGGCGCGGCGGTGCTGGTGTCGCTGGTCCCGGCGCGCGCGCAACGCCTGGCTGCCGCCGCGGTGGTGTTGGCCGCGGCCATACCTTGGCTGGTCCAACCGCGGCCGGATGCTTGGATCACCTGGAAGGAATCGCAAGTCAACTCCGTGGCGCGCCGGGCATGGACGCGCGAGGCGGCCGAGTATCTTGCGCCACGCTACCGGCGCGGGACGGGAATCATCACCACATTCGGCGACATTACCGGCATCTTTCGTACGGCCGGTATTCCGCTGCGCGAGACGCTGACGTGGGACAACTGGCCGCACTGGGCGGCCGCGGTAACGCGGCCGGACGAGTTCCTGTGGGAGGAGTGGGCGGTGGCGATGGGTGGCGATCCGGTGCAGACGGCCGTGCTGCGCGCGGGCGTTAACGGACCACGATACGAACTGGTGAAGATTGTCATGACGCCCCACGCGCCGGTGGTCGAGATTTATCATTGCTGTATCGGCCTGACGCAGGTGACCCGCGATGCGAATTCCATTCACGAAAGCCCACGGAGCGAAAAACGACTTCCTTCTGACGAGGAGCAATGAGGCTCCGGCGGGCGGCTTGGCGGCGATCGCGCAAGCCATCTGCGACCGTCACACGGGCGTGGGCGCGGACGGTTGGATGCTGATCGAGCCCGCTTCGGCCGCCGATCACGACATCGCCATCCGGCTGTTCAATTCCGATGGCAGCGAGGCGGAGATCTCCGGCAACGGCACGCGCTGCGCGGCGGCCTTCCTGATCGCGCACGGCCCCCAGAAGGACGAAGTGCGCGTGCGCACCGGCGCCGGCATCAAGCGATTGCGCCTGCTGGAACGCGCGGACCTGCGCTTTGTATTTGAGATGAACATGGGGCGGCCGGAGTTCACCGCCGAGCGATTTCAATTGCCGCTGGGAGCGGGCGCGCGGGATGTCACGCTGGTGTGGGTGGGCAATCCGCAGTGCGCCATGCCGGTGGCGGACTTCGATTTCGACTGGCGGGCGCTGGGCGCGGAGATCGAGCGTCACCCGCAGTTTCCCCAGCGCACCAATGTCTCGTTTCTGCGGGCGCGCGACGCACATACCCTGGAGGTGCGTTTCTGGGAGCGCGGCGCGGGCGAGACCATGAGTTCCGGCACGGGATCGACGGGCGCGTTCGCCGCGGCGGTGCAGCGGGGACTGGTGCGCAGCCCCGCGCGCGTAGTCACGCCGGCCGGACCGATGGACCTACGGTGGGATGCGGATATCTTCCTGACCGGTCCGGCGGAGATTGTGGCCGAAGGAGTGTTCCTTCCGACTTCCGACTTCTGACTTCTGTCTTCTGTCTTTATGGGTGCGCCTCGTGCTCGCCGTGCTCGGCGTGCGGAGCTTCTCCGGGCTTGGTAGCGGGTTCCTCCGCGCCACGATGGCAAGTGTAGCAAGTCACATGCATTTTGCCATCGTCGAACTTGGCGTTGATCTCGTGCGACATGGCGATCATCTTGCGCGCGATCTCTTTGTGCGGTTTTTCGTCGCTGGCGAAGTCGCCCTGCACGTGGCAAAAGTCGCAGCGCACACCCAGCGCCACGCGGAACGACTGCATGGTCTCCATCAGGTGCTCGGGCTTGAGGATCTTCAGATTCTTGGGCTCGGGCATCCGGTGTCCTCCCGGCGGCGGACCCGCCGGCGGCTCCTGTCCGAAGGCGGCGAGCGAAAGGAACAATGACAGCATCGTTAGTTTCATAGGGAACCATTATTGCATGAGACGAACAGGCGAGCTTCGCTCGCCGGCGGGTCTGGAGACCCGCTGCAGGCGTAGACGCCCGCCCTACCGCGCGGCGGCCAAGACCTCCGCGGGATCGGGCTTGCCCCGCTTGGCGTAGCGGATCGCGCCGTCCGGCCCGACCAGGTAGACCGTGCGCTTCACGAACAGACCGCTGGCATGATAGAGAGCTGCGACCTTCTGCCCCGCATCGACCAACAGCGGAAACGGTAAGTGGTATTTCTCTTGAAACTTCGCGTGACTGCCGGCGCTTGCCGGATTGACTCCGAACACCTGCGTGTTACGCTTGCGGGCCTCGCTCCATTGGTCGCGAAACTCGCACAGTTGTTTCCGGCAAACCGGCGTGTCGTCGCCCGGATAGAACACCAGGATCACATTCTTGCCGCGCAGTTTGGAGAGCGTAGCGGTTCCTCCATCCTGTTTAGGCAGCGTGAAATCCGGCGCCGGGGAGCCAGTTGGCAGCGGGTCTGAAAAGAGCCAGTCGAGCATTAAAATCCCTCCCACACATGCGCGAAGAACCTACGGATAGTGGTGAACCCCACATCCTCGTACAGCTTGATGGCCTCCCGATTTGAGGCGGTGACGGTGAGGCTGGCCTTGCTGCAGCCGGCCGCGCGCAGCAAGGTGAGCGATTGCCGCAACATCTCGTAGCCGACGCCGGTGCCGCGCACTCCAGGGGCCACGCAGATCTGCGTAATGTGACCGCAGTAGGGCATCACCATGCTGGCCAGACAGATGCCGCAGATCCGTCCTGTAAGGCGGTCGAAAGCCGCGACCGACGCGGGCTTGAAAAACATACCGCATCCCGGATACTGCACAATGTTAAACAGGAATCGCCGCGCGCCCGCAACCGAGCGGTATTGATCGTTGATGAGGCTATCCACGTGACCCAGGTAGGCGGCTGCAATCAACTGAGCGGCTGCCTCCTGGTATTGGTCGGACCACTTGTTCACGTAAACGCGGCTGGCCATCGGAGCCGAGGGGCGCCCCCGCCCCGGTGCGGGTTCGAGCGCGGCCCGCGACATCTCGAGCATCATGAAGTTTCGTTCGAAGCTGCTGAGATGGCGGGGCATGGGCAGTCCGCCGGCCGCATGCCACATCATGAGCTGCGATTCGATGCGGTCGATCTGGGGCGTTGCGGTCAGGGATCGCAAAACGGACTGCAGCAGCCATTTCTGGTTCTCGACGCTGCGGAATACATCCCGCACGAAAAGATCGCCGATCAAGCCCTTGTGCTCTTCCAGCACATAATAGGCATAGCCGACCGCCTCGCCGTCGTCGACCAGGGCGAATCCGCTCAAGGCCTGCATGTCCACGAACCGGCGCACCAGGTCGGCCGACTTGCCGAAGTCCCAGTCGAGGAGCTGGCGCCAGGTTGCGACCTCCTCGTCGAGCAGCACATTGAGATCCTCGGAGCGCAACTGGCGCAGATCCACGAGGCTCGGGCTGGGCGCTGTGGCAGCAGGTTCGAGGCGCGCAGCCATTCTGCGGTCATTGTAGCATCAGGGTATGCTGGAAACCGCTCCTTTACGGTCGCGGCTCGACAACAGTCGCGTTGATTCGGAGAGCTCACTGAGCCGGGCCCAGAGGGCACCCCGTCAGGGAGCGGTCCTTGTCGGCCGTGGTCAGTGCCCTGGTGGCTGGTTGCCGGCCGGCGGTGGATAACCAGGCAGGCCGGTGCCGGCCATGGCCATGCGGCTGAGGTGGTGCGACATCATGCGGTCGGGGAGCAGTACCGCTTGCTGGAAATGCGCCCAAGCGGCGGATCGCTTGCCGAGCAGTAGCTCCAGCATGCCGGCGGTGTAAGGCGGCCCGGACGCCGCTTGGGCCGAAGCCGCTTCCATGCGATTGGTCCACTCCGCGTTGTTGTAACCATCGAGCTTTTTGGCCGCTCCCCATGCCCAGATCAGGTCCCCGATGCCAGTGGCGGCGGCTAGGCGGCGCCGGCGTTCGCCCGCCTGCGGGACGCGGCCGCAACCGGTTTCCACCTGCGCGATCAGATACTGTGTACGCGGCGCATCCACGAAGGGGGCGAGGCCGTCCTTGGTAAACGGCAAACCGGGCGACTCGGCGCCGATGCCATCGACCACGGCGAGCGCAGCGTTGCACTGTCCCGCGGCGGCTTGGGTCAAGGCTTCGAGGATCTTCACCTCCACCCAGACCTGGCGGACATTGGTGCCGCCTTCCTCGCGCGGGAAAAAGCGGTCGTGAAACAGGGCGAGGGCGCCGTCGAAGTCTTGGGCTTCGGCGCGATCGAGCGCCAGGGCATACACCAGTTCGGCGGGCATGTGCGGCAGATCCGGATAGCGCTCCAGCGATGTGGCCAGTTCGCGGGCGGGACGCCCCATCAGGCTGAGCGCTTCATCCACACCCTCGTAGAGTTTCCGATTCAGCGGGTCGACAGCCAAGCCCTCGCGGAAGACCTGCAGCGCGCCGCTCGAGTCGTGCTTCTCGCGCAGCATGACGCGTCCGAGGTCGGCATGCAGGACCGGGATAGGGGCCTGGGCGTGGCGGGCCACGTTCCATTCTTTCAGGGCATCGTCGGTCAGGCCGCGGGCGAAGTACTGCGTGCCGAGCAGGTAGTGCGCGGTCATGTCGTCGGGATTGGCGCGGACGGCGGCGCGCAACACTTCCAGATCCTCGGCGCGGCTGGGGAAGACGTACAGCGTGGAAAGCTTTTGCGCGGCGGCATAGTCCGGCGCGGCGGATTCACCCAGCTTGGCGCGGCAATAGCCGCGGTAGTAGGCGACCAGCGGATCCTGTTGCGGGAGAACCGCGCCGGGCTCGGCCTCATCGGGCGAGACGGACGGAAAGTCGCGCGCGAGCAGATCCACGGCGGGGCGGTACAGACCGAGACGCATGTACTCGGCGGCGATTTCGAGGACGCGCGCTGGATCGGCGGCCAGGAAGCGCAGCAGTGCGGGGTCGTTGCGCGGCCCGTCATCCCATGCGAGGAATGCGCTGAGGGGCGAAACCGCTCCCTTACGGTCGCGGCTCAGACGGTCGTGGTTCGGTTCAGATTCCAGGGCGATGGCCTCTTCGGCGGCGCGCAAGTCGCTTTGCGCGGCATGCAGGGACTCCAGCGCTCCTTCGCGATCGCCCTCGCGTGCCAGAAGCTCGCCGAGCTTCAGGCTTGCCGCGGCCCGCCAGGAGGGCATGCGCGCGGCGGTTTCGTAGGCGAGCCGGGCTTTGGCATGGTCGCCGTCGCCGTCGTAGGCCAGGCCAAGATAATAGGCGATCTCGGGATCCCAGGTGGCGCGCGCCGCGGCGGGCTCGAGATACTGGATAGCTTCAACGTAGCGCTGCAAGCCTGCGCACAGGCGTCCGGCCGCGACACTCAGCGCGAAGTCGCCGGGCGAGTGTTCGAGCCCCTCCTGGTAAGAGCGCAATGCCGCAGGCAATTCACCCTGCAGCTCTTGATCGGTGCCGCGCTTGAGCCAATCTCCTTCGGCGGGAGGCGCCTGCCGGCCGGTTTTGATTTCCGAGGTGGGCGTCCAGTCGTATTCGCCTTCGGTTTGGCGCAGCAGCACCTTGCCAGTGGCGTCGCGCAGTTCGAAAGTGCAAGGAGCTGCCGCCACGTTGTTGATTCCGAGCTTCCAGATATGCTCCGGTGTCAGGCTGATGGCCTCCTGGGCGAGAACGCGCGTGCCTTGCAGAACGCGGATGGTGGCGGGCGCTATCTTGCGGTTGGCGTTGAAGGCGGCGACCAGCGCGCCATCGCGCCGGGTCAGGTTCAGGACGCCGGCCAGGTTGGCGCGCGCGATGCCGCCGATGCCGCGCGCCGGCATCCAGTATTCGGAGAAACGGATGGTCTGCCGCGGCTCCAGAAAGGCGTAGGTCTCCTGGTTGCGGAAGAGGCCGGCCTGCACTTCGACATAGACGCTGTTGTTATCAGAGAGCGCCCGCCGCCAGTCGAGGCCATCGGCGTCCACACCCCACGACCAGATCTTCTTGGCGGGCAGCTCCGCGTACTCGGCGTAGTGCACGATGCCGGAGTTGGTGTCGGGCCGCCAGACGCCCATGAACGGCTCGCGGCTGCCATGGACGAAGCGGGAAACGGGGCCATCCGTCTGGTTGTGAACGAGGCTAAGGTCCTTGCCGGTGGAATCGACTGGCCAGGTATCCACATCAGTGAAGCCGTGGCTGGCGGTGAAGCGCATCGGGTAATAGACGCGCGAATCGTCTTTCACCTCGATGCCCGCGTTGTTCCACCAGTAGAATCGGTGGCGCACGTCGCTGCGATTGTTCAGGGTGACATGTTCTTCGAGAACAGTGCTGCCGGGGCGAAGGCGCAGCTCGACGAGCCACTCCATGCCATAGACCCGGTCTATGTTGCCCACCCAGACCGAGGCGCTTTCGTCGGCATGCGTCGCGTAAGTGAATTGCACGGGCGACATGGAGACCCAGTTGTGCGAGACCGGGAAATTGAACTCGATGCCGAAGGCCGCCCATGCGCCGCGATAGCCGATATTGGCCTTCTTGATGGACGGGTTGGCGTAAAACATGGACTGGCCGGAGATCTTGTCGATGCAGGTGTAAAGGTGGCCGCCGATATCGGGGAGCACGGAGCACTTGAGATATTCGTTCTCCAGATAGACGACCCGCCAGTCGTGCGAGACGGGCCGATCGGTCAGGTTCTCGCGCAGCGTGTAAGGGTAGTTGAAGCGGCCCGTGGAGAAGGCGTCGAAGGGGGGATTGGGGTCGGGCGCACCCTCTTCGTAAGTGGGCAGGGTGAGAACGTCCTGCCAGACGCGGACTTCTTCGTGGGCGTAAGCGACTGAGAGGCTAAGTACAAGTAGCGGCCAACTCTTCTTAGTCATAATTGTGCCGTCAAGTGAATGTCGCGGGCGACGGAGGCAATCCACTTCTGCTTCCCATGACCGGGCAACGGCTTCTCAGTCACTCGTAGAACACCCACGCGCTCCAATGCCTGGACATCGCGCGTCACCGCGCTGCGGTCCCGTTTCAGCTTCCGCGCCAGGTCCGTGATGGAGCCGGGCGCCGCTTTCACCTGCTTGAGCAACAGGACGCGCTTGGCGGTCAAGACTTGCAGCAGCGATTCGATGTCGTCGAAGGCGACCACCCGGCTGGGAGGAATCCGGCCTCCACGGTCCGCCAGGCGCGCAAGCTTGCGGCCGCGTTCGAAGAACGCTGCTGCCGGTTCCACTCGGATTTCAGTCTTTCGCATGTTTTGCCTCTTTTACCAGTTTGCTCCATTCTCTCTGAAAACGCGCCTCGATCTCCCCGAAGCCGCCAAACCTCACGGCAGTCATTCTGCCACGAAAATGACGGTGATGCTGGCCGTGGGCCGAATCATAGCCCAACACGCGGCCGTTGTCGCCCGGGTAGATAGAGGGATTGATGTAGGCGAGGCTATAGCGAACGACGCGGCCTCGATCGTCGACCCAGATTTCCCGGCGGAGAACGCCGCCACCTTTCGCCTTGGACAGGTAATGACGTTCATCCGCGGCTTTCCGGGCTCCGGCAGCCATGATCCAAGATATCATATCTGCTGCGTGCCGGCGCACAAGCCCGCCGCCATGCGCTCGCCCGCACGGCGACATAATCACTCGGAGAGTTCCGCCGGCTCCTGGGCCCCGTGCCGAATTGTAATCACGGTGGCAAGTTGCCTCTTCTCGTCGATCTCGTAAATCACGCGGTAGACGTGCGGCTTCCTGCCGTAGAGCAGATGTCGGAGCGGCCGCCTGGACTTCTCCGCCTGGGGCGCCGCGGTCGATCGGTAGGGAGAACGTTCCAACCTGTAAACGGCTTCCTCAAGCCTGTTATACCAACACGCAGCCGCTGGCGAGCCGGTAGCGTGCTTCTCGACGTAAAGAATGTCGGGATCGCGGGCGGCGCGTTCGGTTAGTTCAACGCGGTATGTCATGGCGCCGGCGAATCTCGTCAAAGACTTCTCGCGCCGGCCGCGTACGGAATTCGCCCAAGCTTCGCCTCTCCACCGCTCGCCCCGCACGGCGATATACTCCGTATTCCCGGAGAATCCAATCCGATATGCGACTACGCACCTTTCCGGTTTTTCTGGCCTTTCTGGCGATGGGCTTCGCCGACGCCGTGGGGCCGTTCGTGAGCCTCGCCAAGAACGAGTTTCACCTCAGCAATGCAGTGGCATCGCTGATCCCCTTCGTGGGATTCGTCATGTTCGGGTTGCTCTCCATCCCCATGGGCGTCTTTCAGGACAGGCGCGGCAAGAAGTTCGTGCTCATGCTGGGCCTGGTGGTGGCGTTGATCGGCTTGCTGAATGCCGCCTTCGGACTCACCTCATTCGCGCGGTTCCTGCTGACCGTGCTGCTGGTGGGCGCGGGCGCCGCCATTTTGCAGGTCTCGGGCAATCCCATCATGCGGGATGTATCCGATCCGGGAAAATACGCGCGGAACCTGTCGCTGGCGCAGTTCGTGAAGGCCATCGGATCGCTATCGGGCCCCATGATCCCGGTGCTGGCGGCGAAGTATTTCGGCGCGAGTTGGAGTGTGATCTTCCCCATCTATGCGGTGGCGCTAGTGGTGGCGGTAGTGGCCGTCGCGGGTTTGCGCGTCGAGGAAAAGAAGAGCGAGCATCACGCGGCCACCATGCGCTCGTGCCTGGCGCTCCTGTCGAACGGCTACGTGCTGATGATGGTTGCGGCAATATTCTTTTACGTCGGCGCGGAAGTGAGCGTGAGCGCGGGCATCCCGCTGTACCTCAAGGAGCGCTTCGATATCGATATCAATAAGGTGGGCCTGCTGGGCACCGGGCTGTTTTTCACCGCGCTCACCATCGGGCGCTTCTCCGGCGGAGTCATCTTGAATTGGATTGCGCCACGAAAGTTCTTCCTGGTCACCTGCGGGGTCTCGGTGGTTGCGCTATTGGGCTTGTTTGTCCCGGATCGCACGCTGGCCGTGGCCAGCTTTTTCGTGGCGGGGCTGGGCTTTGCGAACATCTTTCCGCTGGTCTTCGCGATTGCCGTGGAAGCTATGCCGGAGCACACCAACGAGCTATCCGGACTGATGGTGACGGCGATCTTGGGTGGGGCCTGCCTGCCGCCCTTGATGGGACTGGTAGCCGATCACAGTTCCGTGCAACTCAGCTTTGTGGTGCCGCTGGCGGCGATTCTGTACATTACCTGGACCGCGTTCTCGAATCGTGCGGCAGCGCGGGCATAGACAAACATGCAGCAATACATCAACGACCATCGCATCGTCATGACCCTGGATGCGGGCGGCACTAACTTCGTCTTTTCGGCGATGCAGGCGAACCGTCCGGTAGTCGAGAGCTTCGCGCTGCCATCCAACGCGGACAACCTGGAGCGCTCGCTAGCCAATATCGTCGCGGGCTTTCGCAGGGTGCAGGAGCAGTTGCCCGCGCCGGCGACGGCGATCAGTTTCGCGTTTCCCGCCCCGGCGGATTATTTCAACGGCATCATTATCAGCCCGTGCAATCTGCCGGCCTACCGCGACGTGGCGCTGGGACCCATGCTCGAAGACCGGTTCAGCCTGCCCACCTTCATCAATAACGACGGCGACCTGTTTGCTTACGGCGAGGCCATGGCCGGATTCCTGCCCTACGTCAATGGGATGCTCGAAAAGGCGGGCAGCCCGAAGCGTTATCGCAACCTGTTCGGAGTCACGCTGGGCACGGGGTTCGGCGGCGGCATCGTGCGCGATGGCGCGCTCTTCATCGGCGACAATTCGATGGCCGGCGAGATCTGGGTGGCGCGCCACAAACTGGAGCGCGACACGAACGCCGAAGAGGGCGCATCGATTCGCGCCGTGCGGCGAGTGTATGCGGCGGAATCGGGAGTGCGTCTGGAAGATGCGCCGGAACCGAAAGTGATTTACGAAATTGCCGAAGGGAGGGCGGCCGGCCATCGCGCGGCGGCGCAGGAAGCGTTTCGGCGCATGGGGGAAGTAGCCGGCGACGCCATCGCGCAGGCCATCACGCTGCTCGATGGCCTGGTAGTGATTGGGGGCGGCATCGCCGGCGCGCATCGCCAGTTTCTGCCGGCGATCGTCGACGAAATGAACGGCACCTATCAAGCGCCCAATGGCGAGCGGTTTCCGCGCCTCGCGCAACGCGCGTTCAACCTGGAGGATCCGCCGCAACTGGAGGCGTTCCTCACCGGCGAAACCAAGGAACTCACGGTGCCCGGCAGCTCGCGCAAGGTGAAGTTCGATGGATTGCAGCGCACCGGCGTGGGTATCTCGCGCCTGGGGACTAGCGAAGCGACAGCTATCGGCGCGTATGCTTTCGCGCTGAGAAGTCTGGACGAAAGGAAATAACGATGCGGCGCATCTTGTTACTCAGTCTTATGGCATGGACCGCGATCGAGGCACAACCGTACACGCTGGGCATCGGCGTGTACCCCGGCGATCCTAGGGAGAACTTCGCGCCGGTAGCACATGCAGACCAGACTTATCGCAACCTGGCATTGCACCGGCCGGTGTACCAGTCGAGCAGTTACGACTACAATCTGACGGCACAGTTGATCACGGACGGCATCAAGGACACCAAGCTGCCGCGCTGGGTGGCAGTGTCGTCGAGCGAGCAAGGCGAGCTACCCAAGAACGAGCGCGAATGGCTGCTGGATCACAACTGGCTGACGGGAGTGAGTCTGAAGGGCACGGGCGGATGGGTGCAGATTGAACTGGCGGGCGGCGAGGACCCACTGGAGGTCGATCGCGTGGATATCGACGCGCGCGTCCAGGTGGGACAGGCCTCCGGCCTGTCCGCGGGCTGGAGCGCGGTGGTCTCCGGCTCGGACGATGGGAAGACTTGGACCGAACTGCGCCGCGCGTCCGGCGCGGACCGTCCGGCACACGAATTCAAGCCATCCATTGCGCTGGCTGCGCCGTCGCACAGTCTCTTCTACCGTGTGTCGGTCGACGCTCCTAGTGCAACAGGCTGGCTGGTCGGCGAGGTTGCGTTTTTCCATCAGAATCGGCGAGTGGAAGCGGGTGGTCCGTATGACTTCACCAGCGCCTGGAGGGGCGCCGGGACGGGCGACGAGTGGGTCTATGTCGACCTGGGCGCCGTGTGCACGTTCGATCGGGTGGCTCTTTATTGGATCCAGCGCGCTGGAGGGGGCGAACTGGATGTCTCCGACGATGCCGTACATTGGGAGGTAATACAGCCGCTCTCCGGCGACCGGCTGGCTGTGGGGCCGCCCTTCGGCTCCGCCGTGACCGACGACATCAAGCTGGTGAAACCTGCCCGAGGCCGTTACGTTCGCCTGCTGTGCGAAGGTGGTTCGCCCGACGGCTACATCCTCAGTGAAATGGAAGTATACGGCCGCGGCGGGCCGCTCCCTCACGGTCGCGGCGCGGTACCCCAAATACGGGCCGATGGCAGGCAGGATCTGGCTGGCGGGGCGTGGCGCATCCAGCGCGATTCGCTGGTTACCGCGGATGGTGCGGCGCTTTCGAAGCCCGGGTTCCACGATGCGGATTGGCTGGTAGCTACCGTGCCCGGCACGGTACTTACCAGTTATTACAATGCCGGCGCGCTGCCCGATCCGAACTACGGCGACAACCAACTTGCGATTTCGGACTCGTTCTTTTACGCGGATTTCTGGTATCGCGACGAGTTT
>Ga0187871_10002417_pt1 | contig 15220 bp, 11 predicted proteins | sample June2016WEW_16_1_FD_132988 | JGI IMG/M metagenome (GOLD analysis project Ga0187871, IMG submission 132988) | Peatland microbial communities from SPRUCE experiment site at the Marcell Experimental Forest, Minnesota, USA - June2016WEW_16_10 | ecosystem: Environmental > Terrestrial > Soil >... | reverse complement strand
CCCCTTGTGTGGTGCCGTAGATGTTTCCAGAGCTGTCGAAGACTAAATTCTCGACTTGCGGTCCGGCCCCACTCTGGGTCCCCGTGAAGGTGTGAAGCACATTTTCGTCCCAATAGCACAGGATCGACCTGCAAAACGTAGGCGGAGGTGTCAGTTCGAACACAGTCCCGTAGGTTTCAATATCGCCAAAGGTCGTGCCATATAAAGCACCATTGGGGCCGATCACTACCCCGCCCAAGGGGTCGGATCCACCGCTGACCCCGGTAAATTCGTACAAGGGACTGAGAACCCAACTTGAATTAACCTGCCTTAGCTTGAAAACTGTGCCGGCGAGGTGAGTTCCGCCCAATGACGCGGTTCCGTACAAAACTCCTGAGGGAGCCACGGTAACTCCAGCATCAGGAGCGTAGCCGTCCGCCCCTCCGGTGAAGTTGTAAAGGACGCTGAACGTCTGCGCCTCCATGGCGTGGGCCGTGAGGAGAGTCAGCGCGAAAACGATTGCCAGGGCCATCGCGAACACACTCATGCACGAGTTGACGTTGAAGCGGGACTTGCGAAGAGATACTGTTTGCCCGTCCATAGTCTTCTCCTTGTTGAAGATATAGCCGGAAGTTGCCTCCGGATTTGGCGAACTCTAAACGCGGCCACCATTTGCGTCAAGGCAAATCCACCCGCTACGGTAGTTTTCTAAATTTCAGTTCGTTTTGAGAAAATATCGCGGCGATTCACGTGTCGAGTTTCAAGTTTCAGTTGCAGCTTTTGAGCACTGCCACTCGAATCCCGAAACTGCTCTGGAGCTGCTCGAAACTTGAAACTCAAAACTGCTCTACTGCGGCGGCTGGCGGTTGGCCGGATTCAACTGCTCCTGAAGCTGCTGCTGCTGTTGCTGCATCTGCTGCAGCTCCTGCATCAACTGCTCCGGAGTCTTGGCGCCATTGTCTGGCGGCTGCTGCTGCTGCTCCGGCGTCGCGCCGTCTTGCTGGAGGGGAGGCTGAATCGGTAGGCCAGGATGGCGAAATCCTCCCGGCGGACGCGGCGGTTGCTCAGGGTTCTGGTTCTGATATTCGGGTTCGCTCTCGGCGACGGAGCCCTCATCCCCATCCTCCGGCTGCGGTTGCGGAGTGGGGTTGTTCTGCGCAGTCGCGGTGGTGGCGGTGGAACCGGCTTGCCGCGGTGTCAGAATTACCTTCTGCACCGCGCCGGGATCGCCGGCCACTCCGAGGATCACATAGTCGAACCTGGAGCCGTTCAGCAGGGTGTTAAGCACATCGCGCGGCTGGCCGGGCCCAATCAGCGTCGCGACGCGGTCGCCGCCGGCGCCGCCGGGAATGTCGATAGACGCCCCGGTCTTGGCCTGCACGGCACGCAAAACTTGCGCCAGCGTGGAATTCTGCGCGTCGATGGTTAGCTGACCATTCTGGAAGCGCACTTGCGGCGGCGTCGGAGGTAAGTGATCGAGGGTCGGCGGAGGAGGCGCAGGCGTTGGAGGCACTTCCGCAACCACAGTTTTTTTCGCGCTCGCCGATTTCCGGTGCAGCGAGCCTGAGGCCTGCGTCGGCATCGTCGGCATCGGCCGGTCCGGCGTTACTGCCGGGTGCGGTCCCGGCGCGACCCCCGGTGCTGTGCCCGGTACTGTGCCCTGCGCTCGGTACGGTGTTGCCGGCGGTACGGCCTGCGGTGTGCTGGAAACCGTCCCCTGCGGTTGAGCGGGGGCTGCCGGCTGCAGCTGATTCCCTTGCACAGTCCAATGGATCGGCCCGCCGGAGGCCGCGGGCGTCGATGGCGATGGCGGTGACTGCGGAGCCTGCGGCGTGGTCGCCTGCGCACTCGCGTGCTGCGCCCCAAACGTCAAGACTGCGCCGAGGAGCGCGATTCCCGCAAAGTTTCTGTTCAGGCGTACCATACTAGTTGGACGGCGAAGACCCGCAGTGGTTTCGCCGACATCCTATTCTAAACCGTGCGGCCGGCGCAGTTTCCTCCTGCATCGGAAGTTCTCGGCTGCGGGCGGAAGCCGCTCCCGGCGGATTCAGCATCTTACATCGAAAAGCCGTGCGCCAGAGGGCCGGGGTAATACCATGACTTTCATCTCTCGTCTTCGCACCTGCCGCGTAGTCTTCGCGCTCATATTCTTCGTCTCCTCGCCCGGAGCATCGTTTGTTCTGTCGCAAACCTGTTCGTCCGGCCCCGATCTCGATAATGCCAGCAAAACCGCCATTGATACCGCGGGCAAACAGTATCTGGACATGTCGAAGAATGGCGATGTGGCCGGCCTGAAGGCGAATTCAATCCCAGGAATCGCGGGCGACTTTGGCGCGATCGAGCAGGCGGTGATCACCAACAAGCCCTACCTGGCGGAGGGTACATCCAGCATTACCGGGACCTATCTGCTGGACGCCTCGGATGCGAAAACGGCACTGCCGCGCGCCGACTTCTATTGCGGCATCTACAACTCGCCTGACCGGCTCTCGTTTTCTATTCCCAACCTGCCACCTGGAAAGTATGCGGTTGTAATTCAGAAAGTAAATGGCAAGGACCCCATCACACTGTCGCTCGTCCTGCAGAACGTTGGTGGAGCGTGGAAGCTGGCGGGATACTATCCGCGGCTCGACGCCATCAACGGCCGTGATGGCCAGTGGTACCTGACCCAGGCGCGTGCCTACAAAGGCCAGGGCAAAGCGTACGACGCCTGGTTCTACTATCTGACAGCGTGGGACCTCACCGCGCCGGTGAACTTCATGAGTACGCCGCAGCTCGATAAGATCGCCGAAGAGATGCAGAGTGCGCGTCCCGCCAACCTGCCCAGCGACAACGCGCCCCTCAGCCTCACCGCCAACGGCAAGACCTTCAGGGTGACGGAACTGACCGCCCTGCCGGTCGACAACAAGCTGGACTTGCGCGTTGTTTACCAGAACGCGAATGCGGCGGATTCGGGCGTCGCTTTCCAGGACAACATGGCTCTCATCCGGGCGATCGTCGCCAAGTACCCCGAGCTGCGCGACGCCTTCGATTCGGTGATTGCCCGCGCCGTCGACGGCAGCGGGCATGAGTACGGCTCGCTGCTGCCAATGAAAGACATCAAGTAGTCGCGTTCGCGCGGGCCTGCGGCAATCCCGCTACAATAACGCGGTGACTCAACGCTCGCCGAACTCACGCCCGGGCGCAGCCCTGTTCCTACTCACGTTTTTCTTCTTCTTTTGTGGCTATCTCCATGCGCAAAGCGCCAAGACAAATTCCTCGCTTGCCGCAAATTCCGAGACGTGGAGCGACGCCGAAAAGTCTGCCACGGCCGAACGCGTCCGCAGCGATTTTCTCCATGCCTGGAGCGGCTACAAGCAATACGCGTGGGGCCACGACGAACTCAAGCCGCTGTCGAAGAGCTATCGCGACTGGTACGGTACCTCGCTACTCATGACGCCCGTCGATGCGCTGGACACCATGGTCCTCATGGGCATCACGGACGAAGCGAAGCAAGACCGCGAGTTGATCGACAAGCAGCTCTCCTTCGACAAGGACATCTACGTCAAGAACTTCGAAATCACCATTCGCCTACTCGGCGGTCTGCTCAGCAGTTATCAACTCACCGGCGATAAACGGCTGCTGGAGCTGGCCGATGACCTTGGCACGCGCCTCTTACCGGCGTTCAACTCGCCGACAGGAATGCCGTACGTCTTCGTCAATCTGAAGACGGGCGCGGTGCGTGGCGTCGAAAGCAATCCGGCAGAGATCGGATCGCTGCTGATCGAGTTCGGCACCCTGAGCAAGCTGACGGGCAAGCCGGCGTATTACGGGAAGGCGAAACGCGCTCTGGTCGCGGTATACGATCGGCGCTCGTCCATCGGGCTGGTCGGCTCCAGCATCAACATCGAAACCGGCAAATGGATCGACCCCATCAGCCACATCAGCGGCGGCATCGACTCGTATTACGAGTATCTGCTGAAGTGCTCCATCCTCTTCGGCGACAAGGATTGCGAGCGCATGTGGCAGACCAGCATTGCGGTGGTCAACAAGTACGTCGCCGATCAAACGCCGAGCGGCCTCTGGTACGCGCAGGTCAACATGAATACCGGCGCGCGTGTTTCCACCCACTACGGCGCGCTCGACGCATTCTTTCCCGGCGTGCTGGCGCTCTCCGGCGATTTGAAGCGCGCGGAGCAATTGCAGGAGTCCAGCTACAAGATGTGGACCACCTTCGGAGTTGAGCCGGAAGAGATGGATTACACCACGATGAAGGTGACGTCGCCGGGATACGAGTTGCGCCCCGAGATCATCGAATCGACGTACTACCTGTATTACTTCACAGGCCAGCCGCGATACCTCGACATGGGCCGGACCTACGCCGACAGCCTGGAGAAGTATTGCAAGACGGACACCGGTTTCGCCGCGCTGCTCAATGTCGAGACCAAGGAAAAGCGCGATGACATGGAGAGCTTCTTCCTCGCGGAAACGTTAAAGTACCTCTATCTGCTGTATGCGCCGAAATCGACGCTCGACTTGCACCAGGCGGTATTCAACACCGAGGCGCATCCCATGCAGAGAACGTGGTGAGGCGACAACCGACATCTAATCATTGCAGGTGAGCATGGCACTGGGAACGCCCCAAAATACAACCACGGCCAACGGCGCGGCCACGCGCAACTATCGCGGGCCGCTGGCGATGGTCACCACCCTGTTTTTCATGTGGGGATTTCTCACCTGCCTGAACGACATCCTCATTCCTCACCTGAAATCGATCTTCGACCTGAATTACGCCGAAGTCATACTCGTCCAGTTCTGCTTCTTCTCGGCCTATGCGGTGTTCTCGATTCCGTCGGGCAAAATCATCGAGCGCATCGGCTATCACAAGATGATGGTCGCGGGCCTGTGGACCATGGGACTCGGCGCGCTGTTGTTTATTCCCGCGGCCAGCGTGCCTTCATTCGCGCTTTTTCTCGCTGCTCTCATCGTTCTCGCTGCCGGCATCACGGCCCTGCAAGTTGCGGCCAATCCCTACGTCGCGGTTCTCGGACCGGCGCGCACCGCGTCAAGCCGGCTGAACCTTACCCAAGCGTTCAACTCGCTGGGCACGACCGTCGCCCCGTTCTTCGGCGGCTGGCTGATCCTCGGCACGGTTGCCGCTCCCATGAGCGGGCCGGAGATGCTGGCGCTCTCGCCGCAGGCGCTGCACACCTATCGCGTCCAGCAATCCTCGTCGGTGAAGCTGCCGTACGTCGGCATCGCCCTGGCGCTGATTGTGCTGGGTATTGTGATCGCCAAGTTCAACCTGCCGCACATTCCCGAAGCCGAGGGCGGCCACGCCGTCACCCACGACAGCCTGTGGGGGCATCGCAACCTGGTCATGGGGGCGGTCGCTATCTTTGCCTATGTCGGCGCAGAGGTTTCGATCGGCAGCTTCCTGGTCAACTACATGAACCTGCCCTTTATCGGCAACCTGCGGCCCGAGGTCGCGGCCAAGTACCTGACGTTCTACTGGGGCGGCGCGATGACGGGGCGATTCATCGGCTCGGCGGTGCTGCAGAAGATCGGCACCCGCGTGGTGCTGGCTTGTAACGCAATCGTTGCCGCTGTGCTGGTCTGCCTGTCCATGCTGAGCTTCGGACATCTGGCGATGTGGGCGCTGCTCGCAGTGGGACTCTTCAACTCCATCATGTTTCCGAGCATCTTCACGCTGGGAATCGAAGGCCTGGGACCGCTGACCGGCGAAGCTTCCGGCCTGCTGGTGATGGCGATCGTGGGCGGAGCCATCATCCCGGAGTTACAGGGCTTGCTGGCCGACCGCGTCGGACTGCACCATGCTTTCATCCTGCCGGTGCTCTGCTATCTCTACATCCTGTTCTTCGCTGTGAAAGGACAGCCACGACCGAGGACAGCGTCCGCTTAGTCACGCCAGGACAAGGAAGCTACGCCTCTCTGATTCCCCAAGGCGGTACCCTTACGAACCAGCAATCGCGGGCTCCTCAGAACAGCTTGTGAGCCCGCCTGCCGAAGAATCCCAACAGCGTTATGCCGCCGGAGCAAAGCAAGATCAAGCAGCCGGGTTCCGGCGTCGTGGAGGAAGGCTCACAGTTGGCGCCACAGGTGGCCAAGGTAGCCCCGAGGACCGTGAAAGCCTCCGAGGGAATGCTCCCGATATCGGTGGCTGTCGGCGGCACTCCGCCACCGTCGATATCGACAGCCCGGGATGGGCCGGAGTTCTCATCCCAGTACACGGGGTCGCCCGTGTTGACCACCGCGTTTTCCAAGCTCAGCCAATAAGTACCGGAATTCAGAGTGGGTCCACCGAAGCTGGCTGTTTCCGTACAAACGTTGAAGCCGTACTGGTTGCCGGAGCAGCCGCTCTGGAAGAAGCTGGCTACCAGATTCAGATAGGTGGTGCCACCGAATGGCGATGAAGTGATGGTCACCTGCGCCGACTCCAGCACGTCCCCGGGGAGCAACCAGGCGCCAAAGGCCAGGCCGCCGACCGGAGGTTCTCCTGTCGTCGTAAAGGTATCGCTGACCACAAACCCGTTATTGATGGTCCAGGCGTCGGTCGTTCCGTTAATCGGACCATTGGAATAGACCTGTCCAAACACGGACAAGGAGATCGTCAGGAAGAAGATCAACCAGATTTTTCTGTTCATGGTTCCGCCTTTCAACGAAACTACCGGCACAAAGCCGGACTTTCTAAAACCGCTTGCCTCGCCACAGGCGCGAGAATCCGGGAACTGCAAAGATTCCGGATGCGAACAGCAACAGGCTTCCCGGCTCTGGAACGCTCGGCGGATATGTCGTGGTTGTACAGTTGATACCAGCCAGCCCACACGTTTGGCCGCGGCCCAGTATCGTGAACGCTTCCGAAGGGATCGTTCCAACCGAGCTCTCTGACGCCGAGGATGGGCCGGAGTTCTCATCCCAGTAGATCGAGTCGCCCGAGTTGACAACCGCATTGCTCAGGTTTAACCAGTAGGTGCCCTGCACCAGGTTCACGGAAATAGCGAATACGCCTGTCTCCGTGCAGACGTTGAAGCCGTACTGATTGCCGGAACAACCGCTCTGGGTGAAGTTGACAATCTGGTCGGAGTAGGCGGTGCCGCCGAACTCCGAAGAGGTGATGGAAACCTCAGCGCTCTCAAGCACGTCGCCGGGGAACGCCCACGCGCCGAATTCCAGCTCGTCCACAGGGGCTCCGCCGATGGGCACCGTGAAGGTGTCGCTGACGACGAAGCCGGAGTTGATAGTCCAGGCGTCAGTCGTGCCGTTGATAGGACCATTGCTGTAGACGGTTTGTTGTGCGTTAGCAGATAACGGGAGCATTGCCGCCAGAAAGAGGATTACGCAACTACGTTTGAGCATGATTCCTCCTTGCATGCTGAACGTTTCGATTAGGCGCCGCGAGAAAGCATCGTCGTCCCGCGATGAGGCCCGACGTGCACATGACACCCAGAGTTGGGTCACGTCGTGGGGCGCGGATGGAACCTGGTAACGCTAATCATCTACCGCGGACGTGAATTTGCATCACGAATTCCTCGAAAATGAGCGAATGCGGTTCCGATTCGGGAATGGAGTACGGCTTGGGTAGGAAAAATCCGGTCACAAAAGCAAATCGCGGAGAAGCCGTGAATCAAGCCTCCCCGCGATCGCCGCTTCAACGTCGTTAGGCGACTTTGTCTTTTACGGTCCCGCAGCTCCGGCAACTGCCCGTGATGTCGACCCGATTGCGGCGCAGGTGATCTTCAAACGCCGTCCAGCGGGCGTGGCGCTCGCGCTCCGAGACATAAACCTCGTCGGGATCCGTCAGGTGGTCGCGTTGCGCCTGCACCGGGTTTCCGGCTGCGCGGTCCGCATCTTCTTCCGCGGCCAGCGTCGGCTTTTCTTGCGGCTCGAACGTTCCCGGCAGGCGCGAATCTTCCGCCCGGGCCGCCAGCCCGGAGGGGCGCATGCGCAGCTTATTGGGATCCTGACTGGCCGCGGGAAGTTTTCCCGCAAGCCGGTCCGGCAGGTAGGCCTGGTCGTCCACGCCGGAGCCCGTGCCCGCCGGCAACTCGTCAGGTTCGGGCGTAATGGTGTGCGTGCTGCCTTGCTTTTGCAGCAGCGGCCCGTGTTCCCACGCGGTGCGGTAGCGCTTGTCGTAGTCGGTCCAGGCTGTATCCGTGCTTACCGCATTTTCGTCGTACTTCGGCAAGGCCTCAATCTGCTGCTTGGTCGCGTCTATGGCAAAGTCGTCCTTGTTCTTTGCGTCGGGATGAATGCGATCGGCCGGCACGAGAAACTTTTTGCTGCTCAGCCAGCCGCCGGTATCGACCACGGCATACTGAATCGTGCCGGTGGTGTGGTCGAAGATCACGTCGTCAATCTTGCCCAGTTTGTCGCCGTCGGCGCCGTAAAGGCTGGCGCCGCGGACGTCGTCCACGTCGTCGGAGAAGCGGTAGTCGCGCAGCATTCCATAGTGATCCATGAACCCTCCTCGCTCAGATGATTCTTCGCGTCATCAATTGTGATGCCAGCGAAAAGCACCTTGCCGCCTTGGCCCAAGCCGCTGAAGTAAAAGTTCGAGGTGAGACATGCAATGGAGCTTCCAGCCTCGCGAGGACGTCGCGCCCTGACACGCTGCCGCTGGGCGCAACAGAAAAGGACTACTCGCGCAGTCTGGGTACGATGGCACCCGTAGTGCTGGCGTATTCCGCGTACTCGGCACCGAAGGTGGCCGCCATGGTCTGCTCCTCGATTTTGCTTTTGATCTTGAAGCCGGCATACAACAGCACAACCGCGATGAGTCCGCGCACCTGATGACGTACCAGAGCGGTGCCCAGCATGGCAAGAATCATTCCCGAATAGATGGGATGGCGCACCCAGCGATACGGGCCGCTGCGCACCAGTTGGTGTCCGACCTTGACGGTGACGGCGCTGCTCCAGTTGCCGCCGAGATAGGCGCGCGCCCAGATGGCAAACGCCAAGCCCGCCAGCGTGATCGCAATACCGAGAGCCTCGACCCAGGGATTAAGTGCGTAGAGACGCGTGCGCAGCCACTGCTGTTCTACATCGCCTGCGAACATTAGCCAGAAGGCCGCTACGTTGAGGACGGTGTATGACAGCCGAGAGGAGACGCCCTCCCGCTGCTGGGTTCGCTTGCCGCGAATGGCCCAGAGTATCCAGATCGCGAACCATCCGACCCACAGATAAGCGCAAATTGTCATGCCGCTCATCGCCATCATCCGGACAGTTTACGTCGGCGCGGGGGAAATGGTTCCCGAAGCGGCCGCACTCACCACGCTTTGCAACCGGTACAACTCTGGACGCGGAGAAGCCGAAATAGTATCTTGGCGTTGCGATTCCGGGTAAACCCAGGCCAGCGTCTAAGTCCGTTTGTCATCCCGGGCCGAGTTCAGGCGGCGAGGGACCAGCGTTCTGACTTTTCAGCAGGCTGCTAGAAGTCGAATAGGGAGCACCCATTCAATCGCGCAGCCACACACAAACGGAGCCGACACCATGAAGAGACGAATTCTTGCCGCCATTGTTTTCACGCTTTGGCTTTGCACCGCCGCTCTCGCCCAAAAGATCAATACCGATTGGGACCGCCAGGCCAACTTCTCCAACTATCACACCTACATGTGGGAGCCGAGCCCGCATCCCGCGAAGAACTTCTGGAACGACCGCATCATGAACGCCATCGATCAGCAGTTGCAGGCCAAAGGGCTGACCAAAGTCGACTCCAATCCCGACATGTGGGTGGTCTACAGCAACACCATTAAGGACCAGAAGCAGGTGGTCGGCACCGGCTACAACATGGGGCCGTCCTGGGGCTGGGGTTACTGGGGAGGGCCGACCAGCGTCACCTACAACACCTACGTCACGAAGTATGGAACGCTGGTGGTGGACATTGCCGACGCGAAAAACAAGCAGTTGCTGTGGCGCGGTGACGCCACCGACACCATCAGCGACAACACCAACAAGAACATCAACAATCTGGACAAAGCGATCGCCAAGCTGTTCAAGAATTTCCCACCCAAGGGCAAATAAGCAATCGGCGATCAGCAGTCAGCACTCTGCCCTTGTAGAGCAATGCCAAAGCGCACAGGCTTGGTAAGACTCTTCAAGGGCTGAATGCTAATTGCTACGCAAATCGCAACGGCGAAAATCTCTCCAGATCGAGCTCCGGCTTCTGCCCGGTGAGCACCTGTGACATCAGCAGGGCTGTGATTGGCGCCAGCAGGATGCCGTCGCGATAATGTCCGGTCGCGGCGTAGTAGCCCTTGAGAGATGTGGCCCCGAGAATCGGCAGACCATCGGGCGAGCCGGGGCGCAATCCCGCCCAGGCATCGTGAATGCGCATGTGGCCGATCTCCGGCGCGACCGCTGTAGCTGCCCGATGCAGGTGCTGCACGGTGTCGGGATCGACGCGCTTGTCGAAGCCGGCCTCCTCGACGGTCGCGCCCAGCAGCATGCGCCCGTCGCTGCGCGGAATGATGTACACCTCGGGCGTGCGCACCACATGCCGAAGCAGCGGCCCATGCGACAGGCCCTTTGGCGAGCTCGGGGCAGACTCGAGACTTACTTTGCCCGGCACCACGCACACCATCTGCCCCTTCACCGGATGCGTCGGAAGGCCGAAGGGTTGAATCTGCGCGGCCCATGCGCCAGCGCAGTTCACGACTGCTGCCGCCGGATAGTACGCCTTGTTTGTGCGCACTCCGGTGGCGCGTCCGGCCAGCACCGCGACTTCTTTCACCCCCGAGCCGCTGACCAGGTCGGCGCCCAGAGTACGCGCAGCCTTCTCCAGCACACTACCCAGTTTTCGCGGATCGACGCTGCACTCGGGCAGAAAGTATGCCGGCCCGCGCCGCGCGATCAACGGCTCCAATTGGGATAACTCAGCGTCGCTGAGCGGCCGTGCGCCCTCGCAGCGCGGCTGCTCGTCATCGGCCGGGAACGCGATTGTGCCCTCGCAGCGCAGGTCGGGAGACTCGAACGCCTCGGCCCGCAACTCCTCGACGAACGCGGGATACATCCGCGCGCTGGCCGCAATCAGCTCCCGCAGCTCCGGCGGATTACCGGGATCGCAGTGGGCGATCATGCCTCCGGCGGCGTGCGTCGCCTGACGCGCGGGCTCGCCCTTTTCGACTACCAGCACGGTGACGCCGCTGTGCCGCAAGCGCCACGCCAGCGACAGTCCAATCACACCTCCGCCGATGATTCCGACGTCCCAAGTCTTCACCCTTCGATTGTAGTCAACAAGCCGTGAGGCTACGGCGCGAAGTAGCTGCCGATGTCCAGGACCAAATAGGTCGTGCCGTAGGCATAGGCGTCTGTCTCGCCGTCAATATTGCCGACGATTGCCATGTTGGACGTGATGAAACCGTCGGTCGCGTTCAAAGTCGCTACCCCCGGCATGGGATCGCCGTCGGCCCACAATGTCAGATATCCCAGTGACCCAACGGGGAGCACGGTCGCGTTGAAGACATACTCCTGGGCGTTGGCGGGAATGCCACACGAGCTTGAGGCCACATTCACGGGCGGATTGCGCTTGTAGGTGAATGCCCCACCCGACGAGCGCGTATCCAGGACGCGGCACGGCTCCAGCGGATACAGCGACAGTCCGCCCGCTCCGGGCGCTGCGAAATAGCCATTGACGTCGATGATCACGTCGGTGCTGTTGTAGGTAAAGACGTCGATGTCGCCATTCACCGGATCAGCCGGAACGATCGCCGCGTTGGCAACGACAGTTCCCGTCGGATTGGTGAGCGTGGCGACCGAGGGCAGCGAATCGTTACTCGGCCATGCAGTCAAGTAGTTCAGTGGCTGCCCGGCTGGACTTGGAACCACGGCCACGTTGAACGAGTACGCCTGCGGCTGCCTGGGCAGCCCTTGCAAGCATGGACTCTTCGACAGCACCGGCAATTCGCGCGTCTCCATTGCGCTGAACGACGGAGGTCCCAATCCCAGCGGCTGCGTCGAGCCCCGGCGCGTATCCGCAACCCGGCAGGGAGGCACGGGATAAAACTGTAGCGTCTGCGATGCCGGGGCTTGGAAATAGCCGTCAATGTCGAGGATCACGTCGGTGGAATCGGTGACATACACGCTGACCGAACCACCCGCGCCTGCAGAAACGATGGCCGCGTTGGACTTCACCCGGCCGTCGGGCGAGTTGAGCGTGGCAACCACAGGTTGTGCTTCTCCCGTCGGCCAGATCGTCAGATACCCAAGGCTCCTGGTGTGCGGCACGACGCTCACGTTCAGCGTGTAAGCGGCTGCGTCTGGGGGAATGCCGCAGCGGCTTTGCGGCACGGCGAAGCTGCGCGAGGTCCCGCCCGAGAGGTACGGTCCGCCAAAGGGGCCTTGCGCTCCGCGGGTATCGGCAATGCGGCAGGGGGTGACAGGTACAAACTGCAGCGGGTCTGCGGCGGCGCCCGCGAGCACCGAGACATAATTGTCGTATGGCCTGGTCACGTACATAAGATTGTGCAACGGGTCGATCGCGACGGCGTTGACATATGTGCCGAGCACAGCGCTGGCGGCGGTTGCCCCGGTGACTTCATCGACCATGGTGACCGTGCCGTAATAGATATAGTTCGCGAAGTATGCCTTGGCGGTGATGGGATCGACAGCGATTGCAACCGGAGAGTCACCGGCGTTGACGAATGTGGCGGCAAGCGTGACGCCATCGATGATGGTTCCGGAGTTCGTTCCGCTGCCGGCTACCAAGATCTGATTGCGCAGCGGATCGACGGCCACGGCGACCGGCTGGGGGCTCACCGTGACGTTGGTGACCGAGTACGTCGCGCCGTCGATCGCCGAAATACTGCCGGATTCCCAGTTCGCAACGTAAATGTGGTTGGTCAACTGGTTGACTGCAATCGCCATTGGGTCCGCCTTGACCGTAACCCTCATGACCGAATTGGTCGCGCCATCGATAACCGCTACGTCGCCACTGCCGGAATCCGCGACGAAGATCTTGTTAGTCGTGTTGTTGATGGCAATCGCGAACGGGCGTGAGCCCACATTAACGTCGGTAATGCGATTGGTAGCGCCGTCGATCACTGTGACCGATTGCGAGTTGTAATTAGCGACGTAAGTTTTGTTGGTGACGCTATTCACGGCGACGGCGAGCGGGCCGACGCCGGTACTGACGGTGGAGGTACGATTGGTAGCCCCGTCGATGACGGTGACGCTCGCAACGCCGCTGTTGGCGACATAGATTTTGTTGGTCACCGCATTGATCGCCAGAGCATTGGGGCCGGCGCCGGTCGGAACGGTCGTGGTGTTATGGGTTGCGCCGTCGATCACCGTCACGCTGTTGCTCTCTTCATTGACCACATAGATCTTGTTGGTGGCCGGGTTCAGCGCTATCGCCATGGGATAGCTTCCAGTAGCGATGTTGGTGAGGAGGGTCTGTGCCGGGGAACAAATTGCGGCGGCCAGGAGCAGCAGCGAAGCTGTTGCCAGGTTTGGAGTCCTCCCTCCGAAATGCATTCTCCTCATAACCACAAAACCCTCCGGGCCAAAGATGCGCACCCGCTCCCCGGCATCCCCGCCGGAAATGCCGGAAGGGAGTGAGCGCCGGTTGAACAGTGTCGATCGTTGAAGCTGCCTTGCTGGCTGGCAGCGGAGATGGAGGGGCTAGGATGAACGCCGGCGTTAGCTGCCGGCGTGGGAGATGCACATGCTTACGGGGCGATCACGATTGTTGGGGGCCGACCGTGATCGCTCCGTCCTACCACAAAGACAAGTATTTCACTGTGAGGTTACCGCGACAGAATTCTTGCCGCAGTGATATGGGAAAAAATCTTGCGATCAGTGCAGAAATGGGAAGGGCCGAACTCGTCACGACCGCAACCGCGCGATAGGATGGATACGCACTCCTGGAGCTCCTATGACACCTGCACTTGCTCAGCTTGAACCGAAGGAAGTTTGGAAACACTTTGCCGCATTGGCCGCCATTCCGCGCGCTTCGACCAAGGAAGCCGCGGCCCGCGACTATGTTCTTTCCATCGCGAAGCAGCGCGGCCTGGAAGCCGTTCACGATAAGGTCGGCAACACGGTCGTTCGCAAGCCGGCGCACCCGGGCCGCGAAGCCGCACCCATCACTCTGCTGCAAGGCCATCTCGACATGGTCTGCGAGAAGAACGAAGGCACGCCGCACAACTTCGATACCGATCCCATCCGCGTTAAGCGCGAGGGCGACTGGCTGAAAGCCGAAGGCACGACCCTGGGCGCCGATAACGGCGTGGGCGTCGCGGCGTGCCTGGCGGTGATGGAGAGCGCCGACCTCGCGCACGGGCCGCTGGAATTTGTCTTCACCATCGATGAAGAAACCGGCCTGACCGGCGCGGCCGAATTCCCGCCGGGACTGCTGCACTCGAAATACTTCCTCAACCTCGACAATGAAGAGAAGGACACGATCTGCATCGGCTGCGCGGGCGGCATCAAGACCACCGCGCGCCGCAAGGTCACGCTGCGACCCGCAACCGGCGACAGCGGCTGGCGGATCAAGGTGTTCGGGTTAAAGGGCGGACACTCGGGCGTGGACATCCATCAGGGACGCGGCAACGCGCTGCGCATTCTTGGCGGGACGCTGCAAAGATTGTTGCAGGAATTGAAGGCGGAAATCGCGACGGTAAGCGGCGGAAGCGCACAGAATGCGATCCCGCGCGAAGCGTCGGCGGTAGTCGTCCTCGACGCGGCGCGCGAAAAAGACTTGCGCGCGTTGGTTACGAAGGTTGAATCCGAGTACAAAGCCGACCTCGGCAGCTTCGATCCCGACCTTCAGATCAACGTGGAGAAAGCGGCCGGGCCGGCGAAGGTCTTCGAGGCCGCCGACGCGAACCGCGTGGCTGCGCTGCTGGTCACCGTGCCGCACGGCGTGCTTGCCATGAGCCCCGACGTTACCGGCCTGGTGCAGAACTCCACGAACCTGGCAATCATCTCGACCAAGGACGATATGGTCGAGTTCGTCACCAGCCAGCGCAGCGCCATCGAGGCCAGCAAGCTCGCTGCCGCGCAGATGGTGGCGACCGTCTTCCAGCTCGCCGGATTCGACGTGGAGCACTCGGGCGGTTATCCCGGCTGGAAGCCGGAGCCGCACAGCGACATCGTGCGCACGCTCCAGTCGGTGCACGAGAAAGTCTTCGGCCATCCCGCAAAATTGATTGCCATGCACGCCGGCCTGGAGTGCGGCGTCATCGGCGAGAAGTATCCCGGCATGCAGATGGCATCGTTCGGACCCACCATCGTCGACCCGCACAGT
>Ga0187871_10002415_pt1 | contig 15227 bp, 10 predicted proteins | sample June2016WEW_16_1_FD_132988 | JGI IMG/M metagenome (GOLD analysis project Ga0187871, IMG submission 132988) | Peatland microbial communities from SPRUCE experiment site at the Marcell Experimental Forest, Minnesota, USA - June2016WEW_16_10 | ecosystem: Environmental > Terrestrial > Soil >... | reverse complement strand
TTCGCACAACTTGTAGGGGCATGCAACCTTAGAGTGAGGTTTGGTTTCTTGCCAGTGCGTGCAGCCATTGCTCCGATCAAGAGCGGTTGTCTAAACTGCGGTATTAGCGATGGGCAAGGTTGGAAGAAAGCGAGGCATGATGTCTTCGATCCTGCGAACGCTGGCGTCTCTCATGCTCTTGCTTGGGCTCGTGCGCGCGCAAGATGTAGTTGTCGGCGTCAACGTGGTCAATCCAATGCGCGCCAGCGTCGCCGACCAGAATGCCGTCTTCAGTCAACTTGAGGCAGCGCATGTTCACGTGATTCGGTGCGGAATCAGCAACGATGACAAGGGAATCGACTATGCGAAGCGCGCGGCAGCGAAGGGTATCCGGATCCTGCTCCAAGTCGGCGCCCAATATCCGGCGACTGCTCCGACTCGGCCCTATCAGCCTGAGCAATTTCCTTCGATGTGGAGCGGACATCCGCTGTCCTACGCCGATCCCCAACTTTCACGGGAGTTCTATCAGAAGTTGTTCGATGCTCTCGACGCGAACGGCATCGTGCTTGCCGGCATCGAGCTGGGAAATGAGATCAATTGGGCTGCCTTCAACGAAGAGTTTCCATTGCCCGGCGAGGGAAAGATTCTTAGCCTCTCCGATCTTTCGCACGATCCCGAAGGGAAACAGATTGCCAAAGGTTTTCTGCAGTACGTGAAGATCATGGCGGTGTTGAAAGATGTACGCGATCACTCCAGGTTGAACCGCAACACGCCGCTCATCTCGGCGGGCATGGTGAGCGCGCCGGACGGAGGGAAGCTATACAACAACAAACGGGAAGACATGGTCAGCTTGCCGGCGACGATGGCGTTCTTGCGCGCGAGCGGCCTGGATTCTCTGGTCGATGGCTACGGAATTCACGCCTATCCATCGAGCGATCATCCGGGCGATCCCGCAGCTGCGGCGCAAAGAAGCGCACGATTTGAAAGCGTGGATCTTGGCCCGTGCCGTCCCGCGGGCCAGTCCGGAGGGAAGCCCTGTTGGATCACAGAATGGGGTTTCCCCGACAAAGATTTCTCATGTCCTGCCAAGGACTCTGCGCGGACGCTTCTTGTCCAGGAAATGCGTGTGAATTTTGCCAAGTCTGCAGCGGAGCGTCGGCTTGCGTCCATCGATTACTTCGCCTGGAATTCCGATCCTTGGTCGAAGCAGCCTGATGCCGACAGCATCTATCGCTGCGGCGGTGTCACAGAAAGCGGAAAGCTGGCGATCGCGCCGCTGAAGGACGTCAAGAAACCGGACGCTCATGCTGGAATGCGCATCCGCGTCGGCGTCCCTCTTGTCGCGCGCGGCCCTGCCCCCAACATCGCGGACAATTGGTTCACCGAGACCCCACTCCCCAACGGCAAATTCCGGGGATTCACTGCCGCCGCAACTACCTTCGCTATCGATGGCAATCACCCGTACGACATGGGCGGCGCAGCCGCAACGGTCCTGAAACCCGGACCAGCCGGCAGCCCCGATTCCTGCGGGCAGTGGATCCAGCATGTCGAACTACAGGGCAAGACGCTTATCGGCTGGGTACACAATGAAACCGCCTGTAACTACACACGCGGCGGGCAAACCCACGCACGCATGACCATCGCAACCTCCGCCGACTACGGCCTCCACTGGACGATTGAAGGCCCCATCATTACCGGCATCGGTCCTCCCGCCGACGGCAAAACGACTGGCGACAGTTGCGCCGCGGTTGTCCGAGGCAACGACGGCTATGACTATGCCTATTGCCTGCACAACGGGGGACACTCCTGGGACGGCGGGTATGGTTTCATTGCGCGCGCGCCGTCCTCAGATACTGGACCCGGCAAATGGAAAAAATACCTCAATGGCGCCTGGTCACAACCCGGTGTGAACGGCAAGTCGAGCAAGGTCGATGGTTTGGGCGTCGCCTGGTGGAAGACTACGAATCAGACTCTCAGTGTCAACTGGGTCAAAGGCGGCTTAGGGCTGCAGGCCTCAAACGACCGCCTCCACTTTACGCAGCTTTTCTCGCAGCCCCTCATGTTTGCTGAGCCCGGCGATTGGTCGCGCAAAAATGGCCTCGAACTTCTCTCCTATCCCACGCTCATCGACAGCAAAACCGGACTGAACCAGCTCGGCGACCATTGGCTGCTCACGTATATGTATCTCAACCCAGGGGAAAACTTTGGCAAGCGCTACCTGATCTTTCGTCCGGTCGATATTTCCTGGTCGCGCGCTGTGGTCGAGCCTGAGGTCGGCGAGATGCTCACTCACTGGTACTCGGCTGCCAAACACGACCATTGGGCAACCACTGCGCCGGTGCCCGGAAACTACTCCTCGTACCGCCTCGTCGCTCAACTCGGCTACGTCATGACCGCCCCGGACCCATCGAAGCCCACGGTCGAGCTCGAAGAGTGCATCAGCAAGTGGCCCGGCCACCCTGACCACATCTTGATTCAGAAGGGTATCTGCGAGACCCAGGATTATCAGCGCCTGCGCAGCGCGGGTTTCATCTACTCCACCGCTCAGCCCAATACGCAGCCGTTATATCGCTGCTACTCCGAAGCCGAACACTCTCACTTCGCCTCAAATGCCGAGGACTGCCAGAACATGGGAAAGCGAGAGGCTTTGCTGGGCTATGACCTCAAGGAATGAGTTGCCGGCAAACCTTATCTTTGGGATTACTTCCCACAATCGCCGCCAAGTGCTGTTTTGGACTTGGGGCTGACACGATTTTAGGATTTATGGCGAAGTTCTCCTGGGCTTCTTATTCGATACGTCGCCTCGGTGATCCGGCGCAAACGCGTTTAGACGTGAGTAGAATTGACCTTCGACCGATGCTCGAAAATATCAACCTGAAGAAGAGGCTTTCCCGGGAGGAATACAAACGGATTGTTCCCGGTCTACAGCTCCGTTTGTACGACTTGGAGAAAGCTTGCTGGGACAATGGAGTACCCACGCTCATTGTTTTCGAGGGCTGGGATGCTTCGGGCAAGGGAACCACGATCGCGGCGCTGACCCAGCGACTGGATCCGCGGGGCTTCAAACTGTATCCGATCACCGCTCCTCGAACCTACGAGCAGCAGCGTCCGTGGTTGTGGAGGTTCTGGCTGAAGGTGCCGAACCGTGGCGAGATGGTCATCTTCGATCATAGCTGGTACGGTCGCGTACTCGAGGAGCGGGTAGAGGGAACAATTCCGGAGAAATTGTGGAGGCAGGCGTTCCGCGACATCTTGGAATTTGAGCGCATGCTGGCCGACGACGGCACTGTGATCCTGAAGTTCTTTCTGCACATCAGCAAAAAGGAGCAGAGCAGACGCTTCGCATTGATCCAAAAAGATCCGCTGGAAGCCTGGCGCGTGACTAAGGCCGACTGGGCTCGTCACAAGAAATACGGCCAGTATCTTGCGGCAACCGAGGAAATGTTGGAGTTAACCGAGTCCGAATACGCGCCGTGGACCATCGTCGAGGCCACCTCAAAGTCGCATACCCGGAAGAAGGTGTTTGAGACCCTCATCCGTGCCCTCGAAAAGAACTTGGGCCCCAAGGCGCCGCCACCCGCCGAGGCTTCCGCCGAATTCTCCAAAGACGCCGAATTACGTGCCGCCATGGAATCTTTGAGCGCAGGCGGGCACTGATGCTGGAGACGCTGGATCTTACTCGCGCCCTGGATCGTCAGTCGTATGTGCGGGAAGTGACGCGCCGCCAGATCCAACTGCGGGAGCTAGGATACCGGGTTTACCTGCAGAAGCGCCCGGTCATTATCGTATTCGAAGGTTGGGATGCGGCGGGTAAGGGCGGGGCAATTAAGCGCATCACCGAAAAACTCGATCCGCGCGGCTATGTCGTTTATCCAATCAGCTCACCGCACGGCGAAGATCGAACCCGGCACTATCTGTACCGCTTCTGGAGACGGCTGCCGGAGCGCGGACAGATCGCTATTTTTGATCGCTCCTGGTACGGCCGCGTTCTGGTCGAGCGAGTGGAGGGATTCGCGACCGAAGCGGAATGGAAGCGCGCGTACAAGGAGATCAACTCCTTCGAACAGCAGCTGCGCGACTTTGGAGTGATCCTTGTGAAGATCTGGATTCACATCTCGCGCGAGGAACAGCTTCACCGCTTCGAGGAGCGCAAAGCCATCGGATACAAGGCCTGGAAGCTGACCGAGGAAGACTGGCGCAATCGCGGGAAATGGGCAGCCTACGAAGAAGCGGTGGAGCAGATGTTGATCAAGACCAGCACCGGCACAGTGCCCTGGACGCTGATCGAAGGCAACGACAAGTATTGGGCTCGAACCAAGGTACTGGCGAAGCTGGTGAAAGTTTTGTCGGCCCAAATGGAGTACAAACCCGGTGACCCACTGCGCAGGCCCGAGGAAGCGAAGACCGGTCGGAAGCCTAAACGCGCTAGGCGGAGCTGACTGTTTCGGCTGTGACGTCTTTTGGGGCTGAAGCTGTCAGGTTTAATCGTTAGACTGCAAAGCCCGTCCAGGTCCGAGTTTCATCTCTTTCCCCTCATCATCTATTGGTCCTTCAGTTCCCGGGTTGTCGGCCAACATAATGATGGCTTAGCATTTTCAGCAACGCAGGCCGCTCACGGAAAAGGGGTTTTTGGCACGCGCAGAGCAGCGTTCCGGGGGAAGAGCACTCCGGCAGCTAACTCGAGTTACCCCGGGCAAAAAAGAAGAGGCGGAGCCGAAGCCCCGCCCATCCGTTGCATTGCGACTAAACCCTGTAGATCGCCGCTACTTATTTCTTTCTTCGGGCGCCGACCGCTGTGGCTGCGCCTGAGCCCGCTGCTGTGGCTGGGCCCGCTGTTGCGGTTGCGCCTGAGCCCGCTGCTGTGGCTGGGCACGCTGTTGTGGTTGCGCCTGAGCCCGCTGCTGCTGGGCACGCTGTTGTGGTTGCGCCTGAGCCCGCTGCTGCTGCTGGGCACGCTGCTGGGGAGCGGTGCGATCGGCAGTCGCCGGTGCGATCGGTCTGCCTGCCGCGATGGGCCTCGTCGCGGCCGAAACGGCCGGACGCCCGTGATTGACAGAGGCAAACTGCTCGCGGTTCTGTGCTGCTGCCTGCTGGTGCTGCAACTGCGTAGTCATGGGAGCAATGCGCTGCCCACGCATACCAGCAGTTTCGGCCGGAGACGCCTGGCGAGTGATGCCTCCCGGCCCGTTGTAGCTGGCGCGGTTATTCGTGGTGTTGTTGACGGTGCGGTTATACACGTTCACGTTCCTGATGTTCACGTTGTTGACGGAACGGTTGTAGTTGAAACGATTTCCGTTCCAATACCCGCCCTGATAGCCGAGGCCGCCGTAGCCGAATCCATAGTTAATGCCGCCGTAGTAGCCGACATACCGGCCCCAGGAGCCGTAGTTGTAGCGATACCCACCGCCAAAGAATCCCCAATATCCCGGCGTCCACAGGACGCCCACTTGGGGCGGCCACGCCCACACGCCGGGCACCCAGTAGTAGCCCTGAGAAGCGTAGCTCCAATATCCGGGCGTCCACAGATAGCCATCGCCAGGGCAAGGAGGCTGCGAATATTCCGGCAGCGGTGGTGGGGGTTGTTGTGCCTGGAGCACTGGCTGGCCGTAGCTGGCATCCTGGTAGCCGGCGCTGGAATCGTTATTGGAATAGTTCTGGTCTTGGGAGGCCTGCTGCATCGCTGGAGCTGACGAAGTCGGCTGCGCTGGCGCAGGCTGCTGATAGCTCTGCTGCGGCGCCTGACTGACTGGCTGCTGCTGCTGACCGTTACTGCCGGTCACCTGACTCCCGTCCGTCGGGGCCAGATTGTCGGTCTGCGCCGGTTGACTCTGGGCACCGTTGTCCGCGATGTTGTTTTTACTGCATCCTGCGACTGCAAACGTCAGTGCCATCGATGCTGCTGCCAAAACAATAAGAGAAGATACTCTGTTCGACATATTCCCTCCTGACGGAGATGCCGAGGGACAACTCCACATGTTTACGCTCTCATTCCGGCCTCCTCCGGGTCTGAGCAAAAGCGGACATGTCCGCGCAACCCGCTTTTCGAGACTCTGAAGTCGCTATTTGAAACAGCAATGGATAGCTACGGCCGGAGCGACAAACTCAGGGCCGTTGGCGGAGCGAATATGCGGCGGCACCTCACGCAGCAGCGGCACGTCGGCCAGAGTCAGCCACGGAAACCGAGCGAATAAATTGCCGCGGTCCAAATGTAAGCATCTTCGGCACGCGTGGATTCCTTCGGAGATATGCCCAACTGACCCACAAAATCTAGCCGCACCACCCATTTATCACTGTGCTCGCAACCAATCCATTCAGTGATAGACTTTGCCCGCCACGCCAGCCCACAGGAGGCCGTCATGTCCCCACACGATCCCGTTGCCCAGAGCCTGAGCGGTCACCTCCCGACCTTGGGGTTATGCTGGATAGTTTACGGAGTCATTCGCTTGATCATGGCTGTGTGCCTGGTCATCTATGTCAGTACAGCTACCGTAATGTTTGGCGCTCTGCTCAATCGCGTTCCTGACCCGTTAGTGCTGATGGGTGTTTTCCACTTTATGTACACGGTAATGATAGTTTTGTCGGCTGTCTGCGGAGTCTTAGGGCTTATGGCTGGACCGGCCTTAGTCGCAGGACGGCAATCAAGCCGGAGGCTCGCCCTCATTGCAGGGTTCTTATCGGTATCCGATATTCCGTTGGGTACGACTCTGGGGATTTACACGCTTGTAGTTTTGCTTCCAACTACAGCTATGCAGCATTACGGTCGTTCCGGTTGATGGAGCTCCCGAACCGGTTTAACGGCGGCAACTCTCCTAGCCGACTTCGCAATGCGGGGCTTTTCCATTTCCCTCTCGACGTCGCGAAGAATTTCTTCGTCGGATTCTTTCTTCTCATCTTCCTTCGGCGGCATAGAAGCATCATGTCACGCCCCGCAAAGAAAGGACGGTCAGTTCAGACCAGTTCTTCAAGAAGCCACCACCTCAAAGACAGGTGCAAGTTCTAGCCTGCTTAATTCATGAGAGCTTAGACTTCGGCGAATAACACAGTTTTTCAGGCTGAGTGCGTCCGCGAAGGTGTGCCGAAATGCGGGAATGTGGAGGAAGAGCTAGGCAGGACGTGGCCGGGCTTTTTCAGGCAAGGCTCCGCCACGACTGCGGACCGTGACCGGATTGGGGAAAGCAGAGTGGGCTAGCCGGTGTCGAAGGCCAGCGCCAAGTCGCGGAGCAGCGATTGCCAGGGCCAGCCGGTGGCTAGATGGATGCGAATGCAACGGGCAGTCCGGCGCACGCGGGCTCCGAGTTTGAACAGGCGGGCGCGCAGAGTTTCGATCTGTGCCGAGCGCCACGCCGGTGGCAGCTGCAGCCGAAACAGATTGGCCAGGTTGGACGCGAAGCCGTGCAGCAGCAGGCGGAAGGCATTGGCCAGGAAGCGATGACAGCTCAGGCGGTCAGCACGAAAACCCTTCTTGAATTCCTCGATGCGGTTCTCGCGCTCGCCGCGATCGTTGTAAAAGGCAAAGACCTGGGCAGCGCGACCGGGGCAGTTGGTGATCACAAAACGCAGGTTGGTGCCGGCGGCGGTGTGTTCGGCCTTGTAGCAGAGGCGGCGCTGATGCGACCAACTGCGGGCGCGATGGCGGAAGCTGGAGAAGCCGCGCTGTGGGAGCTGCGTGCGACGATAGCGTCGTTGCAGGCGCTTCTGCCATGGTTGGGGGCGACGCTGAAAGACGGAGTTGGCCGGGATGCCGAGAGCATAGTGGAGGCCGAAGAACTCGCAGAACTCGTACAGCAGCGGCAGCGCGAACCCGGCATCGCCGCGCAGCTTGATCGGGACTCCGGGAAAGGCGGCCTGCAAGCGCGGAATCAGGCGGGCGAGCATGGGTAGGATACGGGCGTGGCTGGAGGCCTTGCTTGGCCGTAGGCGCACGGAAAGCTGACAGCCGGTGTGCCGCTCGAAGACCAGCATGGGGTGATACATGTGCTGGTTATAGGCGCCATTGAAGAAGCTAAGCTGCTGCTGGCCATGGGTAGGATCGTCGATAGAGTCGATATCCAGCAGGATCTCGCGCTTCCGGCGCACCTGCTCACCACAGATACGGATGAAAATCTGCAGCAAGGCGTCGTTCAGCCGTACCCGATCGCGGGCCGCAGGCGCATTCTCCCAGCGGCTGAGGGTGGGCTGGGAGCCGAGCCCGTCGCCCAGCTTCTGATCGGCGACGATCTGCAGCAGCGGGTCGTGGCGCAGGCGGTCGGCGTCGTTGACATCTTCGTAGCCGGCCACGATCTGATAGACGCGTTGCCGCAACAGAAGCAGCGAGTCGTGCCGGACGCGATCCTCTTGACGAGGATCACTGAGCCGTTGAGCCAGGTCGCGAGTCAGGTGATGGCGCTGATCGAAGGCGCGCAGCGGCAGCAGACCGGCGTCGCTGGTGATCTGTCCCCCGGAAAAATCGGCGCGAATGGATTGATGGCGGTAGAAGGAGAATGTCAACTGTGGTATACAACTTGTCATCTTGCGGATGCTCCGAAACGGTGTGCTGGGTTCTGCGAAAACCCAGTGTTCATGCACCTTTTAGAGCATCCTTTCTTATTTGGCCAGTAAAATCAGTGAATAGTCCAGGCTAGGATGGTGATACCGAGGGCGAAAGCGTTTCGCCTCCGGCATCTGCCGGCGGGTACGGCGGAGCGTAACTGTGATCCGCACCAAATGGAGGGCAAGCTGCGACCAGGAGCCAGCCAAAGCACGCTATTAGGCATGGGATGAGAATGGATTGTTCGAAGATGTTTTTTATCAAGGAGAGTGAGAATGCATTCCGAAACAAGCTAAACGCCAGCCAGCCCGAGCACATCACATACATGGTCGCGAATAATGTATCGGACAAGCAGCTCCTCAAATACCGAAGACCTAACGGCATAAGAAACCAAAAAGCGGCGGTTCCGAGCAGCCCGAAGTATAGATTAAAAGAAACGAACGAATGAAGGCCGCCCAAAGGACGCCAGGCATCGGGCTGCTTAAGCAGCTTATATTTGTTCGGCATCAGAACTGTCGGAATCAGATTTTCCAAATCGCTGATTAACTGAGTAGGCTGATTGATCCATGCAATGCCCTTATATCGCAGGTGATGGACGAGGGACAAGCTTATCGCCAGAGGTTCCACTAAAATATTGGAAAAGACGCCGGTCGGGCTGGTGTCCTGGCGCCATGTACCAACTAGTCCAAAGAAGAGAGCAAAAAGAAGGCCCACAGCTAACATTTTCTTGAGCTTGAATCTGGCGCGAACGTTACTCTGGTAAATGGCGAACATCACTAGGAGGGATGCGACATAAAGCCTGCTGCCAAGGAGAAGCATCATGCTGGCCCCCAGGAGCGCCGGCAGGAAGTAGCGGCTGAGCAGGAGGTCGCGCCACCGCATCTCAGGCCGCTGCAGAGCGAACATTAGAGCGACGCAGCTCAACTGCACAACACAGGCGGTAACCTCCCCGAGAGCCGTATGCACCTGAATAGCGCCCGGCACCGAGGGCCGGAGGAGATCGGCTCGTTCTACATACGCTGAATAAACCAGGAGGACGCATCCAAAAGCAGTACACAGAGAAAGCGCGATCTCGGGAATCGGCGAGGTCAATTCGGTCTTCCGACGACGCGACCATCGGGCGCCGAGCGAGTCTCCAAACATGAAGCAGAGATAAAGGGCGATGCACGACAGCGCGTACGGAGCGATCAGACGCTCACGAAAAAATCCCAACCACGCCTGGCTCCACGGAAAGGCCAGATGCGCAGCCAGAATTCTGACCACGAGTGGCGTGATCCAGTAATACAAAAAGCCCAAGCTGAAGGTGGTAACGTGGTTGATCTCGACCCGTCCATGGGAGACGGAACGCCAATACCCATACCAGCAGGGAATCGCCACCGCGAGCGCGAGCAAAATCATGGGTCCGAATTACTCCTGAACGCCGTCGATGGCGGCGCGACTTGCACCCAACGCTCTGCCTGGGCGTTAGCCTAGCTCCGTTGCGTACTGTGCCGCCGACGAACGCCTGGCCGTGAGAATTATATAGGAGAACAGCCTATTTACTGCTACCGCAGTCGCGCCTAGTCTCGGCTGGTCCGACGAACAGTGCGCATCCAGGCCGGCGGATCGATGCCATCCCTGTCCACCATTCACATCAAGCACTTGCGAGCGCCCGAGTCGAATGGCGGAGAGACCGGAAAACGAGCAACGCTGTTTTCACCCGGCAGCATCCGCAAGTTCGACCTCACTACGCAGTCCGGGCAAGATCATACCGATCGCGGTTCGCCAGCGACCTGGCAGCTCGTTCGAAACTTAGCTTCTCCTCACATTGCTTATTAAAAGCTTCCAACGGCGCTGCAACAGCTGCTGTCAAAGCTTCGACTAGAACGTGGGGAGGCTGACGGGCAAGCACCTCTAAGCGTTTCATTCCGCAAGCAAACGCCGGTCCCGAGCGGCTATTCCCCTACTTTCCCAGCGAGTTTTCGTTTGGAAACGCACGTGCTTTCATGCAGTCGTACCGCAGGCCATTCCGTTTAGTGCGACGCATCAAAACGGAAGAAGACGGCCGTTTAAGTGAATGCGACCCACGCTAACGAGTCCTTATGAACGACCTGGCACTTGCAGGATCGAGTTGAATTCGGAGACGAAAATGAAACGTAAGGTAATCCCGTTCGCGCTGCTGGCGCTGCTGCAGGCCGTTGATCTTGCGTCAACTCGTCTGGCATTTTCTGCGGGGGCCATCGAGCTGAATCCGCTGGTGCGGGGGCTCGGTTTGTGGCACGTGAAGCTGCTCGCCTGCGCAGCCATCGTGCTGCTGGCCTGCATGACGAAGCGAACAGGGCGGCTGTGGGCCCTGTGTGGCATCTACGGCCTAATTGTGGGCAATAATTTCGCCCTAGCGTTGACGCACCTGAACGCACATCCCCGCTAGTCGAGAACGGGGTACGGCATCCCCGCCGTCAGCTTCGGTGTTCCATCCACAAGACGAGCCTACCTACCTTGATTCACGATGCGTAGTGAATGACCGCTGCATAGTCTCAATATTTCGCTGAATTTGGAAAAGCGCGTCGTCGGTTGCCATCGCCCGACGCTCATCTGGCCCGGAGTTACTGCCGCAATCGCCGGGACGAGGAATTTCGCCTCATCCTCGAAAACCGCTAAGGCATCAAACCTTATGCTGTCTGCCGCGGTTGCGGCATCGCAGTGAACTGCGCCGCGTTCAAGGAAGATCGCGCTTCGAGATCTCTTCCATTATTCGGCAAATGGAGAATTCCGTTGCGGCAAACGCATGAAGGCCAGACTGCCAACGTAGAAGGACCCGCCATGAGAATCTTCGAGAGTGTAGTTGTTCATAATTTCACGAATATTGCTGGAACTCTAACGATGTTGGCAGTTCTGGGGTTCTCTTCCAGCCTGCCTGCGCAGCAAGTCACGGTGCTGAAAAACGTGAACGTGATTGACGGCACCGGCGCGGCGGCGCAGCCCAACCGAACAGTGGTTGTTACCGGGGATCGCATTCAGTCCATTTCCGCCGGCCAGACACGTACGCCTTCTCACGCGAAAGTCATTGACCTTCATGGCGCCACCATCATGCCCTTGATCATCAACGCGCATGGGCATCTCGGTCTAACGAAGGGCACGTCGCAATCAGTGGCGAACCAGACCGACGAGAATTTTCGGCATCAGCTTTTGCGATACCAGGAATACGGAGTTGGTGCAGTACTGTCCATGGGCACCGATGGCCAACGGTTCGCTGAGATAAGGGAAGCCTCGCGGAGCGGAGCTATGCCGGGAGCAGACGTTTATACGGCAGGAATCGGGTTCGGCGAAAAGGATGGCGTGCCGCCGGCCAGCATGGGGTTCACCGATGTTTTTCGGCCCGAAAATCCCGACGAAGCGCGAAAGGAAGTTGCACAACAGGCGACGCAGAAACCCGACTTCATCAAAGTCTGGGTCGATGATTTCTGGGGACAATACCCCAAGCTGCCTCCCGAGACTTACAAGGCCATCATCGATGAAGCGCATAAGAATGGTCTGCGAGTAGCCGCCCATGTGTATCACCTGGACGATGCTCGCACCCTCGTCGCTGATAAGGTTGACGTGCTTGCGCACAGCATTCGTGATGGCGATGTTGATGACGCGCTACTCGCGCAGATGAAAAGCAGTCACGTAGCCTACATCCCGACGTTGTCTCTGGACGATTTCGCGGTTGCGTACGACGGTTCGCCCGAATGGATTAGCGATCCGTTTTTCCGCGCCGCACTCGATCCCGGCCTGCTCGAGATGATTACCGGTCCCGAGTACAAGGCGAAAGTGCGAGCGAGCAAAGCCACGGCTCAAGAAGCGGCAGCCCTCCCCATCGCAATGAGGAACCTCAAGAAAATTTACGACTCCGGACTCCTGGTGGCGCTGGGGACTGATTCAGGCGCGACTCCAATCCGCGTGCAAGGATTCGCCGAACATATGGAACTGGTGCTGATGGTGCAAGCCGGGCTCACGCCCCTGCAGGCGATCAGCGTGGCCACCAAGAATGCCGCGGAACTACTCCGAGTTGCCGACCAGTACGGCACGCTGGAATCGGGTAAGAAGGCCAACTTCATTGTGCTGGAGAAAGACCCGTCCCAGAATATACGCAATACGCAAACTATCCGTGCGGTTTGGAAAAACGGCGTGAAGGTGAGCGATGGCCCGCTTGCAAGCGCGCAGCCGGCAGCGCAGTGAAAAACGGCATAGCTCGAACCGGAGGATGAGATGGCAACACGGCGAGAATTCCTGGAAACAGCTGCGGCCATTGTCGCGACAGCAAATTGGGGCCAAACCGTATGGGGTGCCGAGAGCAAAGGGGACATTCCGTACCGCACTCTCGGGCGCACGGGCGAGAAGGTCTCGCTGGTAGGCATCGGCGGATATCACCTGGGCCGACCCTATGTCGATCCGCAGGAAGCGACGCAAATCGTTCACAAGGCCCTCGATGAGGGAATCAACTTTCTCGACAACTGCTGGGATTACAACGGCGGCGAAAGCGAACTTCGCGTGGGTCGTGCGCTGAGCGGCGGCTACCGCAACAAAGCCTTTCTCATGACGAAAATTGATGGGCGTGATAAGGCCACGGCGATGAACCAGATCAACGAGTCGCTGAAGCGGTTGCAGACCGATCACATCGACCTTTTGCAGTTTCACGAAGTGATTCGCGACACCGATCCCGGCCGAATTTTTGCGGCTGGAGGAGCGTTGGAAGCGGTGCAAGAGGCGAAGAAAGCGGGAAAGATTCGCTACATCGGATTCACCGGCCACAAGAGTCCGGACATTCATCTGCTGATGTTGTCGACGGCAGCCGCCCACGGCTTCACCTTCGATACCGTGCAGATGCCGCTCAACGTGATGGACCATCATTTCGACAGTTTCGAAGCGAAGGTGCTGCCCGTCCTCAACCAGCAGAACATCGGGGCGCTGGCCATGAAACCCATGGGAGATCATTTCATCCTGCAAAGTAAAACCGTCAGCGCAATCGAATGCCTGCACTACTCCATGAACTTGCCAGTCAGCGTTGTGATCACCGGCTGCGATTCTTTGAAGATATTGGACCAGGCCCTGAGCGCGGCCCGTAGTTTTAAGCCCATGAGCCGGGGCCAGCTATCGGCACTATTGGCGAAAACCGCGAATGCAGCCAAATCCGGCGAGTACGAGTTGTACAAAACGAGTCATCATTTCGACGGAACATATCAGAACCCGCAGTGGCTTGGCTGAAACCGCTGGCTTTGCGGAAACTCCCGTAGCACTGCATACGCCCGGGCCCGTGAAGGCAACGCCAAACCGGTGCCGGGCGACGTCGAAGCAGCGTTCATTAGAACAGGATCTTGGCCATCATGCCGTTGTCTTCATGGCTCAGCAGATGACAGCGGAATACAGACATTCCGCGGATTATAGGGTCGGTGAAACAACCATTTTGTACGCTTAGGATCACCAAGTAGTATGGGAGCATGCCTGCTCCCAAACCTCTTGTCCTCATTATCCTGGATGGCTGGGGCTACGCTCCGCCATCGCCCTCGAATGCCATCTCGCTGGCGCGCAAGCCGAATTACGATCGCTTGCTGAAGGAATTTCCCAACACGCTGATCCATACCAGCGGCCGCTACGTTGGTCTGCCGGCCGGCCAGATGGGCAATAGCGAAGTCGGACATCTCAATATCGGCGCCGGGCGCGTGGTCTACATGGATATCACCAAGATCGATCTCATGATTGAGAATGGCGAGTTCTTCACCAACCCGGCACTGATGAAGGCGTTGGTCGCGGCGCGCACTGGCGAGCGCCGGCTGCACCTGTTCGGGCTGCTCTCGGACGGAGGCGTACACTCGCATGAGAACCATCTCTACGCGCTGCTGCTCATGGCCAAACACAATGGCGCGGAGCGTGTGTTCGTCCACTGCTTCATGGATGGGCGCGATACGCTACCGACCAACGGCGCGGGTTACATCGAGCGGCTACGGCAGAAAATGCGCGAGTACGCTGTAGGCAGGATCGCCACCGTAAGCGGCCGCTACTACGCCATGGATCGCGACCGGCGCTGGGAGCGCGAGAAGAAGGCCTTCGACGCCATGATTTATGGCGACGCCGAAGGCGGACGCTACTCTGACGCTGTGGTAGGGGTCAAGGAGTCCTACAATCGGGGAGTCACGGACGAGTTCATCGTGCCCTTCGTTTTGACCGACGAGCGCGGCGAGGCGGTCGGCAATATTCGCGACGGCGATGTCTGCATCAACTTCAACTTCCGTGCCGATCGGGCGCGCCAGATCACGCGCTGCCTCTGCCGCAACAGTCACTTCACGCCGCAGGATGGCCGTGAACTGGAAGGCGCGGAGGATCTCGATAGCGTCATCCCGCGCGACCGCGTGCCCAAAGATCTGACCTACATCTGCATGACGCAGTACGACAAACATTTCACGCTGCCGGTTGTTTCGCCGCCGGAGTCGCTGACGAACATTTTGGCGAACGTAATGGCCGATCGGCAGATGCGCAACCTGCGGGTTGCCGAAACGGAGAAGTATGCGCACGTGACCTACTTCTTCAACGGCGGCGTGGAGAAACCATTTCCCGGCGAGGAGCGCGTGCTCGTGCCGTCGCCCAAAGTCGCAACCTACGATTTGAAGCCGGAGATGTCGGCGCAGGGTATTGCCGATGCGGTGGTGAAGGCGATCGGCGACAAAACCTTCGACGTGATGGTGGTGAACTTCGCCAACGCCGA
>Ga0187871_10002414_pt1 | contig 15229 bp, 15 predicted proteins | sample June2016WEW_16_1_FD_132988 | JGI IMG/M metagenome (GOLD analysis project Ga0187871, IMG submission 132988) | Peatland microbial communities from SPRUCE experiment site at the Marcell Experimental Forest, Minnesota, USA - June2016WEW_16_10 | ecosystem: Environmental > Terrestrial > Soil >... | reverse complement strand
GTTCGCCGGAACGGTGGTCTGGCTGTCCGTCGCGAATACGCAGGTGTTCGTGTTCGCGGTGGCGACCCTGGCGGCCGTGCTCGCGCTGCTGCTGATGTCCATGCCCCGGCTGCGCTGGTGGAAGCGGCCGCGCGGGGCCCGCGGCCGGCGCGGGCCAGCTATCAGCCAGCCGGCCTCGGTAACGGCCGGGCAGGCCGTGACGGACGCGAACGGCCAGCTTCTGGCGGACGCGAACGGGCAGGCCATGACGGACGCGAACGGCCAGCTTCTGGCGGACGCGAACGGGCAGGCCACGACGGACGCGAACGGGCAGGCCATGACGGACGCGCCCGGGCAGGCCATGACGGACGCGCCCGGGCAGGCGATAACGGACGCGCCCGGTCAGCCCATAACGGACCCGCCCGGCCGGTCCCCGGCAGCGGGAACTGGCCAGCCGGCGGCGGGCCCGGACACGCCGACTACCGTGCTGGCCGTGCAGGCGCTGACCGATCCGCGGTGGCGCTAGACGCCCAAGCGGAACGGTGCATTCGTGACTTAAGGTCACTTACCGAACCCGTGGCCGGAGAGCTTGTGATATCTTTCACGAGCACCCACTCGCAGACGAGTTCGAGGCCCGTGATACGTTTCGGTCACCTGACGATGCTGCCCCGCCGCACTTGCGGGTCGGCGGTCCGGTGCCACCCGGGCACCGGCTCGGGCAGTCGATCGTCCCCGCAGACCGACCTGTTCCCGTCGAGTTCCCCCGGAGCCGATTAGATGCTGCCAGACTATGCCTGGATCGTCCGCCGGTCGGCAGTCGTAACTGCCGCCGTCGGCGCGGTCATGGTCGGGCTCGCTGCTGGTCTGGGCGGCAGTAAGGCGCTGATCGGAGCCGCGATCGGGGTGGGCCTGGTCGCCGTCTTCTTCGGCATCAGCATGATCGCCGTGGGCCGCGCGGCGCGGGTGAGCCCGCAGGCCATGATGGTGACCGCACTCAGCACATATCTCATCAAGATTGTCATCCTGCTCTTCCTCGTGGGGCGGTTCCAGGGTTCGACCGCTTTCAATCCCCGGATGTTCGGCCTGACCGCGATCGTCTGCATCCTCGCCTACAGCGCGGCGCAGGTGATGTGGTCCTTGCGGCGGAAGATGCTGTACGTCCAGCCGGACCGGGAACGGTGACCCGTGCGGCACATACAGGACCTGGACGGCGTACCGCGGCCCACGCGCAAGGCTGTGGCGGCTGGCTCCCGGCGGCGGCCAGCCTGCGATGAGCGGCAAGGACAACAAGCCGCCGGACAAGAACTATTCGCCAGGGCCGCCGAGCGCGAGTGCTGGCTGGGCGGTCACCAGCTATCTGATCGGGGGAATGGCCGTCTACGGCGGGGCCGGCTGGCTGATCGGGCGATGGACCGGGATATCAGCGCTGTTCCCGGCCGGGATGCTGCTCGGCCTCGCCCTGGCGATCGCGCTCATCATCTTCCGGTACGCACGACCGTCCTGACCGCGCGCGAGCGGGACACCCGGACCCGGCGTTCCCGGACGTCGCGGAAGCCGACGCGTCCGGGCGGCCCACAGAATGACAGCGCGACCAGCCGGAGGTACACACCGTGAGTGACATCCACGCGATCACGACGGCCAGCGGATGCCACATCTTCACCGGCTGCGGATACCCGGCCCCGTCGATCGACTACTTCTTCTTTAAGCCGATCTTCTCCATCGGCAGCTTCCACTTCACCAAGCCGATGCTGCTCGCGGTGATCTGCGCGGGCATCGTGGTGGGTTTCTTCGGGTTCGCCTTCCGCAACCCGAAGCTCGTCCCGCGCGGCGCGCAGAACGTCGCCGAGCTCGGCGTGCTGTTCGTCAGGGACCAGATACTGCGTCCGCAGCTCGGCAAGAAGGGCGACGGCTTCCTGCCGTTCCTTGTGGCGCTGTTCTTCTTCGTCTGGTTCATGAACATCATGGGGATCATCCCGCTGGCGCAGTTCCCCGCGACGTCGAAGATCGCGTTCCCGCTCGGACTGACCTTGATGGTCTGGATCACCTATATCACCCTGGGCATCAAGCACCAGGGGGCGCTCGGCTACTTCAAGAACATGGCGGTGCCGCCCGGCGCGCCATGGTGGATCCTGCCGCTGCTGAGCCCGATCGAGCTGCTGTCGAACATTATCGTGCGGCCGTTCACCCTCACCATCCGGCTGTTCGCCAACATGCTGGCCGGCCACCTGCTGCTGCTGGTGTTCGCGCTGGCCTCCTGGTACCTGTTCAGCGCCTCGATCGGGCTGCTGTTCGCGGCGACCTCGTTCGTCATGACGATCATCCTGACCGGGCTCGAGGTGCTGATCCAGGCGCTGCAGGCCTTCATCTTCACCACGCTGACCGCCTTTTACTTCGCGGACGCGATGGAGTCATCACACTGAACCGACTCAGCCCTGAACCGACGCAACAAGAGCCACGGCGGGAAGTGCCGCCGACCGGAGAGAAAGAAACGACACATGCATCCACTGGCCACCCTGCTGGCGGCGGGCACCACCACCAACCTCAACATCAGCATCAAGAACCTCGGCGCGCTCGTCTACGGCCTGGCCGCGATCGGCCCGGGCGTAGGCATCGGCCTGGTCTTCGGTCATGCTATTGAGGGGATGGCCCGCCAGCCTGAGGCGACGGGAATCATCACCACGTACATGTGGATCGGGTTCGCGCTGACCGAGGCGCTCGCGCTGATCGGCATCGCGGTCCCGTTCTTCATCAAATGAGGCCCAGGCCGGAGAGGTAGCCGCACATGTTGTACCAGGCGGCAGCGACGCAGAATCCCCTGGTCCCTGACCTGACCGAGCTGATCATCGGCGCGGTCTCGTTCCTGATCGTGTTCGGTCTGCTCGCCAAGGTGCTGATGCCGCGGATCACCAAGACCCTCGCGGAGCGCACCGACGCGATCGAGGGCGGGCTTGAGCGCGCCAAGGAGACCCAGGCGGAAGCGCAGCGGGAACTCGAGCAGTACCGGGCGCAGCTCGCCGAGGCCAGGCATGAGGCCGCGCGCCTGCGGGAGCAGGCCAAGGAGCAGGGCGCCCAGATCGTGGCCGAAGAGCGGGACCGGGGGCAGGCTGAGTACCAGCGGCTGGTCAGCGCGGCGACGGCGCAGATCGAGGCGGCCAGGGAGCAGGCGGTGAACTCGCTGCGTACCGAGGTCGGCTCGCTCGCGGTCGAGCTGGCCAGCCGGATCGTCGGCGAGGCCCTCCAGGACGAGGCCAGGCAGCGCAGGACAGTGGACAGGTTCCTGGCCGAGCTCGAGGAAGGCCAGTCCGGCCCGGCCGGCGGGGTGAAGGCAGGCCGATGAGAGGCGCAAGCAGGGCATCGCTCGGGGCAGCCAAGGAGCGGCTCGCCGAGGTAGCGGGAGCAAACCCAGGGTCGGCCGCTCAGCTCGGCGACGAACTGTTCGCCGTCACCACGCTGATCGACGGGGAGCCTGCGCTGCTGCGCTCGCTGTCCGATTCGGCGCGCGACGCCCGGGCCAAAACGGACCTGGCCAGGCAGCTGCTCGGCGGGAAGGTGTCGCCCGCCACGCTCGAGCTGGTCACCAGCCTGGTGAGCGGGCGCTGGTCGGCCCCGGCTGACCTGGCCGACGCTGCCGAGGAGCTGGCCGTGCTGGCTATTGTCGAGGCGGCGGACGGTGACGGTCACCTCGACGACCTTGAGGACGAGCTGTTCAGGTTCAGCCGTGTCGTGAATGCCCACTCTGACCTGCGGGCCGTGCTGTCGAATCCGTTCGTAGCGGCTGACCGCAAGCGGGAGCTGCTCGATGAGCTGCTGGGCGGCAAGGTGACCGCCCAGAGCTTGCGGCTGGTCGCCCAGGCGGCGGTGCGCCCCAGGGGACGTAGCCTGGATACGAGCCTGGCCGGTTATGCGCGGCTGGCCGCGCAGCGGCGGGCCCGGCTGGTGGCCGAGGTCCATGTCGCTGTCGACCTCACCGCCGAGCAGCGCGGCAGGCTGGCGGCGGCGCTCGCTGCCGCCTACGGTCACGACGTGCACCTCAATGTGGTGCTCGACCCGCTGGTCATCGGCGGGGTGTCCATCAAGACCGGCGACGAGTTCATCGACGGCAGCCTGGCGACCAGGCTCGGCAGCCTCCGGCGCAGGCTGGCGGCCTGAACCGGACCGACCTGCGGTCGCGCCGCAGGAACACGAAACAGACCCTGAGATACCAGATCAAGGCGAGAGAGACGGCAGGAAGATGGCGGAGCTGACAATCCGGCCGGATGAGATCAGGGATGCGCTGGCGCATTTCGTCGAGTCCTACGAGCCGGGCGCCGTGGCCGCGGACGAGGTCGGCACCGTCGCCGAGTGCGGCGACGGCATCGCGCGGGTCGAGGGCCTGCCCTCTGCCATGGCCAACGAGCTGCTCGAGTTCGAGGACGGCACCCGTGGCCTGGCGCTGAACCTGGACATCCGCGAGATCGGCGTGGTCGTCCTCGGCGACTTCAGCAAGATCGACGAGGGCCAGCAGGTCCGGCGGACCGGCGAGGTGCTGTCCGTCCCGGTCGGCGACGGCTTCCTCGGCCGGGTGGTGGATCCGCTCGGCAACCCGCTGGATGGCAAGGGCGCGATCGAGGGCACGGTGCCACGCCCGCTGGAGGTGCAGGCTCCGTCGGTGGTGCAGCGGCAGAAAGTGAACGTGCCGCTGCAGACCGGGATCAAGGCGATCGACGCGATCACCCCGATCGGGCGCGGCCAGCGCGAGCTGATCATCGGCGACCGGCAGACGGGCAAGACAGCCATCGCCATCGACACGATCATCAACCAGAAGGGCAACTGGGAGTCCGGCGACCTGGCCCGGCAGGTCAAGTGCGTTTACGTCGCCGTCGGCCAGAAGGGCTCGACCATCGCGCAGGTCCGCCAGTCGCTGGAGGACGCGGGCGCGCTTGACTACACCACGATCGTGGCGGCACCGGCCTCGGACCCGGCGGGCTTCAAGTACGTCGCCCCATTCACCGGATCGGCCATCGGCCAGCACTGGATGTACGCGGGCCAGAACGTGCTCATCATCTTCGATGACCTGACCAAGCAGGCCGAGGCCTACCGGGCCATCTCGCTGCTGCTGCGCAGGCCGCCGGGCCGCGAGGCGTATCCGGGCGACGTGTTCTACCTGCACTCGCGGTTGCTTGAACGGTGCGCCAGGCTCTCCGATGAGGTCGGCGGCGGATCGCTGACCGGGCTGCCGATCGTGGAGACCAAGGCCAACGACATTTCCGCCTACATCCCGACCAACGTGATCTCCATTACCGACGGCCAGATCTTCCTGGAGACCGACCTGTTCAATTCCGGCGTGCGCCCGGCGATCAACGTCGGCCAGTCGGTCTCCAGGGTCGGCGGCGACGCCCAGATCAAGGCCATGAAGAAAGTGGCCGGAGGGCTGAAACTGGCCCTCTCCCAGTACCGTGACCTCGAGGCCTTCGCCTCGTTCGCCTCCGACCTCGACGCCGTGTCCAGGGCCCAGCTTGACCGCGGCGCCCGCCTCGTCGAGCTGCTCAAGCAGGGCCAGTTCAGCCCGATGCCGGTAGAGCGCCAGGTGATCGCGGTGTGGGCCGGGACCAGCGGGCACCTCGACGACGTCCCGGTCGACGACATCAAGCGCTTCGAGTCCGAGTTCCTTGACTACCTGCAGCGCTCGCACCAGGGGATCTACGACGCGATCAGGGAAACGGGCGACCTGTCCGAGGACACCCAGACCGCGCTCAAGGACGCCATCGACGAGTTCAGGCGCGGTTTCGAGACCAGCGACGGCGAGCTGCTGGTGAAGGAGGAGCCGGCCGAGCCGATCGACGAGGGCGAGGTTGGCCGCGAGAAGGTCGTCAAGTACGCCGACCCGCCGGCCGGGAAGTCCTAGGGCGGGAGAGGCAGGCATGGGAGCACAGCTTCGGTTGGTCCGGCGGCGGATCAGATCGGTCCAGTCCACCGCCAAGATCACGCGCGCCCAGGAGCTGATCGCGGCGTCGCGGATCATCAAGGCCCAGCAGCGGGCCCACGCGGCCGCGCCGTACGCCAGCGAGATCACCCGCGCGGTCGAGGCGGTGGTCAGCCGGTCCGGGCAGATCGAGCATCCGCTGACCAGGGAACCGGAGAACCGCCGCCGCGCCGCGGTCCTCATCATGACCAGCGACCGGGGCTTCTGCGGCGGCTACAACGCCAACGTGCTGCGGGCGGCGCAGGGCCTGCGGGCGCTGCTGGGCAGCCACAACATCGAGACCATCCCCTACGTGACCGGGCGGAAAGGGATCGGCTGGTACCGGTTCCGCAGCCTGGACATCGCGGGGGAGTGGGGCGGCTTCTCCGACACCCCGGCGCACCATAACGCCAGCGAGATCACCAGCGCCCTGCTGCAGGCGTTCGGGCGGCCGGCCGAGGAGGGCGGTGTCGACGAGATCCACGTGGTGCACACCGAGTTCGTGTCCATGCTCACCCAGCAGCCCGTCGTCCGCAGGCTGCTGCCGCTGGAGATCGAGGAGACCACGGAGCCGCCGCCCGGGCCGATACCGGTCTACGAGTTCGAGCCGTCGCCCGAGGTGGTCCTTGACGCGCTGCTGCCCTGGTATGTGGAAAGCCGGATCTTTGCCTCGCTGCTCGATGCGGCGGCGGCCGAGATCGCAGCCAGGCGGCGGGCCATGAAGTCGGCCACTGACAACGCCAACGACATTCTCGACCAGCTCACGCGTGAAGCCAACAAGGCACGGCAGGCCGAGATCACCCAGGAAATCAGCGAGATCGTCGGGGGCGCCAACGCGCTGGCTGAGACGCTCTCAGGGAGTAAGTGAGCCTCATATGACCGCTACCGTAGAGAACCCCGCCGCCTCGGGTGCGGCAGGCGCCGGCACCGGACGTGTCGTGCGGGTCACGGGTCCCGTCGTCGACGTGGAGTTCGCCACCGGGGAAATACCAGGCATTTATAACGCTCTGCACGTCGATGTGACGCTCGGGGAGGAGCAGCGGACGCTGACCCTGGAGGTCGCTCTCGACATCGGCGACAACGTCATCCGCGCGATTGCCATGCAGCCGACCGACGGCCTGGTGCGCGGTGCTCCGGTGACCGACACCGGCGGCCCCATCTCGGTGCCGGTCGGGGACGTCACCAAGGGCCATGTGTTCAACGTCCTCGGCGAGACCCTGGACGTACCGACGGCGTCCCTGAATGTGACCGAGCGGTGGGGGATCCACCGGGACCCGCCGCCGTTCGACCAGCTGGAGGGGCGGACGGAGATCCTGGTGACCGGGATCAAGGTGCTCGACCTGCTGACCCCCTATGTCAAGGGCGGCAAGGTCGGCCTGTTCGGCGGCGCCGGCGTGGGCAAGACCGTGCTGATCCAGGAGATGATCACCAGGGTCGCCAAGAACTTCGGCGGTGTCTCGGTATTCGCGGGCGTCGGCGAGCGGACCCGCGAGGGCAACGACCTGATCATCGAGATGACGGAGTCCAACGTCATCAGGGACACCGCGCTTGTCTTCGGCCAGATGGACGAGCCGCCGGGCACCAGGCTCCGGGTCGGGCTGGCGGCGCTCACGATGGCCGAGTACTTCCGCGACGTCCAGGGCCAGGACGTGCTGCTGTTCATCGACAACATCTTCCGGTTCACCCAGGCGGGCAGCGAAGTCTCTACGCTGCTCGGCCGGATGCCGTCAGCGGTGGGTTACCAGCCCACGCTGGCCGACGAGATGGGCCAGCTGCAGGAGCGGATCACGTCGACCCGCGGCCACTCGATCACCTCGATGCAGGCCATCTACGTGCCCGCCGACGACATCACCGACCCGGCACCGCACACCACCTTCGCGCACCTGGACGCGACCACGGTGCTGTCCAGGGAGATCACCCAGAAGGGCATCTTCCCTGCGGTCGACCCGCTGGACTCCACCTCGCGGATCCTGGATGCCGCCTATGTGGGGCAGGAGCACTACGACGTGGCCCGCGAGGTACAGCGGATCCTGCAGCGGTACAAGGAACTGCAGGACATCATCGCCATCCTCGGCATCGACGAACTGTCCGAAGAGGACAAGGTCACCGTGCAGCGGGCGAGGCGGATCGAACGGTTCCTGTCCCACCCGATGTTCGTCGCCAAGCAGTTCACCGGCCAGGAGGGCGAATTCGTCCCGCTGGCCGACACCATCTCCTCGTTCAAGGCGATCTGTGAAGGCAAGTACGACCACCTCCCGGAGCAGGCATTCTTCATGTGCGGCGGCATCGAGGACGTGGAGCGGAAGGCAAAGGACATGGAGCGGTCGTGACTGAGGCACCCGGGGTGGCACGGTGACGCTGCATGTGGAACTTGTCGTTCCCGAGGGCCAGGTATGGGCTGGCACCGCCCAGCGGGTGATCGCCAAGACCCTCGACGGCGACATCGGCGTGCTGACCGGCCACGCGCCGGTGCTCGGCATCCTGGCCGAGGGCAGCCTGGTCCGGATCCTGCCTGAGGACGAGAACACGGCTGCCATCGGCAGCGAGGTGCTCGCGGCGGTCGGCGGGGGGTTCCTGGCCATCGCCGACAACCGGGTATCGATCCTGGCCCGGCAGGCTGAACTCGGCGAGCAGGTGGACAAGGACGCGGCCAGAGCCGCCCTGGATGCCGCGCTTGGCGAGGCCGAGGCTACCGGAGCCAGCCACGGCGGTGTGGAGCCCGCCGGGGCCCGCTACGCGAGGGCGCTGCTGCGGGCCGCCGGCGAACAGGGCTGATGAGGGCCAGCGCGGAGCGCCCAGGTGGCAGAAGGGCTGGCAGTCGGGGTTGTCTGGCTTCTGGTTGCCGTTCTCGTCATCGGGGTGCTTGCCGCGGTCGGCATCGCGGTGCGCCGGATCCTGCTGGGGCGCGGTGGCGGAACGATAGAGTGCGGCCTGCGCCTCCGCCAGGATCAAGCCTGGCGCCTGGGGCTTGCCGCATACCGGCCAGACGAGCTCCTCTGGTACCGGGCGCTCGGGATCCGGATGAGACCGGATGAGGTCTTCGACCGGCACGTGCTCACCGTCGTGACCAGGCGCAGGGCCGGTCCGGCCGAGGCGGTGAGCCTGGGCCCTGGCACGGTGGTGGTGGAGTGCCATGCGGGCGAGGGGGCCGCCCCCGATATCGAGCTGGCGATGAGCATGGACGCGGTGATGGGCCTGCTGGCGTGGCTAGAGGCCGCCCCGCCGGGCCCGATGCCTGAACTCGGCTGAGCAGCCCGCTAAGGCTCTGCTCTAGCGCTCCCCGCCGGGCTTCCAGAGCAGATCGCCGGCCGACGCGCTGGCCTGGCGGCCCAGGATGAACAGCAGGTCAGACAGCCTGTTGAGATAACGCGCCGGGAGCGGGCTCATGGTCTGCCCGTGCTGGTCGATCGCGGCCCAGGTAGCGCGCTCGGCCCGCCGCACGACGGTCCTGGCGGTGTGCAGCAGCGCCGCGCCAGGGGTGCCGCCAGGCAGCACGAAGCTGCGCAGCGTCGGCAGGCTCTCGTTGTAGCCATCGCACTGGCGCTCAAGCTCGGTGATGTAGCTCTCGTCGATCCGCAGCGGTGGGTAGGGCGGCTGGTCAGAGACCGGATTGCACAAATCGGCGCCCACGTCGAAGAGCTCGTTCTGGATCCGGATGAGCAGCCGGTTGATGTCGTCGGGCAGGCCGCCCATCGTGACGGCTACCCCGATCGCGCAGTTAGCCTCGTCGACGTCGGCGTAGGCGGCGAGCCGCAGGTCGGTCTTGGCCGCCCGGCTGCCGTCGCCCAGCGCGGTACTGCCGTCATCTCCGGTACGGGTGTAGATGCGCGACAGCACGACGGGTGTCTGCCTGGGGTCACGTGACATGGAACCCACCGTATCGGGCAATCGGCAGCATCGACCGCGGGCTCTCGGCACGAGGCCGGAAGCGCCGAAACTCAGGCCCCGCGTGATCGCTGCGGCCGACCCTGGGAGGCCGGCATAATCTTTGCTCCCGGAAGAGGATTTGCCGGTCTGACCTGGGGTATTCACATCATCGCCACGATGTGGCATCGTATGAGTACGAAGGGTGATCGCTGATAGTGACCAGGTGAGGCAGTTGCTCACCGTGGTTTGGGTCACGGAAGGTGATGATCCGGTCCAGGCCGAAACGGGCCTTGGGGCAGGCCCGGTGGCCTGCGGGCCGTCATCTCATGCGCCCGGCGGTTCTCGGGGGCCCGCCGGTGTGCGGACGGTCCGCTATGGGGAAGCGCGCTCCCGGCCGAAAGGCCGGGAGCGCGCTTACTTCTGAGTGGGCAACGGCTGCGCTGGCCTCCCGCCACCCGCAGCGCGACCGCTACTGGCAGCCTGGTTCCGGACTAGTAGGGTGTCTGTCGAATGTCCGAACTGTGTTCGGGAGGTCGCCGTGTACGACTATGTCATCGTCGGCGCCGGCAGCGCAGGCTGCGTTCTGGCCGCGCGTCTCACCGAGAACCCGGCACTGCGCGTCCTGCTGCTCGAGGCGGGACCGCCTGACGACGCCAACGAGATACATATCCCCGCGGCCATCAGTCAGCTGTTCAAGACCACCTACGACTGGAATTACCAGACCGCGCCGCAGGAGCGGGCGGCCGGGCGCTCCATCTACTGGCCGCGCGGCCGGACCCTGGGCGGCTCGTCATCGATCAATGCGATGATCTATATCCGCGGCAGCCGGTATGACTACAACACCTGGCGGGACGACTACGGCTGCGAAGGCTGGGGCTATGCCGATCTGCTTCCCTATTTCCTCAGGGCGGAGAACAACTCCCGCGGAGCCTCGGCGTTCCACGGCGCGTCCGGCCCGCTGTCGGTGCAGGACGGGCGGTACAAGTCGGAGCTGACGGCCGCGTTCGTCGAGTCGGCCAGGCAGAGCGGCCTGGAGGCGAACGACGACTTCAACGGGCCCAGGCAGGACGGCACCGGCTTCTACCAGGTGACGCAGCGGGCCGGCCGCCGCTGGTCGGCGGCCGACGCCTACCTGCATCCCGCCGCGGGGCGGCCTAACCTCACTGTGCAGGCGGACGCCCTGGTGACCGGCGTCGCCATCGAACGCGGGCGCGCCGTTGGCGTTGATTACCTGGTCCGTGGCGTGAGCGAGACTGCCCGCGCTGAGTCCGAGGTCATCCTCGCGGCGGGCGCCATCGGCAGCCCGCAGCTGCTGATGCTGTCGGGGATCGGGCCCGCGGATCACCTCCGCGAGCACGGCGTCGCGGTCGTGGCCGACAGTCCTGGCGTCGGCGCGAATCTGTCCGATCACCCGGTCGTCACGCCGATCTGGAACACTCCCAAAGCCCGGGGCTTGTGGGAGAAGGCAGGCCCGAAGAACCTGTTCCGCTGGCAGCTGATGCACTCCGGCCCGATGGCGACCAATGTGGCGGAGTCGGGCGGTTTCAGCCGGTCTGACCGGGGTCTCCCGGCCCCCGACATCCAGTGGCACGCTGTCCCTGCGCCATATCAGAACGGCGGGCTGACCGATCCGGCGATCCGCGCGTTCTCGCTGCTCATCGCCCTCGTCTCGGTCGGCAGCCGGGGCCGGATCCGGCTGCGCAGCAGTGATCCGCGGCACAAGCCGGTCATCGACCCTGGCTACCTCTCCGATGGCGCCGACATGGAGCCGCTGATCTGGGCGGTGCGGGCGGCCAGGGAGTTCGCCGCCACCCCGCCGATGGCTAAGCTCTGCACGTCGGAGCTGGCACCTGGTCACCACGTCCAGACCGATGCCGAGATCCGTGACTTCATCAGGCGTGACCTGTCGACCATCTACCATCCGGTCGGCACCTGCGCGATGGGCGGGGACTCCACGCTGGCCGCGAGCAAGCTGACCAGCGTCCTCGACCCAGAGCTCCGGGTGCGCGGCGTCGACGGACTGCGGGTCGTGGACGCCTCGGTGATGCCCGCGGTGCCGCGCGGCAACACCAACGCGCCAACGATCGCGATCGCCGAGCGGGCCGCTGACCTCGTCTCCGGACGGGCGCCGCTCGCCGCCTTCGAGCCGGCCGACGCGGCGCTGGCCGGCACCCACCCGGCCCCGTAGCGGCCAGCGGCCCGACCCTCGCGCTGAGCGGCCTGGCGAGGCTAAGGGCCGGCCTGCGAACGTGGCAGGTGGCCGCGCCGGCCGGGCGGCCAGAAGGCGGCCGCGAGCAGGATGAGCAGCGGACCGGTGTCCGGGTCGGTGCCGTGACCAGTGAATATCCCGCCGACGTTCTCGCCTGCTACCCAGATGAGCAGGGCGATGACGATGCCTGCGGCCAGCGCTGGCCTTGTCGTACCGGAGCGGAGCACTCCTGCTGCGATGGCGGCGAAGGCGGTCGCCAGCAGGACTGACACCAAAGTGCCGTGGTCGCCAACCGCGGCCGCAACGGTATGGTCAACGGCCGCAAGCCAGCCGGGTTCCCCGGCGGCGAGGCCCGCGAAGGTGTCGTGCAGGCTGAGCGGCGCCCGGTTAGCGGCCTGCAGGACAAGAAACGCCGAACCGCCCCACAGGGCGAGCCAGGCCAGCCGCGCCCCGCGGCCACCGAGCGGGCTGCCTGCCGCGACGCTGGCCGGCTCCGAGGTCGCGGACGGTTCCGCCGCTGACGGTTCCGCCGCTGACGGTCCCGCCGCGGCCGGTCCCGCCGCGGGCTGCCCGGCGACGGGCCGCGCGGGCCAGACAAGCAGGGCGGTGAGGGCGTAAAGGATCGCCGCGCCCGGTGCTCCGGTGACCGGAGTGGCCGTCCCGGTGAAGAGCCCGCCCAGCCCTTCGCCGAACCACCACACCGCCAGCGACCATACGACGGTACCGGCCAGCGCCGCCCTGACCGTCCGCCGCCACAGCAGTCCCCCCGCCAGGACGAGCTGGATGGTGGCGAACACGGCGTTCCAGGCCGCCGGGTGGTGCCCGATCAGCTGGCCGGAAACCATGACAGGGTTTGCCACCAGCGCTGGGCTGCCCATCACCGACGGGTCAAGTACCTGGGTGACGAAGGACTTGCCGAACATGTACGGCTGGTACTGCAGGCCGGCATCGAGCAGCCACACCAGGCCGAGGCCGATCTGCAGAGCCCGCCGCGCGCCCGCCGAGTCAAGGTCCGCTGCCCAGGCCACGATGCCGCCGCTGCCATCCCGCCGCCTGACAGTGGTTTGCGACGAAGGCGGCATGAACAGGGTCGTGAACGCAAGCAGCGAGCCAGCCGCGATGACCCACAGGCCGGGGCCGCCCCGCGCGATGACCATGGAATCGCCGCCGAGCGAGCGGAGGCTGCCGCTCAGGCGCATGAGCAGGTAGCCGGCGAACGCGAGCGAGCCGAAACCGCCGATGCCGATCAGCCAGCGGGCCGGAGCTGCGCCCCTGATGATGTGGTACAGGCCAGCGACCGCGATCACTATGCCCGTGGCGGCCAGCAGGCGGCCGTTGCCGCCCCGGATCCCCGGGATCTGTATCAGCCCGGCGAATGCTTCCACCCAGGGCAGGAAGGCGCCCACGGTGATGGTGGCACCAGCGGCCACTGCGCCCAGCCCGACCGCGGTGCGCCAGCTACGCAGCGGCGTCGTTCGCGCGGGCTGGGATCCCGCTGTGGATGCCAGGCTCGTCATGGCGGGTGCTTCCCCCATCGGGTCCCCTTCGGCGGCAATGCAGCGATAGCAGGGCGGATGCTTGCCCGCGGCCCCGGTCACGGCCCTAGCCGGGCCGTGACCGGGAGCGCGTGCTAGCGGAGGACGGCGAAGTACAGGAACAGGTTGGTGGGGATGTTCCCGGTGACGTTTCTGCTGTCGTGGCGCTGCAGGTACTGCAGCTCCCGGTCGCTCTTCGCCCGGACGATCTTGTACCAGGCCCCGGGACTCTTGACCCCGACGACATCCACATTCCACCACTCGCTCTGGTGGCTGTTGTTCGTGGCGACAATGTGACTGTGCGGGGGAAGCGCCAGGTTCTGGGTGCCGCTGCCCAGCACAGCGGACAGGTCGATGGTGTGCGGGTGATCGATGCAGCGTCCGGCGACCGGGCACTGCAGGGTGGAGGCGCGCGGGGTGAAACCAAGCGGCACGATCACGTAGAGCGGGTCGAAAGTGGCCGCCGGCGTCTGCGTGTAGTTGGTTCCTGCCTCGCATTTCGAGCTTGCCCTACTGGCCGGAGGTCCTTGGCAGGAGAAGTTCCGCGTGTAGTAGAAGCGCACGGTGCGGCCCGCGAACCAGCCCTTGGTAAAGCCCACATGACGATGCGAGCCGCTGGCTGCGGTCAGCTGCGCCATGCCGGCCATGTTCGTCGTGGCCGAGCCGGATGAAGCGAGTGCCGTCCCAGACGCGACGGCGAGCACCACGGCGAGCACGCCGAGCATGGCGACGCCGGCCGCGCGGGTCCCCGGCAGGCGGCGGCGTTTCGCTTGGATCATCGATTTCCCTCCCGTAATTTCCGGACGCGCCGATAGCGCGCCTATTGCAAGTGGTTTCGAAGCCGTCCGCGGAACGGATGGGCGACGTAACTGTTCGTGACTTTAGCGTTACGATCTGCTGCAGTACCACTATCGGTGCTGGTCATCTCGTCGAGGTCGTCACGCAGCCGATGAGATCAGGAATGAGGACTCGCTGCGGCGCCCGCACGAGCTGGCCGATCTCGGCCAGCGCGTACGGCAACACGCAGGCCCCGGCTGACTCGGGCACCGGCTTCCCGGCATCCCGGGGCGCAGCAATGTGCGCTCGCTTGCTTCAGGATGCTCGACTCAGCCTTCGGCTTCAAGGTGGCGCTCGGTCTGCCTGTTACGGTGGCCAGCGCAGGCTTCACCGGATGCGTGCCAGTGCGACTCAGGTGGCGGCACCGCGGCGGCCTGGTTACTTGTAGCGCTTGCCGTGCAGGATCGTGACCAGGCTGAGGATCTTCTTCATATCCTGGTCGGTCCGCGAGAACGAGGTCATGTTGACCATCGGCTTCATCCGCTGCCTGGTGATCGCCTTCGGCCTGGCGAACTCGCGCAGCCCATCCGCACCGTGAATCCGGCCGAAGCCCGAGTCACCAGAGCCGCCGAACGGCAGGGCGGGCACGCCTGCGAACGCGACCACCGAGTTGATCGCGGTCATCCCGCTGTGCAGTGCCCTGGCGGCCGCCATGGCCGCCTTCTTGTTGCCGGAGAAGATGGTGCCGCCGAGCCCGTAACGGCTGTCGTTCGCCAGCCGGACGCCTTCATCGAGATCGGCCACCTTGGCGACGGTGACCGTGGGCCCGAACGTCTCGTCGGTTACCGCGTGGCTCTCTTCGGGCACGTCGGTGAGGACGACCGGGCCGATGAACGGCCTGCGGACGCTGGCGATGCCGCC
>Ga0187871_10002411_pt1 | contig 15243 bp, 14 predicted proteins | sample June2016WEW_16_1_FD_132988 | JGI IMG/M metagenome (GOLD analysis project Ga0187871, IMG submission 132988) | Peatland microbial communities from SPRUCE experiment site at the Marcell Experimental Forest, Minnesota, USA - June2016WEW_16_10 | ecosystem: Environmental > Terrestrial > Soil >... | reverse complement strand
CGATGTCGCATGCCGTGCAGTCGCGGGCCAACGTGGATGAGAAGGAGCGCATCAAGGACCGCATGCTCGCCGGCAGCCACCTGGTGAAAGAAGATAGCGGCCTGGAATTGTGGAGTACCCCCAAGGGCAACTTCTGGATCCCGAAGGGCAACCGCTTTGTGCTGCCGTTCAACCTGGCGGAGATGGAGCAGCACATCTACGGGACCGGAGAACATTTCATTCACGCCGGAGACGTGGTGCTGGATTGCGGCGCCAGCGATGGGGATTTCACGCGCGAGGCGCTGGCGGCCGGGGCGCAGACCGTGGTGTCGGTCGAGATCTCACCCGGAAGCGCGGAATGCATCCGCCGGAATTTGGCCGCCGAAGTGGCCGCCGGCCGCGTGATTGTGTACCCGAAAGGCGTGTGGGACAAAGAGGATACGTTGACGTTAAACGTGGACGATACCAACTTTGCCGCCAACAGCGTGGTCATGCGCCCGGAAACGTCGCATCCCAGCGTGCTGGTGCCCCTGACCACCATCGATAAGCTGGTGGCGGAATTGAAACTGCCGCGCGTGGACTTCATCAAGATGGATATTGAGGGCGCGGAAGTCCCGGCGCTGGCGGGCGCGCACCAGACGATTGCCCGGTTTAAGCCGCGGCTGGCGATCGCCACCGAGCACAAACCGGACGACGAGTACACGATTCCCGCGGCCGTGCGAAAAATCCGCCCGGATTACCAGATGGAGTGCGGTCCGTGCCTGGAGGCCAAGGGCCATGTGCGGCCGGATGTCTTGTATTTCTGGTAGGATGGCGAACTGAATTCAATGCCGCTCAACCCGGACCCCGTCATCTTCCGCGCCGTGGTTTCCACCATCGTGCCGGAAGCGGCGATCCTCGACGAACCGGGCTGGCGCGACGTTCTTCAAGTCGTCGAATCCCTCCTGCGCGACCGTCCCGAATCGCTTAAGCGCCAGATCCGCATCTTCCTCCGCGCCATCGAGTGGCTGCCCGTGGTCCGTTACGGCCGCCCTTTCACGCGCCTCGATCCGCCCGTCCGTACGCGCGTCCTCGCCCACCTCGAAAACGATCGCATTCAGAAGATCCGCGTGGGCTTCTGGGGACTGCGTACCATCGTGCTGGCCGGCTACTACGGCCGGCCGCAGGCCGCCCAAGCCATCGGTTACGCCGCCGGCCCGCGAGGCTGGGAGGCGCTCCGGTGAAGCGGGTCGGCTACGACATCGCGATCGTCGGCTCCGGCGCGGGCGGCGGCACGGTGGCGCAGGAACTCTCGCCCCTCTGCCGCCAGGGCGTACGCATCGCCGTGCTCGAAAAAGGACCTCGCCTGCGGGACGAGGAGTTTACCGGCCGCGAACTCGAGATGGCCGGCGCGCTCTACGAAGACGGCGGCGGATTTCTCACCTCCGATGGCGCCATGACCATCGCCTTCGGTTGCGCCTACGGCGGTTCCACGGTGGTCTATACCGGCACTTCCATGCTGCCCCCGGAACGCGTCATCAGCCGCTGGGATGTACCCGGCCTGACGCACGCCGACCTGGATTGCCGCGCGCGCAAATTCATGGCCGAGAACAACGTGCACTGGCTCGCGGACGATCTCGTCAACGAGAACAACAAGCTGTTCGTGGCCGGCTGCCACAAGCTGAACTACGATGTGCGGCAGTTCCCGGTGAACATCAAGGGTTGCCGCGGTTCCAGCCTCTGCAATCTGGGCTGCCCCAATCAGGCCAAGCAAGGCACCGATCGGGTGCAGTTGCCGCGCGCCGAAGCGAACGGCGTGGAAGTGGTTACCCGCTGCCAGGTGTTGACCGTCGGCGAGAAGACCCTGGCCGTGCGCGTGGCTGCTAAGCCCGCCGGCGCGAAAGGCGATGCCTCGCCTTGGGAGCCGGGCGATTATCAGATCGACGCGAAAATCGTGGTGCTTTGCGCGGGCGCCGTGAACACGCCGGCGCTGCTGTTGCGCTCCGGAATGGAGCACCGCCTGCCCCGGCTGGGCTATGGCTTCACCACGCATCCCGCGTTCATCATCGTGGGCGAGCACGCGCGTCCCATCACCAACTTTGTCGGTTTTCCCAAGAGTTACTACGTCGACCAGTTCGCCGAAACCGGGCATTTCGTGCTCGAAACCTGCATGTATTTTCCGTTTATCACGGCCAAGAGCCTGGCGGGGTTCGGCGCGCCGCATAGCGCCTTCATGCGGGCCTTCCCGCGCCTGCAGATGATTCTGGTACTGGCCTGCGACGAAGCCGATGCTTACAACCGCGTGGCCATCGATAAAGCCGGCCGCCCGGTGGTGCATTACCGCTTCCAGCACGAGGCCGTCGGCGGCCTGATTGGCGGCGCGGTCGCCGCGGCCAGAATCCTGTTTGCGGCGGGAGCCCAGCGTGTCCACATGCCGGTAGCCCGCGAGACTACCATTGAATCCGCCGACGCCGCGCGCCTGCCGGAAATCGCCGCCGCCGCAAGATTTACCCCTGGCAAGACGCCTGTATCCGCCGCGCATCCGCAGGGCGGCTGCGGCATGGGCGCTGGCCCCCACGATTCCGTGACCGATTCTTACGGCCGCGTGCACGGTTTGCCCTGGCTGTTCGTCGCGGATGCCAGCCTCTTTCCCAATTCTCTCGAAATCAATCCCTACGTCACCATCATGGCGCTGGCCGATCGCGTGGCCCAGCGCATCCGGGAGGAGGTCCCCGCGCTTCTATGAAAATGACCGGCGCAGACATCGTTGTGCGCGCCCTGGAGGACGAAGGCATTCCCTTCACCTTCGGCATCCCCGGCACCCACAACATCGAACTCTACGACTCGCTCGCCCGCTCCGCCAAGGTTCGCCCGATCCTGGTTACCGACGAGCAGAGTGCATCCTTCATGGCCGATGGGGTGGCCCGCTCTTCCGGCATGCTGGCCGCGGCCAATGTAGTCCCGGGCGCCGGCCTTACCCACGCGCTTTCCGGAATCGCCGAGGCCTATCTGGACGGCATCCCCATGCTGGTGTTGGCCTGCGGCATCCGGCGCGATACCGGCAAGGCTTATCAACTCCACGCCGTCGATCAACAGGCCATCGCCCGTCCCGTGACCAAGGCGCAGTTCCTGATCGAGAAAGGCGCGGACCTCTATGCCACGATCCGCCGCGCTTGCCTCGTCGCGCGCACCGCGCCCGCCGGCCCGGTCTTCGTGGAAGTCCCTGCCGAGCACTATATCTTCCGTCATGACGTGGACCTGGAAGCCTGGCGCGATGAGCCGGAGTCTGCCGCCACGTTCCGCGCGGCCGATCTCGACCGGGCGCGCAGTCTCTTGGCGGCCTGCCGCCGTCCGCTTCTGTATTTCGGACTTGGGGCTGCGCGAGCCGGCGCCGATCTGATCGCGCTGGCCGAGCGTCTCGAAGCTCCCGTGGCCACTACCTTTGAAGGTAAAGGCATTTTTCCCGAGAGTCATCCGCTTTGGCTGTGGTGCGGATTCGGCGCGGCCGCTCCTAAGTTCGTGCAGAAGATTGCCCAGGGCGGCGACCTGACGCTGGCCATTGGCTGCCGCTTCTCCGAAGTGGGCACTGGAAGCTACGGCCTGCAGATGCCCGGCAAGCTAGTCCACGTCGACATCGATCCCGGCTCGCTCGATCAGAACTACCGCGCCGATTTACCCGTGGTGGCCGATGCGGCTGCATTTATCGCCGCGTTGCTGAACAACCTTCCCGCGCGCGGCTCCGACCCGCGGCTCCGCGAAGCCATCCGTGAGGGCCACGCGAAAGTATGGTCCGGGTGGGCCGCGCCGGCGGACGCCGAAAAAGTCACACCGCCGCAGCTACTCAAGGCCGTACAGGAGTTGGTGGGTCCCACGGCGATTTACACGACCGACAGCGGCAATGGCACCTTCCTGGCGGTCGAGTGCCTGCGCCTCGACCATCCGCGCTCGTTTCTGGCGCCCATCGATTACTCTTGTATGGGATACGCCGTGCCGGCCGCTTTGGGAGCCGCTCTGGCCTGTCCCGGCCGGACCGTGGTTTCGCTCGCGGGCGATGGCGCATTCCTCATGACAGGCCTGGAATTGCTGACCGCCGCGCAGCTCCAGTTGCCCCTCATGGTGCTGCTGCTGCGCGACCGCGAACTGGCGCAGATCGCGCAGTTCCAGCAGACGGCCCTGGGCCGGAAGAGCTGCAGCGAACTGCCCGATTACGATCTGCCGGCCTTCTGCCGCGCCGTAGGCGTCGAATATCTGATGATGGCGAAGAATGCGGAGATCGACCCGATACTGCGCCAAGCTCGTGCGTTGATGGAAGCCAAACGCCCGGTCGTAGTGGAAGTGGCCATCGACTATTCGCGGAAAACGTACTTCACCGAGGGAGTGGTGCGGGTGAACCTGGCCCGCCTGCCCTGGCCGGATCGCCTGCGCATGGTCGTGCGCGCCTTGTCCCGACGCCTGAGTTAGGTTTTCGTGGCGCACGCTTCAGCGTGCCGCGGCGGACTTCAGTCCGCCGCTTGCATTTAGGCGAACAAACAGCGAAAATAGAGCCATGCCCGAACTCATCGGCATAGCCCGAATGGCCTCCCAAAGCGCTTTGCTCGAAGCCAAATCCGAGGTCGAGTACTTCGAGATCGGCGCCCGCAGCATCCTCAACCGCACCAGGCCCAACATGCCGTTCCAGTGGACCATTAATCCCTATCGCGGCTGCGAATTTGGCTGCCAATACTGTTACGCGCGCTATACCCACGAGTTTATGGGCATGGAAAACGGCCGCGACTTCGAATCGAAGATCTACGCAAAAGCCGCAGCGCCCGATATCCTGCGCCGCGAGCTGCGCAAACTGGATCGCGCCGACCACATCGCCATCGGCACGGCCACCGATCCCTACCAGCCCGCGGAGCGCCGCTTCCGGCGCACGCGCGCCATCCTGGAAGTCTTCGCCGGCGAAAAGGGCCGCCGCTTGTCGATCACCAGCAAATCGGACCTGGTGGTGCGCGATCTGGACCTGCTCGGCGAAATCGCCAGCCGCAACGTGTTGTCCATCAACATCACGGTCACCACGCTCAACCGCCGCCTGGCGCGGCTGATGGAACCGCGCGCCCCACGGCCGGACCTGCGCCTGGCCGCCGTCCACGTGCTGGCGGAAGCCGGCATCGCCGTCGGCGTCTTTCCGAACCCCATCCTGCCCATGATCACCGACTCCGAAGAAAGTCTCGATGCCCTGGCCGCCGCGGCGCGCCAGGCGGGCGCACAGTATTTCGGCGGCGGTCCGCTATTCCTGATGCCCTCCGCCCAGAAGATTTTCTTTCCGTTCCTCGAAAAGCGCTTTCCGAAGCTGGCCGGCCCTTACCGGGAGATGTATGCGCATAGCGCCTACCTGGGTCCCGGCTATAAAGCGCGATTGCGCGAGCGCGTGGCGCGCATCCGGCAACGCCACAGCCTCGGTTCCGCGCCGGTCGAATACCGTCCGGAACTATGGGAAGGCGAAGAGCAGGGCGCCCTCTTTCCGTTACAGTGAAGTCAGGTTTCCAGGAATGGATCTCGCCGAGTTCGATTTCGCCCTGCCCGAGGACCTGATCGCGCAATCGCCGCTCGCCGACCGCGCCGCATCGCGCATGCTGGTCGTGGATCGCGCCGGCGGCTCCTGGGAAGACCGCCAGTTTCGGGATCTGCCCGCGTTCCTGGGTCCTGGCGATTGCCTCGTTTTGAACGATTCGCGGGTCTTTCCGGCGCGCCTGTTCGGGCATCGCGCGGGCCGCACCGGCGCCGTGGAAGTCCTGCTGCTACGGCCCGTCGACAGCGCCGCGAAGGATTGGGAGGCGCTCGTACATCCCGGCAAGAAAATGCGGGTCGGCGAGAGGGTTGTGTTCGGCGACAGCCTGGAGGCCGAGGTCGTCGCGCGCCGGGAATTCGGCGAGCGGACGCTGCGCTTTTACACGGATCGCGATGTCTACGACGATTTCGAGAAACTGGGCCATGTGCCGCTGCCTCCCTATATCAAGCGCGCGGACGAAGTCGCCGACCGCGAACGCTATCAGACCGTATTTGCGCGCGAGAAGGGTTCGGCGGCCGCGCCCACCGCTGGCTTGCACTTCACGCCGGAGGTGCTGGAGGCTTGCCGCGAGGCCGGCGCGGATATCGCGTTCGTCACCCTGCACGTGGGGCTAGGAACCTTTCAGCCGATCCACGACGGGCGCGTGGAAGGCCACCGCCTGCACCGCGAGCACTACCACATCGCCGCGGATAACGCCGTCCGCATGGCGTCCGCACGGCGCCGTGTTGCCGTCGGCACCACCAGCGTACGCTCCCTCGAGAGCGCCATGCAAAGCGGCGGCCTGCGGGAGACCGCCGGCGAAACCGGCATCTTCATCTACCCCGGCTTCGAGTTTCGGGCCACCGGCGCCATGCTGACCAACTTTCATCTTCCGCGCACCAGTTTGCTGCTGCTGGTGTGCGCCTTCGCCGGCAAGGAACTGGCGCTGGCAGCCTATCGTCACGCGGTCGAGTACCGGTACCGCTTCTATTCCTATGGCGATTGTATGTTGATTATTTGATCGGTTCCGGATTTTCTGTTGTAGACTGGAGCAAATCAGGAGGGACCGCGATGAATCAGCTTCGCAAGGTCAACTTAGCCGTTCTGGCTATCGCATCCGCGACGGCTTGCGCCACACCCGTCCGGGCCAGTTCCATAGTCTACACGAACATCCAGCCTGGAGACACGTTTTTCATCGGGGTAGCCATTGGCGTCGTCCCGTTCGTCGGGGTTTTTAACTATGCCGGTATCGGCTTCGAGGCGAAGCAAAACTATACCTTTGAACGCATGGACCTGGCAGCCAGTCTAAGTTCGGGACCCAATGTGCTGGATGTGTATTTGATGACCAGCCAGGGCGGTCTTCCGGACCAGATACTGGAGTCCTTCGCGCTCGACAACGAATTATCGACCGATCCCACTACCGGGATGGTCACCATCGACTCGGTCACTCATCCGGAGCTTCTGGCCGGTCATGAGTATTGGGTCGTGGCGGCGGGCGGTCCAACCACCACCGCCTTCTGGCAGTTGAACGCGCATGGCATAGAAGGACCGAATGTCAGCGGTCCAACATTGACAACTCTGCAGCGAGATGCGAACACCAATGACGTCGAAGCTCTCGAGGTCTTTGGAAACGGCGTTCCCGAGCCCGGTTCCTGGATGCTCACAGCCGGCGCACTACTCGTGGGGCTGGCGTATTCGCGCCGTCGCCTGAATAACCCGCTGACGCCCGGGAAATGAAATTCGCCAAAGCCGTCTTTTGGGCCGCCGGCGCGTTTGGTGTGCTGGCGCTCGCGCCTTTGTATGTCTTGTTCGATCTAGTGGGGCGCTACGATCCGCCGTCCATCACGCATCCGCAGTTCTATTACGGCTTCGCCGGCGTGGGGCTGACGTGGCAGTTTGTATTCTTCATCATTGCCGGGGACCCACTCCGGTACCGCCCCCTGATGATTCCCGCCGTGCTTGAAAAGCTCAGCTATGCAGGCGCGCTGCTGGTGCTCTATTTGCAAGGGCGCATTTCGCCGCTGCAGGCCGCGACCGGCATCCCGGATGCGCTGCTCATGGTCCTGTTTGTGGCGGCATTTTTGAAAACGCGCAACTAGCCCGAGGTCTTATCGGGCGTCGCCACGCTGTGGGCCGTATTGTAAATTTGCTGGCTCAACTGGCTCTGTAGCTGATTGATGGCCTGCGCGTCGGTCGGGCTCAACGTCCCGCCGTTGGCCTGCTCATCGCCGGCGATCTGCTGCTGGATGCCGGAGAGTTCCGCGCCCAACTGCGTAGCTTGGCCGCTGCTCAGATGCCCGGCCTTCTCGTTCAACACGATACGGCCGGCTTCCAGGTCTTCGCGCGTGCCGGCCTGCGTTACAGTCGCACCGGATGGAGGCGCGGCGCCATCGTGCGCGTCGCCATAAACTGTCTGGCTCAACTGATTCTGCGCCTGCTGCACGGCTTTGGCATCGGCGGGCGAGAGCGTGCCACCGTCGGCCTTCTGGTCCGCCACGATCTGGCTGTGGATGGATGATATCTGGGTGTAGAGCTGTTGAGACTGATCGCTCGTGAGATTGCCGCTTTCCGCGTTCGCGGCCACCCTGCCTGTGAGCGCCACCTCGCGCAGCGCCGCTTGGCTGAGATTCAGGTTGTCTGATGCATCTGAGGGCTGCGCGGCGTTCTTCGGCGGAGCCGCGAGCGCGTACTTCTCCGCTATCATGCTAGTGTTCAAAATGATGGGGGCCAAGGCTGATCTCCTCACACAGTTCATCGGCGGGAGGCAGCGGAACTTTAGGACCGGCTTCGGGCCTTCGACGCCTTGATGTAGGCCTCTGGAATCAGCAGGGTAAGCGCGTCGGGCACGATCTCCACCCGCGCCGGAATGTGTCCCGCATATTCGCCATCCACTTGAATATACACACGCCGGTCCGCCGTGCCGGGCATGCACACCGTTTCCGTCCGAATCAACGAAATGCCCGGCACCCCGGTCAGTTTGCGCATCGCCACCCGCGCCAGGTAGGTCAGAAACAGGAACGAACTGCGCCCTTCGAAGAGCACTACTTCGAACCGATCGTCCAACAAGCTGGTGCTTTGCGCGATCTGCAGATCGCCGCCATAATTGCGCACTTTGCTGATCAGCGCGAAGGCGCAGCTCACCCGGCGGCCCTCCACCAGCACCTCGAACTCGTCTAACTTCCGGCCGATCAGGCTGAAGCCGCCGATCCAATAGGCCAGCTTTCCCAGGCGCGCCTTGAGCGGCAAGTTGATGCTGTATACGATCCGGGCATCCAGTCCGATTCCCGCCATCAGCAGAAACAGCCGGCTGCGTTCGGATCCGTTCGCGCATTGCAGCCGGCCCATCGAAATCCGCGTGGGAATACAATCGCGCAGGCTGGCCGCGGCCCGCTCGATGCTCGCACTGAGCCCCATCTCATTGGCCAATACGTTGGCCGTGCCGGCGGGCAAAATACCGAGCGGCACATCGGAGAAAGCCACGCCCTCGGCGATCTCGTTGATGGTTCCGTCGCCGCCGGCCGCCAGGATCAATTCCGCGCCGTCCGCGATGCTGCGCCGCGCGATCGCGCCCGCGGTGCCGGGGCCCTGCGTGGGCACCAGCCACGTGTCGTGTCCCGCTTCGCGCAGGATTTCCGCGGCGTCGGACAGACGCTTCAACCCCTTATCGCCCATCTTGCCTGCAAAAGGATTGTAAATGATGATGGTCTTGCGTGCGGAGGCTATGGCTTTACTCCAGTCCTCTAAGTTTAAACTATAGTGAGAAACGCCGATGCCAAAGAATCCCGCCGCCCGGATTGAAAAGCTGCGCGAAACGCTGCGCCATCACGAGCGCCTGTATTACGTGCTCGACCAGCCCGAGGTTAGCGATGCCGAATACGACGCCTTGATGCGCGAGCTGCGCGATCTGGAAACCGCGCATCCCGACCTGCTCACGCCCGACTCGCCCACCCAGCGCGTGGGCGGCAAGCCGCGCGAAGGCTTCATCAAGGTGGCGCACAGCGCGCCCATGCTGAGCCTCGACAACGCCCTGGACGAAGGCGAGTTGCGCGATTTCGACCGCCGCGTGCGCGAACTGCTGCGCGGCGCCGCGTTCCAATACGTCACCGAATTGAAGCTGGACGGCCTTTCCATGGCTGCCCACTATCGCGATGGGCAATTTGTCCAGGCCATTACCCGCGGCGACGGCGTCGTGGGCGAGGACGTCACCGGAAATGCGCGCACCATCCGCTCCCTACCCCTGCGCGTCGCGTCCCACTTGCCGCAATTCGAAGTGCGCGGCGAAACCGTGATGAACCGGCGCGCCTTCGAACGCCTGAACGCGGAACGCGACGAGCGCGGGCTGTCGCGCTTTGCCAACCCGCGCAACGCCGCGGCCGGATCGCTGCGCGTGCTGGAGCCTTCCATTACCGCCTCCCGCCGCCTCGACTATTTCACCTATTTCCTGCAGGTGGACGGCGCCCCCGCCTACCCGCGCCATTGGGAATCGCTCGAAGAACTGGTGCGCCTGGGCTTTAAGGTCAACCCCCACCGCCAACTCTGCCGGGACGTGGATGAGGTTCTGCGATTCTGCGCGGAATGGGAAGCCAAGCGCGAGCAGTTGCCCTACGAAATCGACGGAGTGGTGGTGAAAGTGGATTCCATCGCCCAACAGCAGCAGCTTGGATTCACCGCCAAAGCCCCGCGCTGGGCCATCGCCTATAAATATCCGGCGCGGCAGGCGTTGACCACCGTGGAGAATATCGAAGTGCAGGTGGGACGTACCGGCGCCCTCACCCCTGTGGCCCGCCTCAAACCCGTCGAAGTCAGCGGCGTCACCGTGTCGCGCGCCACGCTGCACAACGAAGACGAAATCGAGCGGTTGGGCCTCGAGATCGGCGACACCGTGGTGATTGAACGCAGCGGCGATGTCATCCCGAAAGTGGTCCGGGTGCAGACGCAGGGCTCTTACCGCAAGCCCTTCGCTATGCCCAAGACGTGTCCCGTGTGCGGCGGCAGGATCGTGCGCGAAGAGGGCGAAGCCGCATCCCGCTGCATCAACATCAACTGCCCGGCGCGTTTGAAGGAATCCATCCTGCATTTCGCCGCGCGCGGCGTCATGAACATCGATGGCTTGGGAGACGTGCTCGTGAATCAACTCGTCGACAGCGGCATGCTGCGCAGCGTGGCCGATATCTACAGTCTGACGCTCGATCGATTGGTGTCGCTCGAGCGCATGGCCGAAAAGTCCGCGGGCAACGTAATCCGTAACATCGAGAAATCCAAGGAGTGCCCCCTGCCGCGCATTCTCACGGCGCTGGGCATCCGATTCGTGGGCGAGCGCACAGCCGTGTTTCTGGCGGAAGCCTTCGGCAGCCTGGACCGCATCGCGCAGGCCGGCGTCGATGAATTGCAGCGCGCCGAGGAAGTGGGGCCGAAAGTCGCGGAGAGCGTTTACGAATTCTTCCACGAGCCGCGCAACCAGGAACTGGTGGAGCGCCTGCGCGCGGCCGGCCTCAAGTTCGCATACCAATCCACCCGCAAGAAGGGCGGCCCGCTGGCGGGGAAGACGTTCGTGCTCACTGGAACCTTGCCCAACCTCAGCCGGGAAGACGCCACCCGCCTGATCGAAGCCGCGGGCGGCAAAGTCAGCGGCTCAGTCAGCCGGAAGACCAGCTACGTCGTGGCGGGCGAGGACGCGGGATCGAAACTGGACAAAGCCCGCGGCCTAGGCGTGGAAGTGATCGACGAGCGGCGGCTGTTGGAACTGGCCGGCTAGTCACCCGGCCAGATCGGCCCAGCGACTCGTCACGGCAGGATTTCGAAGAGCACTCCGGCGCCATGAGGACCGCTGAACGCCGCCGTGCCGTACAGATTGCCATTCGAATCCATCAGCAGGCCCGCGAGCGGACCGCCTCCGGCCTCGCCATTCCCGAAGCGGGACAGGATAGATTCCGTATAGCCATCCGCGCCAGGTGACAACTCATAAACCGTGCCACAACCATCCGCGCACGAATCGGTGGTTCCACCACCGCCGTCCAAGGTCGTGCCGTAGACGTTACCGAAGGCATCCAATATCGGATTACCGTATGGATACATGCCATCCCTGTTTCCCGTGAAGGTATGGATGACGCTCTCCGTCCAGCCGGCGGCTCCGTTGCGAGTCAATTTGTAAACAACGCCCTCGCCCGTCCTATCTCCGCCGCCCACCGTGGTTCCATACAAATTGCCCGCGGCGTCGAACGCCAGGCCCGAATAAGGGGAGCAGCCATCGGAGCGGCATGTGAAGTTATATAGAACCGACGCTTGCCAGCCGCCGGTGCTATGGCTGAGACGGAACACGGTACCTCCTCCCGCGGGCGACGATCCGCCATAAAATGTTGTCCCGTAATAATTCCCGGACCTGTCCAAGATCAGATTGGATTGCGGGCTCCAGCCATCCGTGTGGTCATTGGTGAAGTTGTGGAGAATGGTTTCATGCCAAGGGCCGCTTTCAGCAGGCGACAGTTCAAAGATGGTGCCGCAACCGACGACAATACCGGCCCCACACCCAGTGCCGGTACCTCCTCCGGAGGTCGTGCCATAAAGATTACCCGCCGCATCGAAGACCAGGCCGGCAAGCGGGCCGGCCCCGTCGGTGCTGCCGTTCACGCCACCACGAAAACTGTACAGGATGGTTTCCGTCCAGGTTCCATCGCTTCCAGGGCTCAGCCTGAACACCGTACCCGAGTTAGCTTCCAGAGATCGGCCACCGGCGAGGGTCGTTCCATATAAATTGCCTTGCGCATCGAAGATCAGCGGGGCCTGCGGCTGTTGCCCGTCGACCAGCGGACCTTGAAAGGCGTGAATGACGCGCTCGACGTAGCTGCCGCCGCCGTCGGGGGATAACTCAAAGACTGTCCCGCAGCCGTACTCACACGGGCCATCGCCGCCGGAATACGAGGTTCCGTATAAATCGCCGCGTGCATCCATGACCAGCTTGGATTCGGGCGCGGCGGCATCCGGGTCCCCCTGGAAGGTATAACGGGTCTTGCGGGTAGCCGCCATGGAGGAGGCGGCGACGGTGATTAAGACTATGGCGAAGACCATGCCTTCGCGAATCCGGAGATTATTATTAGATGGCATTTCGAATCGTTCCCGGACGATAGTATGGCATCCGAAGGGGGATGCGCGGAAGGGGTTCGCGCGGTTTTTACATTTGTTTTACAGACATGAATTAAGCGCCTGGGCGAAAAATCATTGAGTATCGGTTTCACGTACTAAGCTCGCCGCGCATTACCGTGACCGCCTGCCCCGCCATGAAAACGCGGTCTCCCGCGCACCGCACGCGTACCACCCCTCCGCGCGCCGAGGCCTGGTAAGCCACGAACTCCGTCTTGCCCAGGCGCTTGCTCCAATACGGTCCCAGGCACGTATGCGCCGAGCCGGTCACCGGGTCTTCGTCGATGCCTGAGCCGGGCGCGAAAAAGCGCGAGATGAAATCGAATTCGGGCGTATCGGACCGCGCCGTGACGATGATCCCGCGTACCGGCAGTTTCCGCAGGATGCCGTGATCCGGCTGCGCGCCGCGCAGTTCCGCCGCCGATTCCACCTCCACCAGGTAATCGAACTGGTTGCGCCCTACGTACACCGGCTTCAATCCGAGCGCGGAGGCCAGTTCCGCGGGAGGCTCCGCGGACTCCTCCATCTTGGCCGGGAAATCCATCTCGATCCAGTCGCCGCGGCGCTCCGCCAGCAGCCATCCGCTGCGCGTATGGAAGCGCGCCTGCGCGTCCGCGGCCAGATGGCCTTCCTCCCAAAGCACGTGCGCGCTGGCCAGCGTGGCGTGCCCGCAAAGGTCCACTTCTACCGCGGGGGTGAACCAGCGCAGGTTGTAGCCATCCTCCCGCGGGACCAGAAACGCGGTTTCGGAGAGGTTCATTTCGCGCGCCACATCCCGCATCCAGCTCTCTTCGGGAGCCGCGGACAGAATGCATACCGCCGCCGGATTCCCGGCGAACGGCCGATTGGTGAAAGCGTCCACTTGCGTGATGGCGACGCCCATATGTTTTTAGTTTAGCCGAGGCGGCATCGCCCGCCGGCGCGCCTTACTCCTTCAGCAGCTTCCGGTCGATCATCCAGTCGTGCAGCCGGTCCGGCCAACTGGCCACCGGCAGGCGCGACGGCCGCATTCCCACGCCGTGTGCGCCGCTGGCATAGATATGCATCTCGCTGGGCACTCCCTGCTTCTCCAGATCCAGATAAAGGCCGACCGTGGTCACCACGTGCGCGCGATCCTCATCGGTGCACATCAGAAATGTAGGAGGCGCGTCCTTCGGCACCGTGATCGACCCGGGCTTGAATCCGGGATAAATGGCCGCCGCAAAATCGGGCCGCGAACTGGCGCGGTCCACCGCATCGGCGGCGCTCGCGCTTCCCGCGTCGAAGCGGGTTTCGATCAACGCGGTCAACTCCCCACCCGCCGAAAAGCCCATGAAACCGATGCGCGCTGGATCCACTCCCCATTCCGCGGCGCGGCTGCGCACTGTGCGCACGGCGCGCGCGGCGTCCGCCAGCGCATCGCGATCGACGGTGTAATGCGATCCCGGCGCGCGCGCCAGCCGGTACTTCAGCACGAAGGCCGCGATGCCGTTCCGATTCAACCAATCGGCGATTTCCCAGCCTTCCTTATCGATGACGAGTTGCGAATGCCCGCCGCCCGGGGCCACCACCACCGCCATCCCGTTGGCTTTCTCCTTCGGCGCCGGGAAAACGTAGATCGCAGGATAGTGCACCACGGTGAACCGCTTAGGCAGCGTGGATTCTGGCGCCGTTTCAAACACCTCCGCCGCCGTTTCTCCTTCCGATCCCGGCGCGCCGGCGGGCCAGAGCCGGACCTCGTCGCCACGCTCGGCGCCGAGCGCGTATCCGCAAGTCAGAACCGCACCGAAAATGAATTTCGCGATCACTTAAAATCCCTTCCCTGCGTCGCTGGAGCTCTTAAACGGCATCCCGGAATAGTGTACGTGGACCAGGCGCCAACCCCCCGGCTCTTTGTGATAGATCTGCGTTTCGCGGCCCTGGGTAGCCACCGCGCCGCCGTCTTTTCTGCGCTTCGCGGCGAAATCCCAATAGAACTCGGCCCATGCCGTGTCTCCATATACGTGGATTGATGGATCTTTCACCGTCAGCTTTCTCTCCGAGAAAGTGTCGCCCATGAGGTGCTGAAAGACATTCTGTGCGATTTGATCGAGTCCGTGTTCGTGGCCGAGCGGGTGAATAAAAGACACTTCCGGCGAATTCGACCAGATCTGCTTCACCAGCGCCACGTCGGCAGTGTCGACGGCCCTCGCATACTCCGCGATCAGGCGCCGGATGCTGTCCACATCCGCCCGCGGGCCGCTGCTGGTCTGCCCCGTCAGGTTAAGAGAAAACGCCGCCGCGAGGACCGCGCAGCGAAACAAGAGCGGACCGCCCGCCGGCCGATGGAGCATCTTTTCCATGAAGGGCAGTTTATCATGCGCCCGCACGCGTGCAGTTTAGCGAACCGGATTATGATGAGGCTGACCATGCGAACATCGTTCGTTTCGTTAGCCGCCTGTCTCGCGGCCTTCGCCGCGGCACCTGGTTACGGCCAGCCTGTCCCCGGTGTTCCGCACCTCGAGAAACACGGCTCCACGGCCCGTTTGATGGTCGATGGCCGGCCCTTCCTCGCTCTCGCCGGCGAGTTAGGCAACAACACCGCCACCAGCCTGGAGAATATGCAGCCGCTCTGGCCCAAATTGGCCGCCGGCAACTTG
>Ga0187871_10002408_pt1 | contig 15248 bp, 8 predicted proteins | sample June2016WEW_16_1_FD_132988 | JGI IMG/M metagenome (GOLD analysis project Ga0187871, IMG submission 132988) | Peatland microbial communities from SPRUCE experiment site at the Marcell Experimental Forest, Minnesota, USA - June2016WEW_16_10 | ecosystem: Environmental > Terrestrial > Soil >... | reverse complement strand
GATGGCGCGGCAAATCCTTATTTGGCTTGCGCGGTGCTGCTGGCTGCCGGCTTGGATGGAATCGAGAATAAAATCGATCCAGGAGCCATGAACCACGATAATCTTCACGAGGTTTCGGAATCCGAATTGAAGAGGCGACACATTCGCTTCCTGCCGACCACCCTGCGCGAAGCTTTGGACAAATTCGCCGGCGACCAAGTGCTTCAAGAAGCGCTCGGCGCCGATTACGCGCAATACTACCGGCGCGTCAAGTCAGACGAATGGCGCGCCTATCACCAAAGCGTGAGCGCTTGGGAAACCGAGAATTATCTAAAACTCTATTGAGGATGTATCTATTTGACCGCTTGGGAGCCCGGCTGCAGCCAGGAGACCACAAATTCCGTTAGCGACGGGAAAAGAGTAGTAAGAAGGCCAATCAATGGGCCAACGCCGAAGGCGAAGAGTCTTCCCCAGAACTCGAGTCCGAGTTCTCCCGGCTTCGTATTAGTAATGTAGCTGAGAGTTGCGTCGCGATGCATCTCGGCATAGACGAATATGACGACAACCCCCACCAGCGCAAAGAGTATCAGAAAGATTGCGCCAATGGTGGGCAGTGGATCGAACGGATAGCTCGAAACAGCGATTGTAGCTGCCACAAAAAGAGCCAGGATGCTCATCGCAATGGACCGGATGCGGCCTATGGTGTTCTGAATGAATCCCACGTAAGGCAGCACGAAAAATTCCTCCGCTGCCCGCACCCAAGGATCAGCCGCAAGGGCGAATTGCAGTTGTTTGTCACCATCATCCTTAGCTTCCGCGGAATTTTCCACTTTCCGGATCAGCGACTCCGTTTCTTCCTGCCAGGCGGGAAGGATGATTTGCTTCATCGCACAGGCAGCTGTGGCGGCCAGTTGCTCCTGGAATTCCCGCAGCGGCGTGATGTCTTCGACAGCAGGGGGATCGCGGGGATCGCAAAGTTTCACATACCAATCCACAAAGCACATTCCCTGCTTCTCGCAATTCTCGATCTGTTCTATTGTCTTTTCCTTACGCGCCTTTTCGTCATGGGCGGCGGGATACCATTTCTTGAGCGTGTTGTGAAGGTTGCGCATGCTCTCCAGCTGGCGCGAAATCAAGCAATAGCGTTGCTCCAGTACATTGCCGCCCATGCTCCACACCGAACCCCAGGAGAGCCCCTTCATGGCGTCGAGAGTACGACGCAGGCGCAGACGGTCAAGGAAGATGAGCAGCTGGCGAAGACGCCTCCAGGTCCACAAAAATTGGCGTACTTCCGCCAGGATCATGGCAACACACAAGCACACCCCGAGGAAGATGAATTTGGCGAAATGGCGATCTCCGAGGCTTCGCAGGCCGAACTCGCCGAGGGCAATCCAGAATGCGGCGACAGTGACTGGCAGGAAGAAAGCCAGCCACAGCAGATAGCCGCGGTTAAGCGGTAGCGCGGTTTCTTCGATGGGATCGCCGGCATCTTCTTGACTGAACATCCGGAAGGCTGCGAACATGCGCGGCTGTTCTTGCTTCTCGCATGGGGCTGGAAACTCGGGAAGGTCGTTCTTCCGAGGCAGTACCGGCCGATCGTCTCCGAACAATGCCAAGCCTTGCAGGCTGAACCAGAACCACGCGTACAGGCCCACCACTAGCAGCACTTGCGGTAAGAGCGGGGACACGCCACTGCGGAGGTACACGATGCGCCAGAACGTTGGCTGCAAATTCGACGAGTCTAACCGAGAGGTCAGAAAATATTGGCGTAGCAGCATGAGCACCACGAGCGACGCGACCCATAACCATGGCGCCCAGAGCCGCCACGGAGTAATCTTACCGGCCGCGTCCTTCGACGACGACGCCGAAACAACCGGGAGCAAACAATTCTCCCAGCAGCCCACGAACCCACAGAGCACCAGCGTGACGACAACCACAGACACCGACACCGCCGATCTTCTCCCAAGATCGCCTAGGCCAATCAGCATGCTGAGAGCCAGCGTCATTCCCAGGTAGCTGATGGTGAGACTGCCCAGGAAGATGAGCAGCAGGTGCTGCGGCTTCGGTATTGGCGCGAAGTTGGCGCGCACTCGCGGAAAACCTACGACGGATCCCTTCCGGCAGCAATACCAATGCCAGAGGCCGAGCATCAGACAAATGGCTATTAGCCCGATCATTTCGCCGGGCAGGTGGATGCGAACGAATGGAGCGGCCTGAGAAGTGGCGGAAGGAGAATCCTCCTTTTCCAGCAAGGACCGATCGTTGGGCCGGCCGGCACCCGGGTTAGGATCATCGTTCGTCAGCGTGTTGGAGTTGAGGACGGCCACTGGCCAGAACTGGCGATCTCCTACCACGGAGATCCAGGTTGCCGGTCGGTGCTTATCAATCTCAGATTTGCCGTTGGCCCACAGCGGTGGAGCGTAGTCGCTGATGGGTGGGGGTGTGGTTGTGGTTGCGGCGCCGACCTTCTCAAACAGTTCGCGGGCGGCAATGTAGATACCTTCGGCAGAATCCTGGCCAAAGACGCGGTAACTGGAACTGGTCTGGCCATGCAATTTGGGAGCGTTATCGAGCGGCCAATTGAGCAGGGGATAGGGTGACAGCAGCAGGACTCCCCGCAGCGAAGCGCCTTGGATTCCCCGCCGGAACACCAAATCGCTTGCGTCAATCACCACGCGGCCGCCGGGATAGGAGCGCCTCAGGAATTCACTCAAGAAAAGCTGATCGAGTGTATTGCTGCTGCGCAAAATCACAAATTCGACGCGCTTGGAGTCCAGAATGTTCGTGATCCCGAGCAGCACGGACTCCTGTGCCAGCGGAGTCAACTGGCCGCCGTAGCTGCGCACCGTATCGTGCTCACCGCCAGCCGGTTCGCTTAGGTCGCCGCGCAGTGTGGTGCTGGGCGTGTTGGCCTGCTTCTTGCCTGCGCTGAAAATGGATTGCTGCTCGTACGCGGATCGTAGGGTGGCGATATCGCGAGGATAATAGAGATGCATCCGAGGACTCGATAGGTCACAGCCGCCAGTTGGGGGAGCTTCCTTGGGATCCGGTTCTCTTCCGTAAGCAGTTTCGTCCTCTGAAAGAATCGCAACCTTGTCCAAGGGATAGCCTTCCTGCTGCAGATAACAGAGAAACCGGTCCGTCATCAGCGAGTCGCTTTCGTAGAAAGTGCGAAAGTGAAGGGTTACATTCTGGTGTTCCGGACCGGCTTTCAGCAATTCTTCCTGGTGCCAGAGAAATAGCTGGAACCAACGCACGCTGGATGACGCCGATGTCGTGCCGCTGTGAATCAGAATTCGCTCGGGATAACGCTCAAAGGCGTTGACCGGAACTCCCTTTGGATCTCCCTTTGGTGGCGGGATGGTCTTCGTTTCCAGTTCGCGCGCCAGCGACGGCAGAGAGCCCGAAAATGTCGGGCCCAGGATGGACAAGTGCTTATCGCGCTGATCTGGCTGCAATGCCTGCATCCATTGCAGGGCGTTTTCGAATTGGGTATCGCTGATGCCGCGTGTGGGCTGCTCGCCGACCACGAAAACCACCAAAGCATCTTTGTAAGACTCGCTTTGATCGATCGCTTGCTGGCACTTCGAGTCGAGTTTCCCGTCGCGGAACTCATCTCGGCATTTGAAGTCCAGCTGGTCGACGAGTTCCTTGTGCAACCCGCGCCGGAAGATCATGACGCCGGGCTGCTCCTCCAGCTTCTCCTCCAAATCCTCGGCATCTTGCTGGTCGCTGAGCAGGTCGTAGTTTTTCTCGGTGTTGTTCCAGGGGAACCAGGAACGGTCGTAAGCGTAATTCTCATCCTCGGCCGCTTGCTGGATCACTTCGATGGACCGGTCGAACATCAGCGGCAGGTGAGTCTGAAGCGGGTCGGGAACCAGAGCAATCACGAAGTGGAGGGTCGCAGTGGGTGCGGTTGGAGGATTGTTCGTGGCTGCAGCGTCAGCCAGGCAGGATTCCGGAACCTGCGGCTCTGACGGGTAGAACCGACTAAACTGTTTGACGATTTGCCCGCATGAGTCGACCAGCTTGGCCGGTGGGTTCTTCTTTGTATTTGTGGCCTTCCGCAAAACCGCTTTGGAAGGCCGCTTTGCTTCGGCGGAGGCGGGTATGGATTCCGCGCCTTGCCGGGGAAAGTACGAGACGCCGAGAGCGGCTAGCACGACGGCAACCATCGCCGCCCCTCCCTTGCGATTCATTCCGCAACCTCACGCTCGCGAGAACGCGAGCATCCTCTTCGATCACGACATTCGAACCCAGCCGAAACCGTCCGGCCGAAAATAGTAGCTATAAGGCACGCATTTAGTTCTGGTTTCCCGTTGCTAATTATCTAAACTAGCGGAGAATCGTTCCGATCGGTTGAGTATAACCTGAAACCGGCTCAACGTGCAGGAAGATTCGTTTTTATTTTTGGGTCCCGTACCGGCCTCGCTGTGGGTATGACCAACACGGTATAATTGAGTCACGCATCGAGCAAAGTTGGTCGATGCATATCCCTAGCAACTACCTTCTATCGTGATCTCTGTCAACGACATCTCCATGCGCTTCGGCGCCCGTGTTCTCTTTGAGGACGTAACCGCCACGTTCCTTCCGGGACGCCGCTATGCGGTTACCGGCCCCAATGGATCGGGGAAATCGACGTTCATGAAAATCCTGAGCGGCGAAATTGAAGCCGCGAAAGGGTCCGTGACGCGGCCAAACAAGATCGGTATACTGCGCCAGGATCAATTCGCGTTTGATTCCTACCGCGTTCTGGATACGGTGATCATGGGAAACGCGCCGCTGTGGGAAGCGCTGCAGGAGCGCGAGACGCTGTACGCTCATCCGGACGATTGGACCGACGAGGATGGCATGCGGCTGGGCGAACTCGAAGGAATCGTCGGCGATCAAGGCGGCTATACTGCGGAAGCCGATGCCGCCACGCTACTCCAAGGCCTGGACATCGGCGAAACTCTGCATGAGCGCAAAATGTCGGAGCTTCAAGGCGGCCAGAAGGTGCGCGTGCTGTTGGCACAAGCGCTGTTCGCGAACGCGAGCGTGCTGCTGTTAGACGAGCCTACCAATAACCTGGACCTCGATTCGGTCCACTGGCTTCAGAAGTACCTGCTGGCCTACCCGGGATGCTTGATCGTGATTTCCCACGACCGGCATTTTCTGAATGAAGTCTGCACCCATACCGCCGACATAGACTACCAGAGCATCATTACGTATACCGGCGGCTATGACGACATGGTGCTGGCCAAGACCCAGATCCGCGCGCGCGTGGAAGCCGGCAACGCCCAGCGGGAAAAAAAGATCGCGCAGTTGAACGAATTCATCGCTCGGTTCTCGGCGGGCACCAGATCGGCGCAAACCACCTCGCGCAAGAAAGAGGTGGAGCGGCTGCAAACTTCCGAACTCGCGAAATCAAACATTCAGCGTCCCTATATCCGGTTCCAGAACGAACGTCCGTCCGGGCGGCATCCGCTGGAAGTGAAGGGGCTCTCGAAGTCCTATGGCGATCAGACTGTGATTCGGAATTTCACCGCGTCCATCGCGCGCGGCGAAAAGATCGCCTTGCTGGGACGCAATGGATCGGGAAAGACGACCATGTTAAAGTCGCTGCTCAGCAACGCGACGGGATTCGTGGATGCGCCGGACCGGGACTTTCCTATCGACAGCGGCGTGGTCACGTGGGGTCATGAAGTGGCTGTAGGATATTTCTCGCAGGATCACAAAGAGTCCATTCAGCCGGGCGCGACACTGTTGGAGTGGCTGCACGAGTTCGACTCTATGGCTTCTCAGCAAGAGTTGCGCGGCCTGCTGGGCCAGATGCTATTCAGCGGAGAGGATGCCACCAAGCGCACCGAAAATCTGTCGGGGGGAGAAGCGGCGCGTCTCATTTTCTGCCGCTTGATGCTGCAGAAGCCGAATTTCCTGTTGTTGGACGAACCGACCAATCACTTGGATCTGGAAGCCATAAACGCGCTGAACATTGCCCTTCAGAAATACGACGGGACCGTTTTGTTGGTCACGCACGATCACGACGTGGTGGATGAAGTGGCCACTCGCATCTGGCATTTCGAGAGCTTTGAAATAGAGGACTTCAAGGGGCCTTACGCCGATTACCTGGTGCAAAAGGAAACCACCGCAGCTTAAGGAGCTAGAAGCGGCCAACGACTCTAACGGAGGCCGGGGCGGGGCCCGGAAAATTCCCATCCATACCGTGGTCCGGCTCGCCATCGATGTGCGGTACGCCGAAACTATTCCCAGAGCTGCGGTAGAGCTAGAGTTGGCGCCGGCATAGGGAGAAGTACCGCAACCGTCGCGAACTACATCAGCTTCGGCCGGTGCTTTGCGTGCCGCCGCATTTGGCCCGATCGCTCAACAGGCGATAGCATTCGGACTTCCATGTTCACTGCTTGGGCTTCTTTTTCTTCAGCGGTGGCGGAAACTGCCCCTGGTTATCAACTATGACGTGTGGGTCCTTAGTAAATGTCTTTCCATTGTATTTGACGGTTATTTTGTATTTATAGGGTTCTAGGTCGTCATCCGCGTCAGCGACGTTACAGACTGCGGCCCCACCGCTGCTTTGAATATCCTGTGCCTGACACGGATAGTTGTGATTGGCCTCATCATCGGGAGAAGGCGGGTCAAAATGAATCGCAAACGAGTCACACTTTTGGTCGCACACCCACGTTACCTTGTCTCCATCGCCTACGAGGACAATTCCCTTACTAGCGTCACTCCCCTCCTTGAACGTGATCTTGGTGCCGTTTGTCGAAACCTGGATCGTGTGATCAGCTTTTGCGATCAGAGTGAAGCTCACTAAGGTCGCGAAAAATGCTACGTGACGTCGAATTGAGGTCATTGCCGTGCGTCCTTTCTACCCTCGTTTGCTGGACTAACGCTCGCCATTTGCCGATAGCGATGATCTTGGCGGAGTTTGTCCAGAGCTGGTTCTCGTTCAATTTCATCTAGGGAATACCCGCCACGGATAGCCTCCGCCAACGCAGCCATGGCGCGATCTCTCGAACCCGTCAATTCATAAACCAGTGCAGCCCGGAAACTAACGTTACTATTGCCATTCGCGAATCGAAGAGCCCGACCGATTTCGTCAAGACTCTCAGCACGCCGCCCCAACTTAGCCATGTACAGGGAAGCATCGCTGAGAAGATCAGCATCGTCTGGTGTAAATGCTAGCAGCTTTTCCACTTCCTGCACAGCTTGCTGATAAGCCTGTGGTGCTTGTGCCGCACGATCCGGGGTATATCGGTAAGCGTCGCCCAAGTTTGCCCACACGATGTGAATCTTCTGGTATCCGGCGGTTGGCAATTGTATCGCCCTTTCCAAGATAGGAATGGCGTCACCGTACCGCCTTTCGTAAATGTACAAGGCACCTAGATTTGACAACGCGGAGGGTATCGGTCGTAGAGTTATGGATGCTAAGAACTCTTTCTCGGCGTCAGAAAGCTTTCCAAGCGCCATCTCTACACCCCCAAGGTTTCGATGGGCAGCAGGGCTGTCTGGTGTTAATGCAATCACGTGTTGAAAGTCCGTCTCTGCCCGCTCGTAGTCTTGATGAGCGAAATGAAACACACCTGATTGCGACCAACTATTCCAGTCGTTTGGCTTCAGTTGGACGGCCTTCAGATAGAACTTCCCGGCTTCCGTAACATTGTTTTTCAAACTATATACCGCAGCCAATTCCCTCATTGCCTCGACATTCAGAGCATCTTTGGCAAGCACACGGTGGAACGCGATGATCGCCCCTTCGTGATCTCCAGTTGCTTCCAAGACCATAGCCGATGCGATCTGACCGTCAACGGAATTACGGTCTATTGCAAGGGCTCTGTCCGCGTTGGTTCGTGCCGCATCTAGGAACCTGCGATCTCTGGTCTCAAGATACTTATCTCGATATGCTTTGCTGAGTGCTGCGTATGCTTCGGCGAAGTTAGGGGCCCTTTTAATCGCATCGCTGAACGACACGATGGCCTTGTCAATGTTTCCGGCAACGTAAAACCGGTTGAGACGGTCTACTCCCTGCTGATACAGCTGATTCGCAGCTGCGTTGCTGGGGTTCCTTTTCTTCAGCGGGCCCCACACTAAGAACGCTAAGGCCAAGGCAACCAACACTCCAGCTAACGCAATCCACTTCTTCCAAATCATTGACGGCTTCTTTAGGGGAAGTCTCTCTGTCGGTATTTGTTCGACGCGAGCTGGAGCCACGTTGCAGAACGAGCGCAAATCGTCAGCAAGGTCCACCATCCGAGGATATCGAGCGCTGGGGTTCTTTTCGAGAGCGCGGCAAACGATTCTATCAAGCTCCGGCGAAAAGGATGCGTTGCCAGTCCGGATTCGAGGCACCGGCGTGCTTACGATTTGTTGGAGAAGCGCCTCTAGTTTATCCGACGCGAAGGGAGGGTGGCCAGCAGCCATTTCGTACAACACGACACCAAGCGAAAAGATATCAGACCTCTCATCCACCTCCTTAGCCTGCGCCTGTTCGGGTGACATGTACATCGGCGTACCTACTACAGCTCCCGGTTCCGTTATTGGCGCTCGTCCTCGAAGCCTAGAAACGCCGAAGTCCACGATCTTGAGATCACCATCTCGGGCGAACATGAGATTGCTTGGTTTAATATCACGGTGGATGACGCCAACAGCATGCGCATGAGAGAGCGCATCGGCGATCTGAAACGCGTAAGTTGCGGCCATTTGCGGTGGCATCTTCTCATCTCGGGAGTGCAAGTTGTCCAACAGCGACCGAAGTGTACCGCCAGGCAAGTACTCAAAGACTAGAAAGACTCGATTGTCGCACTCCTCGATCGCGTGAATAACCGCGATATGGCGGTGGTTTAGACGGGAGATAGCTTGTGCCTCGTGGATAAATCGCTCTCTCGCCCTTTCGGAATCGAGGCTACTAGCGTGGAGGAATTTGAGAGCGACTATCCGATCTAGTGTTCGATCGCGGGCCCGATAAACGACGCCCATACCGCCCTCACCGACATTTTCCAGCAGGTCATAATGCGAAATCGATCCCCGCTGTGGATCGTGACGAGGTTGCATCGACGATAGCAACATCCTTGGTGAAGGTTTTGACGCTGTGTATGACCTTACTACACTACCAGGGTCTACCTGCGCTTGCCAATTATTGGAACTTTCTCGCACGGAATCGTGGTGGCGTTGGCAATTCGCGCTTGCTCGGTACCTTAGGTAGTGTTGACGCCTGCCTGGCATTCAACCCCAACACTCCATGCTCAGTCTCGCGATTATGCGGCGTTGGGCTTGACCTGAAGAAGTTTCCCGCCCCCAACTATTTCTATGATCTTCACGCCGATGGAATACTTGCGTGGTCCGATCTTTTCACTGTAACGAACTTCGCCCACTACGATCACGCGATCCCACTTTATTTCCACCCGCGCCCCGGTCTTCACGAGTCTGGAAACGGTTACCCGGAGACCCGATTTCGACGCGCTATTGATCTTGCCCGGTATTGGGGTCACGACGGACACAACGACGGGCTGGTCGGCAGCAAAACGCGGTTCCCTTCGACGATCCGGCATCTCTCTTCAAAATCGGCCAACATGGAGCTTTACTTTAAGAGACTGAACGTGGCGAGTCCGAGGGTAAAACGCAAACCTCCGTTTGGTTAAGCTTTCACCATGCGGCTAACCCAAAAAGCCATCACTGCCGAACTGGACCGGCTCGGGTACGAAGCGCGGCTGGAGAGCGGGATAGAACGGTTCCTGTAGGTATGAGGTCAAACTTTGTTGGACGGCAGGGTCCAAGTTGTCTCCCGTCTTGGGGATTCCCCACCACGAAAACGCATTCCCGAGGCCCTAAGCATAGCAGGGCCACCGCACAAAAAGGTCTCTGTGGACAACCGACGCTTGAGCATCGAGAGGAGCTTTCTAGGCCATTGCAAAATTTGGTCGGGGCGGGGCGATTTGAACGCCCGACCCCCTGCGCCCAAGGGACAGGAGTCTGTTCCAAGGGCTCCATCGTTTGTCGCTGAATCCTAACATTTACAACAATCTGGGGAATCTGCTTTCGCTCAAAAGGCAACTCCTGCGGTTGGAATAGATGCGTTTCGGACACAGTTTTGGCACAGTTAAAAAGCAGCGGCGCTAGCTTGGTCCAGAAGACATTTCAGACGTCACTGCACTAGATGTTCAACCGCCGTTGTGCAGCCGCCAAGACTTTATAGCCCATGTCGCCGTATCCCTTCAGTCGCCGGTCGAACATTCGCGCGAGCATTCGGACGTTGGTATCGACGTAATCATAGACTTCGACGACACGCTTGTTATCGTGAAGCCTATGGAGTCGTCCGACGTATTGTTGAAGCGTGCCTTTCCACGAAATCGGCATCGCCAGGAACAACGTGTCGAGACGAGCATCGTCAAACCCCTCGCCTATGTAGCTGCCAGTTGCCAGGATCAAGCGTTGCTCGCCATCCCCGACGCTGGCGAGAGTCTCGCTAATAGACCGGCGCTGTCTCCGGCCCATTCCTCCCTTGAGCACGATGACATTGCGGACTTTGCCCGCAAGAGCAGACTCCAGTCGCCTGAGATGATCAGTTCTACCAGTCAAAACGAGCGGTGACCGCCCACATTCGACGGCGTGTATCACGTCTCGGACAATGTACTGGTTGCGCGCTTCATCGGTGACAAGAGCAGAGTAGATATCCTGGATGGTCGCGTCTGCCTCGCCGCCGGTCATTCGAAAATCTGTAAGCTGCGGAACCACGACGTGGTCGAAGGGACTTGAGTCGTTCATAGCGCGTACTCCGAGACTAAAGCGCGTAGGCCCACATTGCATGTAGATGATCGGATGATGCCCGTCTTTCCTCGTCGGCGTTGCCGTCAATCCAACCACGAACCTCGCTTTGACCTGGCGCATCACCCGCTCAAATGTGAAAGCCGAAAGATGGTGGCACTCGTCAACAATCACGTGTCCATATTCGGCAACAAAGTCCTTGACCTCCCTCTCGCGATGCAGGCTCTGAATAACCGCTACGTCGATGCTTCCAGTCCGTTTGGTTTTGCCCCCGCCGATTTGGCCGATCTCGTCGATTGGAATTCCAAGGAACATAGCGAGTCGCTCCCGCCACTGATCGAGCAGTTGCTGGCGGTGCACCATCACCAGCGTGTTGGTCTTGCGTTTCGCAATCAGCCATGCCGCGACTGCCGTTTTGCCAAACGCGGTCGGTGCGCATATCAGCCCATCGTCATGGGGCGTGATCTTGACTATCGCATCCTCCTGGGTCGGCCGCAGGGTCCCGTGAAACTCGGCGTCAATCGGCGTACCCGCAAAGCGCTCGTCGCGCAGCGTCGTCTTGATGCCGTGTCCCTCCAGGAGCGCAACGACTTCAGCCAAGCAACCGCGAGGCAGAGCCACGTGCCCGGGTAAATCTTCTCCGCAGGCGATGACGCGGGGCTTGTCGAAAGTCGACAGACGCATTGCCTGTGCCTTGTAAAACTCTGGGTTCTGGAATGCAGCGATACGGAGAAGGCGGTTTAGCATTTCCGGCGGAAACGTCCTCTTGTCGATAAAGAGCAGATTAGACCGGACAATTTCGACACTTGAAGGAAGCGGTCCTTTAATCGCGTTGTCGGGTCGCTTTCGAGAAGGCGGCAGAGTCCACGGATCGGGCTGATCATCGTCGTCCATACAGGCAATCCGGACGCCAATCAAGTCGCCCTGCTGGAGCGCCTCAGCAATCAACCGCTCCGCCGCAAGCTGAGAAACGCGCTGAATGGAGGCGAGGTAACTCCACTGGTCGGCATGTGGCCGCAATTCATCGTCGAGAAACTCCGTGAATCCCGACTCGCGGGGGACCTTCTGAAGCGGTAGCGCGATCAGGTTGCCGAAACCACCCTTGGGCATCGTGTCTTGATTAGGGAAAAATCGGTCGTACGAATCAAGCCCCAATTGATGACGCCGTTCCATCGTTCGCGTCAGGAGCAACGTGCCCAGTCGCCGCGCCGCTCCGGCGGGAACGGGTCGTTCGAAGAAGAACCAGATGTGCGCACCATTTCCCGAACGGGAGCGCTCTAACGTCGCGGGCACGTTGAACTCTCGACAGGTTGCAAGAAACGCCGAGGCATCTTCTTTCCACGTCTTTTTATCAAAGTCAACGGCTAGGAACCAACAGCTTTCGTCTGGCAACAGCGGATACACACCAAGTGTCTGCTTGCCTGTTAGGTGGGCGTGAATTGCGTCGTCGGTTAGTGGAAGATTCTTGCGAGTCTCCTTATCGATACGTTTTCGGTTCTCTGGCTTGGCGGCATTGTAGGCATTCCAGTTACGCTCCGTTCGCGGCGAGTAGCCGGAACGGCCGTCCGGGCTTTCCCATCTCTGCGCGTACACGTCCTCTCGACCGCGGAACAGGGATCGGAACAACGCGATCTTCTCAGCAGTGCTTAGTTTGGGCTTATTCGGAGCCGGCGCAACTGGTCGTTGTGTCGGCATCGGAGGGGGTCCTGGTGCAATCCCATGTTCAGCAAGCTCCGGAGCCGCCGATTTTCCTCCTCCAGATTAAGGCATTTCCTGCGGAGCACATCGATTTCAGCGCTGCCAGCGCGATCGCCGTTCACCAGTCCATGATCCATCACCGTAGGATGGTCTTGCCAGGGTTCGCAACAGTAAGTTTTGCGAGCTTTTCGGTTATGCTGGCCGCAGCCGATTTGCTCACCTGCCTTGGGCGCATGACCGGGTCTGATTTTCCGAAAAGTCTATACATCCTAAGGACAGTTCGACGACCCTATCCACCCGTGGTTTCCGCGCCTTGTTCAGTATTATATTATGTTCACGTATCGTGTACAATACGGAATAGTGAACAGAAGCCGGTTTTTCCCAATGCCGACCAACGAATATCGCATCTTGGGCGCTGCCCTAAAGGCACTGAAGCGGACCACAGGGCTCGACGCCCGGATCCACGCGGCTACAGCGGGCCAGGACCGCGCGACCGACACCATCATCGAATTGCCCACAGACCAACGAGCCCACCGCTTCCGCGCCGAGATCAAAGCTGTAGACCGGTTCACGACCCCGGCGATGATCAAGGCTCACGGCAAAGCTCACCGCAAGCCGCCTTTACTAGTCGCGCCGTACATTACCCGGGAAGTCGCCGAACGTTGCCGCCAACTCCATTTACCGTTCATCGACACCGCCGGTAATGCTTATCTCGAAGGGCGGGGGCTGCTCGTTTACGTGGTCGGCAACACGAAACCAATCGAATTTCGCCAGGAGAACTTTCGCGCCCTGAACCCTGCCGGTCTCCAGATCGCGTTTGCTCTCGCGTGTCGGCCCCCGCTGATTCAAACGAATTATCGTGAGATCGCCGCGCGGGCCGGAGTGGCGCTCGGAACCGTAGGGCCGGTTATGAAGGACCTCGAAACACGGGGATATCTGCGGTTCCAGAAGGAACCAGATCGAAAACTGCTGGACCCGGAACGCATGGTCGAAGAATGGGTCACCCACTACCCGGTAACGCTGCGTCCCAAACTCAATCCGAGGCGGTTCCGGGCCGACAACGAGCGTCTTCAGCAAGCCGACCTGATGAAACAGAACGCCTACTGGGGAGGCGAGGCAGCCGCAGAAAAGCTGACACGGTATCTCAAACCGGTCCAATTCACAATCTATGCCCGTGAACCCATTGCCCCGCTGATCGCAGCAGGACGGATGCGCGCTGACCCGACCGGTAACGTCGAAATTCTGGATGCGTTCTGGAACTTTGATCCCGACAAGGACTTTCCGGATGTCGTTCCCCCCCTGCTTGCTTACGCCGACCTTCTGGCGACACATGACGGCCGCGACGCGGAGGCCGCTCGGATGATCTATGAACAACGAATTGCCCCAGCATTCCACCCCACCAAGTAGTCCCGTCGATCCCTCGATCATCCGAGTGCTTCGTGTAATCGATCCGATCGCGCGAGCAGCGCATTGCGATTACTTTGTTGCGGGGGCCACGGCGCGGGACCTCATTCTTGTTAACATCCATGGTCTGCCGCCAGGCCGTGCCACGCGAGACATCGATTTTGGAATCGCGGTCGAAAGTTGGGATCAATTTGCGTTATTGAAGGATAGCCTTGTCGCAACTGGCCACTTCGAATCTGATGAGAGGGCGTTGCAGCGATTAATCTACTCTGAACAGGCCGCGAGACTCTCCCTCCCCGTTGATCTGATCCCATTTCGCGGCGTCGCCTCCGGCGAGAGCATGATCGAGTGGCCTCCAAGTCGCGACATCGTCATGAATGTTGCAGGTTTCGAAGAGGCGCTGGCATCGTCCGTTTTGCTCGAGATACTGCCTGAGCTAAGCGTACGTGTAGCGTCGCTACCGGGATTAACGCTACTCAAGGTCGTAGCATGGTTCGACCGAGGCCGCGAGACTAATAAAGACGCGGCCGATCTCTATCGGCTCTTGACCACCTACGCTGATGCAGGCAACACAGATCGTCTTTATGATCACGAGATGGATTTACTAGAACGCGCAGGCTTCGACATGGAACTGGCGGGAGCCGAACTGCTTGGTGGCGATGTAGCCAAAGTTTGCCAACCAGACGCACTCCGCCGCATCCGTTCAATATTCCGGTCGGGCACCGATCTCGAACGACTGATAAGCCAGATGATTCGTAGTGCATCATACGCTGAAGCAGCACCTGCCGTCGAGCAAACCGTTAATGCATTCTCCCGCGGGCTTGTTACGGAATTTTGACATGCTTGTTCCCAATATGTGTCGGTGTTAATCGTTGGGCCAGCCGTGAGTCGTGCTTCGGCTCGCGATTGGGAATATACGCGCGAATCGAATCGTATCGCCAATGGCGTGGCCTGCGGCCGAAATATCACAAAGTCTCATAGGTTGTGTGGATCTCCCCATTGGTGACATCTAAACGTCGTAAAGGACATCACCTGTCGCTACGCCCCTGCTTGTAAGGGAGCTCGTCGCTTCCAAAGAATCCATCGTTTTTCGCCAAATCCTAATATTAACGACAATCCGGGGAATCTGCTCCGCTCAAAAGGTAACCCTTGCGGTTGGTATAGATGCGATTCGGACACAGTTGTGGCACAGCGGAATGGGGTGAACCCCTCCGTTGAGACAATCTGCGATTAGCGCACTTGCCATTCTGGCCCGGCCGCTCGTGACCTATTGATAAGATCGATCTTGCCACCAATCGCCGAGGGCGGATCGAAAGGCACGCTGATCTGGATGACTGCGGAAACTGTGCCGCTGTAGGTTTGGTTGAACTGGGGTTGCTGGATTGTGATGGAGGCCGAGCTTGTGGCGG
>Ga0187871_10002404_pt1 | contig 15268 bp, 10 predicted proteins | sample June2016WEW_16_1_FD_132988 | JGI IMG/M metagenome (GOLD analysis project Ga0187871, IMG submission 132988) | Peatland microbial communities from SPRUCE experiment site at the Marcell Experimental Forest, Minnesota, USA - June2016WEW_16_10 | ecosystem: Environmental > Terrestrial > Soil >... | reverse complement strand
CTCTTTGCAATCGTGAGCGCCCTGGGGTCGATATCGATCCCTTCAAAACGCGCCTCCGGATGTTTCTCCTTTCCCAGCACAAGCAGGTTGCCGGTCCCGCAGCCGAAATCCAGTATGGCCTCGCCTCCCTTGATGCCCATGAGGCCGATCAAATCCCCCTTGACCCTCTTCTCGGGCAGGGCCAGGGTAAGAAACAGGTCGAACCACTTCGTCAAAAAGGGGAAATCCAACGCGGGAATGAATTTTTCCTTCATCACGTTCCCCCAAAAAGGCTTTGCCGCGCGTCGAACCGTCTTATTATTTCTCTGCGCAATAAACGGCGAAGTTATAGTATTTCCAGAATAGTTCCACGTTCCTGAAACCGGCGGCTTTCAGGTTTCGCAGCTCATCGGAAAGCGCCGCGGGCCGGTCTTCCCGCAGATACATCTCGTGATTCTGCCGCACGTGCCGCTTCGCGTATGACTTCAAGATGAACTCTTCCCATTTTCCAAGATATTTTTTCTGCACCGATGCATCGGCGGAAACGATGATATCCGCGTTCGCGAATACCCCGCCTCCGGCGAGCGCTTCTCCTATCCTTTTAAAAAGTGCGGTTTTCTTTCCGCCTTCGAGGTGGTGCAGGGCAAGCGACGAGACGACCGCGTCGTACCGGCCCTTGAATCGGTAGGACGTCAGCTCGCCAAGTTCGAACGCCACGTTCTTAAAGCGCTTCAATTTTCGCGCGGCGAGCTCGAGCATGTTCTCTGCCATGTCAACGCAGGTGATATGCGCGTGCGGAAATCGGCTTTTAACGAGAAACGACACCGTTCCCGTGCCGCAGCCGAGATCCGCGACCCGTATCTTTTTACCCGGAGAATACGGCAGCGCCGTGACGAGTGCGTCAAGCATTTCCATGTAATGCGGCACGACGTTGACTATCCGCGCGTCAAATATCGCCGCCTCGCCATCAAAATGCGATTTTACCTGGCTTATTCTTTTGTTTTGGGTATTCATGTTCGGATGCGAAGCGATGTGGCCCGGATCATCATACGGCGGCCTGAAAATTCAGAGACGGGAACGTGGAAGGCCGCATGGAGAAAATACTCAAGCGGAGTTTGGATTTCCAAGTGCGCGCGGCAACGCAGGCTGGTCCCGGATATTTGCGCCTTGTCCTTGATTGAGACGGCTGCCCCCCAAAGGTTATCTCCGCGAAGAGGTCGCTTCAAGGTCTTCCGTAGTTGCCTATCGCAGAAAATAAGTGCTTTCAAAAAATGCGGATTTTATATTGTTGAACAGTTGATTTTAAACGTCGTCACCCAGAGGGAGTCTCATATGAAAAACTTTTTGGCACAGGTTATCGTCGGTATGGGGCTACTGGTTTCATTCACACAGACGGTAAGTGCTCAATGGATACGGACGAATGGGCCGTATGGGGGTGGATATATTCAATCACTTGCGAAGATTGGCAGCACTATCATCGCCGGAAGTGGTAACGGCATCTTCATATCAACCAATAATGGAACAAGTTGGACTGCAATCGATTCCGGTCTTGTTATTCAGGATGCAATTACCTCCCTTGCGATGAGCGGGAACAATTTGTTTGCTGGAACTGATTGCGGCGTTTTCTTATCCACTAATAACGGAACAAGATGGACTGCGGTCAGTTCTGGACTACCACAAACTATTTATTACGGATATACACAGCAAATATTTACTTATGTTAATGCTCTTGCGGTGAGCGGGCAAGATTTGTTTGCCGGAACTAATTATGGCGTTTATTTATCCACCAATAACGGTGCAAGCTGGACTGCGGTTGATTCAGACCTTACCCCTACGGTCAACGCTCTTGCGGTGAGCGACAACGCTATCTTTGCCGGGACTGCCAATTTAGGTATTTACCGGTCCACCAATAACGGTACAAGCTGGACTGCGGTCGATTCCGGCATCACCGACAGCGCTTATGTCTTTTCTCTTGCGGTAAGCGGCAACAATATTTTTGCCGGAACTAGCAATGGCGTCTTTTTATCCACCAATAACGGCACAAGCTGGAAAGCGGTTGATTCCGGCCTGCCAAGTTTTACCTATGTCAATGCCCTTGCAGTGAGCGGCAATACTATCTTTGCCGGGATGAGTACGGGTATCTTCGTATCAACCAATAAGGGAACAAGTTGGACTGCAATAGATGCTGGTCTCACGGAAACCTATATTTTGTCTCTTGCGGCAAGCGGCGACACTATCTTTGCCGGATCTGATGGCAACGGTGTTTTCCTTTCCACCAATAACGGTGCGCACTGGTCTGCGGTCGGTTTACCGATCGCTGATGTTAGATCTCTTGCGGTAAGCGGCGGCACTATTTTTGCCGGGTCTGATTTTGGTGTTTCCTTTTCCATCAATAACGGTGCAAGTTGGTCCGTAGTTGATTCAGTCAACGGCGTAAGTTGGTCTGCAGGCGACTCTATGCTTATAAATACTTGGGTCAACGCTCTTGCGGTGAGCGACAACTCTATCTTTGCCGGGACGTTTGGCGAAGGTATTTTTCGTTCCACCAATAACGGTACAAGCTGGACTGCACTTGATTCTGGCCTCGGGGATTCTGATGTTCAATGTCTTGCGGTGAACGGCAAAAATATCTTTGCCGGAACTCCCGGTGGCGTCTTTTTATCTACCAATAACGGAACAAGCTGGACTGCGGAAACTACGGGCCTCCCAGGTAATATTACTTTTTATGATGTCTATTGTCTTGCGGTGAGCGGCAACAATATCTTTGCCGGGACTTATGACGGCGGTGTTTTCCTTTCCACTAATAACGGTAAGAGCTGGACTGCGGTCAATTCCGGCCTTACGATTGAGGGTATTTCTGTTAACTGTCTTACCGTGAGCGGGAACAGTATCTTTGCAGGGACTGAGGGCGGCGTCTTTTTATCCACCAATAACGGAACAAGCTGGACTGGGCTTGGTTCCAGCGGACCTTCTGAAGTGAATGCCCTTGCGGTGAGCGGCAACAATATCTTTGCCGGGAATCATATCGGTATCTGGTTATTAACCAACAATGGACCATACTGGACTCTGGTTGATTCCGGACTCACAGACGCATATTGCTGGTCGCTTGCGGTGAGAGGTGATACGCTCTTCGCCGGAACTGATAGAACCGGGGTATGGTACAGGCCGATTCCAGAAATGACAACTGGAGTAATAAATGATAAGCCGCAACGAGCGATGTTAAACCAGGAAAATTTGAGTATACGCTCTCCAAACCATGGTAGCTCTGACGCAACCATTGAATTCTCTCTTCCTCATTCGGATAAAGTAACCGTTACCGTTTATAATTTATCCGGCCACCAAATAGCCTCTCTTGTTAATAAAATTTTCAGCCAGGGCAGCCACAGCATAACCTGGAATACAAGAAATTTAGCGGCAGGTTGTTATACGGTGCGATTGAGAACGGGATCGAATACCTATGTAAAGAGCGTTCCGATTTTCCGGTAATTCGCTGCTATTTTCATCGACAAGGGTGTGCGGTTTAGCAGTGAGGCTGGGAGCGATCTCCCGGCCTCTTTTTTTCCCCACCTCAAATTTATATTTTGATATCGAATTTAACCTTCTTGCTCGGCTTGTCCGAAATAAACATGTATTTCAACCTGAGCGTTCCTACTTTCTTCTGTGACACGGCGTTGGCAAGCACGTTTTTATCGATTCCATTATTCACCGGTATCCATGTAGCCGTCGCGTGGTTCGCTCTTACTAATGTGTCAATTACCATCGGGGCGCCCCGGTTGCCGGTCTCGAATTTTATCTCATATATTCCTGAATTATGATCTTTCGCGGCGAGCGGATTCGGCGAAATGGTGTCCCCGAATTTGAATCCCAATGATTCGACGTAGAGAACATTATTTGACATGTTGTTAATGGTTATTCTGACGACTCTCGAATATGTTTTATCGGGCGAATCGTCAGCTATTGCGTTTATATAAATATTCGGATGCATCTTCTTTCTCGGCCATATATACCATAAGATCGCCAACGACGGGAAAATGGTAAGGAAAAAGGAGATCACTCCCCATGCCTCCCAATTCGCCATGAATCGCATGAATTTTAGAAAGGCAACCATAGCAGAACTCCCTTTTTATAAAGGTGCTTACGCTGTTTTAACGTTCAGGGAAAAGAACGATACTTCGCTCTCTTCTGAAAAAATCCATCCGTTTTTAACAGCCCCCGTAATCATGCAAAATAATTCCGATCACGGCCATCGTAAAAGCTTTTTGGAGAGAAGACCGTTCCCACCTCAAGGTCCCCGGTCACGAGCCCGCGCCGACCGGCCACAAAGCCGCCTCACCGCCAAAATGCGATTTCACCGGACTCATTGTACGATAGAGGCTTTAGAAAAATCCTTTCCGCAATTCTTGACCGATATTTATATTGTATTAAGAATTTTTCGATAAAACAAATATAGAAAGAGGTAATCATGCGAGCATGTGCCGTGTTTTTGTGTCTGCTGCCTGCGATGATCTTCGCGCAGCAGTATTATCAGGCGTCGGGCCAAACCCAGGTGTTCACCCTGACCGCCGGCGCCAAGGTCGGACCAGTCGCGGTCCTTCCTCATGGCCGGTTGACATCTTCTATTGCGCCGCATATGGTGGTGACCATGCAGAACGGCGTGCATCTCAGCATACTTGGTGTTCAGGGAAATGGCCGGGTTTCCATTTACAATCTTGCGGGCAAGCGGGTGCAAATAGTGGAAATCGCGGGCAATTCGTCGGTAGCTCTCAGGTCCGATCTTTCCAACGGCGTCTATTTCGCCCGGCTTGAGGTGAACGGCCGCCTTATTCAGACCACCCGCTTCTGGAAGGCGAGGTAAGCCATGAGAACACGAAATCTTTTTTGTATGGTTATCCTTGCTATTGTAACGCTTGCGACAGCCCAGCAGTTGCAGGTCGATTCGGTACTCGTCGATACGGTATGGAACAGCGACAGTTCATTGTACAACAATATGGGTATCGCGTACCAGACGAGGTACAGCCGCGATCTTTACCTCTCTTTCAAGCCAATGGGTGGAGGCACGGCAAAATGTTACGTCGCCATGTCCACGGATAGCGCAAAAACATGGGCGTTCCCGGCGGACTCCTTGATCGAGCTCGATAGCGGCATTTCTTCACCGGTGCAATGCGACGTAAAATGCCGGGTAAGGCTCAGGGTTCTCGGGCAGGACCGTCCGGGCGTCGCGTTCAAGGTAACCGCTCAGCAGTGGCAGCCCGTACTGTCGGGCAATCCACAGCTTGTTACCATGGGATTATTTTCCGCCATCACTCCCGGAGATTCCTGTCATGTCAACATGCAATGCACTCTTGACAATGCTTCGCAGGGGCTGGGATACTCGACTATTTCGAAAGTATGGTGGGATGCTTTCGGAACAGCAGGGACGTGGAGCGACAGCACAGCGACACTGTCGTACACCTGGAATACCACGGTGCCTACCGGGGCTTCGGGCCAGAGACGGGCGATGATCGCGAAGGCGCGGGATGCGAACGGCCTTTGGAGCGCCCCCTGCACGTTGACCGTGCAATTCGTCGAATTGACAAAGTCGGTGACCATGCTGAGCATCCCTGCCGGAACGTTCCTGATGGGTGATACGAATGCGATTCTTTTGAATCAGGGGTCGCTTTCAAGCCCTTTGCATAGCGTGACCCTCGGCGCGTTTACCATGTCGCAGACATTGGTGACGCAGGAGCAGTACCTGGAGGTGATGGATACCAATCCGTCCTTTTCGAAATCGGGCAAGACGTACCCCGTGGAGTCGGTAACATGGTACGATGCCGCGCTATTCTGCAATGCGCTCAGCAAAATGGCGGGAACGGATACGGTGTATGCCTTTACTTCCGTCACCGGGACGCCGGGAGCCGGATGCACAGGCCTTGGAAACCTCAACATCGATTACACGCAAAATGGCTATCGGCTGCCAACCGAGGCGGAGTATGAGTATGCAAATCGCTCCGGGACGAAGACCGACTACTACTGGGGGAGAAATTACCCGCCGATGACCTCCGCGGATACCCTGGCAATAGACAGCAATGCGGTATGGTTCAATGATTTACCTACCACCTATGATTCCGCGTATCAGGAGGAGGTTACTATTTGGGGCACCCAGCCGGTGGCGACGAAGAAACCGAATGCCTTTGGGTTGTATGACATGAGCGGAAATGTATGGGAGTGGTGCAATGACTGGTACGCAAGTTACAGCGCGGGCAGCCAGACCGACCCGACAGGGGCGACGAGCGGCAGTTACCACGTGCTGCGCGGGGGTTCGTATTACGAATACTTCGCCAACATCGCCTGTAATCTGTGTGCGGCGTTCCGCGTCAGCGACGGCGTTCCGTCAAGCGGTTCCCGCAACATCGGTTTCCGGGTAGTCTGCGGCGCTCGGTAGATTTTTACTCTTTACCCTTTGCTCTTTTACCCTTTTGCCTCTTCTTTTCTCCGGCGTCTCCCTTCAGGGAGATGCCGGTGGTGTTTTATATATGTCAGGCTGAAATCTCCGGAAATCCCTTGGGCCGTATTGATTTTTACTATTTTCTCTCTATGGCCCCTCCCTCAATTTCCACCCTCGTTCAACGGTTTCAAGATCACCGCGACTCCTACACCGCGCCCGGCTACAACGAAGCCCAGCTCCGCAGTGAATTTCTCGACCCGTTTTTCGACGCTCTCGGTTGGGACGTCTACAACCGGCAGGGCTACGCCGAGGCATACAAGGAGGTCATCCACGAAGACGCGGTGAAGGTGGGAACCGCGACCAAAGCGCCGGACTACTCCTTCCGTATCGGCGGGGTGCGCAAGTTCTTTGTCGAAGCTAAGAAGCCCTCGGTTTCCATCAAGGATGATCCGAGCCCGGCCTTCCAGCTCCGGCGCTATGCCTGGTCAGCAAAGCTGCCGCTTTCGATTCTTTCAAACTTCGAGGAGTTCGCGGTTTACGATTGCCGGCAGAAGCCGGACAAGAACGACAAGGCTTCGGTTGGCCGCATCCTCTCTATCACCTGCGACGAGTACGAGACACGGTGGGAAGAGATTGCATCGCTTTTCACCAAAGAGGCGATACTCAAGGGCTCCTTTGACAAATTCGCGAGCGGCGCGCGGCGCGGCAAGGGAACCGCCCAAGTCGATGATGCCTTCCTTGCCGATATCGAGAAGTGGCGTATCGACCTCGCGAAGAATATCGCCATCCGCAACCCCGGCCTCTCGACGCGGCAGGTCAATTTCGCGGTGCAGCGGACGATAGACCGTCTCATCTTCCTGCGCATCTGCGAAGACCGGGGCATCGAAGACTACGGCAAGCTGCAAGCCCACCTGAACGGTGAGCGCATTTACGAACGGTTCTGCGCCGTCTTCCGCGAGGCGGACGACCGGTACAACTCCGGCCTGTTTCACTTCCGCGAGGAGAAAGACCGTGGCGAAGCCCCGGACACGGTTACGCTTGCGCTTTTGATTGACGACAAGATTCTCCGGGAGATCGTTGCCGGCCTCTACTATCCGGAAAGCCCGTATGAATTCTCCGTGCTCCCGGCAGACATTCTGGGCCAGGTGTACGAGCAGTTCCTCGGCAAGGTGATCCGGCTCACCGCCGGGCACCAGGCAAAGGTGGAGGACAAGCCCGAAGTGCGCAAGGCGGGCGGGGTTTTCTATACGCCCACCTATATCGTGGATTACATTGTCAAGAATACGGTGGGAAAACTGCTGGATCCCCCCCTTCCCCCCCTTATCAAGGGGGGCGCCTCTGGCGGGGGGATCTCCCCCCGCGAGGCTTCTAAGCTCCGTATCCTCGATCCCGCATGCGGGTCCGGGTCTTTTCTTATCGGGGCCTATCAATTTTTACTCGACTGGCACCGCGACTGGTATTTGAAGAACGAACCGGAAAAGTGGACCAACGGCAAAAATGCGGCGCTCTACAAAACCGGCATCGGCGAATACCGGCTCACGACTCCGGAGCGCAAGCGCATTCTCCTGAACAACATCTACGGCGTGGACATCGACACCCAGGCGGTCGAGGTGACCAAGCTCTCGCTCCTCCTCAAAGTTCTCGAAGGCGAAACCGAGCAGACCATCGCGCAGCAGTTGAAGCTATTTCACACGCGGGCGCTGCCGGACCTTGGAAATAATATAAAGTGCGGGAATTCGCTCATCGGGTCCGACTTTTACGAAGGGGCGCAGGAGAGCCTTGCACTTTACGAAGATGAAGAGGAAAAAATCAGGATCAATGCATTCGATTGGGACGGGAAGGACGGATTCCCGGAGATCATGAAGGCGGGCGGGTTCGATGCGGTGATCGGGAATCCACCGTATGTGCGACAGGAAACGCTTGGTGAAAAATTTAAAGACTACGCGGCGGGGAAATTTAAGACGTATGCGGGTACAGCGGATTTATATGTTTACTTCTTTGAAAGAGGCGTGAATCTTTTGAACGATAGAGGCCTTTTTTCATTCATCGTTGCAAATAAATGGATGCGGACGAATTACGGGGAATCCTTGCGGCGCTGGATGAAGGAGCAAACAATTCATGAGATTGTGGATTTTGGCGACCTCCCGGTATTTCAAAATGCTACTACCTATACGTGCATTACCACGCTGTCGAAAAGACGTGAGAAAAAACCCACCGTTATTTGCAAGGTTGAAACTTTGGAATTCAAGAATTTATCGGACTATGTAAAACAGACAAGCTTCCAGATCGATAGAGAATCGTTGAAGGCCGAGAGATGGAGTTTAGCCGATGCAAAGAGTACGGGACTTCTCGAAAAGATAAAATCAGGGGGAACGCCTCTTGGAGAATATGTCAAGGGACAGATATTTCGAGGCGTTGTAACCGGACTGAACGAAGCCTTCGTGATTGATGAGGAAACGAAGAAACGGCTGATAAAGGAAGATAGAAATTGTGGAGAGATAATAAAGCCTTTTTTGGCAGGAAAAGACATTAAAAGGTACAAAATGCCTAATAGTAACAGGTATTTAATTTTTACACAGCATGGTATTACTATCAAAAATTACCCGGCGATAGAAAAATATTTGCTCCCCTATAAAGAAAGGTTGATGCCAAAGCCTGCAAATTGGAAAGGCAACAAATGGAATGGGCGTAAACCGGGGTTGTACAAATGGTATGAAATACAGGATACTATCGATTATTCGGATGAATTCGAAAAAACTAAAATACTTTGGCCTGGGATAAGTTCAGAGGTTGCTTCTTTCACAATAGATGAGAGGGGTTATTATGGAAATGATAATAATCAATTAATAATCTCCTCTGATAAATATTTACTTGGCATTCTCAATTCAAAATTAATGCGCTACTATTTAACAAATATATGTGATAAGGTCCAAGGTGGGTTTTACCGGCTGAAAATAATTTACATTGAGGTCTTGCCTGTTAAGGCTCTCGACATTTCCTCCCCCTCAGATAAAACCTGTTATAATAAACTCGTTAGCCTCGTCTCTTCCATGCTCGACCTCAATAAAAAGCTCCCCCTCGCCCGCGACGACCAGGAAAAGACCCTTCTCGCCCGGCAGATCGATTCAACGGACCGGCAGATCGACAAGCTGGTCTACGAGCTGTACGGCTTGACCGAAGAGGAGATTAAGATTGTGGAAGGCGGGGGATCAAGGTCAGATTGCATGGACAAAGTGAAGCAGATACATATAAGTAAAATGATCCCCCCTTTATAAGGGGGGCAACCAAAGCGAAGAGATCAGATTTGGTCGATATCATGCGAATACGTGAAGGTAAAGATATCCCTCTTTATAAGGGTGCGACACCGCTACAATCCAGGCTATAAGAATGCGTCCATTTTGCTTTTTGGGCAAAATGGGAAGCCGGGGGATCAAGGTCAGATTGCATGGACAAAATGAAGCAGATACATATAAGTAAAATGATCCCCCCTTAATCCCCCCTTTATAAGGGGGGCAACCAAAGCGAAGAGATCAGATTTGGTCGATATCATGCGAATACGTGAAGGTAAAGATATCCCCCCTATAAGGGGGGCGAAAAAGTCGGGGGGTCAAAATCGGGGGATCTTCGACCGCGATGCGCTTCGAAAACGCGGGCTTGTCTGGAATGGAAAAAACCTTCCCTATAATCCTGAAAACGTATTCAAAGCTCGTGAACTCCGGAAGAGTATGACTCCGCAGGAACGTAAGTTATGGTATGAATTTCTGAGAATGTATCCAGTTCGATTTATCAGACAGAGGCCCGTTGATCATTATATTCTTGATTTTTATTGCGCCAGTCGCCGAATTGCCATTGAAATCGACGGGCGGCAGCATTCTTCGATGAGCGGTGAAAAATACGACCGGCAAAGATCTGAGATACTTTCAACCTATAAGATACGCGTGATAAGATTTACAAACAACGAAATAGACGAAGAATTTGAAACGGTGTGCAGGAGAATTTGTGAAATGATCCCCCCTTAATCTCCCCTTGATAAGGGGGGCGGCCACGCCGGGGGATCAGGTGTTATGCAAAATCAGAAGCAGTTTTCGGGCAGCTGGCGGATGCGGGCATAGGAGTAAACCGGGCCGTCCTTGCAGACATAGCTGCCGCCGATGTTGCACCTGCCGCATTTGCCGATTCCGCAGCTCATCTTCCGTTCCAGAGAGGTCAGGATGGTCTCGGGCGTAAACCCGAGCTCCAGAAGCGGCAGCATGGTGAATTTCAGCATGACCGGCGGGCCGCAGACGATACTCACGGCATTTTCCGAGCTTGGCGCGATGTCCTTGAGCACGAGCGGGACAAGGCCGACGCGGCCTCCCCAGGAATCATCGCCTTTATCGACGGTAATGTAGGTCGCGATGCCGCCGCGCCGCTGCCACTCCGCGAGTTCGCTCTTATAGAGCAATTCGCCGGGAGTACGCGCGCCGTAAAGGATCGTGATATTCTTATACCGGCGCCGGATCGCGTCGTTCAGCAGGTACCGGACGGTCGCCCGGAGCGTGGTAAACGCAAACCCCCCGCCCACGATGACGAGGTTCTTCCCCTCCAGCTCCTTCATCGGGAAGCCGTTTCCCAGGGGGCCCCGGACGCCGATGGCGGCGCCTTCGGACAGATCGTGCAGCGCGGCGGTCACGACGCCGGTCGGGTAGCGCTTGACCGTGAACTCAAGATACCCTTTATCAAGGGGCGAGGAGGCGATCCCGACCGGGATCTCGCCTGAGCCCGGAACGGAAAGCATGGCGAACTGGCCGCACCGGTGGTTGAATGCCGCCGCGTCCGCTGTTTCGCGGAAAACCAGCCTGAACGTCTTGAGGTCTTTCTCGTCGTTCTCGACAGTGACCTTTTCGATGCGAACGGGCGCTCCGATATAGGGATTGCCGCCATGCGCGATCATAGGGCCGCCCTGGAAACGGTTTCGCGTATATCAATATTGCTCGGGCAATGGACGACGCAGCGCCCGCACCCCACGCAGAAAATATCGCCGAAATTTTCCTTCGCATACGCGAATTTATGCATGACCCGCTGCCGCATCCGTTCGCCGCGCCTGCCGCGGGGATTGTGGCCCGACGCTTCGCGGGTGAACGAGGCGAACATGCACGCATCGTGGACCCGGAGCATCCTGCCGCCGGTTCCCTGTTTTTCGTCATATAAATCGAAACAGTGGCAGGTGGGGCACAGGTAGGTGCACGCGCCGCAACCGAGGCAGGTTTCGGCAATGGCGTCCCAGAGGGGGGAATTGAAGTTCTTCCCGATCGCGTCCGTTACGCCGTCCATGCGAAGTTCCGGGAGTGCATTTTGTAAATGCTCCTCCCGTTGTTTTTTCTTTTTTATTTCCGCGGCCGTGGGTGCGCGGAGCAATGCCCTGTTCTTCTTTAAAAAATCTTCGCCTTTTTTCGAAACCGCCTCAAAAATAAGCGAATCGCCCGGATTAAAGGCCATGATGTCAACGCCTGCTCCTGCAACTGCGGGCCCCCCGCCAACCGACGTGCAGAAGCAGGCATGGCCGGGTTTTTCGCAGGCAAGCGATATGATGAGGGCATGGTCGCGCCGCTTCCGGTAATACGGGTCCGCATAGTTCGCATCGAGAAATACTTTATCGAGATACCCGAGCGACCGGACATCGCAGGGACGGATGCCGAAAAAAATGATCTGCTTGTCGCTTCCGGCCTCCGGCCGGAACCCGTCGGCATCGTAGGTCGCAATGGTTTCACACTGGGGAAAGAACTCGCGCTTCGGCGGCAGAGTGAAATTGGCGTAATCGAGTATGAGCTCGTTTTTCGGCGAGAGATCTCCCAGCGCGACGCTTCCCGTCCGGGCATCGCGCACCGGACCACGAACCCTGCCCTGCTTGAGCATGGCGGTTGCCAGTTTTTTCAAATTTTTCCCGTCTATCGCGGCCTGTTTCACGCTATCTCTCCTCGGGATCGGTCATGAAGCTCTCGCTGTCGTCCTGCTTGAAGGCGTTGAGCGGCGGGACGTCTTCGCCGGTGACGCCGGGTACACAGCCGAAAAGCTCCCTGGCGTCCGACGCCAGTTTCTGCGTGAACAGCCGCAAATCGATGCCCATGGGGCAGGCATTCACGCAAGCATCGCACTCGACGCAGCGGCCCGCCTGATGGAACATCCGGCCCAGGTGGTACGCCATTGTATCGGAAACCTGCGCGGCGGGCGAGACCCAGGAGGGTTTCCGCTGATCGGCGAAGCATACCTTGCAATAACAGTTCGGGCAGGCTTCGCGGCACGCGTTGCAGCGGATGCACCGGGATATCTCTTCGGTAAATATTCGCCACCGCTCCGCGACGCTCTTTTTTTCGAACTCCCTGACCCGCGGATAGGCGGCTTTCGCCGGTTTTCTGCTTTCGCCCTCGATCGCGATATCGGCATGCATCACGGCGGGACTGACGCATTCGATACAGGTGCGGGCGAGTTCTCCGGCAACGTTGTTTTTTTCGCCCTTCGGCGCGGTTTTCATGCCGTTGCACGGCATCCCGATGATGGTGATACTCGCGCGCGGAACCTGTTGTTCCTTGACAAGTCCCGCGATTGACCGTCCATCGCACCCTTTTGCCACGATACCGACGCGCGGGGTTTTGTAATCCTTCCGGGGTTTCTGCGGTTTCTCGAACAGCTTCGGCACAAAGGCGGCCAAGTTGGCGACGCACCACTGGTTCCATACCAGCCTTTCGGCGTCCTTTGCGTTGCGCACGAAGCAGGGTCGCGCCGTGCGGGGCAGCGAACCGTTCTCAAAGCCGATGATGCAATCGACGCTTCCTCCGGTCAAAAGACGCGCCGCCGCTTCTTGCATTTTCTTTTCGGTGTTATTCATCGTTCCACTTTTTTCATCGCGCAAGCGATGCCGATCTGCTTTCCCCGGCCATCTTTTTCCCCGTTTTCAGTTTTTTGACATCAGCAACGACTTTCTCGATCAGCGAGGCGAACCGTCCGCCTTCGGACGCGGATACCCAGGAGAACTGGACGCGTTCGGGCTCGATTCCCGCATATTCGAGAAAACTCCTGAGCATGGCGAACTTCCGGCGCGCGACCAGGTTGCCGCTTATGTAGTGGCAATCGCCCGGATGGCAGCCGGCGACCAGGACGCCGTCGGCCCCTTCCTGCAACGCCTTGATGATGTAAAGCGGATCGACCCGGCCCGAACACGGCACGCGGATCACCCGCACGTTCGCCGGATACTGGAGCCTGCTTACCCCCGCGAGGTCCGCCCCGGCATAGGAGCACCAGTTGCATAGGAAGGCGACGATCGTCGGCTCGGCTGTCGCGTTTGATTTAGTCAATTCACGGCTCCTTGCGTCTTCTTTTCATCTGCCGCATCATAGCGCGCTCAGCATGCTGAGTATCTGCTCGTTCTTGAAGCCGTTCAGATCGACGGCGTTCGCCCGGCACGACGCGGCGCACGCGCCGCACCCCTTACAGAGCGTTTCGTTGATAACGGCGACATTCGTCATCGGATCGAGTTCGATCGCATTGTACGCGCAGACCGCGACGCAGGCGCCGCAGCCGCTGCACCACTCCGGCCTGACGTACGAAATTCTGCCTTCGGACTCTATCGTTTCCTTCGACAGGACGGTGGCCGCCCGTCCGGCGGCAGCGCGCGCCTGCGCGATCGTCTCGCCGATGTCTTTCGGGTAATGGGCGAGACCGCAGACAAAGACGCCGTCGGTGGCGAAATCGACGGGCCGAAGCTTTACATGGGCTTCAAGGAAAAACCCGTCCGACTCGAGCGGCACCTTGAGCAATTGCGACAACCCTTTATTGTCGGGATTCGCCACGATGCCGGCGCTGAGCACCAGCAGGTCGGGCTTGACCGCGACAGTCTTTCCGAGGATCGCATCGACGACGGTGACGCCGAGCGCGCCGCCCGCACACTGTACTTTCGGTTTAACGTCGCGGTCGTAACGAATGAACTGCACCCCCATCTCCCGCGCCTTCCGGTAATATTTCTCGCGCAGGCCGTAACTGCGGATGTCGCGGAAAAGCACGTACACCGCGGCCTTCGGGTTGATCGTTTTAAGGGAGATCGCGTTCTTGAGGGCGTGCGAACAGCAGACGCGGCTGCAATAGTCGCGTTCATCATCGCGGGAACCGACGCACTGGATCATGACAAGCGATTTCAAAGCGCCGATCACGGATTGCTGGTTGCCATCATGCAGCATCGTTTCGAAATCCCGCTGCGTCACTATCCGGTTGTCCCGGCCGTAGCCGTACTCGGTCGGCTCGCGCTGCTCCGCGCCGCTCGCCACGATAACGACGCCGTGTTTGATGGTGACGGCGGGGGTTTCGAGCTCGGTGGTGAAATTCCCGACATAGCCGGCAATGCGCGCGATTTTCGCGTTCACGTAGGTTTTTATTCGTGCATGGCTGCCGACATTTTCGATAAGTGAAGCGAGCCACGGGGCGGTTTTCCTTCCCGCAAGCGTCGTGCGCACATGCCGGAAATGACCGCCGAGCTCCGCCTCCTTCTCGATCAGGGCGACGTTGAACCCCTGGTGCGCGAGGTCGAGCGCGGCCGTCATGCCGGCCAGGCCGCCGCCGATGACCAGCGCGTCCTTGTTGACGCCCATGCTCTTTCTATAGAGCGGCGTCGCGAGTTTGACTTTTGCCACCGCCAGGCGCACGAGGTCGCACGCCTTGCGGGTGGCCTGTTCGGGCTCCTGCCGGTGCACCCACGAACAATGCTCCCTGATATTGGCGAACTCGAACAGGTACGGATTGACGCGGGAAAGCTCCAGCGTCTTCTGGAAAAGCGGCTCGTGCGTGCGGGGCGTGCAGGCGGCTACCACCAGCCGGTTCAGCCGGTGCCGTTCCATG
>Ga0187871_10002401_pt1 | contig 15272 bp, 15 predicted proteins | sample June2016WEW_16_1_FD_132988 | JGI IMG/M metagenome (GOLD analysis project Ga0187871, IMG submission 132988) | Peatland microbial communities from SPRUCE experiment site at the Marcell Experimental Forest, Minnesota, USA - June2016WEW_16_10 | ecosystem: Environmental > Terrestrial > Soil >... | reverse complement strand
TCCGCTGCCGAAGGCCCTGTCCCCGTCGCGGCCGCGCGGGGCGGCGGCGGGCGCGGCGGCGGCGGAGTGGATTGGGCGCACGACGCCAAGTTCTACCAGTTCTGGAACGACGGGAGCGAGGACGGCAAGTTCACCATCAGCAACGTCCGCCCCGGCACCTACACGATGCATGCCTTCGCCGACGGCGTGCTGGGCGAATACACCAATTACAACATCACCGTCGAGGCGGGCAAGACGCTGGACCTGGGCAAACTGGAATGGAAGCCCGTCCGCTACGGAAAACAAGTGTGGGACATCGGCTATCCCGACCGCGCCGGGGACAAATTCTACAAGGGCGACGGCTCGAACTACTGGCTCTGGGGCTGGTGCCTCCGCTATGGCGATTTGTTCCCGAACGACATCACTTACACCATCGGCAAAAGCGATTACCACAAGGACTGGTTCTTCGAGCAAGTGCCTCACGCCCTCTCCGATGCCTGGAAGAATCCCGAGGCCAAGGACCCGCTGAACCAGCGCTTTGGCTGGGTCAAGGTGCAGGGGGCGGACACTTGGAGAACCATCGGCCAGGGCCGCGCGACCACCTGGACCATCAAGTTCAACATGGACAAGGCATCCGCGGGCCAGGCCGCCCTGCGCGTCGCGCTGGCGGGCGCCGACGGCAGCGGCGGGCTTGCGGTGGCGGTCAACGGCAAGAGCGCCGGCTCCGTCCGGCCCGCCGCCACCAACGCCCTGCGCTACAACACCAACAAAAGCGTCTGGCAGGAACTCGCCCTGATGTTCGACGCCGCGCTGCTCAAGCCGGGCGAAAACGAAATGACGCTCACCGTCCCCGCCGGCGAAGTCACTTCCGGCGTCGTGTACGACTACCTCCGCCTCGAAATCAAGGAGAACTGATCTTACTCTTAATCTGAATCTCCACCGTGAAGATAAGAAGAGATTAAGATTAAGATTAGGATTAAGATTAGGAGAGGATACCCGGAAGAGCGAAATGAACCCCAAGACTTGCAACCCGGCAAAACACCCTTGTCAATCGCAACCGGATATGGCACTGTATGTAATCAGCCTATGATGGAATGTGATGCCATGCAAAAAAGAAAACCGCTTCTTCGAGCGCCGGCCCGGCTCCGGCCGGTGATTGTATTATTGACAGTCCTTGTTGCGCCTTGTTTCGGCCAGGCGCCGATTACCAACGGCCTGCTGGCGCGGTGGACCGGCAATGGCAACGCCAACGACAGCGCCGGCCACTTTGACGGCCAGGTTTCCGGCGGGTTGCGTTATGTCCCCGGCCCGGCGGCGGCGCTTGCGTTTGATTTCGGTGGAGGCGCCCGCCAGGCAGTTGAACCTCAAATGCCTCATGTAAATTTTACAATTGACACCAATGGGAACGTAGTTTTTGCGCAGGTGGATTTCGGCAAGAGCATCGGCAACTTTGGGACGCGCGATTTCACCATCGCTTACTGGATGAAGACGGATTCCACGGCCCGTGAGCAGGCATTTTTAAGCAAGAGGGCGGGATGCGATGGCGGAAGCCCCTTCTGGAGCATTCGGCTTGGCGGCCCGGCCACCCCTCCCGGCTCGCCTAAACTCGAACTCTGCGACCCCAGGCGCACGACCGCGTTGTATTTGTTCACCAGCCGCCCGATGAATGATGGCCAGTGGCATCACATCGTTTGGGTGAGGCAATCCACCAGTTCCGGCAGCACCACGGCTCTGGTCTATGTGGACGGCGCGCTCGACAGCTCAATACCTCTTGCGGATGAGATGGACTTTTCCAATCAGGCGCCTTTGGTCCTGGGGCAGAACGTCTGCCAGTGTTGCGACGGCACGCGGCCTTACAGCGGGGCGGCGGCGGAGTTGCAGATCTTCAGCCACGCCCTTTCCGCGGAGGAAGTTCTCACCCTCTTCAAGGCTGGAAAGCCTGGGAAATGAGGGTTTATTTCTTGGCTATCCCCTCTTAATCTTAATCCTAATCTTAATCTCTTTTTCTCTTCACGCTGTAGATTAAGATTAGGATTAAGATTAAGATTAAGAACCGGAAACCACCCGGGAACCGAGCGGTTGCGGGTTTTCTATTTATTTCCGGGGAAGGGTTGGGATAGATTGTGCCGGTGATTGATTCTGATGGTTCTTTGGCCGGCTTTTTGCCCAAACTGCGGGCGGCGAAAGACGTGGCGCTGGACACGGAGGCCGACAGCCTCCATGCCTACCCGGAGAAGCTCTGCCTGCTGCAAATCAGCGTCGGGGGGGAGGACCTGTTGGTGGATCCGCTGGCGCCGCTGGATCTGGCCCCGCTCTGGGCGGAACTCAAAGGGCACCGGCTGATTTTGCACGGGGCGGATTACGATTTGCGGCTGTTGCGCAAGAATCACGGGTTTGTGCCGGATCGTATATTTGATACGATGCTGGCAAGCCGGCTGCTCGGGGACCGGGAGTTCGGGCTGGTCAATTTGCTCCAGAAGTATCTGGGGGTGACTTTGGAGAAGGGGTCGCAAAAGGCCGATTGGGCGAAACGGCCGCTGACGCCGCGCATGGAGGCCTACGCCCGGAATGACACGCATTATCTGGCCAGGCTGGCGGCTATTTTGCAGCGGCAATTGTCGGAAAAAGGGCGGTTGCGCTGGGCGGAAGAATCCTGCCAGCGGCTCATTGCCGAATGCGCGATTCCCAGCCAGCCGCAGCCGGACTTGGTCTGGCGGGTGAAGGGCAGCCACAAATTGTCCCGGCCCGCCCTGGCGGTGCTGCGGGAGTTGTGGCTCTGGCGGGAGAACGAGGCGCTCGGCGGCAACAAGCCGCCCTTCTTCGTGCTCAGTCACGAGGCCCTGGTCGAAATCGCGGCGGCGGCGGTGGAGCATCGGTCTTTTGCGCACTTGCTGCCGCGCCATTTTTCCGGACGCCGCCACGAGGGATTGGGCCGCGCAATCGTGGCCGGGCTGGCGTGTTCCCCGCGGGAGCAGCCGGATTTTTTGCAAAACAAGTCCCACCGCCAGACCGAGGCGGAACGGCGGCGGTTCATGGAATTGGAGAAGCGCCGGAATGCCCGCGCCGCGGAGTTGAAGATGGACCCGACGCTGATCGCCAGCCGGGCCATGTTGCTCGCGCTGGCCAGCCATTGGGAACTCGCCGGCGCCGAATTGATGTCGTGGCAAAAGGAGATTCTGGGTCCCCTGCCCGTTTCCAGTCCCCAATCTTAATGCACTTCGTTGCCTTCGCGCCCTTCTGTTCAAATCCGCAATCCGCAAAGGAAAAGACGAACCGCAGATGGACACGGATAAACACGGATGGGAAGGCTCTCTCCTTATCCGCGTTCATCCGCGGTTCAAATCCGCAATCCGCAAAGCGCAATTTCCCGGAATACAGTAGTGCGCTTAACACCTGGTTCGTGTAGGTTGAAAGCAATGTCTGCCGAGCCATCAGCCAGTTCCATTTTCCCCAAGACCAACTGGGCGGAAGTGGGCGGGACGGGCGAAGCGGACGAGGCCCGGCTGGATCGCCTCATCCGCACTTACTGGGCGCCGCTGCGAATTTTTCTCGTCGCCACCTTCCCCTCGCTCAAGGACCAGGCGGACCTGCTGCTGCAAGATTTCGCCGAGGACAAAATCCTGAAGAAGGGCTGGCTGCAACGGGCCGACCGCCGGCGGGGAAAGTTCCGGGATTTCCTGAAAACGAGCCTGCGCAATTTTGTGCTCGACCGCTTGAACCGGGCGGAGTTCAAACACGCCCCGGTTCCGCTGGAGGAACTGGCGCGCGAACCGGCGGCGGACGAAGCGCCGTCGGAAGCGTTCGACTTGACGTGGGCGCGGACGGTGCTGGCGCAAACCCTGCGCCGCATGGAGGCGGATTGCAAGGACCCGTCCGCCGGCCAGCCCCGGCGCGGGCAGATATGGGAAATGTTCCGCATCCGGCTGCTGGAACCGGTTTTCGAGGACACGACGCCGTTGCCTTACGAGGAGTTGATTGCCCGTTTCGGGCTGCGCTCGCCGACCGACGCCTCCAATATGCTCTTGAGCGCCAAGCGCATTTTCAAAATGCACCTCGGCCGCGTGATCCAGGAATACGCCGAACAGGACGCCGCCACCGCAGCGGAAATCAAGGCTTTGGAACAGTTCCTGGCGCGCCTGGCAAAACGCGGGTGAAATCCGGCCTTGTCCTGCTCTTAATCATAATCCTAATCTTAATCTCAATCCCAAGAACCACCGAACCGCACGCCTTCCCAGCGTGGCCTGCCGGACCAGAACTGGATTAACCACAAAGGACGCAAAGAACGCAAAGAGAATCCCGATTCCGAACCGCGAGCCTGCGTCCTTTGCGGTCCAATCCGTCAAAATCGCCGCATTTCGGAAAACTCGGTTTCTCGACCTTGGCAGTGGCATTCCAAGGTCGGGGCCAGCCGTTATGTGTTCATCCGTGTAATCCGTGTAATCCGTGGTGTTTCGGAAAAACCACTGGTGTGGCGATCCCCCAATCTGCCGGAGAAAATCGTCCATTGCCCCACGCCCCCGCCTCAACCACCGGCACGGGAGGCAAATGGCAAATTGCCAAACCAAGCAATGCGATTCCTATTGCATCCACGGCTCGAACCAGCCGGTTGAAGGGGCGGGCTGCGTCAGCGGCTCCCCGTTGCTTTGCTCCGTGCAGATAGCCTGGATTTCAGAAGCAGAAAGCGCGCGGTTATAAATGGCGATTTCATCCATCAACCCCGAATAAGACCGGTTTGACGACCAGTCGCCTTGATGGGTATTGCGCCGGCTGATCCACAAATCGCCCTTCGTGCTCATTGGCGGGCCGGTCAATTGCCGCCGCCCCACCGTCACCCCGTTCAAATACAACGTGCCGATGCCGCTGGCCTTGTCGTAAGTTAATGCGACATGCTGCCAAACGCCTGCGATCACCAACCCTCGGGGGGATGCCAATAGCCGATTCCCAGTGACCGTCGTGATCCCGGACCAAAGGCCCCCGCTATCCGTCGGCCGCGCATTTAGGGAAAGACCCGGACCCTCGCCGTACATCGTGCCCAGCTCCCATTGGAACAATGGACGCCAACCATCCACATCCGTCGGCTTGATCCACGCCATGATCGTGAACCCGTCCCCCGCACCGACATCCAACGCCGGGCTGGCGGGGACCCTGATGCTCGAACTGGCGCCATTGAACGAAAACGCCTGGCCCACTCGTCCTTCCACATATGTAATATCCGTCAACATCGCCGTATTGCCACCCACAGAATCATTTCCATCGCCTTCTCCCGACCACAAGGCCACCAACCCGGAAGCCAACTGCCCGGCGTTGCCTGCCATCGAGACTTTGATGCTCCGGATCATTTTCACCGGCAACTCCGCATTGCCAAAAGTCGTTTCCACCCGCACGGATGGGGCTGAAAACTGCGCTTCATAAACATCGCCGTTGGTCGCCGTCAACCGCCCCGCTTCCGTGTTGGTGCCGGAATACTCAATCGCACGGATGGCGGCCCAGGTCAGTTTCAAATCGCCCATCGCCGGGGCATGGAAATTCAAGGCCTCGTCAAGGCCTTTTCCAACCATTCGCGAACCGTCCCGCAATTCAATCGTCAATTGCGCCGTGGCGGTGCCGGTGGCGGCGTTCCCCCTGGCGGGCGACACTTTGACGCTCCGGATCAGTTTCACTGGCATCTCCGTCTGGCCAAAGCCGGTTTCCACGCGCAAGGTGTCGGCGGCAAGCTGAATGGCAAATCCGTCGCCGTTGGTGGCCGTCAATCGCGCTACACTGGTGTTGGTGCCTGCATACTCAATGGAGCGGATGCCGGACCATTCAAGTTTCATGTCGCCCAGCGCGGCGGAGTGGAAGGTCAGCGTGTCCTCCATACTTTTCCCGACCACGCGCGAGCCGTCCCGCAGCTCGATGGCCAGTTGGACGCCGGATTGGTTTGTGGAACCTGGCGCGGCTTGAATTTGATTGCTGCAGAACAGCAAGGCGCACAATGCGGCAAAAAGAGGCGGAATGCAGCCCGCCTGGACGGCGGCGATCATAGGGATTTTGAAGGAGAGGGTGTGCTGTCCCCGCCGGGGCGTAGTGCCGCCGGGCATGAGTGGCATGGCGATATTCATAATTTTCGGTGCTGCATTGTTCTTGAACAACAACCCAATATAACACCGGGTTCTGCGATTTCTTGGAACAAATCGGAGGATTTGTCCCAATACGCCCGGTAAACAGGTCTGTTCAACGCTTATTAGACGGAAGAACCGCGAAAATGCTCCAGGGCCGGCCGGTCGGTTCCTTCAGTCTCGCCACAATTCCCACCGCCCGGGCTTGACAAAAATTAGAGCCTATGATTAAATAGTCAGCGTGAGGCACGAAGGCACAGTCAACGGGCGCAGCCGGACGCAGGCCGGCGATATGGCGGACCCGCCGCCGCTTCGCTTTGGCGCGGCAAGTCGCGGACGCGCCGGCGCTCCACCCGTCGCTTGGCTTTGGCCCGGCAAGCCGCTTTGGCGCGGCAGGGATTGCGGATTTAACCGCAAAGAACGCAGCGCGGCAGAGCCGAAACCAAAGGAATCGAACCATGGATTTCACGCATTTCACTGATAACAAGGGTTTTTCAACGCAAAGTCGCAAAGTCGCAAACTTAAATCAGGCGTTTCACATTAAGGCTAATCAAGGCTAATTTTACACACACAGGAAAAAACGGCGCAGCGAGCAATGGCGGGATTTGGGCGTAAGTGGTCGGATTTGCAAGGGGTTAGGGCGATTTGGGCGATTTTGGGCGTTGAGGAAAAAATGGCGTCTAATCAGGCCATTAGCGGGAAGTTTGAGCATTTTGCGTTTTGGCAGAAATGGCGGATTTTCCTTCAAATCGGATACCCGGCAGAATTTTCCTATCCCAAAAAACAGGCCGATTCGCTTGGCGCGGGGCGCACTTTCGCTGGCTCAAAAGCCGCCTGTCTTTACCCCGCGTCGCCTGGCCAGTCCGCCGCCTGGTAAAAGACTTCACCGCGCCGCCAGCAACGCCGCCAAAAGCCACACCCGCTACGCCAAAGCCAGCCAAGCCGCGCCCAATCAGGCCGCGCCAGTCCATTTTGCACCCCGGCTGCAAAACCCTTGCAGAATGGCCGCGCGCGGGCAGCAAAAAGGCCAGCCGGTTTCATCGGCTGGCCTTCACACTCCCGCCCCGGCCTGGTCAATGGACCGGCACAGCGCCCGCCGTTTGCGGTTCAAGGATATACGTCTTTGAACCGTCACGATTGGCAATCAAACTGCCCGGCGCTGGCGGAGGAGTCGCATTGACCGGCCCGCGAACCTTAAGCGCCGCCGTGGCCTGCCAAACTTTAGAGCCATCATCCCGCCGCGTCTTTGTGACCTCCCCTTCAAGCATGAGTTGCCGCAACATAATGGAAGCCAGCGGATGCAGCGCGCCGGGAAGTTTTGCGCGAATTGCAGCCAGTGTGAACGGTTGCCCGCCAAACGCTACCACCGCCCCCCGGAGAACCGCCCGCGTGCTCTTGGGGCGCTCCACTGCCCCGCCCGCGCCGCCAGCGCCCGCCAGCCGCCCCGCCTGGCTCATGTCCGCGCCAGTGACAACCGCCCCGGCCCGCGCATCCGCCGCCGCGATCTCCGCGCCGATCTCCGCAAGGTCCACCCCGACCGGAATTGGCACCGTGTCGCGCACAAGGTCCGGCTGGATAGACCGCAACTCGGTCCGCGCGTAATGCAGCGCCGCCTTCTTGCGCCTGGCTTCCGCGTCCAGTTGCTCTGGTGTCGCGCTGAACCGCGTCAAGGGCTGCACCCGCTTGGCGACACACACGAATTTCGGCGCGCCGCCTGGCTCTGGCAAACGGACAATCGCATCCGCATCCGGGTTGGAATCGTTCCAATGAATGATGACGTTGCGCCCTTGTAGCGGCACAAGATGCTCTGGCGAGTCATAATAGAACACCTCCATTTTCGGCCCGCTCCCCCGGCAAATCCTCACTCCATTGGACGTGACTTTCGAGACATTCATGGCGCTCCGGTAAAGCCACTTGGCGCTGTCAGGGATGCTCCGCAGTTGCGGGTTGTGCTCCGCCCACATTTCCACCGGTGACAACCCGCGCAAAAGCTTCCCGTCTTGCCGCTCGTGATTCTGATTTTCCATTGCCTGCTTCACCTGGTCTGCCAACTGTGAAACATGCGGGAAGAATTCGCGCGGATGATGCAGCGGGTTCTTAATCCGCAGCAACGCCACACGCTTCTTAATCGCCTCACTCATGTCGCGCCGCTGGTCCCGGCCCGCGAAACCGGGCATCCGGTCCATGAAGTGCTGGAAGGTGTTGAACATCGTCTCAATGATCTTCGAGCGCGGGTCAAAGCTCCGCACGTTGCGCAAGCCAAGCGACTCCAATCCGCCAATGCGAACATCCGCGTCCAAGCCGGTCCGCACGCCGCGAATAACGCCGCTCTGCCAGTGTCCGCCCTCCAAAACGAAGCCTTCCATCGGCAGGCCAAACGTGTCGAACACGTCGCCAAACAAGCCCCAGATGTCGTCCTGCGCGTTGTACTGCCCGCCGTCGCGGATGATGACCCGCACATTCAGCCAGCGCAAAGTCCGCACGTCCATGACCGGGAGAATTTGCGCCTGGCCAATCCGCCAGCCTTGCGCGTTTGGCCACTCACACCAGCATATCACATTGGAAGTCATGTCGTCTGACACGAAGAAATCCCCCGCGCGGCAATCGCTGTAATCCCCCGGCGTCCAGCGCCCGTTCAACCGCGCCGTCTTTGGCCCTTGCGCAAGTTCCTTCGTCAGGATGGCCGGGGTAATCGCCCTTTTGATTGACGGCGTGACATAAGACTTTTGCGCGAAACCGCCATGCAGGAACATCCGCATGCCAGCGGGCAAATCAGGATGCGTGGAAAGTTCCCGCGCGGCCATCGCCACAGAGCCGCGCTCCAAAACCAGCGCCTTGCCGAGCCGGACAAATTCCTCCGGCACTTCCACCCCACGCCGCCCCACTACCCCCCGCTTTTGCTCCACCAACCCGTTGACTCCATGAAGCGCAAACCCTTTTTCCCAGGCGCGCAAGGAGGTGCCCGAAATCCCAAAGCACGGATGCGCCTCACGCATCCGTTGCACCGTCAAGGCCAGCGCCGCATCCCGTCCAAGCTCCGCGAGCGACCTGGCCATCTCCACCGCCGCCCGGCGCAACTCCACCTTGGCAACCGCCTTGGCATCATGGGCAATGTCCGCAAACGTGACGGTAGGGCGAGGCTCTGCCGAGCCGTCCCGCAATTCAGCGCAAACCTCGTTTGTCCGGCGCTCGCATAACGCCGCCTCACGGCTTTCGAGCAGCACCGCCACCCGCGCCGCCAGTTCCCCAGGCACGCAGTAATGGAAGCCGTTGCCCACTTGTTCGCGCGGCCATCGCAACGCATCCGCGCGCCGGTGAACGGTTTTCTTGCTCAGGCCGAGCGCCGCCGCAATTTGCCCCGCCGCAAAGAAATGCAGGACTTGCCGGTTCTCCCCGGTAGGGCGAAACTCTGTCGAGCCGTGAACGTCCGCCGCGCCGGTAGCAGTGCCAACGGTCTGCGCCGATGTTCCCGCCGATGTCGCCGGCCCCTCTATATGTATAGCAGTGGCGTTCATTGAGCACCGCCTTTCCCCGCCCCGGTGGAAGCCGCGCCCGCGCCGGGGAGCGAGCGATAGTAATCCCAGGCCGCGTCAAATTTAGCCCGCAAACTCGACTGAGCGCGGTCCGCTAATTCCATCACTCCCATCCCCGCGTTTTTGCTGTTTTCCGACTCACAATCACTCTGAAAATCCGCCAGCCTTTTTGACAGTAAATCTATCAGGCTGATGGCCGCGCTGATTTCATTCTCCAAGTCCATAAGCCCATGCACCCGCCAGCCTTCCGGCAATGGAGTTTTCGCAACAGCAGAGGGGGGAACGGTCAAGGCAGACGCTTTATTCACCCGCCGCGCCGCCTGAATGGCATCCGGTCTGCGCGCCTGGCAGGCCGCTTGGACTGAGGCCAGCCCCGCGCGACTGGCTGGCAATTGCTCCTGAATCATCCGCTCGCAGAGCGCCTCATAAGAGGCAAAGCCTTCATGCTTGCAATACTCCGCATCGGCAAACATGGTTGCGCCCAAAGTCTTGTAATGCGCCAGCCCGCCAAGGACCATCATGCGGATGGTCTCCGCGCGTGTGCTGTTTTCCGGGTTGGTCCATATCTTCGCCTGGATATTCTTAAGCATGGCCACTTCCAACGGGGAAAGCCCGATCTTGAACCATTCGTTTTCGGCTGTCGGATGTCCGGCGCTCTTGACCGGATTCTCCGCCGTTTTTGGGTCCGTTGGAAGTTGCGGTTGGGGGGATGCTGCGTTACTGTCTTCGCGGGCCTGTTTTTCTTTTTTCATTCTTGGATTGAGTTGAACGGGTCAAGCCCGGCGCGGTGCTACTATCACTGCGCCGGGCGTTTTGTTTGTTGCACTCCGCAGACGTAACCCATGCGAGCAAGCGAAGTGTTGTTTCTCCATCCGGGGAACGCTCCCCCTTCAGCCAGGCGTTAAAGTGCTGTCGAGACACCCCAATCAAACTGGCTAATTTGACTCTGTCCCCATGCTTGGATGTGGCATCCGCAACCCTTTGAATAAGGGCTTGCATGGTCAAGTCTTGGACGGCTTTCATATTGGAAGTGTAACACCGCTGCTTTACAACGCAAGCCCTTTTTGAAATTATTTTTCAGCCATCGCGGGACCCTGCTCAGGGAAACTCCCCGCGAGCATATCGAGGATTTCCGTATCAAAGGCACCCCCCGCCCGGAAATCCCGCGCCAGCAAACGATCATCCTCCAAAACGACATTGGCCACACTCTTGAAATCGGAATCGCGCGCAAGGAATAGCATGAAGTCGCGCCGCACTTTGTGGCCGGCCCGGTTCCACGCCCCGCACAATTTGCGCCCCTGAATTTGCTCTGGCGTTTCGGCTGGCTTCGTTTCCCCATCGGCCCCGCCTGGCGCTTTAAGCAGCCGTTGCAGCGCGCCAAGTTTGATTGCCGCATCCCGGATGATTTTGGCCGTCAGAGGCTTGCCGAGCTTTACCGCCCCTTCTTGCGCCAGAGCATAAACTGCGGCCCTCTTTCCCGGCAAAACCTTTGCCAATTCCTCAAGGTGGCTTAAGGTTTGAGCAGAATTCTGCACATTTTCTGGAAGCTCTTTTATGACCACTGACGCTTCGATAATCTGATAGGCCCTGCGTCGTTTAACTGCCAGTTCCTTCAAACAGAATTCCTCAAAAGTGTCGTAAGTGGCCCTGTATAACTTATGGTCTCTTATTTCTAATAGCCAATAAGCTGCTTTCAAGTCCTCACAATATGCTAATTTGAAGCTTTCCTGTATGTGTGCCTTTAATGTCTCATATCGAGCTTGGTCTTTAACTGATAGTTTTGGACGGCCTTTGCCTTCAAGTGTCAGAGTTAAATTGCTTTTGTTCATTGTTTAAGATTTGGTTGTGAGATTGTGTCGTTTCCATCGGGGTTGCGGGTGATGGAATAGGTGTCGCCTGGCAACGGAATGGACGTTACATCGAGGCCATATTAGCGATTATCCGAATTGCATTCAGCAACTCCAATAATTCACTCAGGTTTTGCATGGCTCGAATCGCCTCGGCAAAATATCCAATGCCGACCCTCCTCTTCATCCAAAACTCTCTTGTGATCCTCTATCACATTAAGGGTCTCTTCCAACGCCCACGGCCTGCCTTCGTAGTAGTGCTCAAGAAAGGCCCGGAAGGAACTAAATTTAGCTCGGTAAATCCCAGTTTCTTTGATCTTGAGAAGGAGTTCCCCTTTTGCCACCTCCCCATAAAGCTCCTGGTCTGAATGGAAGGCGATCCGGTTTTCAATGCCGGTGAGCTGGCTGATTTTCCGGGTGAACTCTGCATCCCTCTTTTGCTCAAAGGTTAATGAGCGGCGTTTCGTGGGGTTATGTGTTTTCATTTTGCTTCTCATTTGCTCGTGTCCAAGCCGGATGATGCTTTCGCAAGTCCGGGGTTTTGTCTGATTTCCGCCCACCTCGACACGTCCGGCAGGCAGAAAAGTCTTTTCTAAGTCGCGCATATTGGCTATCTCATTATGCTTAATTCTGTTTTTTGTCCGCGTCCGGCTTGGCCGGGATAACCCATCCATCCGGTCCGCCATGAGGCAGCTTCGCCAGGCCCACCGGAGTCAACAAAATTGCGGGTAAGAGACCCTGGCTCCTCAGTTCTTGGAGCGGATGGGCGAGAATCCCATACATCATGCTGGCGCGGTCAACGCCCTCCTCAATGGACGCAATTCTCGCCGCGAAATCCGCGAATCCTGTCTTCCATTCCTCAAGTGGGAATTGCAGATTTTGCAGATAGGCAACCGGCGCGGAGCAGCGGAGAAGAATGGAAACGGCCTGGCAGACCTGTATCAGCGCATCCGTCAGGCTGGCGATGCGCTCCGGGGATGCGAACTTAAGCCGCGCCTTGAGGGCAACGAACTCGTCGTCGGCCTCAATCCGCCTCTGCATCTCCGCGCGATTGCTCCCTAAGGCCCGATCAAGGATGTAACCCGGTGTAGTGCCGAGGGCCGCGCAAAGCCTCACCAGCGACTGAATCCCGCAGTCTTGCTGGCCCGTCTCGACCCGGTGGATTTCAGAATCAGAGACGCCGCTTAACGTCTCCAATTGCACCAATGATAAGCCACGGTCTTTCCTTAGGGCGCGAAGCCGAGCGCCCGGAATGATGTCATGCCAGCGCAGGTCCGCATTGAGGTTGATGATGGCCTTTTCAGTCTGTTTTTTCTTCATAAAAAAAAGTTCAAAATAATGCTTGCAACACTTCCACGGCATCCCTATAGTGGGATGCTGTTGAAAGAATTGCACAGGATTGGCAATGAAGCAAGCATTATTTGAAAATAAATTCGACGAGTGCATTAACCTGAAAGTCAGGATGCTCCAACGCCGGTTGACGTATAAGGACCTGGCACAAATGGCGGAACTCAACCCGCGCGTCGTCTCCAACGTCATGTGCGGCAATGACCGCAACTGGCCACCGCGAGCCGCAATCAATCGCGCGCTCAAGGAGCGAATTTTCTCCAAGCCGACGCGATCCGCCCGGCGCAATTCCCGCCGTGTATCGCGCCGCCGCCAAGCCACCCCCACTCCCGCCCGCCGTGCCGCAACCCGCAACCCACAACCCGCCGCTGGCTGAATCCGATAACGCCTATGACCAAGAAGACCCCCACACCGGCCAAGACCAAGGCCAAACCATGTCAGGCTGATGGCCCGGCAAGCGACTCAGCCCGCGAACTTTCCCGGATGGAAAAAACCGCCGCCGCGCGGGCAAAGGGCATGCCGGGGCGCGAACGAAATCGCAGAATCTGCATCCGCCAGGGGAAGCAGGAAATGGCGAGAATCGAAAGCGACATTCGCGACTATGAAAAGCTCGCCGCCGCCCTCGCCCGCGACTTGGAAACCCTTCGTTTTCAAAGGGCAATCGTCAAAGGGGCGCTGGAAATCCTGTCCGATGTCTGACCACCACACCACAACACAACACTATGCGTCTATTCGCAACTAAACTCAATAGCATGAACACCCTATCACCCCTAAAGGCCGCACTGCCGCGCCTGGCTGAATTCGCCGACGAAAGAAAGGCGCTCGAAGATCGCCGCGCCAAAGCCCAAGCTGAAATCACGGAAGCCGGAAAGGAAAAACTCACGCCCGCAATCGAAGCGAAGATTGGCCAAGCCAGCAACATCGTGACGGTCTGCGATGCCCGTCTGGCAAATCTCCAATCCGCCGCCGAAACGGAAGCCGACCAAATCCGCGCCAAATATGAGGCTGTGCGGGAAACGTGGAACCGCAAGTGCGCTGTCAAACGCGAACTTTGCCGGTCCGAATTCCTCACGGCAAACCTCCGCTTCTTTGATAACAACGAACAGGCAACGGCGGAACGCCTGGCTGGCATCCTGCCCTTGCCCCTTGCCCGCGCGGCCCGCGCCGGATGGAACGGATTTTCGGGGATACCTGACACGCCGGAAAACCTGATCAAGGAAATTGAATGCTTCATCACGCATGTCGAAACCATGTCCGCCGAAGTGGGCATCCCGATTAACTGAGCCAGAGCAACACCCGCGAACCAAAGAACCAAAACCTTATGGAAACTTTACATCGTCTAATCAGGCCCGAACTCAGAATCCTTGACGCTGACAAAGGCGTGCTGGAATACGTCGCCTCCGACCCTACTGTTGACTCCTTTAAAGAAGTCGTGTTGCCGGCGGGAATGCGCGGAACGAACTTCACCAAGAATTCCCCCTTTGTGGATTCTCACGACTATTCGACAATCGCCAAGTGCGTTGGCAAGGTCTTGGACTTCCGTGTTGCCGGGGACCAATTGATTGAAAAAGTCCAATGGGCCATCGGCATCGGAAACGACCTGGCGGACCTTGGCTGGAATCTCACCAAAGCCGGTTTTCTGAAAGCGGTCTCAATCGGTTTCTTCCCTGTCGAAACCCTCACGCCAAACAGCGGCCAGCCTTTCGCCGATGCCTTGAAGGAATTAAACCTGGCTGCGGATGCGGAAGTCCGCTGCATCTACACAAAATGGGAACAAGTTGAACTCAGCGCCTGCATTTTGGGCGCGAACCCAAACGCCCTGGCCCGCGCCCGCTCGGATGGCCTTATCCTTGACAGACACCTTGAACGCTTCCCACAACTTGCCAGCCGCATGGAAAAAGGCCGGGCAACCGCGTTCAGTTTCCCGGCCCAATCCGCCCCGTCCACAAAGTCCACCCCGTCCATGCAGTCCAACGATAATTTTATGAAACAATTCCAAGTGTTGACACACCGTTCCGGCGTCCCCACTCCCAAAGCGGCCTTTGACGATCTTGAGACCCGCCGCCGTCATGGCACAAATGCCGAGCTTTCACACGCCGTCACTCAGGCCCGGCGCGCCGTCTCATTCGAGCGCCGCAACTCTGGCCCGGACCCGATTGAGGAATTCCTGGAACAGCCTGGCTATCGCGAGTATTTCAATGCGTTGGCGCGCCGCCAGGTTGGCAAAGATTACCCGGAGGAATTCAAGCCGCTTTTCAAGGACCTGGACGTAACCCCTGCCGGGACCGGCACGGCCTTCTTTCTGCCCCAGGCACTCAGCGAGGAAATCTACGACCTCTTGCCCCTTTACGGCGCTTACTCGAAACTTGGCGTCCGCAAGCTGCCCAAGATGTTCACTAAGTTTCCCCAGTTGACCGGCCTTCCGTCGGCAGTGTTCGTCAATGCCTCCCAGGGTAATCTCGCCGTCC
>Ga0187871_10002399_pt1 | contig 15277 bp, 6 predicted proteins | sample June2016WEW_16_1_FD_132988 | JGI IMG/M metagenome (GOLD analysis project Ga0187871, IMG submission 132988) | Peatland microbial communities from SPRUCE experiment site at the Marcell Experimental Forest, Minnesota, USA - June2016WEW_16_10 | ecosystem: Environmental > Terrestrial > Soil >... | reverse complement strand
GGCGGGGGCCGAACCGCTGGATGGGGTAATCGTAATGGTGGCCGTGTTGGTGCAGGAAGCCGGTCCCGGGCAAGCTTGCAGGGTGGAGAGATTCTGCAGGGAGACCGTCACCGTATCCGGAGTTTGGCCGGAGGCCACGACCGCGTTCAGCCAATTGGCCGAAGCCGTCACCTTGTATGGGACAGCCGCGCCGTTACTGAACACGGAAAAGGTCTGAGAGTTGGGCGCGGCGCCACCCTGCTGATAAGTGAAGGAAAGCGACTGCGGGGACGCAAAGACTGACGTCGCGGGGCCCGCGGCCACCTGAACATTGGCCGTGATCGAAGTAGTAGGCGAGCCGCCCGACCCACTAAAAGAGACCGCGCAGCTGTAGGAACCGGCCGTGGTCAGGGCGGCGCTGTTCAGAGAGACGCTGACCGTCGCCGGCGTAGGTCCGGAGGGGGCGCCCAAGGTCAGCCAGGAGCAGTTGCTGGTGCCGGCAGCGGGCGCTGCGCTCACCGTGAACGCCACGCCCTCGTTCGGGTTCGAACTGATGACCGCGACGTGTTGCGCCGCCGGCACAGCCTGGCCCATTACGTAGGTTCCGAAGGTCAGCGGGTTGGGACTCGCCGATAGCGAAGAGGACTGCACGTTCACTATGGCGGTAACGACAGCGGCCGCTCCAGTCCCAGAATTGAAAGTAATCGTGCAACTGTAAAGTGTGGGTATCGTTAGCGCCGCGCTATTCAGCGAGACGGTTACGGTCGCCGGGGTCGCCTGGCCAGGTAGCCCCAGAGTCAACCAGTTGCAGTTGGGAGTGGGGGCGACGGGTGCGGTGGCCGTGAGAAAGGATACGCCGTTCGGCGGGTTGGAACTGCCAACGGAAATCTGTTGCGCGGGGGGCACAGCCTGGCCGATTGCATAGTTGCCGAAATTGACTGTGGCGGGGCTGGCCGAAAGCGAGGTCAACTGGTTGATAGTAAGTGCGTAGCTCTGGGAGATTCGATTCCCGATCGCGTCGATCGCCGATACCGTCACCGGGTATTGACCCTGGCTGCCAACCGCCGGCGTTCCGCCAAGGACACCGTCGGCTGTAAGAGTCAAATTGGATGGCAAACCAGCCTGTGACCAAATGTAGGGCGCCGTGCCCCCGCTGGCAGTAAAATTGACCGGCCCGTAAGCGATTCCCACCGTACCATTGGGCAGCGAACTCGGAGCGATCTGGACTGGCTGGCTGTTCTGGTAAATCGTGAAGGTGGCAGGAGAAGCCGATCCTGGCGGGTCTGGGATAACGAAATCGAACGTGTAGGACCGGGGCAGTCCGGTGGTGTTCTCAGACACGCTGTATTTGAATACGAGTGGATTGGAGGTAGTGCCGTCGCCCGTATACAGCGGATGACCAAGCGTGAGCCACGCCGGCCAGCCCGGCAGAGAAGAAAAGTTCTGGGGTTCGGGGAAACAGTTCTGTGCGACCGTCGTCATGCTGAAGCTCAGGAATTGGCCCTGCAGAGTGCCCGATGGGGAGACGATCTGCGAAGCCGGCGAAATCTCGGCCATACAGGAGCTCGAGTTCTGATAGATCGTCACGGTGGCTGCCGTGGTATCGTTAACCGCGATGAGGATCTGGGCCTGCCGCTGATTGGCGCCTTGCTGGTTGTTGGCGCCCACCAGCACGTCAACCGAAACGTCACTGCCGTTTGCCTGTCCCTGGGAACCGTTTGGAAAAGCGATCCAGGTCGCCGGTTCATTCTGGTAGACCGCCTGCACGCTCCAGTTGCAGCCGGAAGACGCCGTAAATCCGATGTCAAGCGTCGCAGTTCCGCCAGGGTAGTCCGCAAAAAACAGGTACACAGGGGCGCCGTTCCAGGAATAAAGCTGGCCTTGGTTTCCACTCAGGCTGGCGAACGAGCATTGCGCGCTGGCGAGCGTACTGGAGCCCAGGCAAGCCAGAATGCAAAACGCGAATCGAAGGATGCCTCTAAAGGCCGATCTCCCCCAAGTCGCGGCAGCCGGCCGTCGCCGCAACTCTGCGAGATTCCATTTCCCCTGCGAAAGCATGATCTGGTTACCCTCATTCACTGAAGCGAAATCGGTACCGAAAAGGGGCCACGGAAGTTCAAACTCCCCGTCAGCTTGAGCCGGCCTCCGCTTAGAGGCCACATTGCCGGATCGACCCCTCTCGTCGGCTGTGTGGAATAATAGCCTAGACGTCCACCAAAGGCAAGCACTACGTGTTTTTCATTGTTTTTCCCTGATTCAAACAGGCTTTAGGTCACCATGGTGTGAAGCTCTTAGATGGTATGACGCCGTTTGAAAAATGCGGTACGATGGTCAGCAATGTCGAACGCGACGCCGGCGTTCCGAAAGATTGGTAAATACGAAATCCAGTCCGAAGTGGGTCGTGGGGGCTTCGGGCGGGTCTATAAGGCCCTCGATCCGGACGTCAAGAGACTGGTTGCAATTAAGATCCTGGCCGCGCCGCCTGACGACGACCTGCGGGCTCGCTTTCAGTTCGAAGCCGCCGCCGCGGGAAATCTACGGCACAAGAATATCGTAACGATCTACGATTTCGGCGAGTTCGAACAAAAGCCCTTTCTGGTCATGGAGTACTTAGAGGGCCAGACACTGCAGGAAGTCATCGCCAGCCACCAGACTCTCTCCATTCTGCAAAAAATGACGGTCATGTCCCAAGTAGCGGACGGCCTGCAATGCGCCCACATAAATGGCGTAGTGCATCGCGACGTCAAGCCGGCCAACATCATGGTGCTGCCGGACGGCGCGGTAAAGATCATGGATTTCGGGATTGCCCGGGCCACCCGGCAGGATGCCACCAGGCTGACGCAGGCCGGATTCATGCTCGGCACCCTCCGTTATATGGCGCCGGAACAGTTCGAGAATATCGAGGCCGGCGTGCTCGGAGACATCTTCGCCTATGGAGTGGTCTATTATGAGTTTCTGACCGGCACGCACCCGTTCGACGCCCCCGATGCGGCATCGATCATGTTCAAGATTACACGCGCCGACCCGCCGCCCTTGCGGCAAAGCGTTCCAGACTGTCCCGATGCCCTGGAGCGCATTCTCGGCCGAGCTATGGCAAAGGACCGCAACGTCCGGTACCAAAGCCTGGAAGAACTACAGTTCGATGCCGAACCGCTGTGGGTGGGGCTCCGCCGGAAGCGTGCCGAAGAACTCCTGCAGCAGGCCAATAGCCGCATCGGCGGCGATCAGCCCGAGTCCGCGGTCGCCCTGATCCGGGAACTCCTGGAACTGGACCCGTCCAATCACGAGGCGCTGCTTTTACGTTCCAGCCTGCAACAGCAGGTTCACCAGCGAGCCGTCAAATCCAAAATCGATGCCCTGGTGAAGGACGGAAACGATCTGATCGCCCAAGCGAAACTAGCCGAGGCGATTCGAAGCTTTCAGTCGGCAGTGCGGTTGAACGCGCACGATACCGAAGCTCAATGGGCCCTCAACCGGGCGCTCGCGATGCAACAGGCGCGGGAACGGGCGGCCCAACTCATCGAGGAGGCCCGCCTGGCGCAGCGCAACGAGGATTGGGCCGGCGCATTGCGCAAAGCGTCGGAAGCATCCCATGTCGACAGCCAAAGTCTGGAGGCCAGAAGCCTGCTCGAAACCATCCGGAAAGAGGTGGATCGGCGAGAGAGCCAAAATCGCCGAAAACTGCAGTTGGAGAAGGCCGAAGGTCTACTTCTGGTAAAGGAATTCGACGAAGCGCTGGAAGTTCTCGACGCCGTCGCGGCCGGCGGCCCCGGCAGAGAGGAGGTGGCGGAACTCCGCGCGCGGGTCTTGAAGGAAAGGTCGGCCGCAGAGCGGCAGAGGCATTTTGCGGAAGAGATGCGCACCACGCGTAAGCTCATCAAGGAGCGGCGATTTGATGAGGCTGTGCAGCAATTAGAATCCCTGGAGCCCGAATACAAGGGAGAAGAAGAGCTGCGCAACCTGCTGCGTCACGCGCGCGAACAAAGGCGATTGCGCGATCGTGCCGACACGGTTCAGGCAATAACCACGGAAGTCGAGTCGCTCTGCTCGTCCGGTGGGTTCGAACAAGCTGTCGCTACTCTCGAGAAGGGTCTGCAGTCGCTACTAGGCGACCCGGAACTGCTGGAATTGCTCGAAAGAACACTGGTGGTGAAAGCCGGCGCGGACCGCCAGGCGGCTATTCAAGTCGAAGTGCAACGTGCCCAGGAGTTGCGCCAGACCGGCAGGTTCCTCGAAGCCATCCAAGTGCTCGATGCGGCGCTGCGCACGCTGGGGGATTCGCCGGTAATAACCGACTTACACCACGCGCTCCAGACGGAATGGGAGGCCCAACGGCGCGCGGATGCCGTGCGCAAGGTGGTCGAGGAGGCGCGCGACTTAATCGAAACCGGCAGGCCCGGCTCGGCTGCTTTCCGTCTTAAGAACGCCGCCGCCCAGTTTCCGGGTGAGCCGGTCATCGGTGAACTGCTGCAAGTGGCCGACGAGAAGGTCCGTGCCCAGCAGCGTGCGCAGTCCATTCAAGCCCTGTCGAACGAGGTCAGAATCCTGGTAGCGGCGCGAAACTTCGAGGCGGCCCTGCAGCAGCTAGCGGACGGCCTGAACAGGTTTCCCGATGACCCGTCGCTGCTCGCGTTACGCGCCTCCGTGGAGTCCGGCAAGGCTGCGTACGAACGCGACAAGAAGCTGGAAGAGGGAGTGGTGCGCTGCGTTCAATTGCGCCAGGAGCACCGCTTCGAAGACGCCTTTCGCGAGGTCGCGCAACTGCTGGCAAAGCACGGCAATCAAGAGCGCTTGCTGAACCTGCGGGACCAGATCCAACGTGATTTGGACGCCCAAAAGAAATTCGAGGATTCGCAGGCGGTAGCCGGGCAGGCACGCGAATTGATTCGCCAGGATCGTCCGGAACAAGCCATTCAATTGGCGCGCCAGTCGGGCATCGATCCCGATCTTAATCCGGAGCTTGCAGCCTTGCTCAAAACTGCGGAAGGGGCAATTGCCACCCGCCAGAAGGGCGAGTCCCTACGCCGGATCGTCGCCCGCGCCGCCCAATTCGAACAGGACGGGGACCTGCGGCAAGCCCGGCAGACGCTGGAAGACGGATTGAAGCAGTTTCCCGACAGCGCGGAGTTGGCCGAGGGCGCTGTACGCCTCCGCACGATGGCTGCCGGGCAGGCACGCCAGCAGGAACTCGCCCGGCAGTGTGCGCTGATTGAGAAAACGATCGCGGCAGGCGATTGGGCGATCGCCCTCCAGTTGGTCGAGAGTTGCGCGGGCAATTATGGGCCAGACGCGCGTCTAACGGATTTGCGCGAGCGGGCGCTGCGCATCAAGTCCCAACTCGAGGACGATGAGCGCCGGTCGATTGCCGAGGTTCTGCGCGCCGCCCAAGAACGCGAGGCGCGAGGCGACTTGTCGTCCGCGCTAGCCATCGCCGAGAAGGGCCTGCGCCTGCACCCGGCTTCTTCCGAAATTGCCGAAGCACTGGCCCGGCTCAACGAAACCATCCGGCGCCAGGATCTCGCGAAGAAGACCGGAGAGCGGGTTATTGAAGTCGAGCGGCAGATCGCCGCCGGAAATTGGACTGAGGCAGCGCGTTTGCTGATCGCGGCGCGGCAGGCTCTTGGATCCCAACCCGTCTTCGACCGGCTATACCAGCAGATTCAAACGGGCGAGGCGGCGCGCGCGGCGGAGGATCGGAGCCGGATTCAGGAAATCTGCGATCGCGCGTGGTCGTTGGTCCAGAACCAGCAGATTGCGGCGGCGCTCGAATCCATCGAAGATGGCCTGAAGCTCTATCCCGACTCGCTCGAGTTGGCGCAGGCCCGGGCGGCGATTGCCCCCCAAATGACGGCACGCAAGCGCCAGCAGAAAATCGCGGAGCAAATCGCCGCGGTCGAGCGGAGTCTGAGCGAAAACGATCCGAGTCGAGCTGTGGCACTGGCGGAAGCCGGACACCGCGAGTTCCCCGATCAGCCCGCCTTCGTCGTTCTAATTGAGCGTTCAAGAACCGAACTCCGCAGCCAGGCGCTGGAACTGGTCGTCTCCAAAGTAAAAGCGGCCCTGGCCGCCGGCGCTCTTGAGACCGCGAGAAGCCTGCTTGTTCCGGCCTTGCAGCACTTTCAAAACGAAGCGGCGTTGGCGCAACTGAGCAACGAGATCGATTTAGAGCAGTCGCGACGAGACAAGCTGGCCAACGCTCGGGAGGCGCTGCAAAAGGGGCGCTTCGACGCGGCCGAGAAACTCTGCCGCGAACTGTTGTCGATTCGTCCCAATGACGCCGACGCCATCGCTACGCTGGAGCAGGTGTCGATCCGGCGAACCGAGATCAATCGTGGACAGGCCGAACGCCGATCGCGCCGCGCCCAACAACCGGCGCTTTGGAAACGGTGGCAGTTCGTTACCGCCGGGTCTCTGGTGGCGGCCGGGCTGATCACCTTCGCCGTAGTCCATAGACCGGAGCCTCCCAAGCCGCCCCCGCCTCTCGCAAAGCCTGAACCCGCCAAGCCGGTAGCCGAGCCGAAGCCCGTCCGCCAGGAAACGCCGCCGGTACAGAAGCCAACGGTGACACACGAAGAGAAACCCAAGCCAAGAACGCCGCCTCACGAGCTCCCCGCTGCGCACCCGCCCACAGTGCCGCCTGTGGCGGTTACACACGGCGGTGAAAAGCCCTCCGGCGCAGGCGTGCCGCAGCCGCCGCCTGCTGTTAAACCCTGCGTCAGCGATTTCGACGAGAACGAATATGGAGCGGCACGCTCGGGGACCATCGAATGGAGTGGCCCCCCCGGCAAGGTCAGAATCTCAGGACGCACGCCATCGGCTGGAAACATCAGGGGCGGACTCCCCGGTGTCCCCATTAAAGTGCAGGCGCCTCAGGGTGCGACGATAGTAGAGCCGCCCTCTTGCCAGAATAATTGGACCTTGGTCTTCGACGCCAACGATGTATCCGTCCCCCTCAAATTTACATGGCACGTTTATCAACCTTAACCTCCAGCCGCCGTTCTTGCGCGGTTACCCTGTTCGCCGCGCTCTGGTTCTGTTCTTCGTCTGCGTCCTGGGCACAGAACGCCGCCGGAACGGTGCGCAAGAGAGCTTTGATTATCGGGAATGGCGCGTATGACCATCTGCCGCCCTTACGAACGCCGCTTAGCAATGCAGACGCTTTGGCAGCGACCCTCAAAGCACTGCAGGTCGAGACCACCAGTGGGACCAACCTCACCAGAGACGCGCTGTTCAAAACGTTAGAAACATTCGCGGGCAGCATACAACCGGGCGACGTCGTGTTCTTCTACTTTTCCGGATATGGTCTGCAGGGCAAAGGGGGTTACTCCGACGATGAATCGGAGGAGGATTGGCTGCTACCCACGAATTTTGACCCCCAAAGCCCGCGAAAAATCGGCCAGCAGGCCATCGCGGTCAGCCTCGTGACCGATTCGTTGAAGGCGGGCACCCGAATCATTGTGGTCGATGCCGGCCGCCAGTGCTGCGAGGGGCGGCGCACGGGCATCGGCCTCAGAGGGCAATCTGCTATCCCACAAACGTTGATAGCTTACTCGACGGCGCTGGGCGACTTGGATAAAGATCCACCCGACGGTGCGGTGGATGTGTTCACCAGCCAATTGATCTCCGCTCTTCAGGAACCCGGCCTAAACCCCACACAAATCTTTGATAGAGTTCAACAGCGCGTCATGTCGGCCACTGGGGGGCTTCCCTACATCAACCCCGGCGGGACTAAGGACGTCTATTTCGTCGACCCTCCGCCGCCCGTCACGAAAACGGTCGTTGTTGAGAGAAAGGAAACGATCAAGCCTGGTGAATTGCGTGTCAACATCAAGGATAACCTCCAATATGCGTGGATCCCATCGGGTTCCTTCAAAATGGGCTGCGTGCCGGGCGACCGGAATTGTGCCAAGGACGAATCTCCGCGGCGCACCGTGAGCCTCAAGAGCGCCTTTTGGATCACGAATACCGAGGTGACCGTAAGTGCCTATGACAATTTCACGAAGCAAACCGGACACAGTAAACCCTCGCCAACCAAGACGAACCCTAAGCAGCAATTCACCGAGCACCCGGTAACCAAGGTGTCCTGGCAAGACGCGGAAGACTACTGCGAATGGACGAACGGCCGTCTTCCTACCGAAGCGGAATGGGAATATGCGGCGCGGGCGGGCAAGGACGACAATCTGTACCCGTGGGGTGACAAATTCGACCCTAAGCTCTGCAACTCCGCTAAGTTGCCCGATAAGCTCCGTGCGCCCTTTAGCGAGACGGTGCCAGTCCGGCACTTTATTAACGCGCGGAATGCCTGGAGTCTCTTCGATGTGATCGGGAATGTGCGCGAGTGGGTCTGGGACGCTTATGACCCGAATGCGTACCAGGGCGATGCTTCACCAAGCGACCCCCGTGTGGAAACCGGACCCGGAAACGATCGTGTCTCGCGCGGTGGAGCCTGGGGTGACTCAGAAAAGCAATTACGTCTTTCCGCTCGATACCACCAGAACCCAGGCAAGGGCGATAATCAAACCGGATTCCGGTGCCTCGTTCCGAAACTGCCGGAGTGAAACGGCGGAAACTTCCGGAACGCTCAAAAGGCTGCACGCAGGCCAGGCATGAAAGGCTGCGACGCATCATACGCCGGGACTGGCAGCTTTAGCATCTTCGCGCAGCATGGCGATTCGGTTCTGCAATGTACGCAAACTGATTCCCAGCATCTCGGCGGCCAGTTTGCGATTGCCGCGCACGTGCTCGAGAGTCAATTTGATGTAGGCCGCCTCGAGCTTGACGAGCGGCTGGCCCGGCTGGAGCATTACGGGACCATCGTAGCCGCTTGCCGGCCGGGCATAGGGTCCGGGACTTAGATCTAACGCCGGTGTCGGCAAATCGGCGAGACGGATCGAACCCTCGCCGGCCATAATGGTGGCCCGCTCCAGAACATTGCGCAGCTCACGCACATTGCCGGGCCAATCATACCGATGAAAGAGATCCTGCACTTCGGCAGTAACACCGGTAACACGGGTAGTGTATTTCTTATTCAGATTCAGTAGGATGACATCCGTGATCGCCGGGATGTCTTCTTTATGGTCACGCAATGCCGGTAGCACGATCTGGAAGACACTCAACCTATAGTAGAGTTCTTCGCGTAGATGGGTTCCGAGATCCTGGCTGGTGGCGGCAAGAATCCGGGCGTCGACTGCGATTTCATGCTTGCCGCCCAGGCGCCGCACCCGCAAGTCTTCGAGAACGCGCAGCAGCTTAGGTTGCGTGGATTGCGGCATCTCGCCGATTTCGTCGAGAAACAACGTGCCCCCGTGAGCCTGTTCAAAGCAACCGGCCGACCGCTCCATGGCTCCAGTGAAGGCGCCTCTCTCGTGACCGAACAACTCGCTCTCTACCAGGGCCTCAGGTAAGGCGGCTGCATTGATCGCGACGAAGGGCCCATCGCTGCGAGGACTGAACTTATGGATCTCGCGCGCAACTAACTCTTTCCCGGTACCGCTCTCTCCACGGATCAATACCGGCGCTGTCGTGGGCGCTACCTGTCTGATCAGCGAGAAAATCTCGAGCATGGCGCGGGAGGTCCCCGCCATGTCCCCGAGTACACCGCGCAAGCTCAGATCGCGCTTCAGCTCGTCGGTCTTCTGCAGGCTCCTGTTGTAGTGAATCGCGCGTTCCAGCAGGATCAGGAAGGCGCTCCGTTCCACTGGTTTCTCGAGGTACCAAAAGGCCTTCAAGTCGCGAACGGCGGATAGCGCCTTGTCCATGCTGCCAAATCCGGTGAGCGCGACCGCCGGCGTGAGGTCGCCGCGCTCCTTCAAATTGCGCAGCAATTCGAAGCCATCCATGCGAGGCATGACCAGATCGGCCACGATCACATCCGGGTGAAAGGTGGTCAGACGTTCCAGCGCCTCGAGTCCGTCGCCCGCAAGTTGGGTTTCAAAGTCGCCGCCGGAAAGCATCGTGGCCAACCCGATGCGTTGCCGCTCGTCGTCGTCCACAATGAGTATTCGTCCCGGAACGGCTGGCTGTCGGGGCATACCTTATCTTAGCAGATCTCGCAGAAATGCAGACGCGAAAATGCGAATTCGGTGGTCAACCAACCACCCTGCGTCCCTGTATCAGGCGGATTACCATGACTACCAAGGCAACCACCAACAAAAGGTGAATCAGCCCTCCCGCGGTGTAAGAAGTTGCCAATCCCAAAGCCCACAAAGCCACTAGAATGATGCAGATAGTCCAAAGCATTTTTTGGCTCTTTCGCAATGCATCATTAGCAAGAGCGGGTCCAAAGCCGAAAACACTGATTGCGGGCCAGCCGGCGGCACGGTATCGAACGGCTGCCTCCGGGAAGTGCAGAATGTGCACTTGGTCGCGGCAGTTGCTGCAGGTTCACTTCGGGTGGCCGCGAATGAAAGCCCTGAATGCGTGACGGCGGCAATTGGCGGCTTTCTTGCCGAACGGAGCCGCGCGTGCTCCAGCCTTATCTGAAATCGATGCGTACCCACGACGATCCATCAATTCGCGCAGCCCGGAATGGCAGCATGTTTGTAAGTAATAAATCCGGAAGCACCAGACGATTAGAACCGCGGGTAGCTGGGAAAAGGAACATGACAGATGGCAAATGGAGCGGTAGTGGCGGTCATCGCCGAGGATGCCGCCGGACCGGCGGATGTGATCACCGAGGTGCGGCGCGAAGAGGCTCTGCTTAAAACCGGGGCCTTGCAGAACGCGATTTTCAATAGCGCCAATTTCTCGAGTATCGCTACCGACGAGAAGGGCGTCATTCAGATATTCAATGTAGGCGCCGAACGTATGCTGGGCTATGCGGCCGCCGACGTGGTGAACAAAATCACTCCGGCCGATATCTCAGATCCGCTCGAAGTGATCGCGCGCGCAGCGGCTTTGAGCGCCGAACTCGACACGCCGATTACGCCGGGCTTCCAGGCCCTGGTATTCAAGGCCTCGCGCGGGATCGAGGACATCTATGAGCTGACCTATATTCGGAAGGACGGCAGTTGCTTTCCGGCTATCGTGTCGGTGACGGCGCTGCGCGACGATCAAGGCGCAATTATCGGCTACCTGTTGATCGGCACCGATAATTCGGCACGCAAACGGGTGGAAGCGGAGCAGATGAAGCTCGATCAACGCCTGCGCGACCAGCAGTTCTACACGCGCTCCCTGATCGAATCCAACATTGACGCGCTCATGACCACCGATCCGGCCGGAATCATCACCGACGTCAACAAGCAAATGGAGGCGCTCACCGGCTGCACGCGGGACGAACTGATCGGCGCGCCATTCAAGAGTTATTTCACCGATCCGGAGAGAGCCGAAGCGGGTATCAAGCTGGTACTGCGCGAGAAGAAGATCACGAACTACGAGCTTACGGCGCGCGCCCGGGACGGCAAAACGACCGTGGTGTCCTATAACGCGACCACCTTTTACGACCGCGACAGGAAACTGCAGGGCGTGTTCGCGGCCGCCCGCGACGTGACCGAGCGAAAACTTCTGGACCATGCGATCAATGAGCAGAACATCGAACTGAAGCGGGCCAGGGCCGCGGCGGAGAAGGCCAACCTCGCGAAATCGGACTTCCTGTCCAGCATGAGCCATGAGCTGCGCTCGCCGCTGAACGCGATCCTGGGCTTCGCCCAACTCATCAATTCCGATTCGCCGCCGCCGACGGCCGCGCAGGCGGAGAGCATCGATCAGATCCTTCACGCGGGATGGTATCTGCTGGAACTGATCAACGAAATCCTGGATCTGGCCCAGATCGAATCCGGAAGGCTGGCGCTGTCGCGGGAACCTACGTCGCTGACCGAAGTGCTGTTCGAATGCCAGGCCATGATCGAGCCGCAGGGGCAAAAGCGCGGCCTCAAAATGACATTTCCAACCTTCGACGTTCCCTGCTTTGTGGATGCCGACCGGACCCGGTTGAAGCAGGTTCTGATCAATCTTCTTTCCAACGCGATCAAGTACAACCAGGCGAATGGGACGGTAGTTGTGGACGTGGACCACATCAGCGGCACGCCGGCACGGATTCGCGTCAGCGTGAAGGACAGTGGCGCGGGATTACCTCCGGATATGCTGTTGCAGCTTTTCCAGCCCTTCAACCGCCTGGGACAAGAAAGAAGCGCCGAGGAAGGCACGGGTATCGGCTTGGTGATGAGCAAGCGGTTGGTGGAACTGATGGGAGGCGAGATCGGCGTCCAGAGCACGGTCGGGTTTGGTAGCGTGTTTTGGTTCGAACTGAACTCGGCCAATGCGCCACGCCTTTCGGTCGACGGAAGCGAGCCCGCGGCAGGTCCGGAAGCGCACCTTGGGAACGCCGTGTCGCTGCGCACGCTGCTCTATGTGGAGGATAACCCGGCCAACCTGAAGTTAATCGAGCAACTGATCGCACGGCGCCCGGATATGCGTCTGCTGACGGCGAGAGACGGAGATGTGGGTATCGGCCTGGCGCGCACGCACCTGCCGGAAGTGATCCTGATGGACATCAACCTGCCGGGTATCGGGGGTATCGAGGCCCTGCGAATTCTCCGCGCGGACCCGCGCACCGCGCACATTCCCATCGTGGCCCTCAGCGCCAATGCGATGCCGCGCGATATCGAGAAGGGCCTGCGGGCGGGATTCTTCCGGTACCTCACTAAGCCCATCAAGGTCGATGAGTTCATGCATACGTTGGACGAAGTATTGGAATTCGCCCGGCAAGAGGCCACACGGTAAACGACGCGAAGGCCATGGTCGGCACAGCCGATATTCTGAACGCCAGAATTCTGATCGTGGACGATCGGGAATCCAACGTTCGTCTGTTGGAGGGGATGCTGCGCATTGCCGGCTACCTGTCCGTGGAGTCTACCACCGATCCCTACCAGGTCTGCGTCCTGCATCGCAAGAACGGCTACGCGCTGATCCTGCTCGATCTGCAAATGCCCGGTATGGACGGGTTCCAGGTGATGGAAGGCCTGAAGGAAATCGAGAAGGACGGCTATCTTCCGGTCCTGGTGATCACCGCGCAACCCGCGCACAAGTTGCGCGCTCTCGAAGCCGGCGCCAAGGATTTCGTCGGCAAACCGTTCGATCTGGCCGAACTACGTGCGCGCGTTCACAACATTCTGGAAGTGCGCCTGTTGCATTTAGAAACGCGCAAGTACAGCAACGCGCTGGAGTCGACGGTGCGGGAACTCGAGGCCAGCCGCGAGGTGGTGCGCCTGAAAACCCTGGCGGAACAAGAGATGCAAGAGCGGGAATTAGCCTTGGCCGAAGAAACTCAGCAGAGTCTGTTGCCTCGTTTCCTGCCCCAATTCGAGAATTATCGCATCCATGCATATAACAGTCCCACCCGCTATGTGGGAGGGGATTTCTACGATTTCGTGCCACTCAGCTCAGGAGAATGGGTAGGGGTTCTGGCCGATGTTTCGGGCAAGGGGATATCCGCGGCGCTACTCAGTTCCATGGTGCTGGGCGCTCTCAGCATGGAATTCCGCGCGGGGACTCCGCCGCGGGAGGCCTTGCATCGGGTCAACCAACTGCTTTGCGAAAAATCTCTTCCATCTCAGTTCGTGACCCTGTTTCTATTCGTCCTGAGCCCATGCGGTACAGGGCAATTCATTAGCGCCGGACATAATCCGGCCTATTTATTCCGTTCCGCCACGGGCAAGATCGAGAAGCTGTTCTCGGAGTCTCATTTCCTGGGAATGTTCGATTCCGCTACGTATGAGCCTCGCGCTTTGCGTCTCGACAAAGGCGATCTTCTGGTGGTGTATTCCGACGGGCTTCCGGACGCGCAAAACCCGCAGCAGGAGATGTTCGGAGAGAAAAGGCTCCGTGAAATGATCCGGCAAGCATCGCCATCGGGAAGTCTCGTCCTGGAACAGCAGTTTCTGAAATCCATTGAAGAATTCACGCAGGGCACGCCGCAAACCGACGATATCACTTTCGCGCTGGTTCAAAAGTGCGGGTGAAACTCTTGGCCATCCTCATGTCGTGGCGGTTCCGAACAGGGCCCCGACACCCGCTGTCAACGCCATGGCCAGGGCACCCCAAAACGTGACACGCGCCGCGCCCAGTAGCATGCCCGCGCCACCGGCACGTGCCGCCAACGCTCCCAGAATCGCCAGGAATAACAATGAAGTTCCAGCGACCCAGAGGATCAGCCCGGCCGCTGGGACGATCGCTGTGACGGCCAGAGGCATGACCGCGCCGGCAACGAAACTGGCTGCCGACGCCAGCGCGGCTTGAATCGGGCGGGCTTTGAAGGGCGCGGAGATGCCCAATTCGTCGCGGGCATGCGCGCCCAATGCGTCATGTACCATCAGTTGCTGAGCAACCAGTTTGGCGAGCGGCGGATCGAGCCCGCGGGCGACGTAGATGGCCATGAGCTCCCGGTGCTCGCCCGCGTCGTCGGTCTTGAGCTCCTGGCGTTCCAGAGCAAGGTCGGCCTGTTCGGTGTCTGCCTGCGAGTGTACGGAGACGTATTCGCCGGCGGCCATCGACATGGCTCCGGCGACCATGCCGGCAACTCCGGCAACCATGACGCCGCCGTGTGTCGCATGCGCGGCTGCCACGCCCAGCACCAGACTCGCCGTCGACAGGATCCCGTCGTTGGCGCCCAATACCGCCGCTCGCAGCCAGCCAATACGGCTGGTGCGGTGACGTTCCATTTGAGTTACAGACACATGCTGTGAGCGTTACACCGACACAATGATGGCAATTCTGATGCCGGGATAGCTGCGATTGCAGAGGTAATACCCATTGTCATAATCGATGTATACGTCGTCGTCGGCGTACCAATTCTCCGCCCAGGTTCCAGGCCAGGGATCCACCAGCATGAACCAAAAGCCGTCGTACGAGAAGCGCGGATAGCCCATGTACATCGAGGGGAGGCCACCCATTCGGAACCAGTGTTGACTGCCGAAACTGAGATTGTAAGTGTTCTGGGGAATGTAGTAACCGCCATAACCCCCGCGCTGCGCCCAGGTGCGATGATCGCTGTTCCAGTTTCGATCGCCATTCTGCGCCCATGTGCCGCGGCCTTGCCAGCCGCCACCCGTTTTTAGCCATCCTTTCTGTTGCTGCCAGGCGACGGCCTGAGGCTTGGTGGGGTGCCCTTGCGGGGGCTGCCCGGTTTGGTGAGCCTGCTGCTGCGTGGGTTGCTGCGGCTTCGCCTCGTGAGCTTGCTGCTGCTTCGGCTGTTGGGGCTTCGCCTCGTGAGCCTGCTGCTGCTTCGGCTGTTGGGGCTTCGCCTCGTGAGCTTGCTGCTGCTTCGGCTGTTGCGGCTTCGCCTCGTGAGCCTGCTGCTGCT
>Ga0187871_10002396_pt1 | contig 15289 bp, 10 predicted proteins | sample June2016WEW_16_1_FD_132988 | JGI IMG/M metagenome (GOLD analysis project Ga0187871, IMG submission 132988) | Peatland microbial communities from SPRUCE experiment site at the Marcell Experimental Forest, Minnesota, USA - June2016WEW_16_10 | ecosystem: Environmental > Terrestrial > Soil >... | reverse complement strand
CAACTCGTCTATCAGGCGGTTGATGCTCATGCCTCTGGCTTTTGCCAGGATGCCCAAGCGCGCGTGCTTGCTCTCGGTAATCCGAATTGTCAGTGTGTGCACGGCCAATTCGTACCATAGCACGAGTGCTGTGAGCTCCTGCCGGGAAGTTGGAACTCGGCTAGCACCTGAATTTCGGCTAAAATGAAGACATGGCCAAAGTGGTCGTCGATCCGCAGAGTTTGCCCGAGCGCGCCGTTCCTATTCCGGGCGCCAAACCGCCGGTGTATTCGCTTCCCTACAAAGACCTTGGTCACCCGGAAGAGGTCGATACATTCCGTGAGCTGATTCGGGAGGTCCGGCATCAACTCCCAACGCGGCCGAAATGAGAGTTCTTCTGCTCGACACCAACGTGGTGTCGATTCTTTTCAAACCGGACCATTCTCTCCACCAGAAATGCCTCAGGATTACAACCGGTAATCAGTGGTTCATTTCCTTCATGACTCGTGGGGAGCTTCTGATGTGGCCGCGAGTGAACCGACGGGGTTCAAGGCGGCGCGAGCAGTTGATCCATCACATTGACCTTTGCACGACCTTGTTTCCGGATGAAGAGACGTGCGTGTTCTGGGCCGACATCATGACTGAAAGCCGTAGCGCAGGCCGGCCCCTCACGGCAGCCGATGCGTGGGTTGCCGCCGCGGCTCTCCAGTTTGACCTCGCGCTGGTCACCGCGGACTATCACGATTTTGAGCATCTCGATGGGCTGACACTGATTCCTGTCTCGGCTTAGACTGGCGCCCTGGCCAAGGCCGATGCCATCAGCTTCCACTCGCCTTCGGCGCGTGCCGTGCGACGGGTCAACCTGTGGCCGGTTCGTAGGTCAAGATCACGTTCCCCGACTTGAAGGATTTCGTCGACAGCAGTTTGAGCGGGTAGCGCTTCTGGATGGCGTCGAACACGGTCTTACCTCCGCCCAGCAGAATAGGCGTCACGATGACGCGTATCTCGTCCAGCAGACCCTGTTCGAGGAACGACGCTGCGAGGTCGCTTCCGCCCACCCAGAGCAAGCCGTCACCGGGAACGCGCTTCAGGGCTGCCACCTCGTCGGCGATGGAGCCCGTTGCGAGGCGGGAATTCTGCCAGTCCACCCGCTTCAGGGTTCTCGAAAAAACCAGCTTGGGCTTGCCGTTCATTTGCTCTTTCACGGGGTCATCGCCGGGTGCGGTCGGCCAGTAGCCAGCCATCAGTTCGTAGTTTCTGCGGCCCATGATGAGTACGTCTGTCGCCCTGAGTGTTTCCACGGCGTAGGCGTTAAACTCGTCGTCCACAATGTGCCAGTCGATTTCGCGGTTGGGTCCCTCGATGTAGCCGTCGATGGAAATGGACATCTGGAAAATGACCTTTTTCATATGGCGTCATTATCGCAAGTTGGGCGCGCTGGCGGCCTGAGAGGCCGCCGCAGGCTGAGAGCCTGCCCCACTTACCGGCGCAACAGGTAGGCCGGCGTGCAACTCCACGCGTGGCAGTAACTGTTCACCAGGACATTGTTATAGGGAGATAGCATCGCGTTCGACGGATCGTACACTTCCCAGAATGTATCCGCGCCGGCCTTCACCATGCCGCCCCAGTAAGATTCGATCAGTTCCAGCGCCTCCTGCTTCAAGCCGCAAGCGATCATCGCTTCCGCCACATAGTGATAGAGGTAAGGCGCTCCCGGACGAATGGCATCTGGTGTTTCACGCATGGCGCGGAAAGCCTGCTTGCCTTCCTCTTTCGTCACGATACCGGAAAGCACCATCCACGCCTGCGTGGCCCAGGAAACTTGCGGCTTCGGTCCACTTACGCAAATTTGCAACGCCGGATCGTAAAATGCCGCCCGGCCCGCCGCGGTCATTTGCGCAATGCGGCGTTCGTACTCCGACGCCCGCTCCCCGGCTCCGCACTTGCGGGCCAGCGCGAGGGCCTGCCGCAGACTGTAGACGAATACTCCGTGCATGGCCGCGGTCCGGTCCAGCCGGTTATTCCAGTCGATGAAGACCCACGCGCCCGCGGGCGCGGCAAACAGACCGTCGCTGCCGACGTATCCTTCAAGAATGTCCATCTGGCGGCGCACAACGGGCCATAATTCCTGGGCGGTGGCCCAATCGTTGGACGCCTTGGCATAGTCCAATACCGTGGCTGCATACAACGCCGCATAATCGACGATGTACTCGTGTCCGCGATGCGGTTTCGGATCTTCGAAGAAACACGCGGAAACCATGCCATCCTCGCGCGGAAAGGCTGCGAACAGATAGAGGCATCGCTTGACCATGTCGAAATTGCGGAAGGTCGCGTAGTTAGTAAGTGCCTGCAGGCGCAAATCGCCAACCCACAAGCGCCGGTCGCGCTTGGGACCGTCTTCGAAGACCGTTTGCATGCAGTCCCGTAGGGTCGCGACGCTCACCGCGTCGATCTGCCGCAATAGCTCCGGGGTGGCTTTGGCCAGCGGCGGCGGATCTGCGCCCGCCGAAGACAGCGCCGTTGCCTGCACCCGGTCCAGACGGATCGCGTAATTGGGCGATGTGTCGATCACCTCCACCTTTACATAGCGGAATGCATACCGCCGCGGCAACTGAATGGCATTCGGCAAAACGTCGATGTTGATGACTTCGTCCTGGAGCCACGCGCGGCTTAGAGCGCCGTGGTATGGATCGAAAGGCTCCGCCACCTCCGGAGCCACTTCGCCGAATGTCAGTTTCAGCCGGGTAGGGGCGTCGATGCCACGTCCTTCGCCCGCGATGGAGAACTCAACGTGTCCCGTCAGATGTCTGCCGAAATCGAGAATCACGGAGTCGCCGCGCCGCATGACGCGTTCTCGCAACGCATCCGCCCGCGAGACCTGTTCCATCCGCCAGCGCAGGAACTGGCTCGCGTCGGCAACGGGTTTGACGATACCGACCGGAGGTACCGGCGTAGCATGCAGGCGTGGTTTCAACCGTTCCGCCGTATCCAGCCACTGCGCGCGTTGGGACTCGTCGGTCCCGGGTCTGGCCACTCCGGGCGCCCCGGCCATCAGCGCCGCGGTTTGAAGGAACTGCCGCCTGTTAGCCACGAGCATGTTAGCCAAGTTTATCGATGTCGATCCCGGCGTCCCAGGTTTCGGTCGAGCGGAGCAGTTCGTCCCAGGTGGTTTCCTTGCCCGTATAGGCGGCAGTGCGGCCGAGCATGGCGGAGAGAGCCGATTCTGCGCCGAGCGCGGCCTGGTTATGGAACTTGCCAGTGACAATGCTTTGGATGAAGTCGGCGTGTTTCGTGGAATCGGCCTGCGCCAAGTTGTCCGAGAAATTGCCCGTCACGGAGAACTCGCCGGACTTCGGCGTGCCGGGCTTCTCGACGCCGCCCCAGGTCCAAGGCTCGTCTCCCGCGATTTGGAGGGCGCCGGAGTACGGCGATTGGGAACTGCCGCGCGTGCCGAAGAATGTCTCGCTGGCGTCGAAGGGCGCTTTGCCGAACTGACACGAGCTGAAGCTGACATGCACGTCATTGGGATAGTAGAAGACCACATCGAAGTGGGACCAGTTATCGCCCGGTGATTCGGTGCGGCCTTTGCGGCCGCCGGCGCCGATAGCCTTCACCGGGTGCGATTGCAGCACCCAATTGCAGATATCGACGACGTGTATGTTCTGCTCCACGATGATATCGCCGGACAGGACGCGGTCGTGCAGCCAGTGACGAAGGCGAAGCTCGGTTGGGGACGCCTTCGGGTAATCGGGCATCTTCAGGAACGGGCAATAGTAATGGGCTTCGCCGCAGGAGATTTCGCCCAGCGCGCCCGCATGGATGCGCCGCACCAACTCCACAAACGGGGGAGCTTTGCGGATCTGGAACCCGACATCCAGACTGAGGCGGCCTTCGGCCCGCTTGCCGCTTTCGATGGCGCGCAAGGCTCCGGGCACATCGACACCCACGGGCTTTTCGCAGTAGACGTGCTTGCCGGCGGCCACCGCGGCTGCCAGATGCGAGGCATGGAAATAAGGCGGCGTGGCAATCACTACGGCGTCCACTTCGGTGGAGTTGAGGATCTGCTCGGCGGCGCGCGGGCCTTGAAACATTTGCGAGGCGGCCACGCCGGCGAAATGCTTTTTCGCGGTGACCAGGCGGTCTTCAAACAGGTCGGCCAGGGCGACGATGCGCGCCGGTCCGTTGGTGGCGATGCTGGTGGCGTCGACAGTGCCGCGTCCACCGCAGCCGAGCAGGCCCACGCGCACGGCGGAGTTGGCCTGCGAGCCGCGCACCTGTTGCGGCTTCACGATCATGAAGCCGGCCGCGGCGGCGGTGGTTGTGGCGAGGAACGCGCGGCGATCCGGATTGAGATTGTCAGTCATATCAGATTCTCCAAAAAAGCTTTCGATGCGCGAATGTCTTCGGCTTGTTTGGTGCCGGAGATCTCGCGCTCAATGGTGAGGGGGCCGCGGTATCCAACTTCCTTCAGGCGCTTGATGAAGGCCGGGAAGTTGACCTTGCCCCGGCCGATGGGCACTTCCCGCCCCAACTCGCGCGGGCCGGTGGGGTAGAGTCCGTCCTTAGCGTGGACTCCCTGCACCAGCGGGCCGAGGATGTCGAGGGCGTCCACCGGATTCGCCTTGCCGTAGAGGATGAGGTTGGCAGCGTCGAAGTTCACGCCGACGTTGTCGAGGCCCACGTCGCGGATGGCGCGGTAGAGGGCGATGGGCGTTTCCTGACCGGTTTCGCAGCGGAAGTTTTGGCCGTTGCGGCGGCAGTAGTCGGCCACGGTGCGAATGGCTTCGACGGCTTCCTTATAAAGAGGATCGTTCGGATTTTCGGGGATGAATCCGCAGTGAGTCTGGACAGCCGGAACGCCGCATTGCTTGGCGAAATCGGAGGTCTTCTTGATTTGGGCGATGCGCGCGTCGCGGTATTCGCGCGGCACCAGGCCGATCGTGAGTGGACCTTTGTAGAAGTCGTAGACTTCGGGGCCGGGACCGCCGGAGACCAGTGAAGTAGCCTCGATTTTGTATTGGTCGAGGGCGGCGCGCAGTCGTGCGGGCATGCCCGCGTCGAACGCGCTCACGCCGACCTGGCAGGTGGGGATGCCGAAGCTGTGGACTTTGCGGATGGCGGTTTCGGGGTCGCTGCCGGCGGAGACGATCAGGCCGAGTTGCATGGTGGGGCGGGCGGCTGGCGTCTGCGATTTCAGAGGAAGCGCTGCGGCCGCGGCGAGCGAGACGAAACGTCTGCGGGTGGGCATGCCGAATATTTAACCACCATTCGCGGGAACGGCGGCAGTTCGGGTTCGCTCGCCTCCTCGCCTCGACGTGATCGGAGGTTCCGCCTCGGCGGCGTGCTAGAATGTCGAAAGTCTCGGACATTTCTGGAGAACGCGTGCTTTTTGTCAGAATAACTGCCTGCTTCGCTTTGGCTTCATTGCAAGCGGGCTGGGCGCAAGTGAGCGTGACCACCTACCACAACGATATCGCCCGCACGGGCCAAAACCTGAACGAGACGATCCTCACACCCGCCAACGTGAACCAGAGCGGGTTCGGTCTCTTGTTCGCGCAACCCGTGGACGGATACATCTATGCGCAGCCGTTGTACGTGCCGAATGTCTTGATCGGCGGCCAGACCCACAACGTGGCGTTCGTGGCCACCGAAAACGACAGCGTGTACGCGTTCGACGCGGACAGCGCGGCGGGCGCCAATGCGAGTCCGCTGTGGCAGGTGAGCTTCATCAGTCCGCCGTCGGTCACCACCGTGGACAGCGTCAATGACATCGGATGCACGGACCTGGTGCCGCAGATCGGCATCACCGGCACGCCGGTGATCGATCCCAGCACCGGGACGCTGTATGTAGTGGTGAATACGAAGGAGAACGGAGGCTTCTTCCAGCGGCTGCACGCTCTGGACATCGCCACGGGGAACGAGAAGTTCGGCGGGCCGGTGGCCATCCAGGCCACCGTACCGGGGACAGGCGATGGCAGTTCCGGCGGGCTGGTCTCCTTCGATGCGCTGCATCAGAACCAGCGGCCCGGACTGCTGCTGTGGAACGGCGTGGTGTATATCGCGTCGGCCGCGCACTGCGACCACCCCCCGTTTCACGGTTGGGTACTGGGCTATGACGCGTCCAACCTGCAGCAGGTTGTGGTGTGGAACTCAGCGCCCAACGGCAGCGACGGGGGTATTTGGCAAGGCGGCGGCGGACCGGCGGCGGATTCCGCCGGTATCTACCTGGCAACCGGAAACGGCACCTTCGACGCGAACACAGGCGGCGCCGATTGGGGCGACTCGATCGTGCAACTGAGCCCTCCGTCCGGCGGAACGCTGCAGGTGCTGAGCTACTTCGCGCCTTTCGACCAGGCCGTGCTGTTCAATGACACGGACCTGGGCTCAGGTGGAGTCGTGCTCCTGCCGGACTTGCCGGCGGGATCGGCGCATCAGCATCTGCTGGTGCAGGCCGGCAAGCAAGGGACCGTCTATCTGGTGGATCGCGACAACATGGGCGGCTACAACTCCACCACGGACCAAGTCGTGCAGGAATTGCCGGGCGCGATCGGCGGGCTCTATGGGATGCCTGGATATTGGAACAACACAGTGTACTTAGGCGGGCAGACCGACAATCTGAAAGCGTTTTCATTCAACGCCGGCGGCAGCGGGCTGCTTTCGCCGTCGGCCGTTTCCTCTTCGCCGGAGAGCTTTGCATTTCCGGGGCCAACGCCCTCGATTTCGGCTAACGGCAGCAGCGATGGTGTCGTGTGGGCTATCCAGACGGACGCTTACGCGTCGAACGGGCCGGCAGTGCTGCACGCGTACGATGCCACCAATCTGGCCAACGAGTTGTATAACAGCACGCAGAACGGTTCCCTCGACACGCCTGGGCCGGCGGTGAAATTCGCTGCAGCAACCGTAGTCAACGGCAAGGTTTACGTAGGGACAGCCACGGAGCTGGCGGTCTTCGGATTGCGGCTATCGCCGGTCGTGACGAGCCCCACGCCGGGAGCGACGCTTTCGGACAGTTTGGCGGACTTCTCGTGGGCTGGCGCAAGCGGAGCCACTGAGTATCAACTGTCCGTCGGCAGCACTCCGGGAGGTACCGATGTGTTCTCGGGCGTCACCGCCGGGACATCGCAAAGCGTAGGCTCCATCCCCTGTACCGACGCCGGTGCAACCGTTTATGTACAGTTAGCCGCCGAAGTAAACGGCAGTTTCCAGCCGCCGGTCGACTACACCTATCAGTGCGTGCTCGGCCTTGAGGACTTTAACCACGACGGGCACCCCGATGTGATCTGGCAGGATATGACCTCCGGATTGGCGCAGATCTGGTATCTCGGCGGATCGCAAGGGGCCGCACTGACCGGAGCCGCGAACCTCACGCTCGCCAATCCGTGGCGCATCGTGGCGGTGGCGGATTTCAATGGCGATGGGAACCCGGACGTCGTGTGGCAGGACCCGGTCAGTGGAGAGGTGCAGGTCTGGTACATGGGCGGGCCCGGCGGCAATCAGATTACAGGGGCGATCAATGTTGCGGGTCCCAATCCCTGGCGTGTGGCATCGGTGGCGGACTTCGACGGGGATGGCCATCCGGATTTGTTGTGGCAGAGCCCCACATCCGGACTGGCGCAGATCTGGTACATGGGAGGTCCACAGGGCAATACCTTCCTCTCGGCGGTCAACTTGACACTCAGTAATCCCTGGCACATCGTCGGTACGGCGGACTTTAACGGCGACGGGCATCCCGACATTCTGTGGCAAGACCCGGTGAGCGGCATGACGCAGGTATGGTACATGGGCGGGTCGCAGGGAAGTCAACTTCTGAGCGCGGCGAGCCTGGCCGGACCGAACACGTGGCAAGTCGTAGCCATCGCCGACTTCAATCTGGATGGCCACCCGGACTTAGTCTGGGAGGATCCAGTGTCCGGCACCAGCCAGGTCTGGTTCATGACCGGGGCGCTAGGGACTACGATACAGGGAACGGCCTCTTTGAGCGGCGCGAATCCGTGGCGCGTTGCCGGACCCAACTAGCGAAGTGCGTCCGAAATCCCGGAGAGTATTCAGACGCCCGTGTGGGGCGGCCAATCCTGGCCTGGGGTCCCCTCTGGGGACGCCTTTTCAGGCGGCTGAACTCGCTAGAGAGCGGGTCCGCGGGCTGAATAGCCCGCCCCACGGTGTGCACATAATCGTCGATTTGCGCGACCTTCATCGTGGGCGAGCGGCTGTATAATCAGACTTCAGCCGCTTAATTACGCGATGCACATGGAGAAGGAAATGGCAGACTTTCGCCGATGCATTCTGGCGTTCGCCGTGCTCATCCTGGTATTAGGGTGGGCAGTTCCGGCGAGCGCGCAATTGATTTGCAGCCCATCCGCCGCGGTGGTGCCGACGTTTCGTCACGAAGCGTTCACCGAGCTGACCGGCGATGTTTTGCTGACCTGTGTAGGTGCTCCAGGAGCCGTGCCGACGCCAGTTGGAAGCGTCATACCGCAGTCAAGTGTGTCGGTGTCCCTCAGTGCGCCGGTAACCAGCCGCATTCTCGGCGGGGGTGCCTCGCAACCCGTGACTGAAGCGTTGTTGCTGGTTGACGATCCCAGCCCGGCAAATCAAGACCCCTGCCTCTCGCCCACCAATCCGGCGGTAGCGTGCGAGGTTCTTGGCGACGGCGGCCAGACATTCAACAAACCAGGCAAATTCAACGTATTTCAGGGCATCCCGGGGGGCCCCGGGCTAAACTCCATCACTTTCCTAGGCGTACCGGCTGACCCTTCGGCCCAGGGCACTCGCACGTATCGAATCACGAACATTCGGATCGACGCAACGTCCGTTGCGACAGGGTCTTTCGGTTTGTCGTCGGTGTACGCGTTCATTTCGACCACGCCAGGCATCTACATCGACAACCCGCAGGTTCTTGTTGGTCTAGCTGTTCTTGGCTTGAACACCCAAACGTCAGTTCTAAACCCGACTCTGTCCCAGTGCCAAGCCACCGCTCCGACCGCGGTAGCGACTGTGACATTTGCTGAAAACTTCGCGACCGCGTTCAAGGTGAGGACGGGCGGTCTGCAGAACGTGCCGGGGGTGGTCTACTTTTCGGAGAGCGGACTGGAGATCAACGTTAGTGGCGGCACAGCGGGAACCGCCGACACCGGGACGAGATTGCAGACGATAATCAGCAATATACCGCCTGGCGTGAGCATCTGGGCCGATAACTGGGCGTCGTCGCCGGCGGCAGTTCCCGGGTATCCTTCCGACGCCACCTTTGTTACAGGGCCGGGTACCCCCATCGATCCCGGGTTCAACACCGTAACGCAGATTAGCAACGGTACCGAAAGCGTCCTGTTCGTCTTATGGGAGGTGACCAACACCAATCCTGATGCGATTGATTCACTGTCATTCAATATTTACGCGTCTTTTAATGCTGGCGCGGCTACGCCAAGCGTAACCGCCACCGCGTTGAGCGGCTTCGGTCCGCAGTTTCCCTCTTACGCAAGCGGCGGGCCAATTCCGGAGTTCTCGTCCACGGTTGAGACAGTGACATCGCCGGTCAACCTATTTACGATTTCGCCTTGCCAGCCGATCACTCCAGCGCCTGGAACGGTCCTTTCGGAAAACTTGGCGGACTTCTCGTGGAATCCAGTGAGCGGCGCCACCGAGTACCAATTGTCCGTCGGCACTTCTCCGGGTAGCACCAATGTCTTCTTCGGCACTTCCGCGGGAACGTCGCAAAGCGTGGGTTCCATCCCCTGTACCGACGCCGGTGCAACTATCTACGTGGAGTTGGCGGCCGAGGTGAACGGCAGTCTGCAGCCGGCGATGGACTACACCTACCAGTGCACGCTCGGCTTCGAGGACTTTAACCACGACGGGCATCCCGACATAATCTGGCAGGATATGACCTCCGGACTGGCGCAGATCTGGTATTTCGGCGGATCGCAAGGGGTCGCACTGACAGGAGCCGCGAACCTCACGCTCGCCAATCCGTGGCGCATAGTGGCGGTAGCGGATTTCAATGGCGATGGCAACCCGGATGTCGTGTGGGAGGACCCGGTTAGTGGAGAGGTGCAGGTCTGGTACATGGGCGGGCCCGGCGGCAATCAGATTACAGGAGCTATCAATATTGCAGGCCCCAATCCCTGGCGCGTGGCGGCGGTGGTGGACTTCAACGGCGATGGCCATGCGGATTTGTTGTGGCAGGATCAGACATCAGGGCTGGCGCAGATCTGGTACATGGGAGGTCCGCAGGGCAATACCTTTCTCTCAGCGGTCAATTTGACACTGAGCAATCCCTGGCGCATGGTCGGCACGGCGGATTTCAACGGCGACGGGCATCCCGACATTCTGTGGCAAGACCCGGTGAGCGGCATGACACAGGTTTGGTACATGGGCGGGTCGCAGGGGAATGAGTTTCTGAGCGCGGCGAGCCTGGCCGGACCGAACGCGTGGCAAGTGGTAGCCATCGCCGACTTCAATCTGGATGGTCACCCGGACTTAGTCTGGGAGGATCCCGTGTCCGGCTCCAGCCAGGTCTGGTTCATGACCGGCGCACAAGGGACTACAGTGCAAGGGACGGCCTCTTTGAGTGGCGCGAATCCATGGCGCATTGCCGGGCCGCGGTAGCGTGTCATCCCCGCCGACGGCAGGCGGGCCGAGCTGACTTAGAATGCAGATATGCGGAATTGGAGTTTGCCCTTCTGGTTGGCGATCGCAGGCGTCTACGCTTTGTACAGCGCGTTCACCTGGGGCCGATGGCAGAATCTTGCCCTGTGGACCCGCGTGCATGTGTCGATTGACGTAGGCACGGGGATCTCCATGCTGCTGGGCGCCGCCGGTCTCATGCTGGCGGCTCGTGGCGGATTGCGGACGGCTGCTCTCCTCAGTGGGTCGGCCGCGGGGCTGTTCGGGGTGAGCCTGATCGCCGGGGCTTTGCTGGGAACCATTCCCTGCACCGGAGGCACTTGAGCGGCTTCCAAGTGCGCCCTCGGCGGGGGCCTCATCATTCTGGCGAGTGCGGTTTGGCACATGCGCTAACTGTAACCAGGCGCTCCAGTCACAGGCTAAAGCCTGTGCTACCATTACGGACACAACCTTATGTCTTCTCGGACCAGGCTTTCTCTGACTACCCTCCTGCTTCTTGCGCCGGCCGCCGCACAGCAGCCGCCGCTGATCGATCGCGAGTTGTTCTTCGGCGACCCCGAAATCTCGGGTGCGCAAATCTCGCCGGATGGCAAGTACATCGCTTTTCTGAAGCCTCTGAACAAGACGCGCAATATCTGGGTGAAGAAGACCGATGCGCCCTTCGATTCGGCCAAGCCCATTACCAACGATACGAAGCGTCCCATCCCTGGGTATCTCTGGAGCCGCGACGGCAAGTATGTGCTGTACGCGCAGGACAAGCTGGGGGATGAGAACTACAACGTCTACGCGGTGGACCCGGCGGCAGCTCCGGTGGCGCCTGCGGAAGTGCCCGCGGCCCGCAACCTGACGGACCTCAAAGGAGTGCGCGCCATGATCTATGACGTGCCGCGCAGCGAGCCCGATATCATCTATGTGGGGCTCAACGACCGCGACAAGTCCTGGCACGATCTGTACAAGGTGCGTATCTCCACCGGCGAGCGCACGCTGCTGCGCCAGAATACGGACCGCATCACGGGCTGGATCTTCGATCTGAAAGACCAGTTGCGCCTGGCGTCCCGCTCAGCCGATAACGGAGATACCGAAATCCTGCGCGTGGACGAGAAAGGGTTCACCAAGATTTATTCCTGCGATGTGCTGGAGACCTGCGAGCCGGTCCGGTTCCACAAGGACGGCAAGCGCTTCTACCTCGAAACCAACAAGGGCGAGGGCGAGAACCTCGAGAAGCTGGTCCTGATGGACGCGGAAACCGGCAAGGAGGAATTGGTCGAACGCGATCCCGAAAACCGCGTCGATTTTGGATCGGCGCTGTTCTCAGAGGTTAGCGACCAGCTTATCGCCACGGTTTATCAGTACGAAAAGACGCGCATTTACTGGAAGGACAAAACCTTCGAGGCGGACTACAAATCCCTCGAAGGCAAACTGCCGGGTAACGAGATCAATTTCGCCTCCCACACGCGTGACGAGCAGCTTTGGTTGATATCGGCGCACTCCGACACCGAGCCGGGGCAGACGTTTCTCTTCGACCGGCAATCCAAGAAGCTGACGCCGCAGTACAAGATCCGCGAGAAGCTGCCGCGGCAGGATCTGGCGCACATGGAAGCGATCCGCTACGAATCCTCCGACGGGTTGGAGATTCCGGCATACCTGACGCTGCCGAAAGGCGTGCACGCCAGGAATCTGCCCACGCTCATTCTTCCGCACGGCGGGCCTTGGGGCCGCGACGCGTGGGGCTACAACAGCTTCGCGCAGTTCTTCGCCAACCGCGGCTATGCCGTGCTAGAACCCAACTTCCGCTCGTCCACCGGATATGGAAAGAAGTTTCTGAACGCCGGCAATCGCCAGTGGGGCGACAAGATGCAGGACGATTTGACGTGGGGCGCGAAATACCTGGCGGCTAAGGGCATCGCGGACCCCAAGCGCACCGGCATCATCGGCGGATCGTATGGGGGCTATGCGACGCTGGCGGGCGTGACGTTCACGCCGGAGTTGTACGCGGCGGCGGTGTCGATTGTGGGCCCTTCCAACCTGATCACGCTGCTGGATTCGATCCCGCCATATTGGGAGCCGATTCGCAAGATGTTCTACCAGCGCATGGGCGATCCGAACACGCCGGAAGGCAAGGCGCAGTTGCAGCGGCAATCGCCGCTGAATTCGGCGGGCAAGATCAAGACGCCGCTGATGGTGGTGCAGGGCCTCAACGATCCGCGCGTGAACAAGGCGGAGTCGGACCAGATCGTGATCGCGCTGCGCGACAGAGGATTCCCCGTCGAGTATCTGGTCGCGCCGGATGAGGGCCATGGGTTCGCGCGGCCGGTCAACAACATGGCGATGATCGCGGCCTCGGAGAAGTTTTTCGCGCACTACCTGGGAGGGCAGTATCAGGAAGACATGACCCCCGAGGTCGCCACCAGGCTGACGGAGATCACCGTCGATCCGAAGACCGTAGTGCTGGCGCGCAAGATCGCGGCGTCGGCAGTGAGCGCGCTCAAGATTGCCACGCCGTTGCAGCCTGGAGTGCTCAAATACAAGGTGACGATCCAGATGGGCGCGCAGTCGATCCCGCTGACGATGGCCAACGAGATCAAAGCGGAAGACGGCGCGTGGACGGTGACCAATCGCATGATGTCGCCGATGGGCGATTTCACCGAAGGGTTCGTGCTCGACCAGGATACGCTGGCTGTCCGCAAGCGGTCGGTTCACCAGGGTCCCACGGAGGTCGAACTGGCGTTTCAAGACAACAAGGTGACCGGATCGATGAAGATGAACGGCGCGGACAAGCCCATTGCGGTGGACATAGCCGGCCCGGTTTTCCCCGAAGTGTCGGCCGTTCCGGCGGTCCTCGCTTGCCTGCCGCTGGCGGAAGGATACGCCACCGCCTTTCGGACTTTCGATGTCCGGAAGCAGAAGGACAAGGTGATGCAGTTGCAGGTGCTGGGTTCGGAGAAGGTCACCGTGCCGGCAGGAACGTTCGACGCGTTTAAGGTGGAGGTCGCGGATGGAGATGGAGGCGCGGGGAAGATCACGGTCTGGATTGCCAAGGAATCGCGCAAACCGGTCAAGTTTGCGTCTATCGCGCCCGAGATGGGCGGCGCCACGGTGACGGCGGAACTGTCAGAATAAGCAACACAGTGGCGTTGCGGGGTCAATACCCACTAAAGAGTTACGCAAATACCCCTAAAAGGGGGGTTTGTGTAGGGTAGTCTCTCGGGTAACCCTAGGGGTTAATACTTATTTATTTAGGAATATCCTTAGGACATGGAGTAGTCTACTCAGAACAATGACGCCACAACGCTCGTTTCCTCCCCCGAACACAGAACTTCTGAAGCTCCATCACCGCCGCACGGAACTCGATACGGCGATCCGCTTGCTTGAGGAAATCAGGCTGATTCGCCTGAGACGGCCTCCGGAGCTGGCAGCTATCATATCCAAAGTGCGAAAGGTAGCGTAGCGGCCTTTGGCGGGACAGGTCCCCGGGCCGAGAGGGCGCCTGTTCCCCATGTCGTTAATGCTTGAAGAATTCGTGGGGCAGACCCCCTGGTCTGCGCGGGTCCCCCTGGACCCGCTGTTCTGTTCGCAACCGCGAGAGGCCGACGTGGGCGTCGGCCGCGGTCCAGGGGGACCGCCCCACCAAGGCCGTCACGAACCGGCGCATAATAGATGCATGGTTCACCGCGCTGCCCTCTTGCTTCCCGCGCTCGCGGGCATGCTGGCAGCCCAGTATGGCACCACACCGAAAGCCTCCGAGCAGGAATACCCGGCGCGCGCCAAACTGGAGAAACTGTCGATCGGCGCGGAGTATCTGGTGCACAGCTTCTCCAGCGGACGACAGATGTTCATCGCCAAGGACTACCTGGTGGTGGAAGTAGCCCTCTTTCCCGCCAAGGGCGAAAACCTGCTGGTGAATGCCAGCCATTTCAGCTTGCGCGTCAACGGCCGCAAACAAGCGCTCTCGCCACAGGCCCCGGAAATCGTGGCGAACGCGCTGAAGTATCCGGATCCCATCACCGGTCATGGTCTGCAGCCGACCGCCCAGTTGGGTCCCATTGTCCTGGGACAGCCTCAGCCAACCGAGCGTTTTCCGGGCGATCCCACAGTCCGGAACGAACCGCCGCTTTCGCGCGCACCCGACGAGAACCCGACCGGCGCGGACAAAGAGCCGCCCCTCAAGGCCGAGGAATTGGTGGTCCAGGCGGCCCTACCCGAGGGCGAGCGCCATGGACCGGCCAGCGGCTTCCTGTATTTTCCCTTCCGCGGCAACATCCACCGCATTCGTTCGCTCGAACTGATTTTCGCCGGCCCGGCCGGCAGCACCACCTTGCCTTTGCTGTGAGATCGATTACGATACGGTCTTGACCACCGGTACCCCGATCATCACGCTCCCGGAGAATGCCTACAAGCCGCTGCCGCCCGGCGCGGTTTACGTTCCCCCGGTTCCCGCCTCCGCAGCCCTGCCGGAACTTACTGCCCGTTCGGTGGGCTGGGGACTGTTCCTGTGCGTGATCTTCACCGTAGCCTCCGCCTACTCGGGCCTCAAGGTGGGCCAGGTGATGGAAGCGGCCATTCCCATCTCCATCCTGGCCATCGGCTTGGCGCGTGCCTATCCGCGGCGATCCAGCCTGCTCGAGAACGTCATCATTACCGGCATCGGCGGCCTGGCCGGCTCCGTGGTTGCGGGCGCCATCTTCACCCT
>Ga0187871_10002394_pt1 | contig 15294 bp, 14 predicted proteins | sample June2016WEW_16_1_FD_132988 | JGI IMG/M metagenome (GOLD analysis project Ga0187871, IMG submission 132988) | Peatland microbial communities from SPRUCE experiment site at the Marcell Experimental Forest, Minnesota, USA - June2016WEW_16_10 | ecosystem: Environmental > Terrestrial > Soil >... | reverse complement strand
TAGATCTGCTCGACACTGATGGGCGGCTCATTGATTCAAAGAGCGCGATCAAGCCAATCAGGGGAATTGCGCACGATCATCGGTTGCAACTCACGAGCTACGCGATGATCACGTCGGCCGCCAGCGGCGCCTGCCGGTTGGATACCGTGACGAAGGGAAAAACCGTGACCCTCATTCAAAAGAGCTTCTGCGTGAGCGAGAAGGACAGGCAATATGCAGAAATAGTGTATCCGATGGTCCAGGATTCAATTCGAGACGGAATTTTTCTGCCGCGGCGGAACAGTTCGTTGTGTTCGAAACGGTACTGCGGCTATTGGAGTTTGTGTGAAAGGGAGTACGGTGGCTCCGTGCGTGACGAATGACCGCGCGTGTGCAATATAGAAAGGTAAGTCTTTGGAATTCAATAGCGTGTGAGGCTTTTGACGAGCGCGGACCGGATGTGTGGATTTTGGGCGCAACTTCCAGAAAATGAAACCGCTTATCTAACGATGGCATCAAATGCGAATAACCGCGCTCGGAGGCCTATGCGGTATCGGTGGATTCAGGTCTTGGCAGTGTGGACGGGATTCATTCTGCCGGGTATCAACCTGAACGCGCAGCAGAGCGACGCGAAGCACCTAATAGGGGAGGGTGATCGGCTCGCTTGGCTGAAGAATTGGCAAGCGGCAGAACCGTTCTTCGCTAAGGCCGAACCGCTGTTCCGCGAAGCCGGCGACCGGCGAAACGAACTGTACGCCCAGATCGGCCGCATTCGGGGAGAATTGCAGAAACGTGGCCTGTTCGAGACTTCAACCTTCCTGGATTCACTTCTAGATGACCCCCTGCTGAAGAATGACGCTCAACTCCGCCTTCGATGCCTGACCGTGAAGGGGGACGTCGACATGGACTTCGACACGGATCTTGCCGAGAGAGATTGGACGGAGGCATTGTCGATTGCCAAGACCGATGGGGACTCCCCCTGGATCAACCGTGCGAATGGCGAACTTGGCCTCATCAGCTTCCTCCACGGCGACTACAGCACCGGCGCGCTGCGGGTCATGGGTGCGCTATCGCAGGCACAAAAGTTGAAAGATGTGGGCGGGCAGATTCGATACCTGACGCTTATCGGTGATGGCTTGTTGCAGATCGGACGATACGACCAGGCAGTCGCAATGTTTGACCAGGCGATCGCTGTCGGCCGGGGTAATCCGGATCTGGGCGAACCGGCCATGGCATATGCGGGAAAAGCACAGGCGCTGGGAGCGCTTGGCAAGAATTCCGAAGCGAAAGAACTGCTGGAAAGCCTTCTGGAAACTTCGCGCGATAAGTCGGCCTTCGGCTATGAAAGCCAGGCATTGCTTGAGCTCGGAAAACTCGAAGAGAGAAAGGGGCAAGGACCTGCGGCGATCGGCCGCCTGAAACAGGCTGTCGCGGAAGCGAAAAAGGTAGACGGATACAACCTCGTTAGCGAGGCCGACCTCGAGCTGTCCAAGGAATTGTTGAAGGAGCGCCGGTACACTGAGGCTGAAACTGCGGCGAGGGAAGGTCTGGAGGCAAGCCGGAATATCGGGGACAAGCTTCTTGTGCCGCGGTCGCTCACACAGCTCGCTCTGGTCAAGGAGTCACAAGGAGGATACCGGACAGCAGACAGTCTGTTCGGCGAAGCAAGCGAGATTGTCGATGCCATGCTGGCGACAACGCCCAACCAATATGCGAAGAGTTCATTGGCGAGCTCAATGGACTCGGTGTTCCTGGGACATTTTGAGCTGGCGGCAACGCACCTCAACGAGCCCGGCAAGGCGTTCACGATCATCGAAGGCGTCCGCGGGCGGTCAATCACCGACACTCTACGCGCCCGCCCCGTGAATCGCGGACCGGAGCCCGCCTCAATGACGAGAACGGAGAAGGAGATCTCAAGGATCAAGCTGCGTATTCTCAAAGCTGGAGCGGTCGAGAGAAAGAGGCTCATAACGGATCTGCTGAATTTCGAGCAGCAAGCCGGTCAGATGGAAGCGCAAGAAGATCCTCCACGCCTCCGTCAGCAGACGCAACCGATTCCGATCACGCGTTTGCAGAAGGCGTTGGGAGAGGACGAGGCAATTCTGGAATACGTTCTCACGGAACCGGTCTCGTACTGCCTGGCCATCAGCCGAGAGCGTGCAGAGGTTTTCAAGCTGGCGAGCCGTGCTCAAATTGGGAAGCAAGTGGATCAGGTGCTGGCGGCCCTTCGAAAGGATGGCCCCTTGGGAGAGCCGGCGGCAGCGCTCTATGCAAAGGTGATAGCGCCGATGGAAAGCGTCGTGTCTGCAAAGACCAGATTGATCGTTATCCCCGACGGTCCGCTGTATTCGCTGCCATTCGAGGTTATCGGACCACGGGCGGACCGGCTTCTACTAGAGTCTCATGTCATCACGTACGCTCCATCCGGAACTGTATTTACGCTTCTGGCTGAGAAGACCGGCCCCGCCGCCCCGATTCCTCTTCTAGCAGTGGCAACAGGAAGCGACGCGTTGGCCGGCGTGGCTGCTGCCTCGGCAGATCACCAGCCTTTCGGCAAAATCAACCGAGAGGTCTTCGACTTTGACCAGCCCCTACTACCGCCGTTACCGGCCGCCAACGGTGAAGCTCGTACTGTCGCTGGGATTCTAGGCGGAAAATCGGTGATGCTGTTGGGGGATTCTGCTACGAAAAGCGCCCTGAAGAAAGAGCCCCTGGGGCAGTTTCGCGTTCTGCATTTCGCTGCACATGGCTTGGTGAGCACGAAGTTCCCCGAGCGATCGGCGCTGCTGCTGTACCCGGATCCAACCGGGACCGAGGACGGCTTCTGGCAAGCGAGGGAGATCGCGCGAACACAATTGAACGCGGAACTGGTCATGTTGTCGGCTTGCGATGTCGGATCGGGCCTGGTGGTCGGAGAGGAGGGGGTCTCGAACCTTGTTCGTCCATTTCTCATCGCTGGCGCGCGTACAGTGGTGGCGAATCTTTGGGAATCGAACGACGATTTCAGCCGCGGCCTAATGCGGGAATTCTATGGCCGGCTCGCGGCAGGAACGGATAAGGGCCGGGCTCTGCAGCAAGCGAAGCTGGAGATGATACGAAAGTACGGACAAGATGCTTCTCCGCGCCTCTGGGCCGGGTTCATCATGGTCGGCGAAAGCCGGCGAAGGCTCCTGCCCGATTGAGGCGTTGATCGACTATGAGAACACTGACGAACGAACAACTCAGACTGGTCTTCGAGAAGGTTGTCGAAACGTGCGAGAAGAAGCTTTACGATCCCAAATTGAACGGCGTCAACTGGCGCCAGGTTGCTGACGGGCACAAGGAGCGAATTCTCGCCGCCGCAAATGACGAAGAACTCGAGCGGGAATTCAATGAGCTGATCAAGGAGTTGAAGGTCAGCCATGCCGGTTTCTATCACGAACGGCGGCCTCGGGCAGCAGGAAAAATGGCTATCAGCGCGACGCTCTTCAAGACGGAGGATGAGGGTAGGGCGTGTTGGGTGTTTCAGGACGTGCACCCAGGTGGCGCGGCGTTTAAGGCGGGAATTCAGCCGGGGGACAGCCTGCTGCGGGTTAAAGACGAAGAGGTCCGTCCCCCGGACCTTCCATTGTTTCCGCTCGGGGAGGCTACGCCCGTGGACATTTGCCGCCGCGATGGCTCCCATGTGCGGCTGACGGTTGATGTACCAAAATCAAAAACAAAGGAACGGCCGCTGATCGAGTTGCAGCCTGTCTCTCATGCGAAAAACGACGGTGTCGGTTGGTTGAAGGTATGTATGTTCCCCGGCGCTATCGGCATTGATGTGGCGCACGACATCGACAAAGCTGTCGAGAGCCTGAATTGCGAGCGGCTCGTCATCGATCTCCGAGGAAACACCGGCGGCGGAATCGGATGCCTGCGGCTGATGAGCTTCCTCACCGAAGGGCGGGTTCCGGTGGGATACAGCCTCACGCGACGACGGGCTGAAGGGCCGTTTTCCAAAGAGGATTTGCCCGTGTTCGATCACATCCCGTCAAAGAAAATCGGACTCCTCGGGTTGGCTCTGAAGTTTGTTGGACGGGACCAGTCCGTCGCCATTGTGACCGAGGGTCTGGGAAAACAGCGCTTCCATGGCAAAGTTGTACTCCTGGTGAACGAGCACTCGGCGAGTTCCTGTGAAATGGTTGCCGCCTTTGCATCCGAGAACAAGCTCGCCACGATTGTGGGGTCCGCGACTCCCGGCCGGTTGCTCGGGGGACATTCATTTCGCGTGGGGCACGGATATCGTGTCGCGTTGCCGGTCGCCGCGTACTACACATGGAATGGCACCTTTCTGGAAGGCAAAGGAGTCGCGCCGGATGTGGGGACACCGTTCTCCGTCTCAGCGATTCGCGATGGTTGCGATGCACAATTACAGCGGGCAATGGACATCGCGAAAGGGCTGTGAGCGTTACTTGGCGGCAAAGCCGCGAGGGTTCGACTCAAGTTCCGGCCGCTGGCGGCTTTTCGATGCGCATGTATTCCACGTCCGAAGTGGCGATCATGCCGGTATCCATCATCTCCTCCACTTCGGGAATCAGCCGACCCAGGTTCTCTTCCGTATCCACAATCGTGACGATAATGGGCTGATCCTTCCGGACCAGGTGATGGCGGTGGATTTCCGCTGTCTCGCCGTACCCTTCCAGCCCGCGAAACACGGTGGCGCCGGCGATCTTCAATTCCTTGCAACGGTTCACGATCGCCTCGTACAGCGGCTTCCCTTTGTATTGGTCGGCCTCGCCAAAATGCAGGCGCAGGAGTTTGGCTTTCTTAACCGTTCGCATGCGACGACTCCGCTGCCGGGCGACTATGAATCAGGCGAATCACATCCACGTCGGAAAAGACGATGATGCCGTCCTGCATCATCGACTCGATCTCGTTTACAGCTCTTGCCAACTTCTCCTCCGAGTCCACAACCGAAATCATGACCGGCAGATCGTGCGAGAACGGAAGGTGCCCACTCTTGTGGGTGTGACCCTTAACCCCGTATCCGAGAATACCCCGGTACACAGTTGCGCCCGCAATATCCATCAAGCGCAAACGCTTGATGATCGCTTCATAAAGGGACTCACCCTGCCACTTATCTGACTCGCCCATATAGATCCGCATCAAGCGGGCCGTGCCTCTCATTTCCGTATGAGGCCCCTTTGGCGCTGTTGGGCGTTCCTTGTTGGCAACTTTAACGACATTTGTATCCTGGATCTCGATGACGCCATCGTTCACCATGTCGTAAAGGGTGGGCATGAGCTCATCGACTTTCTCGGCGGATTCAATGAATTCGATGCGAATTGGCAGCTGCTCGGTGAGCACCTCGATTTTGGTTGTGTGCATCACATGGTGGGCGCCAAAACCGGCCATTGCACGCGTGGCGGTAGCACCGGACACCCCTTTGTGAAGCAGGAACGTCAGGATGGAATCGCACAGGGAAACAAAGTGGTGCTGCGTGTCCTCATTGACGTAAATCGTGACCTTCTTTGCCGTACCCTTCTGGAGCATACCAACTCCTCCCGCAATCGCTAACGCTGGGCCAACACCGACCCAAGCGTGACCGCTACGTACCCAAGCATAACGCTCGAAACGACGTTGAGCATCCCAGTCCAGAGCCCGCCGTCCCGGACCGATGAGTAGGTCTCCCATTCAAAGCTCGAAAAAGTGGTGTACCCGCCTAGAAATCCGACCACCAGCAACAGCCGCCAATTCGGATCGAGCTTGAACCGCTCCGTGAGGATGGTCATCAGGAAGCCGATCAGGAACGAGCCGGTTACATTGATGACCAGCGTGCCCAACGGGAACTTCCCGCCCAACCGCGTCATGATCGCCGACGCCGCTACGTACCTCGCTAAGGCTCCCGTACCGCCTCCAATCACCACCAACAAGTACCGGATCAACTCCTGGTCTCCGCAGCCAGGGATTTCCGCGCCTTCTCAAGCCGCTCCAGGTCCGCGCGGAGTTGCGGTGCCCGTTCATTGCTGCTGCTCTCCACAAGCCGTTCGACTGTGCCAATCAATTCATCCAGGCGTCGCCGGGCCTCCTTCTCGACACCCCACAGCGCACTATTGATGCTCTCTTCCCACTGCGTGCTGAGCCGGCTGAGGTTCTGATAAACCAAATACGAGATGGTTCGCGCAAAATGGCGGCGAACCACGGCCTTGATCATCCACACCGGCAGGATGGGCGATAACAGTTCCCAGCTTCTGTCGAACACTCGTCCGACTCTGATATCGGGCGTGCTGGGCTCCACGACCTTGATTTCGGTCTCTGTCGTTCGCAACGGCACGCCGAACGCCCGCATGGTGCGATCCGACAAACGGTCTCGAAACTGTTGAAGCGCACGGAATGCCTGTTTCTGTACCCTGTGCAGGGGCGCCAGGAACGAACTGCGTTCCCGAATCGAAAGCACGGTGAGTTCGTCGCGCAACGCGCTCGCGAGCCAGTCTTCGAACGAGGAAAGCATCGTGGCGAGGCTCTTAGTCCATTTCGGAAACTCGCTTTCGAACGCTTCGAGCAGCGTGCGCTCCAGATCGTTCTGGTGCGTTTCGAGCTGATGGCTGACCATGGACCGCGTCGAACCTGCGGCATGTTGCACCACAAGCCGGACTGCCGATTTTACTTCGTCGACGATTTCCTTCTCGCCGATGACCTGCTGCTTCAGTGCCTGGCGCTCCGACTGGACCATTTCAGCCGACTTGAGACTCAAGGCAAGGTAGTCCCCACATTCCCGCAGGAGCGTTTCCAATTTCCGGGAGAGGATCGATTCGCGCTCCTCGGAGAAACGCTCCAATGTTCCGGTCACAAGCTCCGCTTCGAGGGCGTGGCGGAACCGCTCAAATCCGGGCTTTGTGGAATAAGGGAAGACCTGAGGCGTTCCAGGAAAGTTCTTGGCAAGCTGGGCGCGTACGTACTCGACCACTTCGGCAAGCTCCGGTTCACTCAGGAGGTCCGCTTTGGTGAGCAGTACGCCGACTTTCGGTGTGTATTGGTACAGGCTCTTCAGCAGGTCGATGTCACGCTGCGAAAGAGGCGGGTCGACGCTGACCGCCACCAAGGCGAGCCCCGCATTCGGCAGCCAGTCCAACGACGTTTGCGTGTTGTGCGAAAGCGCGCTCTCCAGACCGGGCGTATCGACGAACTTCAGCCCGCGGAAGCGCCGCAATTCGGGCAGCTCTACGGTGATGAGATCGACTTGCCTGGCGTTTTCCGGATTCTCCTTCTCGGAGATGTACAGGCCAATCTGGTCGAGCGGTACCTCGAAATCGTGGCCATCGCGGCGATGAACCCGTGCCTCTTCGCGGGCGCCGTAGCGGATTTCCGTGACCACAGCCGTAACCGGTACGACCCCGACAGGAAGAATGCCTCGTCCGATGAAGTGGTTCAGGAAACTACTCTTGCCGGCCTTGAATCGCCCCAGCACGGCGACGCTGATTTCGTCTTGCCCCACCGATGCTCGTGCACTCGCGAGTAGGCCGGAAAGCGCGGAAATCTCGTACCGCGCCGCCACCCCTGCCGCCAAGTCCAGGGCAGACTGCAGCGGGGAGTCGAACAGCACTTGTGCGGATCGCTCGCTGGAATCGGAGAAATGGGCCGTGGCGTTTGTTTCGGGGTGGATGCCTTGTGCTCTCAGTAACATAGCTCCTCACAAGTAGGAGCAATCATTCCCGAGACAGGCTCGAGACGGTTGATGGCGGGCTCCATCACCAACGGTCTAAACTAAATTATAACGTGCTTTCAAGGTTGTCCGGGCTATCTGGGATATCGCGTTCGCGTTGACCGGCTCTCAGGCTTCAGTCATAATGAATCCAGGCGTTGGAGTTCGCCACAGCCGCCCCTCGGGGAAGATGACTCCTACAGAGAGGACTTCTGGTTGTGAGCGCGCCTGGCCACCTCAACCCGTCACAGCGGCTGCATCTCCTGTCGAGCTGTCAGTACGCCGACAAGCTGCTTTCGGAAATTGAGGCGACTCTGGTCGCATCGCAGTCCAAGTCGCCATTCCCTAGATTCAAGCCGGACATCTCGCCAGCACAGGCCAAGGTTGTCCAAGACTACATTGCGAGGATGCGCGCCCAGTTGCTTCGCGTCCTGGATAGTCAGGGTGTCCCGATTCCCGCGCCGAATATCGGGTCGGTCCACTCCATTCGAGTGACCCTCGGATTTGCGGATATTGCCTTCGATGAATGCCGCCCGAAGCGCATGACTGGATACGGAGATCTCGCGGATACCGCCGCAGTCGAGATCGCCGGGCTCGTCGATGAAATGCAGGGCATCATCTCCAGGTTGGATTCGTACCTGGCGCAGGGCCAGTCCGCCGACCTGGAGAAGCGGCTGCGGCGTTTAGAGGAGGCCGGCGGTGACGTCGCGCTGGTCAAAGCGCTCGAACGGGCCATCAACCAACACGGCTTGGTCGAGTTTCGGCCGGCATTGGCGACTATCATCGATCGGCTAGAAACGGATGGGTTCGAGATTGCAGTTTTCGGCAGGGTCAGTTCCGGGAAATCGTCTCTACTGAACCATATTGTCGGGCAGGATCTGCTGCCGGTGGGGGTAAACCCGATCACGGCGGTGCCGACGCGCCTGGCATACGGCACCGAGCCGCGCGCCACCGCGTGGTTCGCCGACCGGAAGCCGGAGCAATTCGATATTGAGCGTCTTGCGGAGTTCGTTACGGAACAGCGCAATCCGGGGAACAGCCAGCACGTAACCCGAATTGTTGTGGAGTTGCCGGCGCAACGGCTTCGGGAAGGCGTTGTCTATGTGGACACGCCGGGTCTTGGGTCGCTTGCCACTTCTGGTGCCGCGGAAACCAAGGCCTATCTTCCCCGATGCGATTTGGGAGTCGTGCTGATCGATGCGGGGTCAACTCTCACGCAGGACGATCTGGCGACGGTTCAGACGCTCTGCGATGCAGGCATCCCCGCGTCCGTGCTGCTGAGCAAGGCGGACTTGCTAGCGCCAGCGGATCGGGATCGCGCTCTTCGGTACGTCGGCGAGCATATCCATTCAGATCTCGGTTTTGAACTGCCCGTGCATGCGATCAGCATCAAGTCCGAGTGCAGCGACCTCCTCGAACAATGGCTTGACACCGAAATCCTTCCACTTTACGATCGTCACGCGGAACTCGCGCGGCAGTCGCTGAACCGGAAGATCGGTGCGCTTCGTCTTGGTGTGGAGGCGGCACTCAAGACCCGACTGAAGCGCTCGGGGGCCTGCGAACACACTGGGGCCGGAATCGACGCGAGCAAGTTGCGGGCTTTGGAGACAGAGCTCAGAACGGCCGCCGGCAAGATTGCGCAGGCGCGGACGGAGTGCCTCGATATGACCGACATGCTCCGTGAGTGCGCGGATGGCTTTCTTAGGACAGCCGCCAACAATCTGATTGACGCTTGGGACTCGGGTGCAAGCGCGAAAGGCGAAGGACTCATCCAAAGCAAGCTGGAGCAGGCTGCCGCGGAAAGAGCGGCGCAGATCTCGTCCGCTATTCAGGAGGTCGCCGGTAACGCCGGGAGCGTGCTTGCGAAAACGGCCACGGCGCTCGAAATCGAGAACAGGCCGGAGCAGGACGAGCTACTGGATGTACTGAAGAATATGCCACGCTTCGATTTGGGCAACCTCGAGATTGAGGTCGGTCCGAGTGCGGTGGCTTCAGTACTGGGCCGCCGGTGGGCGGCTGGGCGGGTGGAACGACGGATCAGATCTCAAACTGGGAAGCAGATTACGGATGCCGTTGGGATCTATGCGCGCGTGCTTCACGCCTGGGTGCGCAAGACCTTCACCGAACTACAGGAGCGCTTTGACAGCTACGCCGATGCGTACCGGGCGCACTTGGATCGTCTGGCGGCGCACAAGACTGGCGTTGAGGACGAACAGGCTCTGCGAAATGATCTCGCGGCTCTCGCCGCCGCTCCGGAAGACGCGGAGCAGGAGAATGCGCCGGGGACGGCCGCCTGAGGTGGGCATCGAAGTCATGGGAGAGCGGCCGGCAATTGATTCGCGAGACTACATAGTGGCGTTCGAGCTGCGTTCGATAGATGATTGCCCACCGGATTTTGAATTGCCGCCTTCCACAGCCGGCTTCGATACGGGGCTTTTCCTGCCGCGCGGCGATCGCGATTGGTTCGGGCGGTGCTCATATCCACCCCGCATCTTGCTCCTGAAAGGCAGTGCGCTGTACCTTGTTTCTCACCCGAGCACAGGGGAGCCACCTTCCCGATGCACAATAGAGCAGATCTCTTCGGTCGAATCCGGGCACATGCTCCTGAAAGGCTGGCTTCGTTTTACCGGACCCGGGTTCGATTACAGCGTCCGCTACAATACCCGCGGTTTCCCCCCGGTCCTTCGGTTCATGCGCCGTTTCCAGGACAAGTTGCTGCGCGGCGCCCGGCCGCGTGGCAACTCAGAGGCCCATCCTGGAGCCGGCCTCGACATCAAATTCGGCAACGCCTTATCGCTGGAACTGGACCCCGGAGAGATCGTTCTGATGCAGGTCTTCCAACCACCTAGAGAGGCGAGGTCCAGAAGCTGGTTGCTCCCACGCCGCCACTGGATCGCAGGCGATTTGCTGGCGCTGACCGGCAGGCGCCTGCTCTGGATTACAGACCGGGAGCGGGGATCATATTCGCGATATGGGAGCATCGCATCGTATGCTCCATTCGACGCCGTGCGAAGCATCGGTCTGACATCAGGCAGAAGCGGAAACATTCTTCAAGTAAACCTGAACGGGGGCTCCGCGTGGCGGATTCCGATCACGGCCGAAGGCCACTGGGATTGCAAGCGAGTCGCGGAAGAGTTTGCGGCGGCGCTAGAGATTCAGATGAGGCGCGATGAAGCCAACTGGACAGAGGTACGCCGATAGCGACATCCCAACCGGCGATCCGGAGGTTCGCCGGCTCCTCGCCTGCCTTCAGCGGAACGGTAGCCTGCCCACGCACGGTCCCGTTTGAAATCTGGCCCGATACGCGACCGAGGACCGCAATCCCGCTAACGAGATGGGGGTGCAATTGGTAATCGTCCAGGCGCCAATTGAGAAGCTCCGCCAAGGGTGCTACTTCGTGGATACGCCGGGGATCGGTTCCGATATTGCCGCCAACTCAGCGACGACGGAGCGATTCCTCCCGGAGGCGGACGCGGTTATCTTCGTGACTAGCTTTGATTCGCCAATGCAGACCGAAGAGGCGGAGTTTCTAGGCCGTGTTTGTGAATATGCGGGCAAGATCTTCTACGTTGTGAACAAGTCCGATCTGGTAGAAGGAGAACAGCGGGAGCGACTGCTGGACGAGATTCGAGACCGCATTCGTGCTCATGGTGGAAATTCAGAGGCTGCCCGCGTCTTTGCGGTTTCCGCCAGGGATGCCCTTGGAGCAAAGATGCACGGTTCATCCGGCTACCTCACTTCCACCGGTTTGCCGGATTTGGAATCCGCGCTTTGGGACTCTCTTACGAACGGAAAGAACCGCGAGTTCCTGACTCGGGTCTTTGACCGCACTCAAAAGCTGCTGGATGCCGAACGGTTTTACATAAGAATCGGGCAGGCCCAACGGGTGACGGCGAAACGCAAAGTGCTTGTCAGTGTTTTGAAAGCCGGATTCAAGAGATTTCCAACAGCGGCGCGACGTTACGGGAAGGCGCCACAGCGAAGGTCCGTTCCGAGTTGCCTTCAATGTTGGAAGCGGAACTGAAGCGGTGGGCCGCGGACATTGTCTTCGATCTGGGTAAGCGTCGCGGCCCCACAAATGCGCAGGCGAACATCGGACCCGCTCTGGCGGGAATTGGCCACGGAAGAAGAGCAAAACGCGTACTATCGAGGGCTGGCTTGGGTCGCCGGTGATCGAACGATTGCGCGACCGTGGCCGACGCAGCGGTAGGCGCTACGTTGCGAACTTCATTACGGTATCGATGCGGAGCGGAGCGAACTTAATATAGCGGCCCGCATGGTATTGCGCCTGGGTGGCCAGCCGGCACATCTCAATAATTTGCCCTGGGTTCCCGCGTGCGCTCTCCAGTACCTTTTCACGGAACTCGTCGAGGTCTAGCTCGCGCAACCTGAAGTGGTCGGCGACGGCCTCGAAGAGTTGTTCGGCATCCCGATCATGGAGCGGTGGAATATTCACCACCTTCGCCGGATTCCAGAAGAGTCTGGCCAATGCTCCCAAACTCAAGGCGTCCCGCGAGGCAGCGAAAAGAGCCATGCCGGGCGTATGGTAAATTCGCTGCAAGAAACGGTACGTTGGGAAGCTGGCGCCCGTTATGCCATCCAACATCATCGTGACTGGCGACCTTTCCATCGCTGTCCACAAGAGTCCTTTGAGGTGAACGCTGGTTTGAAACGCGAGCCAAGACTCCGGATCGGTGCCCAGTCTGGCGCGGCAGATGAAACCCGCGTGGCGCGCGGCGATCAGCGTGCGCGCCATTGCTGTCAGTAAGGCGTGGAGGGTCGGCTCCCAGGCGATGTATAAGATGTGCTGGTTGCCTGTGAGCGCCTCGCGCGTGAGCCTGGTTTTGCCGCTGCCCTGAGGACCCAGCAGCAACAGCGGATCGCCCGTAGTAAACGCCGAACGCAGGCGTTGCACCTCCCTCACCATCCCCATGAAAGGAAGTTCCGGCTCCATGCAAGGTGCCCGCTACTTGACGACCAGCACGTTGCAGCGCACCGTGCTTGTCAGGTTGTGGGCCGTGCCACCCCAGATGTGCTCGTAAATCCGGGAATGCCCCGTGAAGCCGATTACCAGCAGATCGATGGAATTCTCCCGGACGAAATCACCAATTACTTTGACGGCATGTCCGGCCAAGATCACGGACTCGATGCTCACGGAATGCATCGCTGCGCGCATCCGGCAATGCTCGGCAAGCTGCCCGAAGTAGCTATCGGCGCGATCCTTCTCCTCGCGAAGTTCGTCGATTACCTCCGCATGGCGGGGAATCTCCTCTTCCACGCAGATCATGCGTAGATGCGCGCCCAGTTTAGCCGTAATCTCGACCGCAACATCGAAGGCTTTGCGCGCGCTGTCGGAGCCGTCGTGTGCAACTAGAATTTGATCAAACATATCAATCCTTGGCTCCGGCACCCGCATCGTCAAGCAAAACAGCGGTGGACTGGACCTCGTGCTCAGTCTGCGGCAGGAGGTGCTTGGGCATGAAATAGGCGTTGGCGATTGCCGTAGGCACCACGGCGCTGGCGATCACGGTCGCCACCAGATAAGAATACTGAGCGGCAGTGATGATCTGGTGATTGAGACCGAACAGGGCCGAGATCGTACCAAACGTCAGGCCGGTAGACATCATGAGCGAGTAGTAGAGGCCTTGGTGGCCAACGTGATTGAACGCTCGCACCGTTGGAACCAGAGGGACCATCTTGCACACCATCTTCGCCGCGAGCAGCGCGAGAAAGGCGAACGGCATGGCGATGAGCGCTGGCACGGAAACCAGTGACCCCGCACGGATGAAATAGAAAGGCGTCAGCAGTCCAAACGTTAGGGTGCGCAGGCGCCTGACCAGAATGTGATCCCTTCCGACGGTTCCGGCCAAGACCATCCCGATGATGTACGCGGGCAGTACCGCCTCGCTGCCGGCCCAGGCCGCCAGTCCGCCCATCCCGAACAATAGGAAGAGAATGTATTTTGTTTCCAACTCCGACACGCGCCCGCCGTACTTCTGGAAGAACCATGGAGTGACGAACGGCAGCGCCGCAAAAACGACGACGCTCGCGCCGATAAAGATCAGCGTCCGCATGGTAAAGGGCGCAAAGATGAGACCCAGCGCGATCACGGTTCCGAGGTCGTTGACGAAGCAGGCAGCGAGAATGCCTTTGCTAAAATCGGTGCGATTGAGGCCAAATTCCAGCATGACGGCGTACACTACCGCCACGGAGGTGGTGGACAGGGCAACTCCGGCGAGCCAACTAGCGGGGATGGACCATTTGAGCAAGTAGTGTGCGACTGCCGCTGCTCCCAGGAACGGTCCAAAGAAACCGACCAGACCAACACCCGTGGCCTCCTTCCATTTTGTGCGGAATATCCCCGGATCGAGCTCCGCGCCGGCCAGAAACGTGAGCACAATAGCTCCGGTGCCGGCCAGGAAGCTGACCCACGCGGATTTTGCTCCCAACACTTCGGTGCCGATCAGTGCACCGATAATCAGTTGCGCGACCGTGCCGACAACGATCTCCGACAGAGCTGTCGAGATCCTGAACCAAATTGACAGCATCGTGGCGACCAAAGCGAGTACCAGCCACAATGCTGCGGAAAACCAGACCTGTTCCATGTCAGTCTCCGTGCTCAAACTAGCTGTACAGGGATTCGGTCAGGAAGCCCCTACAGCAAAAATGCCATAGGAGTCATTGGCCGCTTGGAAGCGACGGTTAAGCGAACTCCACCGCCTGATCCGAGAATAGCAGCAAGAGCGCAACGCTGCAATAATACAAATCACGCCGCTAACGGCTGGAGAAAAACCGGTGTGAGTGCTGATCATATCGGATCTTCACGCCAACCTCGAGGCCATCAGGGTACTGCCGTCCGAGTTCGATCAGCTTTGGGTTCTCGGCGACCTGGTGAACTACGGGCCAAATCCCGCGGAGGTCATCGACTACGTACGCGAGAAGGCCGCGATCGTCGTACGCGGAAATCACGACCACTCGATAGGCTTCGATGAAGACCCACGATGCTCTCCCCGCTTTCGTGCCATGGCGGACGAAACGCGGCGCTATACGTGTTCGGTGCTCAGCGAAGAACGCCGGCGGTATTTGCGCAATCTTCCTTTGGAGGCTACGGCGGCTGTTGGCGGAATCCACTTTCTGTTGTGCCACGCGGTGCCTTCAGATCCACTGTTCGAGTACCGCCGAGAGGAGTCGCCTCTGTGGCTGGACGATGAAGTTGGTTCGGCCGTCAACATCGAACTTGTCGGCCACACGCATATACCTTTCCGCCGCCTTCTTGGAACTCGCTCGGTGGTCAATCCTGGAAGTGTCGGGCAGGCAAAGCATGGCAGAGCGGAGGCCTGCTACGCAATTTGGCAGGACGGGAGACTAAGTATGGACTCGGCTACCTATGATGTGGAACAGACCGTCGACAAACTTCGCCGCCTATCCCTGTCGGCGGCCGTCTTCGAGGATCTGGCGTTTGTATTGAGGAACGGCAGCGTTCCCGCCGCGCCGGCCGATTCAACTGCATTGCCCCCGAAGGTGCCATGAGCTATAGTCGAGCTTCGTGATCGCATAGGTGATGGGCCTCACCTTAACCGTTCCGGGCAACCGGTTCTGATAGCTCCTACCGTCTGGCAGGAGCTTTTTCATTTTCAGCACAGGAGTTATCG
>Ga0187871_10002392_pt1 | contig 15306 bp, 12 predicted proteins | sample June2016WEW_16_1_FD_132988 | JGI IMG/M metagenome (GOLD analysis project Ga0187871, IMG submission 132988) | Peatland microbial communities from SPRUCE experiment site at the Marcell Experimental Forest, Minnesota, USA - June2016WEW_16_10 | ecosystem: Environmental > Terrestrial > Soil >... | reverse complement strand
GTGGGGGTGCTCCCGGAAAGAAGGGGCAAGACCCGGAAACCCACCGCGAAGCCGGCCGCGGCGCACAATATAGTTACTGCACGAAAGTGAGAATTGACGATCTTCATTTTATGCCTCCACCATCACAGTGCTCTCGGCCGCTTCGGTGACGCGGGCCACATCGGCGGCTGCCAACATTACACTCCCCGCCCAGGCGTTCTCCTGGGCCTGGTGCGTATCTCGTGCGCCCACCAGCGCGTGCGTCACTCCGGGCTGCGCCAACGCCCAGGCGATGGCTAATTGCCCATCCGTGAAGCTGTACTTACGGGCCACCGGCGCCAGGTGTTCGAACATGTCTCTTACGCGCATGCGCGAATCGCGGCTGAACAGGGGGCTATTGCGGCGTAGGTCGTCATCCGGAAAGACTCGCTCCGGATCTACCTTGCCGGTGAGCAACCCGTTAGCCAGCGGCGAGTAGGCCAGCACCGCCATGTGATTCTGAATGCAGTAAGGCAGGTACTCGTGTTCCACGCCGCGGTGCAGCAGGTTGTACTGTTCCTGCGCGGCATCTACCGGCCCCACGGCGCGGTATTGCCGCACCTGGCCGATCGTACAATTCGAGACTCCGATAGCGCGGATCTTGCCTTCTCTTTTCAAGTCGAGCAGCGTGCCCATGGTTTCTTCGATCGGCGTAGTGGCATCCTGCCAGTGCGTCTGGTATAGGTCGATGTAATCCGTTTCGAGGCGGCGCAGGCTGTGTTCGACTTCGTACCGGATGGATTCCGCGCCGAGGTAACGGTGAATGCGCGTCCCATTCTGATCGACGAAGAAAGTACCTTTCGCGGTGTGCCACACCAGGCCGCATTTGGTGGCGAGGATCACCTTGTCGCGGCGCCCGTGAATCGCCTCGCCTACGATGCGCTCCGAGAGGCCGAGTCCGTAGGCCGGTGCCGTGTCGATGAAGTTAACGCCGGCATCCAGCGAAGCTTGAATGGAGCGCACCGACTTCTGCACGTCGGTGCCGCCCCACATCCATCCGCCGAGGGCCCATGTGCCGTGCGCCACGACGGAAGCTGTAATTCCAGATTGTCCGAGAGGTCTGTATATCATGGCCACATGAAGGGCAGTTCGCGGGCCAACTTGATGCGTGTTGCGGTAGTAGAAGTTACGGTCTGGGGCGGGGGAGCATCGCGAAACGGGGCCGCGAGGCGATTCACGAATTCACGAGATACCGCGACTGATGCGGGGTGGCCAATGTAAGGATAACGGGCGATGAAACAAAGCGTTGAACAGGCGACACCGGCCGCGCTGCGATCCACACCTCGGGCGCGTGGTCCGGCTGGATTACTGGACAGTAGCCGATCCCTCGCTGCTAATCTCCCGCGGCGAACTTGGGACTGATCCACCCGCCATGCGAACTCATGCCGTATCATAGACGTATGGCTGAACTGGTATTCGAGGTGGTTCAGGAATCGGATGGCGGTTACTGTGCCGAATGCCTCACGGAAAGCATCTTCACCGAGGCGGACTCGTGGGACGAGTTGCGCAAGAACGTGCTGGAAGCGACCTCTGCGTTCTTTTTTGACCGGCCCCGCCCTGAGCGACTTCGGCTACACCTCGTCCGCGACGAAGTCCTTCTCGTGGCATGAAGATTCCTCGCGACGTCTCCGGCGCGCGCCTCGCCGGCGTCTTGTGCCGAAACTGGCAGTACGCGAGGGTGCACCAGGTCGGCAGTCATATAATTCTGGAAACCGCCCAGCCTACTCACCACCGGATCGCAATTCCGGACCACCAGGCTCTCCGACTCGGAACGTTCAATTCGATCCTACGCGCCGTGGCCCAGCATAAGGGTGTCCAGCGCGACGAGATCATCGCGGGCCTATAGGCGATCCGATATCACCTGCCGACTTTCGGGGAGTAATCGGGAACAGCGGGGGCCAAATGTCGCCCGGAAGCGATATGATGAACTCGACGGGGAACTAGGAGGAACTCTCCGAGCCCTTATCAAGAGTAGCGATTCACAGTTTGATCCACTCCGGAACTACTTCCGCCTGCCATCTTACTTCGCCCGCCTCCGCCACCAGAACAAGCCGAGGGCTGTCGCCGGAATTGTCGTAGAAGAGCGCGAAGTCCGCCAACCGGAGCGCGTTTGCGGCATTGGCGATGCTCCTGAAGTAGCGCCGCCTCACATCGGCATCTGGAACAAAATGACCGCCCCGCTCCGCCCTGTGGCGAATGCGCGCGATACATCTTTCCGGGCTGTCCATGGCAATAAACACCAGGTGGACCTTGTATCCTCGGGATTTGGCTTTGCGCAGGAGATCGACTCTGCCCCTGCTGGACAGAGTTGTCTCGACAGCGAAACTCGCGCCTTGATTGAGGTAAGCTGCGGTGCGATTGAGAACGTGTTTTGCCGTGGCAATGGCTGCCGCCGACGGATTCAGCGGGTTCAGTTGGATGGCAATCGCGTCGGGTCCAACAGCAGGTGGGCACGCTCTTTTTTGGGCCGCGTGCGCCGTCAATTCGCGAATGACTTCGTAGTTTTCTCCCGAAGGGGCGCCCGGAAGCCACCGAATCTCAAATCTCCGGCCATCGTTGCGCTCCATCACATCGAGACCCTCGGCGTCGATATAGAAAACGGGAACTCCAGAGGCAAGGGCTTCGGCGAAGGCTTTGCAGCCCGCGGCGCGCACCGCCGCGTCGAACTCGGCACTACCGAAATCGTACGCCACGGGCATACGCCATTATAGGCACTTCAGGTTGCCGGAATTCCCCGCCCCACAGGACGTCCTACGGTTGGAGAATCGTCTTGAGACTGGGCTTGACTTGGATATCGGCCAGGCTGTGAGAATCCCATCCGCCGCCGAGGGCTTTCACTAACATCACCGAAGCTACTAATTGACTGCCTTGAATCTGGGCGGCTTCGCGTTGATTGGATAACAAGCTCTGCTGCGCGGTGACCACATCGAGATAGGTAACCAGACCGCCGGTATAGCGATTCAGCGCGATATCCAGCGCGCGCTGGGAGTCAGCTACGGCAGTTGATTGCGACTTGGCTGCGCCGGCGAACACCTGGAGGCCGGCCAGGGCATCCTCGACCTCCTGAAATGCTACCAGCACGGTCTGGCGATATTGCGCCACCGAATCCTGGTAGCCGGCTTGGGCGAAATCCACGCCGGCGCGGATGCGGCCGCCGGATATGAGGGGCTGCGCCAGAGTTGCCCCGATGGCCCACAGCGAACTGGGCAGCGAGACCAGGCTGGCGATGCCGGTGCTTTCGAATCCGGCGCTGGCCGCCAGTTGCAGGCTGGGATAATAGGCCGATTTGGCGACGCCGATCTGGGCGTTGGCCGCGGCCATCAGGCGCTCTTGCCGCGCAATGTCGGGGCGGCGTTCGAGGACGTCGGACGGCACGCCCGCCGGGATCGCCGGCAGATACTTCTGCAGGGAGCCGGAGGGCACCCTGAAATCCGGAGCCGGCGCGCCGCACAGGACAGCCAGCGCATGTTCGTAGTTGGCGCGCAGTTGCCGCTCCAGGGTGGCTTGGGTGCGGGTGGCTTCGAGCAGTGCCTGCTCCTGCGCCAGGTCCAGGCCCGAGGCGACGCCGCCATCGTGCCGGTTTTGGACCAGGGCCGTGGCCTTCTCCATCGACGCTACCGTATCGTCCAGAATGCGGATCTCCGCATCCACCTCGCAGAGCGTGAAGTAATCCGCGGCAGCCTCCGCGGTGAGCACCAACTTTACGTTTTCAAAATCCGCGCCGGCGGCCTGGTAGGACGCATTGGCGCCTTCCACGCTGCGGCGTGTCCGGCCGAAAAGATCCGGCTCGTAGCTCAGCGCGAACGGCAGGTTCCAGGCATTCTGTGTGATGGGCCCATCCACCACTCCTCCCAGAGAAGGGCGGTTAGCGGAGAGGCGAAACCTCTGGAAAGAAGGCGACACACCAACCTGCGGATAGAAGTTGCTAATGGCCACCGAAGCCAGCGCGCGCGCCTGTTGCAGTCGCGCACTCGCCGAAACCAGGTCCTGGTTCGAAGCCAGCACCGCGGTTTCCAGACGATCCAGCTCGGGATCGCGGAAGGTGCTCCACCAGGCGCCCTTGGGGATCTGGTCTTGGGGATCTCCAGGCCGCCAGGGACCTTCCGTGTGCCACGCCACCGGTTGCGGCGCCGGAGGCGTATGGTAGTCGGGTCCCACCGGATGGCAGGCAGCCAGCAGAACGAGCGCGGCGGCCAAAGCCAGGGAGCATGCGTTTCTCATGACGGTTTCCGTTCCGATCCATCCGCGACCACGCGCACGGCCTGGCCGTTCTCCAGCGCGTCCGGCGGATTCTGGACCACGCGATCGTTCGCCCGTATGCCCTGCAGAATCTCCAGGCTCGTGCCAAAATCGCGGCCGATCACGATGGGCCGCAGTTCTATCCGATCGCCGGAGCCCACAACGGCAAGGCATGGACCTTCGGACCGGAAGAGAATGGCGCTCGAAGGCACCGACAGCCGCCTGCCGTTCACCGGCACGTCAAAGTGGACTTGCGCGAACGCGCCCGGCAAAAGGCGGCCCGCTTTGTTCGGCACATCCACCTCGGTCAACAGCGTGCGGGTATTCTGGTCGATGGCATTGGCGGTGCGCGCCACGGTCCCGGAGAAACGCGAAGCCGGAAACTCGGCCAGCGCGATCCACGCCCGCATGCCCGCGCGAATGGAAGGCGCATCGGATTCCGGAATGCTGACGTATACGCGCAGCGGATCGATCAGCGCGAGATTGAACAGTTCCTTTCCCGATCCGCCGTTGCCGGCATTCACCAGCGCGCCGATATCCACGTTGCGCCGCGTGAGCACGCCCGCGAAGGGCGCATAGACGTGCTTGAACGATTCAAGCTGTTGCAACCGCCTCACATTGGCGTCGGCGGCAGCCATGTTGGCCTGGGCCTGCGCGTAGTCGCTGGTGCGTTGATCCAATTCCTGTTGCGAGACCGAATCCGTGCGGCGCAATTCGCGCCAGCGATCCGCGCTGGTGCGCGCCAGATCCAGCGCCGCCACCATCTGCTGGCGCGCGGCCTGCGCCTGGGAGAGTTCCTGGTCTACCTCGGGAGTGTCCAGGTCGGCTAGCAATTCTCCCTTCTCGACGGTCGCGCCGATGTCCTTGTACCAGCGCAGGAGGTATCCATTGGTGCGCGCGTAAATCGGCGACTCCGTGTATGCTTGCACGCTGCCCGGCAGTTCGAGTTCATTCGACCGCGGCTCCGGCTGTGGATAGCCGGCCGAAACGCTGGTTACCGCCAGTTGTGTGGTTTCGGCGGACAAGGCCACCTGTTCCTTGGCCCGCGCTTTCAGGCTTAAGGCGCCCGCCGCGAAGAGGCCCAGGACAGTCACCAGCGCCGCTACGATCCAGCCCCTGACCTTTGGCGCCGGGTTGTTCAGCCTTTCAGGTTCTGGCTCGAGTACTTGCATCTGTTGAGTAGACATAAAATTACTCTCTGGCTCCGTGAATTAAACCGAACACCGTGGGAACGAAGAACAAGGTGGCAACGGTAGCGAACAACAATCCGCCGATCACGGCGCGTCCCAACGGCGCATTCTGTTCGCCGCCTTCGCCGAGGCCCATGGCCATGGGGGCCATGCCGATCATCATGGCCAACGCGGTCATCAATACGGGCCGCATGCGCGTATGCCCCGCCGCGACTGCGGCCTCCCGCGCGGGCATCCCCTCGTCCATGCGCTCGCGCGCGAACGAGACCATCAGGATACTGTTGGCGGTGGCCACGCCCACGCACATGATGGCGCCGGTGAGCGACGGCACACTCAGCGTAGTATGGGTCAGCAGCAGAGCCCAGGTGATTCCGGCCAATGCGCCGGGCAGCGCGGTGATGATGATGAACGGGTCGAGCCAGGATTGGAAATTCACCACGATCAGCAGGTAGGCGAGCACGATCGCCATAGCCACGCCAGAGCCGAGTCCGATGAACGATTGCGACATGGTGGATACCTGGCCGGTGACGGTCAGGTGGCTGCCGCGGGGGAGTTGCTTTTCAAGCGGCTGGATGACACGGCGGACATCTCTCGCTACGCCGCCCAGATCGCGGCCCTGCACCGAGGCGAACACATCCACCAGGGGCTGCACGTTGTAATGCGAAATCACGGCGGGCTGGTTTACATGCCGGAACGACGCCAGGTTGCCCAGGATCTCCGGTTGGGGCGATGACGGTGTGCGAATGGGCGTGTCCAGCAGGGCCTTCACCGAATCCACGCGATACTGCGGCGTCTGTACGGCCACGTTGTAGCTGATCCCGCTACGCGGATTCAGCCAGAACGTGGGCGAAGTTTGAAAGCTGGAACTCAGCGAGACAAGCAGGTTGCTGGCCACGTCCCGCTGGCTCAAGCCCACGGATTGCGCGAAGGTGCGGTCCACGTCCAGGTGCAGCGCGGGAGCATCGTAAGCCTGCTGGACGTGCACATCCACGGCCCCGGGGATGTCGCGTATGCGGTTCGCCAGTTGGCGCGCCACGTTGTAGTTGCCGGGTTGGTCGGCGCCGGCGATTTGCACGTCGATCGGCGCAGGCACGCCGAAGTTCAAGATCTGCGTGACGATGTCCGCCGGCTGGAAGAAGAACTGAGTGGCCGGAAAACGGCGGGGCAATTCCTCCCGCAGCAGCTTCACGTATGCGTTAGTGGGCCGGTGGCCCTCCTTGAGCGAGACCAGGATCTCCGCGTCCGGCGTGCCGATAGTTCCCGCGTTGCTGTACGAGAGATTGATGCCGCTATAGGGTAGGCCGATGTTGTCGAGCATGGTATCGAGCTCGGCGGGCGGGATCAGGGTGCGGATGTCGTTCTCGATTTCGTCGGTCAGGCGCGCGGTTTCTTCGATACGGAGGCCGGTGCGCGCGCGCACGTGCAGGCGCATCAGGCCCGCGTCCACTTGCGGAAAAAGGTCCTGGCCCAACACGGGAACGAAACCCAGCGAGGCCACACACAGCGCCAGAAACGCCGCGGCGAACCAGCCTCCGTGCCGTATGCAGGCCTCCAGCGCATTCCGGTAACTGTCGCGCAGACGCTCGAAGGCGTCTTCAAACCGCTGGTGGAAGCGGGCAAAAGCGCCGGTTTGGTGCAGGTTGTGATTCCGCAGCAGAAACATCACCATGGTCGGCACCAGCGTTCGTGACAGCAGATAGGAAGCCAGCATGGCGAAGATGACGGCTTCGGCCAGGGGCACGAAAAGGAAGCGGGTGACGCCGCTCAAGAAGAACATGGGCACGAAAACCACACAGATGCACAGCGTGGAAACGAACGCCGGCACGGCGATCTCCTGCGCGCCATGCAGAATGGCCTCGCGCAGATCTTTGCCGAGCAGGCGGTTGCGCTCGATATTCTCGATTTCCACGGTAGCGTCGTCCACCAGGATTCCGACGGCCAGCGCCAGTCCGCCCAGCGTCATCAGGTTCATGGTCTCGCCCAGTGCGCTCAGGCAGACGATGGAGACCAGGATGGCCAGCGGAATGGAAATAGCGATGATCAGGGTGCTGCGCCAGTTGCCCAGGAAGAGCAGGATCATGGCGGCGGTAAGACAGGCCGCGGTGAGCGCCTCGCGGATGACGCCCTGAACGGCTGCGCGCACGAAGATGGATTGATCGAACAGCGGCGTGATTTTGAGCTCTGGCGGCAATCCCGCGGCCATGTTCGAGAGCGCCGCCCGCACGTCGTGAACGATCGCCAGGGTGGATGCCGAGCCCGTCTTGTATACGCTGAGCAGCGCGCTGCGGTGGCCGTCCTGCCGTACGATATTGGTTTGCGGGGAGAAGCCGTCGCGCACGTGCGCTACGTCGCGTATATAAATGGTTGCGCCGTTGGCGGTCTTGATGGGGAGATCGTTCAACTCGTTGATGGTTTGGGTGCTGCCATTCATTTCTACCTGGTATTCGAGCGGCCCCAGCTTGGCGGTGCCGGATGGCAGAATCAGGTTTTCCGCGCTGACTGCGTTCACTACATCGGTGGGAGACAGCCCCTTGGCCTGCATGGCTGCCGAATCGATATCGATCGAGACCAGCCGCATCTTGCCGCCATACGGCCAGGGAATCGAGGCGCCCTGCACGGTCGCCAACTGCGTCCGCATGGTGTTGGCGCCCAGATCGAACAACTGCTGCTCGCTCAGCCGGGTGCTGCTCAGGCCAATCTGCAGCACCGGCACGGTTGACGCGCTGTAACTCAGGATCAGGGGAGCCGTAGTCCCTGGAGGAAGCTGGCGAAGCTGCGTCTGGCAAATGGCCGTAACCTGCGCCAGCGCGGTGGCAATGGTGACAGACGGACGGAAGAACAGTTTGATGACGCCGATCCCGTTGTAGGATTGCGACTCCATGTGCTCGATGTCGTTCACCGTGGTGGTGATGGTGCGCTCGGTGATGGTGACGATGCGGTCGGACATCTCCTGGGGAGGGAATCCATCGTAGTTCCAAATCACGCTGACCACCGGGATTCCAATGTTCGGAAAGATATCGGTGGGCGTGCGCAGTATGACCAGCGGGCTGACAATCAGAATCAACAGCGCCAGCACGACGAAAGTATATGGGCGGTTAAGCGCGACTCTTACAATCCACATTCAGGCATCCCTTGGCGATGATGAATGCAACGCGAGGCCCGATTTTGGCGGCCCGTATCTTCTTGAAAAGACGAGAGCCGAGAAATGGACATCGGCTGTGCCGATGGATTCCCTCTCACGAATTCGCGAGATCTCACGATAGGTTAATGAATCGAGGTCAGGGATGGAACGATCACGTCGCGCAGGAGCTTGCCGTCACCTTGGAACCCGGTGACTTTCTTTGACGGGCCCATTTGCATGGCGGTGAACTCGACAACCGAATGGTCAGGCTTATCGAACACGGCGAATGCGTATTCGGCCATGTATCTGGATCCGAATGGCGTGGAATGCGGGCAGGGCGAGTTCATGGTGCACTCGTACCGCCGATCGATCACGCTCCAGCCGAAGTACGCGTACCTGTTCTGCTGAAGCTGGAAATAGCCGGTAAGAGGAGGGCTGTTACCGATCGCAGCCGGCAGTTCCAGCAAGCCGGTAATCGCGTCGGCCGAGACCACGAAGTCATAAGGCAACAACTCGACGTGAATGGTCGTGAAGTGGGGCCGCGCCGCCTGAAAATAATATGCCGGGACCCTGGTGATGGATTTGGATATCCGATGCATCGTGAAGTACTCGGGAACTTGGATGGTGTATTTGTTGTCCAGTTCGACGGATTTCAGTTTGGGAGTCTGAGTCGCGGCTACTTGGCAGACGGCCAGAATCAGAATTGGGACCCGGGAGAATACTCTCACATCCGGGTGCCTTGCATCCCGGCTGCCGTACGGCATTCTGTTTGAGAATCACTGACTTGGCGCGGCCGGCGAGAGACGCGCGTGTCAGAGCGGGACTTAAAAGTCCCGCCGGCACGCTAAAAGCGTGCGCCACGCCCTACAATTTGAACCTGAACTTATCGATCTTCAGCGCGCGGATTTTGGATTCGAGCGTAGACGCCGGGATGCGAAGGCGGGCCGCAGCGCCGCGCGGTCCGGCAATGCGGCCTTTGGTTTCCGCCAGGGCCGCCTCGATCGATTCCCTTTCGTTCTGCCGGAGAACATCGCCGGCAGGATGCGCCGCGCGGGATCCGGCCGTCTCCAATACGCTCGCGTCAAGGCGGAGAATGCCACCCTCCGCCAGAATGACGCTGCGTTCGATCACATTCTGCAATTCGCGAATATTCCCAGGCCAGTGATAGGCTTGCAGCAACTCCATAGTTTGCCGGTCGATCCGGCTGACCTTACGGCCCAGGCGCTCGCCAAAACGCGCCGCGAAGTATTCCACCAATAGCGGAATGTCGTCGCTGCGTTCCCGCAAAGGCGGCACAACCAGGGGGAAGATATTCAGGCGGTAATACAAGTCAGCCCGGAATTCCCGCTGCTCCACCATGGCCGGCAGATTGCGGCTGGTAGCCGCCACCAGGCGCACGTCCACTTTAATGGTGTGCGTGCTGCCGAGGCGCTCGAACTCCTGCTCCTGCAATACCCGCAACAGCTTCGGTTGCAACTCCGGCGGAATATCGCCCACTTCGTCCAGGAACAGAGTGCCTTGGTGCGCCAGTTCGAAGCGCCCTGTTTTGCGCGCGATCGCGCCGGTGAACGCGCCTTTCTCGTGGCCGAACAGCTCGCTTTCGAGCAAGCCCAACGGAATGGCGGCGCAATTCACTTTTACGAACGTGTGGTCGCGGCGCGCGCTGGTATTGTGGATGGCTCGCGCAATCAGTTCCTTGCCGGTGCCGGTCTCGCCCAGAATCAGTACGGTCGAATCGGTGGGCGCCACGATAGACACTTGTTTCAGAACATTCTTCAACGCCGCGCTGGAGCCGACGATGTCTTCGAAGTTGCGCTCGCTGCGGATCTCCTCATTCAAGTAAACGCGCTCCTCGGCCAGCCGCTTCCTGGATTCCGCCACCTGGTAATAATCGAGGGCGTTATCCGCTGCCAGCGCCACCTGGCTGGCCACCTGGCGAAGAAAATCTACGTCGTCCTGGGTGAACGCGCGATCCGGAAAGCGGCCGACATTCAGGGTGCCGAGCAGCCGCCCGCGTGCCGCGAGCGGTAGAAAACACGCCGACTTTAGCCCCAACGCCAGAGTGGGATTGATCCGTGGATCGAAGTGCGATAGTTCTTCGGCGTCCAGCACCAGGGGTTTGCCGGTTTCAAGCACGATGCCTGCCGGCGTGCCCTTCCGCGGCACCACCAGTTCTTCGGCCATGGGTTCCGGCACCTCGGAAAAGTCGCGCGCATAAATCCGCAGCCGCAGGCCATCGGGCTCCGGCAGGATCACGCTGGTGTAATCGCAGTGCATGGCCCGCCGCACATTGGAAGATACGGCGCGCAGTAATGCCCGCAGGTCCAGGTTCGGCGCCAGCGTATTATTCAGGTCCAGGAGCAGGCGCAGGCGATCGCGTTCCTCGGCCAGGGCGGCCTGGAATTCGGCGGACTCCGCGTGCGCCAGGACATTGTCCACGGCAACGGCGATCTGGCAGGCGACTTGTCCCAGGAAATCGACATCCGCCTCGGAATAGTGGTACGGCTGCGAATACCCGAACCCCACCGCGCCTAGCCGCCGGTGTGCCGTGGTCAACGGCAGAATACAACACGACCGGATGCCATTGTCCAACAACAATTGAAAGGCCTGCGCGTAGCGTGAGTCCTCGGCGAGATTGAAAACGACCAGGGGCTCCTGCTTGCTCCACGCCAGCGCGCTGGGGGATTCCTCCAGAGGTCTTTCGAGGGGCCAGGCGCTCTCCTTTTCGGCTTCGCGCGACAACCCTTCCAGGATGTGCAGGCGCATGCGATTGCGGGCCGGATCGTGCAGCACGAGCCACAAGGAATGGAAGGTAACCACGCGCGGCAGGCGCTCCGCAAGATCCCGGAACAGCGCGGTCAGATCGCGGTGCGCAGCCACCGACTGCGAGACTTCCAGTAAGGCTTGATACTGGCGAGGAGCGCCGGCCAGCGCGCACAGCGGCCCATCCATTCTATTGAGATTATTACGGAAAGCCAAAAGTTGCAGGCTCAGCCATGGCCGTACGGCCGGTCAGACCCATCCGCCATCGACGACGAAGCTCTGATTCGTGATCGCGGCGCTGTCTTCCGCCGCGAGGAACAGCACCAGCCGCGCGACATCCGGGGGCAGCAGACGCCGCTTCAGCGCCTGCGCGGCGAGGATTCGGGCGCTGTACTCCGGAGTGAGCCAGAGCCGCTCCTGCCGCTCCGTCACGATGGAGCCCGGGAGTACGGCGTTCACCCTGATGTTGCGCGGCGCGAGTTCATGCGCCATGGCGCGGGTTAAGCCGACGATGGCGGCCTTAGCGGTCACATATCCCGGCTGGCCTGTGGACGGGACCATCCAGGAAATGGAACTCAGGTTGACAATGGAACCGCCGCCGGCCTCCCCCATGCGCTCCGCGACCGCCTGGATAGCGAAGAACTGATGCCGGAGATTGATGGCCATGCATCGGTCCCAGTATTCAGGCGTGACTTCGGAGAACTTGTGGCGATCGTCGTTGGCGGCGTTGTTGACCAGCACGCGGATACCGCCGCAGCGCGCTTCCACGGCCGCGACGGCGGCGCGAAGAGCCGCCACATCGGTCAGGTCGCACGCGAGGAATGCCGGCGGATACTCGCAGCGCGATGCAAGACTATTTGCCAGGCCCTCCGACTCCTCCACGGCGATGTCGAGGAACGCGACTTGCGCGCCCTGCCGGGCGAAATGCTCCACCATGGAAGCGCCGATGCCGGAACCGCCGCCGGTAATCAGGACGGGCCGGCCGCGCAGGCTGGGGTAGGAGGCGAAGCAGTCCTTCTCATGCATACGATTCGGTTCGTGGCCCGTGGCCGCTGAGCTTATCATAATCCCCGCGCAGGAGGGAACATCCCGCCACGATTCCGCGTATCATCGATCAATGGCCCCTCCGGCGCTTGGCATCCCTCTACGCATGGTTTCGGTGGTGAAACGTTTCGGCGACCTGACAGCGGTCGATGGAGTTTCGTTGGATGTTGCGGAGGGCGCCTGCCTGGGCCTGCTGGGCCCCAATGGCGCGGGCAAATCCACACTGATTCGCAGCATTGCCGGACGAGTCCTGCCCGATTCCGGCAGCGTCCGCGTGTTCGGCCAGCCGGCGGGCTCCGCGGCGGCGCGCGCGGAATTGGGATGGGTGCCGCAGGAACTGGCCCTGTATCCGCTGCTCACCTGCCGCGAGAATCTGGAAGCCTTCGGGCGATACCAGGGCCTGCACGGCAAAGCGCTACGCGACGGGATCGCATGGTGTCTCGAATGGGCAGCTCTCGCGGACCGCTCGGGCGCCACCGTCAAGACTCTCTCCGGCGGCATGCGGCGGCGCCTGAACATGGCGGCCGGGCTGGTGCATCGCCCGCGGATTGTGCTGCTCGACGAGCCCACGGTGGGCGTCGACCCGCAGTCGCGCAACCGCATTTTCGATATGGTGGCGGAACTCCGCGGCCATGGCGCAACCATCATTTACACCACGCACTACATGGAGGAAGCCGAGCGCCTGTGCGACACTATCGCCATCATAGACCATGGCCGGGTGATCGCGCAGGGCGCTAAGGAAGAGCTGGTCGAGCAATCGTTCGGACGCCGTAGCGACGTATTGATGCGCTTCGCCGCCAGCGTTGCCGATCCGGCCGCATGGGCCGCCGCGCACGGCGGCAGCATGCAGGAGGGCAGCGAGGGCGTGGCTCACTTTGCCGTATCGCAACCCACCGACATCGCCGGATTGCTGGATGCGGCCGGCCGCGACGGCCTGGAAGTGATCGACGTCGTGCTGCGGCGCCCCAATCTGGAATCCGTATTTCTGCAGCTCACGGGGAGGGACCTACGCCAATGATCGCGATGATTGCCGCCATTATCCAAAACGGATTCCGCTCGCTGCGGCGGGATCGCGGCGCGCTGATTCTGTCATTCGTTCTGCCGGTTGCGTTCTTCAGCATCTTCGGGATGATCTTTGGCGGCGTGGGCGGCGACAAGACCCCGCGCGTCAGCGTGCTGCTAGTAGACGACGATCGCAGCACGGTGTCCGAGCGCCTGGTGCAAGCGCTGCTGCAGGAGCCGTCGCTTGACGCCAGCATCCATCCCAAAGCGAAAAAGGGCGAGCCTGTTCCACCGGATTACACGGCGGCTGCCGCCGAAACCGCGGTGAAGCAGGGTGACGCCCCCGCGGCGCTGATCATTCCCAAAGGATTCGGAGCGCATCCCCTGGCGTTCGGGCCGAGCGGCCAGCGCACGCCGATCCAATTGCTGCACGACAGCTCCGACCCGGTGGCGGCCCAGATGGTCGGCGGGATGCTGCAAAAAGTAGTGATGACTTCCATGCCCGACACTATGGAGAAGATGGGCATGCAGTATTTCGAAAAGTACAGCGGCGGGCTGACGCCCGAGCAGCGCAAGAACATCGACGCAGCGATGTCGAGGCAGCCGGCGGCGCCCGCGCAAACCGGATCGGGAGGAGGCGGGGAACTAATCGCCCTGAATGTGCGCGACGTGGTGGGCGAGAAAAAACAGAACTCCATGATCTCGTTTTACGCGGCGGGAATCGGGGTCATGTTTCTGCTGTTCACCGCCAGCGCCGCCGGAGGCAGCCTGTTGGACGAAGCCGAGAGCGGCGCGCTCGACCGCATCCTCAGCTCGCGCGTCAACATGACCATGCTGCTGGCGGGAAAAATGGGGTACAGCGCGCTATTGGCCTCGGCGCAACTTACGCTCATGTTTCTGTGGGGCGCCGCGGTCTTTCGTCTCGACCTGTTCACGCACATACCCGGCTTCATCGTCATGACCGCGGCCACCTCGTTCGCGGTGGCGGCCTTCGGCATGCTGCTGGCCAGCGTTTCCCACACACGCGCGCAGGCCGGCGCCATTGCCACGCTCATCATCCTGACGATGTCCGCGATCGGCGGCAGTATGTTTCCGCGGTACTTCATGCCGGAATCCATGCAGAAAGTCGGTCTGATCACGATTAATGCCTGGGCCATCGACGGTTACACGAAGGTGTTCTGGCGGGATGAACCCCTTTTGCACTTGGCGCCGCAGGTGGGCGTGTTGATGGGCGCCGGGATCGTCCTGTTTCTGATTGCGCGCCGGTTCGCGCGGCGCTGGGAGTTCTCGTAGAGTGCGCGCGGCGGGACCTAAAAGTCCCGCCGGCACGCTAAAGCGCGCGCCACGGGCTGCGACAGTCATTCCGGTAAGCGGTTTAATAACCTATTTACACGATGAATATAGGTAGGTTTATAGTATTCTGTAAACTGAGCCGCCCGTGTTCAAGCTCAAGGATTCGTCTCTTCACAGCAGCGTATTCGCGCTCGCGTTGACCACGCTCGCGGTGCTTGTCTCCGTGCTGCTGCGCCCGTTGCTGGAACCTAACTTCTTCCTTCCCTTCCTGGTCGCGGTGTTCGCCAGCGCCTGGTATTACGGGCCCTCGGGGGGCTTTTCGGCTACCGCACTTTGTACCGTGGCACTGGGTGGGCTGGTTGTCGAGCTGCAAGAGGCGTGGTATCCGAACCGTCCGAATCTGGCGGCCCTGCTGCTCTCCTTTGTGGCGATTTCGGTAGCGGCTACCGCGTTGGTATCCGGGTTTCACAGCAGCCGGAACTTACTCTCGGCGACGCTCTCGAGTATCGCCGATGGCGTGGTCGCCACCGACCGCGACGAGCGTGTTACATTTCTTAACCCGGTAGCCGAAGCGTTGACCGGGTGGCGGCACGCCGACGCGATGGGGCGTCCACTGAGCGAAGTCCTGCACGTCAT
>Ga0187871_10002391_pt1 | contig 15309 bp, 10 predicted proteins | sample June2016WEW_16_1_FD_132988 | JGI IMG/M metagenome (GOLD analysis project Ga0187871, IMG submission 132988) | Peatland microbial communities from SPRUCE experiment site at the Marcell Experimental Forest, Minnesota, USA - June2016WEW_16_10 | ecosystem: Environmental > Terrestrial > Soil >... | reverse complement strand
GTCACTAAGTTACGTGGCATGTTCGCTATCGCACTCTACGACTGGAACCAAGAACTATTGCTGTTGGCGCGCGACCGGCTGGGAAAGAAGCCATTGTATTATGCACAGCGCCACGGGAGGCTGTATTTTGGCTCTGAAATCAAAGCCATCCTGGCGGTGGCGCCCGATCTGGCCGAAGTCAATCCCGACGGCATCCTGCAATTTTTCTCATTTGGCTATATCCCTGATCCGCATTCTGCATTTCAGCATATCCAGAAACTCCCGCCAGGACATGTGGCGGTGTACAAGCGTGGAGAAGTCCAAGTCCATCAATATTGGGACGTGGCCTCGTATGGCACCTATGATCCCGGTTCAGATGAGGCTTGTCTGCTGGAACTGGATGAGCGCCTCAGTGAGGCGGTACGAATCCGGCTGATCAGCGACGTCCCGCTCGGTGCCTTACTCAGCGGAGGTGTTGATTCATCCGTTGTTGTTGCGATGATGGCGAAAAACAGTTCCGCTCCGGTAAAGACTTTCTCCATAGGCTTCGGCAAAGCAGACTACGACGAAACCCAATACGCACGGGTGGTGGCGGAACGATTCGGTACGGAACACCATGAACTCGTCGTCAACCCAGACATCACCGGAACACTAGATCATCTAACCCGCATGATGGAAGAGCCTTTCGGCGATTCCTCCATGATCCCCACTTATTATGTCTCGGAGTTGGCGCGGCGGCACGTGACAGTAGCGCTGTCTGGGGACGGCGGTGACGAACTCTTCCTGGGATACGACCGTTACATCATTAACTGGCAGCGCAGCCGTTACAATTTCTTTCCGAAATGGGCAGGCGGGCTCTATCGTGACTACGTTTACCCTCGACTGCCTTCGAGGATAAAGCAACGCAGGTTGGCGTGGAACATCACGCTGTCTCCGCGCGATCGCTATCTTGATGGATTTTCATTCTTGCCCGGGTTGCATCGTGAACGCAGCCTATTCTCAGACGACTTTGTCAGCAGTGCTCGAGAGTGTCCTGACCCATTCCGCCGGTTTCAGGAGTACTACGACCAGGCGCCAGCCACTGACCAGCTCAGTCGGTTGATGTATCTAGACACGAAGACATATTTGACCGGTGACATCCTCACCAAAGTGGACCGGATGAGCATGGCGAGGTCACTGGAAATTCGCAGTCCGATCCTGGATCATTTATTCGTGGACTGGGTGGCAAGTCTGCCGATGAAATACAAGTACCGCGATGGAACGCAGAAGTTCATTCTGAGGAAACTAGCGGAGCGGATGGGAGTCCCGAGTAAAGTTTTGCAACGGCGTAAGCAGGGGTTCGCGTTGCCTCTAGAGCACTGGATGCGAAACGAATTGAAGGACGGCCTGCTCAATATCATCGTCGAGCCCCGAGCGCTGCAGCGAGGTTATTTCAAGGCCGACGCAATCCACGCTCTCGTAGACCAGCACCTCCGGGGAAGCCGCGATCATTCTGCCACCTTATGGTTGCTCTTGATATTCGAACTGTGGCACCGGAACTTCCTTGAGAAAGTTCACTCTTGCTCCGAAATACCTGTGTTGTCGCGCTAGAACTGGCGCCCCCGACTCTCGTCGCTGCCAATTCACGGGGTACGGCCAGATCACAGCAGGCAGAATACAAGGAAGCGGCAGAGCGATATTGTGCACAATACTTCGCGACCCGGTCTGCCAACGTGTATCGAACGTGGTCTCATCTGTAGGCGTTACCAGGGATAAGAGTACTCTTTCTTCGGCTTAGCGACGATTCTACCGACAGTCGTTCCTCCTAAGGCACCTTAGATGTTATATGGGGAGTACGATTGTGCGCTTCCTTGCGGAGAAGATGTGGGTTGAGTTCATAAGTAACTAACCGCGATCGGAATTAAAGGGCAACGCAGCGGACAGAGGTTACACTGATACGCATGGCGATTTTCGGCGTTGTGGTGACAAACGAATCGGGCCTTGTCGAGACGGTGTTAAAAGCCATGATGACACCGTCCGCGATTAGTGCTGGAGATGTGCATGAAAGCTGTGTCCTGCCGCAGGCAGGTTTGGGTGTTGTATCGTCCACCGGCAAGACTTCTTTGTCCAACTCGGAAGGCCTCACAGTAGTCTGTGACGCCGAGTTGTACAACCAGGATGAACTAGAGCGGGAGATTTCTCCTTCATTATCGCATGGTCACAGCGCGAGCTTGATCGCTGCTCTCTATCTGCGCCATGGCGTGGCATTCCTGCAGCGGTTACGGGGTATTTTCTCAATTGCCGTCTGGGATAGCCGGTCCAGGGCTTTATTACTGGCGCGTGACCGTTTCGGCGTACGGCCGTTGTGCTATGCTGCCCGCCCTTCCGAAATCATTTTTGCGTCTCATCCCAGCGGAATTCTTCAGAGCCAGCGTGTTGCAAAGAACGTAGATCGCCATGCGATCGTGGAATACCTCACCTACAACATCGTCCCGGCCCCGAAGACGGCGTTTGAGGGCATCACTAAGCTTAACCCCGGTGAATGGCTACTCTGGAAGGATGGGAATACACATTCAGGCCGTTATTGGGACTTGCAATATACAGAGGACGCCCGCGATTCGCGCGACGTGCTCGCTCACCAGCTGCTTTCGCAGATGGAAGATTCCGTACGCGTCACTTCCGCCGACACCGACCCTGCCCGGACTGGTTGTTTTCTCAGCGGAGGTACCGATAGCACTTCAATCGTAGCTTTGCTCACAACCAGTCAAGGACGGCCGACGAACACGTTTTCGATCGGCTTCTCCGAACCACAATTCAACGAGCTTGAGTATGCACGTATTGCTGCCCGCCATTACCAGACAAATCACCATGAATGTATCGTGAGTCCCGCGGACGCGTTTACCGCAATTGAAAAAATCGTCAAGGCTTACGACGAACCTTTTGCAAACGCGTCGGCCGTCCCAGCTTACCTTTGCGCCAAGCTAGCGAGCGAACGGGGCATCGATGTTTTGCTGGCGGGGGACGGCGGTGATGAATTGTTTGGAGGCAATGAACGCTATGCAGGAGACCAGATCTATGCTCTGTATGGCAAACTGCCGCGCCTGCTTCGGCGATGGATTATCGAGCCGGCGGTGTTCGCATCGCCTTTTTCGCCCAGTCTAATCAAGAGAGCGCAAAAATACATCAAACGCTCCTACATGCCCAATCCCGAGAGATTCTGCATAATACGTCACGGTGTCTTGGAGGGATTTTCGATGGAGGAAGTGTTGGCTACCGGCATGCCAATTCCTCCGGATCGGCTCTCAATTCTGCGCGCCCATTACGATGCAGCGCCAGCCAAGTCAGAGCTCAACCGGTTGCTCTATGTGGACATCAAGATGACATTGGGTGATGAAGATGTTCCCAAAGTAGTTCGCACTGCTGAGATAGCCGGCATCAGCGTTCGTTTTCCATATTTGGACCATATGCTGGCCGAATTCTCTGGACGGCTGCCGGCTGGGTTAAAGGTTCGCGGTTTAGAGAAGCGGTATCTTTTCAAACGCGCAACAAGGTCTCTTTTGCCTCCCGCTATTCTTAGGAAAAAAAAGCACGGGTTCGGCCTACCCATTGGGTTGTGGCTCAAGACGGATGCCAAGCTGCGAGATTTCTCGCGTAACGTTTTATTGGATCCAAGGACGTACCAGCGGGGTTACTTTCGTCGCGAGTTCATTGAGAAGATAATCTCCAGTTTTGATGCAGACCATACGCCATATAGCATCAATTTCGGGGAGGTTATATATGAGTTCATGATGCTTGAGTTATGGCACCGGTACCACATTGAGGGAAAATCCTAACTCTTAATGCTGGTTCCGAGCGTACCTCAATGGGGCTCCCCAGGTTCGGAGGGTGTAGCCGAAGTAGTACTTTTGTCCGTGCGGTCCGCCAGTCCCAATTGCTTGGCGATCCATTTCCGCGCACGACTGAAATAGAAAGCGAGCATGAGCCCACCGGTGCTCAAGAGCTGTAAAAGCAGCATCCCAGAGCCTGGATCCGCGTAGAGCGCGATAAGCCGATTATGCAAATTTACAACGCAAGCAATTTGTGCCGAGGTAGAAAGAACCAATGTTGCCGATAAAATCCCCATCACGGAGTTTCCTGCTTTCTTACGGCATAGCGCACAAGCCGTTTATAGAGTCTGCGAGGACCAACCTATCCTAACGAGTTTCCGCATTCCGTACTACCGAGGTAGTGTAGATCACTTCGCATGGTCTTGTAAAGGAATTCCTGAGGGGCGGGTTCGATTCGCAGGAATCCGAAAACGATAACACCGGAAGCGCGTCCTTTTTTGGCGATGTCGCATGATTTTGCACATATCGTGAATTCTTTTGTCGAGCCGCACAAGCCTTTTGCGGCTTCACAATGCCCACAAAGAAGCGGTGTTTTCGTTCGCTGCAGCCAAACCCAACCCCCTTGTGCTATTCGTCATCAAAACGCCCGGATAAGGCCAAAGCTTATAAGCTTCGATTCTCGGTTCAGTACGGTCATTACTCACTGAGTTATTTAAAGTCATCTGGGATTCCGACCACGATCCGCTGCGGCAACGGTCCTGAACTTACGAGTCGGCATTATCTGGCGCGGCGTCGAGTGTCAGATGGAGTTAGTTGCACTTACAACCGGGAAACCCGACCCGGGATGGGCGAGTAGAAAGCGGCTGGGGCTACTTACAAAGCAGATATAGAAACCGTGATTCCCGCACTAAGTGCTCTGATGGATATCACTTTCGTCTGGTTTGGCCTTCAAGAGTCTCTGCTTTAATCCCAAAGCCATAAGGGGCAAAGTCCACGTGAGCCAGAACGACTTCGTCCAACATAAGCCCTCAAAACAGCCCGCCAAGAGCATGGCCCAGCAGGCGCACTCCAACCCAACTAACTGGATGGAAATAACGCCTTGCACCGGCCTCCGTTGTCTCGCGGTGCGGAGGTGAGAGATAAAAGCGCCTGTTAGCAGGACAACTCCAAGAATGCCAAGTTCTACGCCAGCTTCCAGATACACATTGTGAGAACCGCGAGCGAATCCGCGGAAGGATGACGCGTATCCTGCGTAGTCGGTGTAGGCTATTCGAAAATTACCTAAACCCGCACCTACGATACCGTACCGCTTCAGAACGACAAGACCAACCTTCCAGATGTCGAGACGTCCTGAGCCGGCATCAGACGCAGCTGCTTGTATCCGGGAAAACAAGCCGCCAGGCATTACGGCCGCAATTAAGCCATAGAGTGCAAGCAAAACCAAGAGTCGGCGGTGGAAGCCAAGCCTAAGTAGAAAAATGGCAACGATGACAGCCAACGCCAGGACTGAACCACGCGACATCGTAAGAAAGATGCCGTAGCTAATGATACCGGTAATCCCAATAGCCAATAAAGTACTGCGGAAGCGGCGTGCGGAGACAACGGCAGCCACGGCAAGCGAGAGTGGAAGAAGGAGGTCCGCGCCAAGATAGTTCGGATTTGCCTCGCTGTCGCCCAAAACCAGCGACGCTCTGCCGGGCTGCCCAAGAGTGGTCACGAATGTGATCCCATGCGAGTATTGATAGATCATGTAACACGACGCCGCAAATCCGCCTGCGATAATGAGCCAAGAGAGTACAGTAAATTCCTTGTCGGTGATTTCCCAGCACACTGCCGCCAGATAGAGCGACGCTAAAGCAATCGCTCTGGGGATCATATGAACGGATAGCGCTGGCTGCAAGGCCCAAGCTGTAGTCAGGATGCTCCAAAGCAGAAACAGTGACCACCATAGTGCTTCGCGCGGGGGAGAGCTAAGACGCTTTCTTACTAGGCCGGTTCCGATCAATGCAATTCCTGCCATGGCTCCAAGTGCAAAATTCGCAGAAGTCCCGCTACCACCGAGGCTAGTAATAGCGCCGAATGGCAGCAAGAAAACATAAGCACCCAAAGCGACCTCAATTGGCCATTGCAAGGCAAGCAGCATCACTACGCCAAACCCCAGCAACAACCATCTGCCTTGACCAATCAAAGTTCCGATTACAACCGCGCTGCCAATTAAACCCAGAAATCCAATGATCCAGGTAAAAAATTGGGCTCGGTCTGACTGTCCCAGGCTCGGACGTAGGATGGTTCTAATCATCGTTATTCTCGGTTATTCTCGAACCATCTCATCAAAAGTTGAACACTGAATTGCCTTCGCAATAATGGAAACCGCTGGTTTCCTGATTATTATGGTCCATTCACGAAGATTACGTGCGCAATTATTCGTCGCTTGGGGCTGCTCTCGTGACGACTCGGCCGTGAAGAAATCAGCTCGGGAACGTTCCGTTGGTGCTGAGCAAAATGCCAACGTCTTTGGACCTCGTGTTGCCGGCCCGCGGTGCGCTTCAAGGGGGACCAACACCCATCGTAGTGTACCTTCCAAATATCCGTCCGGTCAACAGGACTTAGCTTTCGCTCGAAGTGGGTCGCCGCAAGAGGATCGAGTAGAGTAAGAGTTTGAGCAATTCGGAGATCATCATTGCTCGAATTCGAGAGTCTTGCCACCATCTGTCTCGGTGCAAGAAAGGATTTTCAGAGGGCACAGCCAAGAAACGGATTTGTAGCAGTTGTGGAAGCAATGCGTGGCAACACATGCGGACGCGTCTGAGGTGAGGTGCGCTACTAACCACTAAGAGGGACGCGACATGAGGGCAGCCGTGCAACCAGCTGGCCAAAGCGCTGATTTCGCTCAGAGTACCAAATCTTCCTATCTCAATCCGGTCTACTTTACTCCTGCCCGAGTCAAAAGTGACGAAGAAGTGACTCTCCTCCGACCTGACCGATGACATTCTCGGCGGGAAATCCAGGGGAACCGGCCATGGCAAATTCTGCAGACCCCAGCCGATTTCCCAGGAGCCGATGCTCAGCAGGACGCTTTGTGCGTGCCCTTGCGAGTACAGCTCCATGGCAAAGATCATGCGCTTTCGTCGTCCGGCAAGGGCAAAGACCAGATCTGCATCGCAGACCGAATCATGGCAATTCATCCAGTCGTAAAGCCGACCCAGTAATCGTCGAAAAGTATTTGACATGAAATGAAAGATGCTGCTGGACTATCACATCCAAATTTGATGAGGAGAAAGGGTTCCGACTTGGCGCATGGCGTCACCGGCGGAGTTAAGTTTATGAGCAACGATACACATTTTACCACCGGGGTAGTCCAGGCCAAAGAGAAAGGGCGCACGGAATCGTTTTCCCGCAGGCGGTTAGCGAACCGATCACGCAGTCAATGAGCGAAACCTGTTTCCGTAAGGGACAACGTAGTAGTAGTGGTAGTGTACGATTGTTCCGGGGTATGAAATGACTGGGAGCCTACACATAGGTGCAGCGAAGCGAATCAATGAAAATTGAGGAGACAAGAACGCAGATTCAGCTCAGTCGTTATTCAGTCAAGCGAGCTGTCATTGCTGTCTCGCTCGCAAACCTTTGTTTTATTAGTGCCTGGCAACGATGCATCTACGGCCAACCCTTTTATTCACCCTTGTGGTCCCAGTCGTTCTTGTTTGCTTTAGTTTTAAACATAACTGCGTTAGCGGCTGTCTTTTACCTTCTCTTGACGTTGAGTGCCAGAATTAATGTGAGAGGCTACTACTTCGACGGGTTAGTTTACGCAATACCGTTGTTCAGTGTCTCGAACGAGATTAGACGCGCTGGGGTGCTCAGCGGCCATGGCCACTTAGCCGCAATATCCCTGATCGCAGTGCCCAGCATCTTCGGCATCACTCTGTTCTGGTATCAGCGCAAGCTTCTGGCGGTCGCGGAATTCGTGACGATTGGGCTGGTTGTTCTTTTCCCGTTCAATTTGATCCGAAGCGTATTGATCGCGAATCGAGCCGGCACAGCACCTAGCCTGGCGGTAAGAATCTCGGTACCCGACCGATCCAGGCCGCGAGTGATCTGGCTCATTTTTGATGAAATGGATTTCACCCTGAGCTTCAACCGCCGGCCCGCAAACGTGCGGATCCCAGCCTTTGATCGACTGCGTTCGGAGGCATTTTTCGCCACGGCCGCTGAGCAACCCGGCGTGGCGACGTTGATATCAATGCCGACGCTCATAAGCGGTAGGCCGGTTTTCGGCAAACCTGAAGCACAAGGGACGCGAACACTTCTGGTGAGGTTTTCTGCGCAAGCTTCACCTGCTGACTGGGGTGCCGTGCCCAGCGTATTCTCTGATGCGCGTGCCGCAAACTTGAACGTTGGCATCGTTGGCTGGTATTTCCCCTATTGCCGTATCTTTTCGACAGTCGCGAGCGAATGTTATTCGGAGCCGATGTATTCCGGTCTCAGTGATCGGGCCAGTTTCCGCACCATTGTGATCGATCAGTTGGATTCACTCACACCTCTGGAATCACGCGTCCGCTTGGTGCAGCGGGTGCATCGCATGATTACAGCCGCCGAATCAATGGCGAGTGACCCAGAGCTGGGACTGGTCTTGATTCACCTGCCAGTGCCACACGGACCGCCGATTTTCGACCGCGATAGTGGCAAAATCACTCTATTCAACTCTCGTGAAGACTGGTTTTTCGATAACCTCGTTCTCGCTGATCGAGTCATGAGTGAAATCCGTGAAGGAATGGAACGATCGGGGCAGTGGGACAGCTCGGTGGTTATCGTCAGCTCTGATCATTCTCTACGCGAGGAAATGATGCCCCATCCAGACCCAACTCCCCTTGTGCCATTCATCATCAAAATGCCCGGCCAAACCCAGGGTAGAGACTTCAATTCTCCGTTCAACGCGGAAATTACGCGGGAGCTTATCGGAAGGATCATCAGCGGTGAGATCACCGCCGCGAACCTGCCTACGTGGATCGAGCAACACGCGCATTGATGAGCTCGAGCCATCCCGACAGCGGCTTGCTCATTTACGAAGCAGGTATAGACATCGTGATCCTGCCTCTAATTCCTCTTTTCGCTCAATTCGGAAGAACTTGGAACACGCCTGCTCAAAAGATTGCTGTGTGAAATCGCGGTGCAATCCGTCCCGGCCCCTCAGCAGGCGACGGAACATTGGATCGGTAGCCGGCACGAACTCAATAACCGCCGCATCTTTGGTGAGGTCCGCGGCGAGCCGGAGGATCTCAAGTAGAGGGACTCTCTCGGTAACCAGCAAGTGGTGAATTACGGCGAGCATCAGCACGAGATCGAACTTGCCGCGGGCTCGATCGAGAAAGGACGGACATTCCCGATTACGCCAGCCGGTGGCTGGTGTCGGCTGCGCTAAATTCACCACCAGAGGCAAGATGCTGAGCTTTTCGATCGAGGCATGGCGCCACAACTTGCCTACGACTACCGGGTCATAATCAAGTGCGACTACATCGGCACCCTTCTTGGCACAGACAATGCTGAAGCCGCCGGTATTGCAACCCACGTCCAGTACTCTCTTGGCTTGAAGATTTTCAACTGCCGATTGCACGAACTCCACCTTCGTTGCCAGCTTCTGATCGGAATAGTGCGTCATGCTGGTATAGTCCGACCAGGAGGACTTGCGCTCCAAAGGGCGAAGGCCCTGCATTGCCTTCAGAAGCCTTCGCAGTACCCCGCGTAGGACAAATCGAGCCTGTTCGGGGTTCGTCAGCTTCTTCGGCTGGTAGATGGAGTCGTCCAATTTTTTCCGCGCACCGAGCCAGGTCGGCATCGAGACCAGGCCGAGGGACTGTGGACGAAGGCGACTCAACCATCCCAGCGATTCGTAAACTTCTTCGGGTTGCAAGCCCTCACGATTTGTCAGGAAGATCCGGCTTAACGTCTCCTTAGAGGAGCGGCCTGCTAACAGTGGCAGAAGAAATGTTCTCACAAACTGCGCGTAAGGAAGCCATACCGGATTATGGGGATCGCGACGTTCAATCGACGGCACGTCGATAAACACCGGCTGAGCTCCTCGAAATAGGACGTTGAACGGGGTCGCATCCTTCAGTCCCAGACCTTCCTCGACAAGGGCGTCGGCGAGGTCGAGGGTCAGTTCGGCAGCAGCGTACAACATTTCTGGCGCCCACTCGTAGGGGAAGCACGCGAACCAGATCAGTTCGTGTTCGATGATGGTCGCACCAGGCTCGTCGAGCGCTCTCTGGCGTACCGCGAGAGGCAAATCGGAGCCAGTGGCATCTACCAGATTTGTCCTCACCAGCCTACCCTGACGGACGAATTCCTGAACAACTGGGGATGACAGAACGGTGTCAACCTCTTCGCGAAATCCCGGTTTGACAACTCGTAACACACGACTGTCGACTGCGATCAAGCCGCCAGCCGGGTCCCGGAATGACCAAGTAGCCTCTTCGAACGGTTGTGCAGATGATGGGGACAGAGGGACTCTCGAGGGCAGGTTCATTAGCTCAGCCAAGCTTAGCATATCTCCAACTGACCCAAGGCCGAAAACTGACACGGAGGGGATCGGAGGTAAGCAGGTCAGGAGTCGGGGAAGAGGAGACGAGGACGATGCCCAAAAATGGCCATACGGAAGGAAAGATCGTGGCGGTTTTGCGCCAAGTGGAAGCGGGCTTGCGGCAAGGTGGGGATCAGCCAAGAGATGTACTGCACGGGGGCCAAAGCGTTGAGTACGATGGGAACGATATCTTCGGGTTGCACCAGAAGCTGGCTTCCAGTCATATCGGACCGCCGTGTTGAGGGAATCCTGTGGTGGGGAAGTGCCGTTGTGCTAGGATCAGCGAATATTATTGCGGATACTGAGCGCATATAATTATGGTGAAAATCTCATTCTCCGGCTCACTGGCTGTATCCTCTACCGAGATTTATGGCTGGGAAACGCGTGAGAGCAACCTATGCCCATGCGATGCGCGAGGCTGGTATTAGAACCGGAATAGTTAGTTTCACGATCGCCTTCCGCTGCTATTTCCTCTGTTTACTGAGTCATCCACCTTACCGCATAGCTTGTCTAGTTCGTGCGCGACAACCCTCCAACGAGCGCGGCATCAGGGGCAAGAAATGAGCCGGCATATGGTGACTGCGCCTCGCATTCTGATCGGCATCATGGGCTTGGCCGCCGTCCTCCGACTGCATCATGTGGGAACGGAAAGCCTCTGGCTGGATGAGATCATCAGCGTGGCGATTGCTCGTTTAGATTGGGGAACCTTCTGGAAGCTCGTGTCCCAGTTTGAGGCGAACATGGTGCTCTATTATGGGCTGCTTCATTTCTGGATCAAGCTCGGCGAAAGTGAAGCCATGGTACGGGGCCTTTCCGCCTTGGCAGGTTTCTTAACCGTGCCCCTACTGTATGCGCTCGGCGGACGGCTGTTTAGTACGAGGGTAGGTCTTATCGGTGCTCTCCTGTTATCCATAAACGCTTTTCATATTCGATTCTCGCAGGAAGCCAGAGCTTATACCCTGGTGGTGCTGCTGACTACCCTGTCCTCTTTCTTCTTCGTTAAGGCGATCGAGCGCAATTCTCGAACCGATTGGGCAGGATATGTTTTGGCGGCCGCGCTGGCTGTGTACAGCCACTTTTTCGGCGTATTGATTGTCGGAGCCCAGCTGGCTTCTCTCGTTCTACTCCCTGCGAAAGAAGTTCCCTGGAAGCGGCTGCTGGTCAGCATTTCCGCGATGGGCCTGCTGCTCCTCCCCGTCGCAACTTTTGTGTTCACTCGCGATCAGGGCCAGCTCGGATCGGTCCCAAAACTTCGTCCCTCAGACATTTACAGCCTCTTCGAGTCCTTCTCGGGAGGAGGCAAGCTTCTCGTCCTGGCGTACTTTGTACTCTGCCTGATTGCGTTATTGCATGCGGCGCGAACCTGGTTTAGTTCCAGGATATCGAGGGAGACTTGGCATTACGGCTTTCTCTTGAGTTGGCTTCTTCTCCCTATTTTGGTTGGATTGGCCGTCTCCATTTTCAAGCCTCTCCTGGTCGCCCGGTATTTCATCATCTGTCTGCCGCCTTTGGTGATGCTGGCAGCTGTCGGTGTCTCATCCATCAATTCTGGATGGGTCCGTGCGGGTAGCGTGGTTGTTCTGCTGGTTCTGGCCGGTCATGCTGTTCTTTTCTATTATTCGCACCCGGAGAAAGAAGAGTGGAGACAGGCAACTGCATATGTGGTTTCCCACCCCACACAGAAGGACGCGATCCTTTTCTACATCGATACCGGACGCCTCGGCTTTGACTACTACGCTCGACTGCTGGGTGCGGCAGGACAAACGGGGGAAGTTGTGTTTCCTGCGTCGTTCGATTGGGGAGGAGACACAGCGGAAAACGGACCGGACGGCTCCGTGTTAGCGACGCTGCCCGAGCACTATGGGCGGGTCTGGCTTTTTCTAAGCCATGACAACACGGCGACGCGACAGCAGAAAGCTCTTGCGCTCGAAACATCGCTGGCCGCCCAGTATCCCGATGTGAAAGAGCAGAAGTTTAGAGGCGTCCGGGTTCTGACGTTCGGCAGAAAGTGAACGGTCGCAGTGAGCGTCTAGTGGTAGTTCAGTTCTGAATCTGTGTTCTTTGTGAGGCGTCATCCCGAAACCCGGCGCAGTTCAGCCGGGTGAGGATCTCCCGTGGCACGAACGCCTGCGTGCGGGAGATCCTTCGCTCCGCCTGAAAAGCGGCTGCGCTCAGGATGACGCCACACGAAAATTCAGACTGAGCCGCTATCGAAGTTTTTATCATTAAAGCGCGCCAGCGACTTTTAGGGATGCGCGAACGCGGCTACTTCGTTGCTTCGACTTCGCTTGCGTCGAGATCGATCGAGATTGAGCGCATGATCAGATCCACCGACACCACTAATCGAAGCTTCCCCTTCTTGCGCAGCAAAATCCCGTGCAGACCTTGCAGAGGACCGCTGCTGACACGCACTCTCGAACCCACCTTCAGGTAAGGATGAGGGTGCGCTTGCAAGCCCTTGGTCAGGGCGTCGCGGATGGTTTCAATCTCGGCTTGAGGCAACGCCAGGGGCACTCCGCCCGAACTTACCAGGTGTACTACTCCCGGCACCTGCAGCACTTGCAGTCGATCCTGAAGCGGGATACGCACAAACAGGTATCCGGGAAAAAGCGGCAGGCGCACCTTGAAGTTGCCGTTCTTCCACTTTCGAACCGTCTCGTAGAGCGGCAGGAAGTGGTCCACTGACTTGTGGACCAGTTGCTCGGCCACGGTTTTTTCGTGGCGGGAGCGCGTATAAACCGCGTACCAGTGAAGCTGAGGGCAGCCTGGTTCGATCGTTTCCGGCATTCGGCCTGACACGAGGTTCAGAAATGGTTCGGTAATGGTGGCCGTATTATATGCCTGCCTGCACAGCTGGAAAAATAGCGAGCCGTTCGGTGTCGTTGCGGTTTGAAATTTGTTTTGGAGGAGCGTGGCTTCAACCGCACGTAAGCGGACAGGTCCGATTTAACGCAGTGTCTCTTATTCCGAAGGAAGTCCCCAGAGATGTTCTAGGAGAAGATTCCGCTACCGCTGGGGCAGGCTTAAGTCGCCGGGATTGCGTTCCAACGGCTGTGGCCGATCTGAGTATCGGCTAATTCGTGGGAGGTGAGAGCGTATAGCATCAGTTCGACACGGCCTGAGCGCCCCACCTTGTCGCAAAGGCGGAACAAGTAATTCTTGACGGTGTGTTCGCTCAACTGAAGTTCCTCGGCAATCTGGCGGTTGTTAAGTCCAGCGGCAACGCATGCCAGAACTTCTTTTTCGCGCTTGCGCAGCTGATTGTTCCTCTTTGGGTTCGTGGCGCGTAGCGGCGACTTCGACTCGAGAGCTTCGAGAATCACCTGCATTTGGCCGGCATCGGCCCAGACTTGCCCTTGGTGAACTGCCATGAGGCATTTGCGCAGCATCTTGACAGACCCCGACCGGCAAAAAATTCCCCGAGCCCCGCTGCGGAATGCATTCAACACCAGATCGTCCTCGATGGAATCGAGCAGGAGCACGATTCGCGTGCCCGGATAGTCGGCCCGCAGCCGCCGCAGAAGGGAAAACCCACTCCGGGGACCATCCTTCAGATTCACCGCAATCAGCACCACATCCGCGCGCTCGAAGCCGAACATCTGCAGAGCTTGTTCCACTTCCACCGCTGTGCCTGTGACCTTGAACCCGCTCTTGCCCGCCAGTGAACCAACCAATAACTGACCGGCCATCAGGCTCTGGTCCGCGACAAGGACCGATACTGGGCTTGGCGCCTGAGATTCCGAAGGGACAATCATGTCGAACCCTACTCCAAAAAATTCAACTATCGACCAGTAGTTTTGGGCGACTATCCCCCACGAGACACTACTTCCGTTGACTTTACATGAGTGCTGATACTTTCGTGTATTACACAATGGTGTACCCCCACATGGCACTAAAGTGCCATATGGGGCACGTGGCGGCTTTGCCGGGGAGATTCGCTCCCGATCGCTTGCCCCTGCTGCCATGCCCGCTTTTCCTGGCAAAATTCAGGGTGCGCCGGCGAAGCTGGGTCCGGCGGAGTTATCATGGTTTCGCTCATTTCCACGAAGTAGGCACGGCGGTCGCGTTGTCTCGCCGACAATGGTCACTACTCTTCAGCGACGGCGGAAAATTCATCGGAGGATTTATGGCAGCAAGCAGAGTCACGGTAGTTCCAATGAAGGTGGCGCAGATGAAGGCGGCGCAGGTCCCCAGCCCCGGAGCAGATTTTCAGATCGTCGAGCGCGAGATTCCTACCCCGAATGCAGGACAGGCGCGAATCAAGGTGCAGGCTTGCGGTGTCTGCCACACTGACGTGCTCACGAAAGAGGGATTGTGGCCTGGACTTCAGTATCCCCGCGTTCCGGGGCACGAAGTTGCGGGTGTGGTCGATGAAGTGGGCATGGGCGTTTCAGCATGGAAGAAGGGGCAGCGCGTCGGAGTCGGCTGGCACGGCGGCCAGGACAATACCTGTCGCGAGTGCCGGCGTGGAGATTTTCGCAATTGCCAGAACTTGAAGATTTGCGGCATCAGCTACGACGGCGGATACCAGCAATATATGGTGGCTCCAGTCGAGGCGCTGGTGCCGATACCGGAAAGTTTAAGTGATGTGGACGCGGCGCCCTTGCTCTGCGCTGGCATTACCACCTACAACGCGCTGCGGCATAGTGGCGCACTTCCCGGCGATCTGGTTGCGGTGCAGGGGATCGGCGGCCTCGGTCACCTCGGAATTCAATTCGCCAATAAGTTTGGCTACAAGGTCGCAGCCATCGGGCGCGGGCCTGAAAACGCGGCGCTCGCCAAAAAACTCGGGGCGGACGTGTATATCGACAGCGCCTCGACCAATGCGGTCGAGGCGCTGCAAAAACTCGGCGGTGCACGCGTAATTCTGGCGACGGCGCCAAGCTCGAAAGCGATGTCCGCGCTGATTGACGGCCTTGGGCCGAACGGGGTACTCATGGTCGTCGG
>Ga0187871_10002389_pt1 | contig 15326 bp, 17 predicted proteins | sample June2016WEW_16_1_FD_132988 | JGI IMG/M metagenome (GOLD analysis project Ga0187871, IMG submission 132988) | Peatland microbial communities from SPRUCE experiment site at the Marcell Experimental Forest, Minnesota, USA - June2016WEW_16_10 | ecosystem: Environmental > Terrestrial > Soil >... | reverse complement strand
TGATGTCGGGCCTGATCCCGTGTTCGATGAGGGCGTGAATAACGCCGATATGGGCAAAACCGCGCGCCGCGCCGCTGCCGAGAACAAGCCCGACCGAAGGCCGGGCGCCTTTTCGCCGAATGGGTTTCGGTCCAACGTCGACGATCGTCACTGCATCCTCGTTTCCTGCCGCGCGAGCAAAGCTTGCAAGCGAACATGATCCACCGCGAAGGGTAACAAGCCGTTAGCTCTATTAGGGTTAGGCGACCCCTCCGCCGCAGCAGTGCGATCGTGTGCGCGGCCTTGCCGCGGCATGAAATTGCCGTGATTGAGCACGAAAAACCCGTCATGCCAGGGCGGGGCTTCAGCGGGATCGGGCGCTCTGCCGTGTTGGCGGCAGCATGGCTATTCATTGTTGCCGCGCCGGTGCAAGCCTTGGCCCAGGCGCGCAATCTGATCTCACCACAACTGACGGTTCCCGTCCCGCTGACGCCCGGCACAGGCTCGCCGGGCGCTACGCTCGTCCCGATGGAGCCAACTCAGCCTTCGCCCGCGTCGCCGCTCGCGCAAGCTGTGCCCATGGTGCCGGCCGGACAGGTGGCGCTCGCGGTCTCTGCCCGGTACGGCCGCGATGCGCCGCCGATCGGCGGCGGCCTGATCTGGCGCGTCTATGCGGCGAAGCCGGACGCCACCGGGATTTTCCGCCTGATCAAAGAAGACCGGGCGGCGGCGCCGACCTTCATGCTGCCGCCGGGCAACTACGTCGTCCATGCCGACCTTGGACTCGCCAGCGCGGCGAAGGCCGTGCAATTGCGCGCCGAGACCGTCCGCGAAGTTTTCGAGATTCCCGCCGGTGGCATTCGGCTCGAGGGCCGGGTCGGCGATGTCCGCATCCCCAGCGGGCAGATATCGTTCGACATCTTCACCGGCAGCCAGTTCGACACCACTGAGCGCAGGCCGATGGTGCAGAACGTCATGACCGGCGACGTCGTGCTGCTTCCCGAAGGGACCTATTACATCGTGTCGAATTACGGCGACGGCAACTCGGTGGTGCGTTCCGACGTCCACATGCAGGCGGCCAAGCTCACCGATATCGTCGTCACCCATCGTGCCGCGCTCATTACCCTCAAGCTGGTGAACGAGACCGGAGGCGAGGCGCTCGCCAACACGCAATGGACGGTGCTCACGCCGGGCGGCGACGTCATCAAGGAGTCGATCGGCGCGTTCCCGCGCGTAGTGCTCGCCGAAGGCGACTATCACGTGATCGCCCGCAACGAGGCCAAGACCTATCAGCGCGATTTCAAGGTCATCACCGGCGTCGACGGCGAGGTCGAGGTGCTGGTGCGCTGAGCGCTGTTGCGCCGCTCACGCCGCCTTTCGCATCCGCGCCACATCGGGCGGCACCGCTTCCTGGACGAGCGCGGTGAGTGCGGCGTCCAGCGGCATGACCTGCTGGCCTTCCTTGCCGAGACGGCGGATCGAGACCGTGCGTTCGGCGGCTTCCTTTTTGCCGACCACGAGCATCGCAGGGACCTTCGCCAGCGAATGTTCGCGGACCTTGTAGTTAATTTTTTCGTTGCGCAGATCGCCTTCGACGCGCAGCCCTGAGCGCTGCGCCGTCGCGATGACCTCGCGCGCATAATCGTCGGCGTCCGAGGTAATGGTCGCGACTACCGCCTGCAGCGGCGACAGCCACAGCGGCAGATGCCCCGCATAGTGCTCGATCATGATGCCGGTAAACCGCTCGAGCGAACCGAACATCGCACGGTGCAGCATCACCGGCGTCACCTTGTTCGAGTGCTCGTCGATATAAAATGCGCCGAGCCGGCCCGGCATGTTGAGATCGACCTGCACGGTGCCGCACTGCCAGTCGCGGCCGATGGCGTCGCGCAACACGTATTCGAGCTTGGGGCCGTAGAAGGCGCCTTCGCCCTTGTTGAGCGTCCACGGCCGGCCCGACGCTTCGAGCGCCTGCATCAGCGCGGCTTCGGCTTTGTCCCAGACCGCGTCGTCGCCGATGCGCTTGTCTGGCCGGTCGGAGAATTTGATGTGCACGTCGTCGAAGCCGAAATCGGCGTAGATCGACAGGATCAGATCGTTGACCGCGAGCACCTCCTGCGCGATCTGCTGCTCGGTGACGAAAATGTGGGCGTCGTCCTGGGTGAAGGCGCGCACGCGCAGCAGCCCGTGCAGCGAGCCCGACGGCTCGTACCGGTGCACCTTGCCGAACTCGGCGATCTTGAACGGCAGATCGCGATACGATTTCAGGCCGTTCTTGAATATCTGGATGTGGCCGGGGCAGTTCATCGGCTTGATGACATAGGTGCGATCGTCCTCCTCGGGCGGGTGCACCAGAAACATGACGTCGCGGAACGTCGCCATGTGGCCGGAGGCCACCCACAGCGATGAATCGATGAGCTGCGGCGCGTTGACCTCGGCATAGCCGGTCTCGGCCTGCCGCCGCCGGATGTAATTCTCCAGCGTCTGGAACAACGTCCAGCCCTTCGGATGCCAGAACACCGAGCCCGGCGCCTCTTCCTGGAAATGAAACAGATCCATTTCGCGGCCAATTTTTCGATGGTCGCGTTTTTCCGCCTCTTCGATCTGTTTCAGGTAGGCGTCGAGCTGTTCTTGTTTGGCAAAGGCCGTGCCGTAGATGCGCGACAGCATCTCGCGGTTCGAATCGCCGCGCCAATAGGCGCCGGCCACCTTCATCAGCTTGAAGGCGTTGCCCACCTTGCCGGTCGACGTCATGTGCGGGCCGCGGCACAGGTCGAACCAGTCGCCCTGTTTGTAGACCTTGATCTGTTGATCTTCCGGGATGGCGTCGATCAGCTCGACCTTGAACAGCTCGCCCTTGTCGCGAAAGACTTTCTTTGCCTGCTCGCGCGGCCACACTTCCTTGGTGAAGGGTTTGTCGCGGGCGATGATCTCGCGCATCTTTTTTTCGATGGCGTCGAAGTCTTCCGGCGTGAACGGCTGGTTGCGGAAGAAATCGTAATAGAAGCCGCTCTCGATCACCGGGCCGATGGTGACCTGGGTGCCGGGCCACAGCGTCTGCACCGCTTCGGCAAGTACATGCGCGGCGTCGTGGCGGATGAGTTCGAGCGCGCGCGGGTCGTCGCGGTTGAGGAACTCGATCTTGGCGTCGTGGTCGATCGAGTCGGCGAGATCGGCAAGCTTGCCGTCGAGCGCCATGGCGACCGTGCGCTTGGCAAGCGACGGCGAAATGCCCTTGGCGATGTCGAATCCGGTGGTATTTGGTGGGTAGTCCCGACGCGCGCCATCGGGAAAGGTCACAGCGACCATTTCTTGCTCCTTCTGCTCACTCCTGCGAACGAGCGCAGGTAAGCGTGACGGGGCGCTATGTAGCGCAGGCGCCCGCCAATGCAAATGGGGGAAGACGCGGGTTCCAAGCCATGCGGCGGTGCAGCATGACCCATGCATTGTTTTCGCTGCCGACCGCCGAGCCAGCGCCTACGTCTTCGATGCCGGATGCCGGTCCGCATCTACCGTCATAATCATCGCACCGAGCCCCAGGTGCGAGACGGGTATTTTTGGAGATTGGCATGTCCGAAACACCGCAAATGGAGACCTTCCGCATTCCGGGAACGGGCTTCGCGCCTTCGCGCATCGGTCTAGGAACCTGGGCCATCGGCGGTTGGCAATGGGGCGGGACCGACGAGGCAGAATCCATCCGCACCATTAATGCCGCACTCGATCGCGGCATCACGCTGATCGATACCGCGCCGGTCTATGGCTTTGGCCGTTCGGAGGAGATCGTCGGCAAGGCCTTGGCCGCAGGCGGCCGTCGCGCGGGCGTCGTGCTGGCCACCAAGGTCGCGCTCGATTGGAAGGGCGAGCAGCCGTTCCGCAATGGCAGCCGCGGCCGCATCCTGAAAGAAATCGACGATTCGCTCCGGCGCCTGCGAACCGACGCGATCGACCTTTATCAAGTCCATTGGCCCGATCCGAACACGGCAATTGAGGAAACTGCCGGCGCCATGTCCGAGCTGTTGCGCGCCGGCAAGATCCGGGCGATCGGCGTCAGCAATTTCAGCCCGGCGCAGATAGACGCCTTTTTCGCCGTGGCGCCGCTGCATGCGGTGCAGCCGCCGTATAATCTGTTCGAGCGCGCGATCGAGGCAGATGGATTTCCTTATGCAAGCCGTCACGACCTGGCGATGCTCGCTTACGGCGCGCTCTGTCACGGCCTGCTGTCCGGCCGCATGCGTTCCAATACTGGCTTTCCCGACAATGATTTACGCGGCAATGCTGATCCGAAATTTAAGCCGCCCTATTTCGCCGAATACCTTGCGGCCGTGACGGCGCTGGACCGCTTCGCGCAAGAACAGTTCGGCAAGCGCGTGATTCATCTGGCGCTGCGCTGGGTGCTCGATCGCGCTCCCAACACGATCGCGCTCTGGGGCGCTCGCCATCCCGGTCAACTCGATCCGGTGCGCGACGTTATGGGCTGGAAGATCGATGCCGACGCGATGGCGGAGATCAAACGCATCGTCGCGCAGCATGTGCGCAGGCCGATCGGGCCGGACTTCATGGCGCCGCCGGAGCAGGCGGCGCCGCGTAATCATCAGGCCGGATGACCGGGGTGCGGCGCCGCGTTGGTGCCGTGCCAGCGCGCGTAGCGCCAGGGCAAATACCACCGCGCCTTCTGCGGCAACGCGTCGGGCACGAAATCGAGCCCACGCGTGCCCCACGGCTGGCAGCGCAGCAGCCGCGCGAGGGTCATCCAGCCGCCCGCCCACAGGCCATAGCGGTCGATCGCCTGGTCGGCGTAGTCCGAGCAGGTCGGCAGGTGCCGGCAATTGAAACCAACAAGCGGCGAGAACGTGTAGCGATAGACTTTGACCAAGCCCCGGCCGGCGAGGCGAGGGGCACGGCGGCAGAAGTCGGCGGCGGCCGGCAATTTATTCCGCCGCGGTCTTCGCGGCGCTCTTGTCGCCGCGCTTGGCCTCGATCTGGCCGATGGCGTCGACCACGGCGTCGAAGGTCAGCAGCGTCGAGGCATGGCGCGCCTTGTAGTCGCGCACCGGCTCGAGCACCGCGATATCGGCCCATTTGCCGTCATGCGGCGGCTCGCCGTTTTCCTTGAGCATTTTGCGCACGGTTTCCCGCAACGCGCGCAGCTCGTCGGCGCTGGAGCCGATCACGTTGCGCGCCATGATCGAGGACGAGGCCTGGCCGAGCGCGCAGGCCTTCACCTCGTGGGCAAAGTCGGTCACCTTATCGCCGTCCATCTTCAGATCGACGGTGACCGTCGAGCCGCACAGCCGCGAAACCGCCTTGGCTGTCGCGTCCGGGTCGGCCAGCCGTCCGATTCGCGGAATCGTTCCCGCCAGTTCGATAATGCGGCGATTGTAGACCTCGTTGATCACGGCAGATGCGCGGTTCGGATTTGCTGTGTTGCCTGGCCGATAAACTATATAGGTATGGGCTGGCTGCGGCGAGAGTCCCGGCCGACCGAGCCATGCAGCAAACTGAAGCGTCGCTATGCCAGACAAAACCCCGTTCGCGCCGCCGGGCGCGACTGCCGACCTTGAAGAAGGCACCGCGCTGACGCCAAAATTCGACGCCGACGGCCTCGTCACCTGCGTGGCGACCGACGCCGCCTCCGGCGACGTGCTGATGGTCGCGCATATGAATGCCGAGGCGCTGGCCAAGACCATCGCCACCGGGCAGGCCTGGTATTACAGCCGCTCGCGCGGCGCGCTGTGGCAGAAGGGCGAGACCTCCGGACACACCCAGCACGTGGTCGAGATGCGCATCGATTGCGACCAGGACGCGGTGTGGATCAGGGTCGAGCAGACCGGCGGCGCCTGCCATACCGGCCGCCGCTCCTGTTTTTATCGCGCCGTGCCGCTCGGCAAGGCGGGCGCAGTCACGCTGGAATTCCGCGACGAGCGGGTGTTTGATCCGAAAGCGGTGTACGGCGGCAATGGCTGAAGATCGCGCGGGACGCCGAAATGAAACCCGCCGGACGGAGGAGTTATTGCGATCCTGAGCCCTAGCCGATAGCTCATGGGCCATGCCCGCGGCATTGCGCTACGCGGGCAAAGCCGCGATACTGGATATCAGTTGCCGAAACGCCACGCGGATTTGGGTTCCGTGGAGCAGCGGATTGAACAAGTTGCCGGCCGGCGCGGGTTGCCCGATTGCAACGTGCTCATGATCTAACCGCGCTTTCAGGCGAATAATTTCTGGAATTATGCGGAAACCTGCGAGCTGATCGGCGCGAAGTGTCCGACAGCTCCGCTCGGATTGATCACCGTCGCCGCCATGCTGCCGGCGAACTGGGATGTGCGCCTCGTCAATCGCAACAGCGAAAACGTCCGGGACGAAGATTTTGCCTGGGCCGACATGGTCATGAGCGGCGGCATGTTCAATCAGCGGCTCGATGCGCTCCGGCTGATCGCGCTGGCGCATCAGCACGGCAAGCCGGCGGTCGTCGGCGGACCCGATGCAACGTCGAGCCCGCACATCTATGAGGCCGCCGACTTTCGGGTGCTTGGCGAGGTTGAAGATGTCATCGCGCGCTTCATCGCGGCCTGGAATGCCGGCGAGCGGGGCGGCTGCTACACCGCCGAAAAGTTCCAGATCGACGTCAGCACGACGCCGGCGCCCCGGTTCGATCTCTTGAAGTTCGACCAATACATGTACATTGGCTTGCAATATTCGCGCGGCTGCCCGTTCACGTGCGAGTTTTGCGATATCATTGAACTGTACGGCCGCGTGCCGCGCACGAAGACTCCGCCGCAGATGCTCGCGGAGCTGCAGCGGCTCTATGATCTCGGCTATCGCGGCCATGTTGACTTCGTCGACGACAACCTCATCGGCAGCCGGAAATCACTGCGGATTTTCCTGCCGGAGCTGGTCGCTTGGCAGGAGGCGCACGCGACGATCACGATCTGCTGCAGCTTATGCGCAAGGCGAACTTCTTCGCCCTATTCGTCGGCATAGAAAGTCCCGATCCAGAGACCCTAGTGCACACCAGAAAGAAACAGAACACGAGGCGTAATCTTGCCGAGAGCATCCACAGACTTTACAGCGCCGGAATGTACGTCACCGCCGGGTTCATTGTCGGCTTCGACACCGAGAAGGTTTCGGTCGCCGACGCCATGGTGGATTTGATCGAAGAAGCAGCCATCCCGGCGGCAATGGTCGGCTTATTGTGGGCATTGCCGATCACCCAGCTCACTCGGCGTCTGGAAAAAGAGGGGCGGTTGCACGCCGATTACGATCGCTGGACCGACGAGTCCGGCGACCAATGCGCGCTCAGCCTCAACTTCGATAGCTTGCGGCCGGAGCGCGATATCCTGCTGGACTATCGCCGGATTCTGGAGCGCGTGTACGATCCTGCGGCATATGCCCGCCGCCTCACGCGCCTAGCTTCTAAGCTCGACTGTTTCAGCCGGGCAGCGGCGCTGCCCGAAGGCAACAGGCAGCGCGACGTGCCCATGCTTGAACTCGTCTCCAGCATTTTCCGCCGGGTACCGGAGGCGCGCGACGAATTCTGGAACGTGCTCCGGGACTGCCGCCAGAGCAACCCAGCCGCCGTTCGATTTATTGTCGGCTTGATGGCCCTCTACGTCCATCTTGGTCCGTTTTCGCGGTTTGTCATCGCGGAAATCGATCGCCGCATTGGAGCGACCGACCAGACCGCGCGGCCGGCGACCGTCGGCAGGGCGGATCTCACCGCCACGTTGACGTAGGCGGCCGGTCCCCGTTTGCCAGCCCATGCCAACCACTCACGGGGCGCGCGCAAGCAATCGCTGCGCGCGCGCGAGGTGCGGCCGGTCGACCATGACGCCGCCGATGCCGACGACGCCGGCATCAGGGTTTGCGGCAAACGCATCGACGATCGCTTGCGCCTGGGCGAGGGCTTCCGGCGTCGGCGTGAACAGCTCGTTGATGATCGGTACCTGCGCCGGGTGAATGGCGAGCTTCCCGGCAAAGCCGTCGCGGCGCGCCTCTTCGCATTCGCGGCGAAAACCGTCGTGGTCGCGGAAGTCGATATAAACGGTGTCGAGCGCCGGTATCTCGGCGGCAGCCGCGCCGGCGAGACAGAGCGCGCGCGCCAACCGATAGGGATCGAGAAAGCGACCTTGCGCGTCGCGGTTTCTCTCGGCACCGATGTCGGCGGAAAGGTCTTCGGCGCCCCAGGTCAGAGCGCTGAGCCGGGTGCTGGCGCCGCGATAGGTGCCGGCAAGGAACAAGGCGGCCGCGGTTTCGGTGGCGAGCGCGATGATCTTGACATGGCCGTCGGGTAGGCCGCTCAGCGCCTCGCGCACGGCGAGCTTGGCATCGGCGTGAACGACCGCGGCGCCGCCTTCGGCCTTCGGCAGCATGATGGCGTCGGGTTTTTCCGGCACCACGGCATCGAGATCGGCGTCGGTAAGGCCGGTCTGCAGCCCGTTTACGCGCACGACGAGATACGGCCGCGCGGCCGTCGCCATGGCCTCCTTGAGGAAGGCTGCCGCGCTTTGCCGCGCCCGCGCCTTGCCGTCGAGCGCGATCGAATCCTCGAGGTCTACGATCAAGGCGTCGGCGCCGCTCGTCATCGCCTTGTCGAGCTTTTTCGCGCTGTCGGCGGGGACGAAGAGGAGCGAGCGCATCACGCCTCGATCGTTCCTTCGGTGACGATGACCGCCGGTCCGCCGACGCTGGCCGAAGAAAGCACGCCGCCCCGCATGGTCGCGCAAAGCTCGACCAGACTCGGACGGCCCATCTCAAATCCCTGCTCGGTCACGAAGCGGTGGTCGCCGTCGCAAAGCGATAGCGATTGGGCGCAAAATCCCGCGAACGCTGCGGCGGCCGAGCCGGTGGCCGGATCTTCCGGGACACCGGCGCGCGGCGCAAACATGCGGGCGTGGAAGCTGTTGGCCGTATCCTCGGTCTCTTTGGAAAAAATGAAGGGAAAGGAGCGGCCGCCGCTGTCGAACGCCGCGTCCCAGGCGGCCTCGACGATGCGGCAGCGGCGGACGGCGCCAATGTCCCGCACCGGAACGAACGTGAACGAGTTGCCAACCGCCCACTTCACCGGTTGATGGCCGTCAAAGCCGAGGTCCTCGACGGAGAGGCCGAGCGCCGCGGCGATCGCTTGTTTGCTTGCCGCCGTGCCTGATTGCTTGGGCAGCGCCGGGATGACGAAGCTGGCGCGGCCACCGTTCGCGCCGTCGGCGGCAACCTTGCATTTCACGAGGCCGATCTTCTCCTCGAGCGCGACCTCGGTTCCAGCGCCGCGCCGCAGCGTGAGCACGAGCGCCGTACCCACGGTCGGATGCCCGGCAAACGGCAATTCCATCCCCGGCGTAAAAATGCGCACGGCAGCGGTGCTGCCCGCCGCTTGCGGCTTGAGCACGAACACGGTTTCCGGAAAGCCGAATTCGCGCGCGATCGCCTGCATGGTCGCGCCATCGAGAACGTCGGCGTCGAACACGACGCCAAGCGGATTGCCGGCAAACCGCCTGGCAGTGAACACGTCCAGCGTGGCGAACGTGTACCTCATCGCGACGACCGGTGCGTTGCCTTCATCTCACTTCGGCCTCATGCGCATGAATGCCTGGCGGCGGCATTCGGCGACCAGCTTATTGTCCTGATTGTAGGCGCGATGGTGAAACTCGACGATGCCGGCGCCGGGCCGCGACTTCGATTCGCGCTTGCCGATGACCTCCGTCGTGGCGTGCACGGTATCGCCCTCGAACAGCGGGTGTGGAAATTTCACTTCGCTCATGCCGAGATTGGCGATCGTGGTGCCGACGGTGAGGTCGCTGACCGACATGCCGATCATCAGGCCGAGCGTGAACAGCGAGTTCATCAACGGCTGGCCCCATTCGGTCTCCTGCTCGCAGAAATGCCGGTCGATATGGAGCGGCTGCGGGTTGAGCGTCATGTTGGAAAACAGCATGTTGTCCATCTGCGTGACGGTGCGCGTATAGCGGTGCTCGACGACCTCGCCAGGGACGAAATCCTCGAAATAAAGCCCGCCGCGCTTGTGCCGTATGGCCGTGTTCTGTGTCATTGCCACCTCCTCCGTTAAGGCCCCGTTTACCACAACTGTTAATCATTCCTAGCGCCCGGAACGGCCCGGCGCAGCGAAAGCCAAGGTTGTGATGACACGCACGAAATTCTACGGCTTGGCATTGCCGGCACCCGGCGCAAGACGGCCACGGTTACCAACATTTATGGTGAACGCTTTGTTAAGTCGACGCCTTTACGATCGCAATCGGCTTTTCTCTCTCCTGGCGTGAGCGAACCATGATCGTCCGCCACTTTCTCGACTATGTCCGCAACGCGCCAGCCGGTCAGCGCGCCGAGGCGACGGGGGCGCTGGCCCGCAGCTACCTCTATTCGGATCTGGCGCCTGACGATCTCGCCGCGGCCGAAGGCGCGATGCTGATGCTGCTCGACGACCCTTCGCCGCTGGTGCGGCGGGCGTTGGCCGATGTGCTGGCGGCAAGCCCGAGCGCACCGCCGGCCATCGTCTTGGCGCTGGCCGCCGACCAGGCGCAGATCGCCGCGCCGGTGCTGGCGCTGTCGCCGCTTTTCGTCGATGCCGATCTGGTCGATGCGGTCGCGACCGGCGGCGTCGTCGTGCAAGCCGCGATCGCCAGCCGCGCCGGCTTGCCGTGTTCGGTCGCCGCCGCCATCGCCGAAGTCGGCACCGCGGAATCGTGTCTGGTGCTGGCGGAGAATAGCGATGCCGACATTGCGCCGATCTCGGCCGATCGGCTGGTCGAGCGCTTCGGCCACCTGGCGGCGATCCGCGAAGCGTTGTTGGCGCGCGACGATCTCGCGGCGGCCACACGGCTGATGCTAGTCGCCAAGCTGTCGGAGACGCTGGCCGGCTTCGTCACCGAGCGCCGCTGGCTGGACGCCGATCGCGCGCAGCGCATCGCGCGCGAGGCTTGCGAGAAGGCGACCGTGGTCGTCGCGGCGGATACGCCGACGACGCAGATGCGCGCGCTCATCCGTCACCTGCGCGTCTCCGGGCAACTCACCGCCGGCCTCATTTTGCGGGCGCTGTTGTCCGGCAATGTCGCGCTGTTCGAGGAGGCTTTGGCGGAGCTGACCGATATGCCGGTCGAACGCGTCTCCAGCCTCGTTCACGACCGCGGCAATGCGGCTCTGCGGGCGCTGTTCGACCGGGCCGGGCTGCCGCGCTCGACCTATCCGGCCTTCAAGGAGGCGATCGAGGCGATGCGCGAGGGCGGTTTCATCAGCGAACCGGGCGGCGCCACTCGCCTCAAGCGGCGCATGATCGAGCGCGTCCTGACCGGCTGCGCGAACGAAGCGCTGGGCGAGGTGGCGCCGCTGCTCACGTTGTTGCGCCGCTTTGCCACCGAGGCTGCCCGCGATGAAGCGCGGCTGTTCTGCGACGAGTTGGTGGCGGCAACTGTCGAAGACGAGAAGCGCTCCGCGGCGGCGTAACTCAATTTCCGTTTGTTGCCGCGCTCCTCAATATCCGAATTGCTCGCGGAGGATGCGTTCGTCGAGGCTGTGGCCGGGATCGAACAGCATGTGCGCGGAAGCGCTGTGGTCCATGCTGATCTCGACGGACCGGACCGAGCGCACTTCGTCGTGGTCGGCGACGGCGGCGACCGGACGCTTGCCCGCTTCGAGTACCTCGATGGTCACGCGGGCGCGGTCGGGAAGCAGCGCGCCGCGCCAGCGCCGCGGCCGGAACGGGCTGATCGGCGTCAGCGCCAGAAGCGGCGCGCCGATCGGAATGATCGGCCCCTGCACCGAAAGATTGTAAGCGGTCGAGCCCGCCGGCGTCGACAACAGGATGCCGTCGGCGACGAGCTCGGCGAGGCGTTCCTTGCCGTCGATCAGGACGCGCAGCCGCGCCGCCTGGTAGATCTCGCGAAACAGCGAGACCTCGTTGACCGCGCGGTGCTGGTGCACGCGTCCCTCGGCGTCGCGCGCGCGCATCAGCAGCGGGTGGATCAACGTGATTTGCGCGGCGGCGAGGCGTTCGATCAGATTCCGTTCGGAGAACTCGTTCATGAGAAAGCCGACCGTGCCGCGATGCATGCCGTAGATCGGCTTGCCGGAATTCATGAACCGATGCAGGGTCGTCAGCATCAGGCCGTCGCCGCCGAGCGCGACGATGACGTCGGCCGTCACCGGAGCCGCGTCGCCGTAGCGGCGAACGAGCTGACGCAGCGCCTTTTGCGCCGCCGGCGTGTCGCTGGCGACAAAGGCGATGTGCTTGAAACGGGACTTGGTGCGGCGCTGAGGCATGTCGGGGTAGGGGGCTCTCGGCCGCCGGATCGGCGGCGCAGGGGGCGGGCGGCGCGGCGCCGCGGGAGATGAAGATGGAACGCGCGGTGTTCGTCTATACGACTTATCCCTCCATTGTCGAGGCGGAGCAGGCGGGGCGTGCGCTGGTGGAGCGGCGGCTATGCGCCTGCGTCAACATCCTGCCGGGAATGGTCTCGTATTATTGGTGGCAGGGCGCGATCGAGCGCGGCGACGAAGTGGTGATGATCGTCAAAACCCGCGCCGGCCTCGCCGAGGCGGTGCGCGCCGCGGTTCGGCAGATGCACTCCTACACCACGCCGGCTATTCTGGTCATTGCCATCGAGAGCGTGGACCCGGACTACCACGCTTGGATCGTCGGCGAGACGCAGGCAGCAGGATAGCGGCGTGCTCTCTTGGTGGAGTATGATCTTTTCGGAAAACCGGCCTCCACCCTCGGATCACGTCCGAGGGCAGGCTTTTTCCGGATCATGCTCTAATACGTCGCCGTGCCGTCGATCACGTCCTTGAGCATTCTGTATGCGCGGCAGTCGGTGCCACAGATCAAACGCACCTTTTCGAGATCGTCCTTGGCCTTGAGCACATTGCCCTGTTCGGCCTGCCACATGCCGTAATAGGACCAGGTCACCGCGTGGTTGGGATCGGCGGCCAGCGCCCGTTCGTACCAGGTCTTGGCATCGTCGTAGCGGCCGAGCTTGCGGCTGGCATAACCGATCAGCGTCGCGACGTCGGCATTATCGTCGTAGCCGAGCGCCCGCAGCGCCGCGATGCCGGCGAGGTAATCGCCCTTGTCGTAAACGAGCGCGTAGGCGGCGTGGTAGCCGGCCAGAAAATCCTCCGCCAAGCTGCTCTTGTCTTTCTTCGGCTTTTTGCTCTGGTTGTCCTTTTTCGGCGGCGGTTGCTGATTGGTTTGCGGCGGCGGCGTGGGATTGGGTTCGTCGGCGGCGGCGGCGATGTCCGGCGCAATGAGGACGGCCGAAAATAGCAACGCGACTGCGAGCGCACGGGATGACGTCATGGCGGGGCTCTCCAGAGGGTCGGCGTCACGATGCTACAACATTACGTCTGGTTTGGCGTGTCGCTTCGGCGTCATCGAGAAAATGTGATCCTATAACTCCGGCTGCCATTCGACCGGCACGTGCTCGTAGCCGCTCGCGGTCTTGATGAGGTGGCCGCAGGCCGGGAAGGGGAAGTGATAGCCGGTCACCAGCATGCGATCGGCGGCGGCGCGATCGAACAGCTTCTTGCGGGTCGCGACCGCGGCGTCGCCGTCGATGTCGAAGGCCGCCTGCCAATCGGGATGGCGCGCGAACACGGCGGGATGCTGCGCGGTATCGCCGAGCACCAGCAGCGATTGATCGCCGGAATGGATCGAACACACGGTGTGGCCTGGCGTATGGCCGGGTGCGGCAAGCGTCAAAATGCCCGGCGCAACCTCCGCTCCCGGCGTAAAGCGCGTAACGCGCCGCGCGATATCGGAAAATATCCGCCGCTGATTGCGGAAGGTGAGTTTCTGTTCCGCCGGCGCCGCGTTCATATTGGCGTCGTCCATCCAGAACGTCCATTCCGCCGCCGGCACCATGATCTCGGCATTGGGGAAGACGACACCGTTGTCCTTGTCCTTGATGCCGTTGATGTGGTCGGGATGGAAATGCGAGATGACAATGAGATCGACCGCCTTCGGATCGATGCCGGCGGCGGTGAGGTTCTCCCGCAACGTGCCGGCCGAGGGCGCGATCTGGCCGCCGGTGCCGGTGTCGATGAGGACGAGTTTTCTGCCAGTATTGACGACTAGCGTCGTGAACGGCGTCGTAAGCTTATCCGGCGGCATGAAGGCGTCGGCAAGCGCGTGCTCTACTTCGGCGAACGGCGCGTTGCGGATGAATTTGTCGGTGATCGGCCGATACCAGATGCCGTCATAAAGCGCGGTCAGCTCGAACGTGCCTATTTTATAACGATAGACGCCGGACGTTTGTTTGCCGCTGGGCGGCGCCGCTGCCGCGGCCGGGCCAGCGCCCGCTGCGAGGGCGGCCGCGGCCGTGCCGGCAAGGAGCGCGCGTCGCGTGACCGTCGGCATCGGGTTTCCTGCTCTCGTCGGCCGCAATCACGCCCGTGGTTCAATGTCCGCAAGTGTGACTTTCTCTCCCTCGATTGCAACCAGGGATGCGAGGAAGATTGGACCGACATTATCATATCATATGCGGGCATCAGGAGCCGATCGGTGGGGAGCGGAACGCGGCGTCAGTGCCAGTGTGGCGGTTCAGAAGTCCGCATCATTTTGCCGCGAACTCGTCATACGGACTTCTGAACCAAAGCCACACTAGATCAATACGTTGCTAGTGTCCTTTGATTCCAAAGTTCGCAAACGAGGGTGCCGCATAATGATGCAACTTCCGAATCGGGACACTAGGGCCAGGTGGATTACGAGGATAACGATCCACCTGCAATTGCAACATTTCTACGCCTGGATACCTTCTGATGGGTGCGACCGGCAGCGCGGAGAGTTCCATGGCATCACTTGAGCAGCAACCCCGGCAACCAGTTTGGCGTTGATGATCAACCTATCTGTCCGCAGTGCGGGAACGCGATGCACCTGACCGGACGCACTCCACATCTGGATTATAGCGCGCACTACGAACGTCAGACGTTCATGTGCTATGTCTGCAGATACGAAAGCCAGCGCAGCGCCGACGCCAGCGGCAATCCGCATAATTAGACCGCCGCGTCACGGAGCGAGGCGCCAAGACCGGGATGGGTCACCATGCTTTTAGTTTTGATTCACGTGCTCATCATCTGCGTTGTCGGCGCGATCTTATTCTGGGTCATCGACAGGTTCGTGCGCGATGCCCGGCTCGGGAATTTGCTCAAGATTCTCGTGGTGCTGGTCTGTCTGGGGGCAATCCTGCAGCGGGTGCTCCCAGTTCTTGGCGTAGGATTTTAAAGAACAGCCCGGGCGCTCAGCCTAATCGCGCTTGGCAAAGCGCGGGCGCCGGACGACACGCCGACGGCTATTCGTCGCGCCGCCAGACTTCGTAGCCGACTTCCTTGGCGATCATTCCGTCGCG
>Ga0187871_10002388_pt1 | contig 15327 bp, 9 predicted proteins | sample June2016WEW_16_1_FD_132988 | JGI IMG/M metagenome (GOLD analysis project Ga0187871, IMG submission 132988) | Peatland microbial communities from SPRUCE experiment site at the Marcell Experimental Forest, Minnesota, USA - June2016WEW_16_10 | ecosystem: Environmental > Terrestrial > Soil >... | reverse complement strand
GCTGCATCCGCTGCAAAAGGCCTTTATGGATCGTGATGCTCTTCAATGTGGCTATTGCACCTCCGGCATGATCCTCAACGCCTACGCCTTTCTCCACAAGAATCCCCGGCCAACCTTGTCGCAAATCGTTGATGGCATGGACGACAACCTGTGCCGTTGTGGGGCGTACACCCGGATCATTCAAGCCATTCAGGCAGCCGCCAAGAGTATGGTCGGAGGGGCTTGACATGGACCTCGACCATCTCCAGTCAGTCGATATCGCGGGCGCAAGCACCGACACCGGCATGGACCGTCGGCGATTCCTCAAGGTCACGGGAAGCGGCATTGTCCTGTATTTCATGCTTGGGGACCTGTGGGCGTTTGCGCAGGAGTGGCGAGGCCGCGAGGCCCCACGAGCTTTGCCCACGGATTTCAACGCCTTTCTGAAGATCGGTGAGGATGGCCGTGTTACCTGCTTCACCGGCAAGATTGAAATGGGGCAGGGCGTGGTTACCTCATTGGCGCAAGAGTTGGCCGATGAACTCGATGCGCCATTCGACAGCGTGGACATGGTCATGGGTGACACCGAACTTTGCCCGTGGGACATGGGGACGTTTGGTTCCATGTCAACCCGTGTATTTGGGCAAGCCCTGCGTGCAGCCGCAGCCGAAGCCCGGATCGTGTTGGTCGAGTTGGCTTCCGAGCATCTCAAGGTTCCCGCGGAAAGATTGGCCACGGGTAATGGGTCTGTATTCGACAAACAGGACAAGCAGAACCGTGTGTCATATGCCCAGCTTGCCAAGGGCCGAAGAATCGAGCGCCATGCCAGTGGCAAGGTGGCCGTCAAGAATCCGTCGCAATTCACGATTGTCGGCAAGTCGATCGTGCGTCGAGATGCCCGGGAGAAAGTGACCGGGGCGGCACAATACGCCGGCGATATCCGGCTTCCCGAAATGCTCTATGCCAAGATCCTGCGACCTCCCGCACATAACGCCAAGATGATCGACGCCGACCTTTCCGAAGCCAGGCAGATCGAGGGTGTTCAGGTAATCCAAGATGGTGACTTCGTCGCCGTCGTCCACAAATATCCGGACATGGCCGAATTGGGCCTGTCGAAAATCAAATCGAAATTCGACAAGCCTTCTGCCGACCTGGATGACAAGAATATCTTCGACCATTTGCTGAAAGTCGCTCCCGAGGGTCGAGTCCTGTCAAAAGCAGGCGATCTGCAAAAGGGCGAAACCGATGCGACGGTCAAGGTCGAGAAGACCTATCTGGATGGCTACAAGGCGCACGCGGCCATCGAACCGCATACCGCTATCGTGAAGATGGACGGAAACAAGGCCACCGTTTGGGCTTCGACGCAGAACCCGTTCACTCTCAAACAGGAGGTGGCCAAGGAACTTGGCATCGCACCAGAAGACGTCCGGGTTATCTCCCCATTCGTGGGCGGCGGGTTCGGCGGAAAGACAAGAAACCTCCAGGCAGTGGAGGCCGCGCGCCTGGCGAAACTGACAGGGAAACCTGTCCAAGTGGCCTGGAACCGAAACGAGGAATTCTTTTACGATGCGTTCCGACCGGCCGCAATCGTCACCATCAAGTCCGGAATAACCGGCAGTGGCGGCATCAGCTTTTGGGATTATCACGTCTACTACGCCGGCGAACGTGGCGCACAGCAGTTCTATAATGTTCCGAACCACAGCACCACCGTGCATGGTGCCGCTTGGGGAAGCGCACCGGGTTCTCACCCATTTGCCACGGGGGCCTGGCGGGCACCGGGAAACAGCACCAATACCTTTGCTCGGGAATCTCACATCGACATTCTGGCCGCAAAGGTTGGCATGGACCCGCTGGAATTCCGGATGCAAAACCTCGTCGACAAGAGGATGCAGCACGTCCTGCAGGTTGCTGCCCAGAAATTCGGCTGGAAGATGGCCAGAACGCCGAGTGGCCGCGGCTGCGGCATCGCCTGCGGAATCGACGCGGGGACGTATGTGGCCGCCATGGCTGAGGCTGGAGTCGATAAGGCGACGGGCAACGTCAAGGTAAAGCGGGTCGTTTGCGTTCAGGACATGGGACTGGCCGTGAATCCAGAAGGGGCCACGATACAGATGGAAGGCTGCATTACCATGGGCCTCGGCTATGCCCTGAAAGAACACATCCGTTTCAAAGGGCAGGCAGTTCTTGACACCAATTTCGATACCTATGAGATTCCGCGGTTCTCCTGGTTACCGGAAATTGAGACTGTCATCATTGACGACAAAGATGCCGATCCCCAAGGAGGCGGGGAGCCGGCCATCATCAACATGGGTGCCGTGCTGGCCAACGCCATCTATGATGGCACTGGCGCCAGGTTGTTCCAACTCCCGATGACTCCCGAGAGGATCAAAGAGGCAATGAAGAAGGTGTAGCCGTTTTCGGAACATTGCCCGGCCCGTTACTACCACATGCGGGCGCAGCCGTAGGCGATGTCGCAGCGGATCCCGTCTCGGCTGACAGGCCGAATCTGCTTGAATTCTGGGCGAGGAGTGGGTATTAATGCCGCCGTTACCCCGTAGGCTAGGAGAACGTGCCGGATTAAGGCGATTCGGTCAATGTGGCTTATCGGATGTGCCAGCCTGATGTTGGGTTCATGGATCCCACAAGCGCTGGCCAAGAAGCCGGCAGGCGTGCTTTCCGTCAGCCCCACCAATGCGCTGGCTTCCAGCGGCTTCCTTGGCGGGCCGTTTAGCCCATCCAGCCAGATATACACCCTGACCAACAGCGGCAATGCGAGCCTGTCCTGGGCCGCCAGCAATGATCAGAACTGGCTGAGTCTTTCGGCCACAGGCGGGACGCTGACCGCTGATTCCGCCACGGCGGTCACGGCTTCAATCAACTCCAACGCGAACGCTCTGGCCGTGGGTAACTGGGCTGGCATGATTACGTTTACGAATCTAACGAATGGCAAAGGCGGCACAGCCGAATCTGTATCGCTTGCAGTTGGCCCGATCTCGGCGCCGTCAGCTCTTATCGCCACGACGGTATCGGCGAGGGAGATCGATCTGACTTGGACTGACAACGGAAACTCACAGTTCGAGTTCAAGATCGAACGCTCGGTTGACGGCACTAACTTCACGCAGATCGCGCAGGTGTTGACCAACACGACGGCGTACCTCGACACGGGCGGTTGGCCCAGCACGACGTATTACTATCGGGTACGCGCCGGCAACGCCGCCAGTAGCTCCGCGTATTCCAACGTTGCCACCGCACGGTCGCTGGACTTGCGTCCCACAGCCATCATTGACCAGGGCTTGACGCCGCCGACAGGGGTGACCGACGTCGTGGCCATCGCGGCTGGCGCATACCACAGCCTCGCGGTACGGAGTGATGGCACCGTTATCTCGTGGGGCGACAATACCTCTACACAGGCAACACCAGTGGCCGGACTGACCGGCGTCGTAGCCGTTGCCGCCGGTCACGTTCACAGCCTGGCGTTGGAGAGCGGCGGGACCGTGGTGGCCTGGGGCGACAACTCCTATGGCCAAGCAACGGTGCCGGCAGGCTTAAGCGACGTCGTGGCCATCGCGGCGGGTGATTATCACAGTCTGGCGCTCAAGAGCGATGGCACCGTGGTGGGCTGGGGCTATAACGGCAATGGCGCGGCGACGGCGCCTGCCGGTCTTTCTGGCGTCGTAGCCATCGCCGGCGGTTGGACTCATAGTTTGGCGTTAAAGAGCGACGGTACCCTTGTCGGCTGGGGCGACAACAACTACGGTGAGACGACGCCGCCACTCGGAGCGACCGGTTTGGTGGCCGTTGCCGGTGGTGTCGATTTCAGTGTGGTGCTGAAAAGCGATGGAACGGTGATCGCGTGGGGAGAAAACATGTACGGCGAAACGACACCACCCACCAATCTCACCGGCGTAGTGGCGATTTCGGCCAAGTACACCAGCGCTGCGGCTCTGAAGGGTGATGGCACCGTCGCCACCTGGGGCCAATGGCCAACTCCCACAGGACTCAGCAATGTGGTTGCCATCTCCATGGGGGATTCGCATTTTCTGACGTTGGTTAATCTGCCTACGGCCCCGTCAGGTCTGACAGCAACGGCAATCTCGCCCACGCAGATCAATTTAACCTGGACCAATAACGCCAATGACGAAGACGGCTTCAAGGTTGAACGTTCCACTGACGGCACGAATTTTACGCAAATAGCCCAAGTCCTGCCCGATACGACAGTTTACCGCAATACGGGGCTATGGCCCGGCACGCAGTATTATTATCGTGTCAGCGCCTACGATACTTTCGGCGATTCTGATCCCTCCAACGTCGCAGGGGCCACTACGTCGAATCTTTGTTCTTCTGGCGTTGTTGGTTGGGGTTACAACTCCAATGGTCAAGTCGTACCCCCAGCGGGGCTATCCAATGTTGTCGCGATTGCGGCCGGCATTTATCACAGCCTGGCATTGAAGACCGACGGCACAATCGTCGGTTGGGGTGATAATACCTACGGTGAATCGACATCGCCGCCGGGATTGACAGGGGTCGTAGCCATCTCCGCTGGCTGGAATTTCAGTATGGCGCTCAAGAGCGATGGCACGGTTGTTGTTTGGGGCGACAACAGTTCCGGGCAAACGAACCCGCCACCAGGATTGGCCGGGGTCGTAGCCATTTCAGCCAATTGGTCTTTTTGTTTGGCACTGAAAAGTGATGGGACGGTCGTTGGCTGGGGCCAAAACACTTCCGGTCAGTTGTATGTACCCAGCGGACTATCAGGAGTCGTGGCTGTCGCCGCTGGCTGGATCTGGGGCTTGGCGTTGGAGAGTGACGGCACCGTGGTGGGCTGGGGCTCGAATGCTTATGGTCAAGTGCCGCCCCCGGCGGGACTAAACAACGTGGTGGCACTCGCGGCCGGCGCCAGCCACAGCTTGGCACTCAAAAGCGATGGCACTGTCGTTGCCTGGGGCGACAATAGCTTCGGTCAAGCGACCCCACCGTCTGGTCTCTCGAATGTCGTGGCCATCGCCGCCAACGGCATGCATAGTTTGGCATTGAAAAGCGATAGCACCGTAGTCTGGTGGGGAGACAACGACGGCGGGGCGCCCCCGTCAGCAGGAGCGGAAGCGATTGCCACGGGTTACTTGCACAGTCTGGCATTAGTATTACTGCTCAATTCCCCTACAGGGCTGACGGCCACGGCTGCGTCTTCCAACGAAGTTGATCTCGCGTGGGTGAGCATGGGCTCGAGCGATGGGTTTACCATTCAGCGGGCACCGGACAACGGCGGTAGTCCGGGGACCTGGACGCAAATTGTAACCGTCGGTTCGAATATCTCGGCCTACGCGGATACAGGATTATCTTCCGACACGAGGTATTGGTATCAGGTGCAGGCTTTCGACTCCTGCGGCGTTTCGGCCTTTAGCGATCAAGTCAATGCGACCCCTCCTTCGATTCCAATAGCCCCGACCGGATTGACCGCGACGGCCGCCGGGGAATGCCAGATCAATGTCATCTGGGTCGATAATAGCTTTAACGAAGTGAGTTTTCTGATTGAGCGCGCACTGGACAACGGCGGTGTGCCCGGCTTGTGGACCCAAATCGCTACAGTGGGATCGAATGTCACATCTTACAGTGATACCGGATTGTCGCCGAATGTGACCTATTGGTACCGAGTCCGGGCGTCGAACGTGGCTGGGTACTCGGCTTATAGTAACCAGGGCTACGCTACTGCGCCTCCCATACCAGCCCCGTCAGGCTTGACCGCGACCGGTGTGTCCGAAAGTCAAATCGTTCTGAATTGGACCAACAACAGTGTTACGGCAACCGGCGTCTTGATCGAACGCGCTCCGGATTCTGGCGGTACGCCCGGTGCGTGGAACCAAATTGCGTCGGTCGGCACAAACATTGCCAACTACAGCGACACGGGGTTGTTGCCCTTCACGACCTATTGGTACCGGGTTCGGGCATATAATGCGGCCGGCAATTCCGATTATAGCAGTCTGGCCAATGCCACAACGCAGAACATTGCCGCGCCATCTGGTCTGACAGCCATCGGCGTCGCCTCGAATCAAATCGATCTGGCTTGGGCCAACAACTCCAGCTACGCCACCGGGTTCGCGGTCGAGCGCGCGCCGGACAACGCGGGCGCTCCCGGGACATGGTCACCGATCGCAACCACATCGAGCAACGTCACGATCTACAGCGATGTGGGGTTGTTGCCGAACACCCCCTACTGGTACCGTGTCCGTGCCGTCACCGCTACTCTGACATCCGACTACAGCAACCAAGCGAAAGCCACCACTTTGCCATTACCGCCCGTAGCGCCAACAAACCTGACCGCCACTGCGGTATCGGGGTCGCAAATCAGCCTCAGTTGGATGGACACGACCAACGATGAGACCGGGTTTGCCATTGAAAGCGCTCCGGATATCGGCGGAGTCCCTGGCACGTTCTCGCAAATTGCCACGGTCAACTCAAACGTCATCACGTACTTAAGCAGCGGATTGACCACCAATACGACCTACTGGTATCGCGTGCGGGCGTCCAACGTCGGCGGCTATTCGCCGTACAGCAACCTAGCGAGCGCACGGACTCTCGCCGGTTCGGTTGATTCATGGTACTCGCCGAACAGTGGGAAGTGGGAGTCCTCCAGCAATGGGGGCCAGATCTGGTCACTGTTGGTGCCGCCGAATGTGTACCTCTCGGGCGCACTCATCACCAACGATGTCTCCAAGACGGTCACCATCGACGCCACGACGGTCAGCAATGCGCCCGGATCGATGACGATCAGCAATTTAACGCTAACAGGCTCGCTGGGAGCGACGAATACACTCCTGTTAAGCACGGCCGGCACGAATACGCCGCTGCACGTATTGCAGGCGATCGAAATCGGGTCTGGAGGTGTGCTGGACGTGGAGGATTCCTCGCTGCAAATGGATTTCCTTAATTCAAAAGCCGGTTTCACAATTGACGGCACACTCCTCTTTGAAAACGGCGGCAAGATCACGCTTGGGACGAGAGGTTTGCAGGGCGAAGGCGCCTCGCCGTTCGTGGTCGGCAATGTGGCCACGGGTCTGCTGGTGGTATCGTCGGGGACGATTTCTGCCGGCGGCGCGACGATCGGCGACTCGGCGGGCTCTCAAGGGACGCTGGTGATTTCAAACAGTGCCACCTTGGGACTGTCATCCCTGTCTATCGGCCAGGTCGCCGGCTCTACCGGTGCGGTATGGATGTCGGGCGGGCAGCTGAGCACCACCAATGGCGAACAACCCAATGCCATTTATGTGGGTTATTGGGGCTGCGGACTAATGGCCATCTCCAACGGCACGGTGCTATCCGGCCGAGTCTACGTCGCAGCTGGAGCAGGTTCAGGCGGAACATTGACCGTGGCCGGCGGCGGCTTGACCGCTTCCTCGAGTCTGTACCTCGGGTACGGCGCGATGGGCGCAGGACCTGCCTCGACCGAAACCGGGGTTCTTCGTGTGACAGGTGGGCAGCTCACGGTAACCAATGGGGGCACAGCCATCGGCTACTACGGTGCCGGTCAATTGACGGTGACCGGTGGCGTCGTACGGGCTTCCTCGGTTACGGTCGGACAGTACGCTGGCTCCCAGGGCGCGTTAGTAGTGTCGGGCGGCGCAATTTCCATAGGTTCTAGCCTCGTGATCGGCGATTGCGCCACGACCGCGAGCGGGCAGGTCACCGTTGTCAGCAGCGGAAGCTTGTTCGTGACCAATGCCAGCCATACGGCCTTCCTCGACGTACGTCATGGCACTCTCACGATGACCACTGGCGCCGTGCTGCAAGTCGACACGCTCGTGATGACCAACTCCTGTGGTCTCCTCGTTCCCGGCGGTGGCACGCTCAACATCAGCAACCTCGTGCTTGATCCGAACCTGAGCGCCTTGGGCGACGGTATCCCGAACGGCTGGAAGCAACAATACGGCCTCAATCCGTTGGATCCCAACCTCGCCAACAAGGATCTCGATGGCACGGGCTTCACCGTGCTGCAGGATTATCTCGCAGGGCTTGACCCGACCAATGCGAGTTCGGCGCTTCACATTACGGGCATTGCGCTGGTGGGAGCGGATGTGCGCGTGTTCTTCACGTCCGTTGCCGGGAAGTACTATGCGTTGGGGCGATGCATCTTCCTCGGCGGACCGTGGACGGATATCGTGACGAATATTCCCGGCACCAGCGGCATCCAATGGGTCAAAGACATTGGCGGGGCGGCGCAAGCGAGCGCATTCTACCGCGTCGAGTTGGAGCAGTTGACTACGCCACCACCCGCTGACAGCGATGGCGATGGCCTGCCCGATTTGTGGACCGAGGCGTACTTCGGGCATCCGACCGGTCAGTCCAATGATCTCTCGTGCGCGGGTTGCGATGCCGACGGCACGGAGCAGAATAACCTCTCGAAGTACCTGGCCGGTTTGAACCCTACCAGTCCCGATTCAGTTTTCCGCATCATCGCCATCAGCCAGGCGAACGGGACCAACACGGTCACCTGGAAGACATCCGGTGGCGATGTCAATGCCCTGTCGGTCGGCAGTCCCACCATCATCACAAACATCGTGCAGGGGTCGGTCGGTACGGCAGTTGGTGGCTACAGCAATGACTTCAGCGACATCAGCGGCCCGTTGATCATCGTCCCACCTGGCAACACTGTGACCAACTTTACCGACGGCGCCGGCACCAACCGGTTCTACCGCATCCGTCTCGGCCCCTGAGTTGCTGACGCGCTCTTGTTGCCCTGATTGATGCGAACCAAGTCAGGAAAGATTGCGAATCCAAGCCTCCGGCAAATTAAACTGAGGCGGCTTTTCGCAACACTTCCGGCTAAATGGACCCCTGTTTCGCAACAGGTTTGGAGTTTCTCATCCTGAATCGCCCCATTTTCAATCGGCCGCTTCCGAGAAGCATGCAACATCTAAAACGACCATGAACATGCCGCGTCGTCGTTTTGCCCGCGCGTTGACACCGCTGTGACGGGCGTTTACGTTAGCCGCGCGCATGAACGAAATGTGGAAGGACCTGCGGAACTCTTTCTTTGCCGGGTTGCTCGTGGTCGTGCCTGTCGCCGCCTCGGTGCTGATTCTTCTGGGGATATTCACCTGGCTGACCGATTTTATGCTGCCGGACGCGCTGCGCCAGCAGATGTTCACGCCTTTGTACCGGATCATCGTTCTCGTTGTGTTCATTCTGTTCACGACCGTGGTGGGTTGGATCACGCGCCACGTAGTCGGCAAACGGATGGTGTCGGCCACGGAATCGCTGATTGGCAGGGTGCCGCTGCTGAACAAGACCTACGGGTTTATGAGGGAGATCAGCCAGACGCTGCTGTCGGGGCGCAAGACGATGTTCCAGCGGGTGGTATTGGTCGAGTTTCCCCGTCCCGGAGTGTATGCGATTGGTTTTGTGACCGGGGAGACCAAGGGGGAAGCACAAGAAAAGACAGGTCAGACGGTCCTCAATGTATTCATTCCAGCCACACCCAATCCGACAAGTGGATTTCTGCTTTTTGTGCCCCCGGAGCAAGTGGTGGATCTCACCATGACCGTGGCCGAGGGGATGAAGATGGTGATTTCGTGCGGCACGGTCGTGCCGTCGTACACACCGCTGGTGCAGCAGAACCTGAAGCGCGGGCAACCCTAGGAGTCGCATGGATAGCGAGCGCGCCGAGGGGATTGTCCTGCGCCGGCAGCCGGTGACCGAATCCAGCCTTCTCGTGACGTGGTACACGCGCGAGTTCGGTAAGCTAAAGACGCTGGCCAAGGGCGCCCGACGCACAAAGGGGCCGTTTCAGGGGAAAATCGATCTCTTCTATCAGGATGAGATCGTGTTCTTGCGCAGCAGGCGCAGCGATTTGCACTTGTTGCATGATACGTATCTCGAAGAAGCGTTTGCGCGACTGCGAACATCGGTCGAATCGTTGACCGCGGCATCGTATGCGTGCGAGCTGGTGGACTTGGCAACTGAGCCCGAAGACCCAAATGTCGGGATTTACGAATTGCTGGCAGCTACGCTGAAAACGCTGGAAACGCGCCACGACGGGGTGCTGCTGATCTGGTTCGAGTTGCGATTGTTGGCCGCCGCCGGTTGGAAACCGATCTGGGGGACGACAGGGGGGGTGAATCGTGTGTTGGAATCGATTGCCGGGACGTCTTTGGAAGCCGTTCGGCGGGTAAGCCTTGCCGATGCGCAATTGGCTGCTGGCCGGAACGCAGTCTGGCGATTTTGGGACGCGCATCTGGGACGCGCACCCCGGACTCGGCGGTTTCTGGCAGGGTTACCATCATGAGCAAGATGTTCGAATTCAGATGGGCGCCAGACTCGCGCCGATGCGCTGGTCCCACGTGGTTATCTCTGCTCCTGGCAGTTTCTCTGTCAACTCGTTGCACCGCTGCGAAACTTTCCCCCGATTCCGCCACCCCGACACCGGCCACTGCGATCACGTCGCTTCCCATCGCATCCATTTCCAACGCATCGTCCATCACACCCCCGTCCCCACCGGCTCAGCCAGATTACACCGAATGCCTTACACTCTTGCGGGACACGGAATGGGTTGGCCCGGCGCTGGTTGAAGCCGTCACTCGACTCATCAGTCATCCCGAAGACGCTTCCCAAGCCATCCCCCCGCAGCCGCCGTTGCTGATGGCCGTGACCTTTCGCGAGAATGCGGGGCAGGTGCGCGACACCGTCGTCCAAGCGTGCTACGGTCCGCTTGGCACCAATGTCAGCCCAAACGTCGATGGTCATGTCCAGTCCCCGTTGGGCGGGGAGTTGGCCGGCTCGGCCGACCAGTTTCTCGGTCTGATGTACCAGCGGGTGGCCTGGTTCGGACCAAAGGAGTCGGTGCAACACCGACAGCGCGCCTTCCAGGCCGCGTTGAAAGGCGACATGACCTTGTTGCGCGAGGAAACGATTGAACCGTTGCGGCTCCTCGTGGTGATGCCTCATGGCGGTACCTTTCTTCCCACCATGTTTCGGTCTCGTGTCGTCGGACTGGTCCTGGACGCCAGGTTGGAGTTCGGCACTTGGAGCGGTCGGGTTGCCATGGTGACCAGTGACGGTCAGGCGGCGGAGCAGGTCGCCACCGTCCTGTCCGCATGGCGCGACATCGCCATGTCATTGGTCGAGACCTTTGGCAGCGGTGGATCGGGGAAGGTTCTTCGTCAATCCCTCGAAGCCAGCACCGTCCAGGTTGTTGCCAATCGGGTGTTGGCCTCGGCCGCTGTTGACTCGAGCAGCGTCGCTCGTGCGACGAGGGAACTATTTGGCTATTCCGGCGGCTGTCCACCCGGTGGTGTTTGTTCCAACGAACTGGTGGCGGTGTGTCACAAACAGACCGGACAACCCCACCGAACGCTCTGCGTGCCGCCCTCCGCGGTCGCGGACTGTCTGGCAGCCGGTGATACCTGCGGACCATGCGCAGGCGGTCGCTAGCCAGCTTTTATCGATGGTGGCGGAAGCGGTGCACGGCGAAGGCAACACCGTCTTCTACGCACCGTGGGGGCGCGTTTTCGGACAGCCCGGAGGGCGACAACGGCGGGGAAACGACAGAGATCCTTCGACTCCGCTGCCCCTTCGAGGACTCAGGGCGTCGGCTAGGACCGCTCAGGATGACGCGCAAAGCACCCGAAGCAGAGGCGTTGACAAGGGGCTGCTTTCAGAAATGGTAGCGCGGCCCTACCGACGGCGACGAAGCTGCACCGGTGTAGCCACGGCTCTATGAGCCGTGTTCGAGAGCCGTGTCCGAAACGCCCAGCTCTTTCTGGAAGGGCGAAAGAGCGGTCCGTCCCTTGCTACCAACGATGCGGATGTGCCCACAAGCCCTGGGCCTGCTACGCCGGCCTTGACTTGTGGCCTGCGATCTGCTACACGTATGCTCACAATGAGTGGTAACCTTGGTCTGCTGCTGGCTCTGCTGGCGTCCCGAACGCGTTCGGGAACGGTGGGCTGAGGTCTGCTCAGAAGAAACTACGAACCCATCCCGACGCGGATCGTCGGGGTGGGTTTTTTATTTCCCTGCTTCGGCGGTTGCGATAGAAAGGAACAGTCATGAGCGATCAAGTATTGATATTCGACACGACCTTGCGCGACGGCGAGCAATGTCCGGGCGCATCGATGAACATGCGCGAGAAACTCGAGGTGGCCCGCCAGTTGGCCCGGCTGCGCGTGGACATCATCGAGGCGGGCTTCCCTATCGCCAGCGACGGTGATTTCGAGGCCGCGAAAGCCATTGCCGGCGAGATCCAGGGACCACGCATTGCCGGTCTGGCCCGCTGCGTCGATAAAGACATCGACCGCGCCGCCGAGGCGGTGAAACCCGCGGGCGACCGCGGGCGGATTCACGTGTTCCTCGCCACCAGCGCGATCCATCGCGAATTCAAACTCAAGATGGCCCAGGGCGAAATCCTCAAGCGCAGCGTGGAAGGCGTCCAGCGCGCGCTCGGCTACTGCAAGGATGTCGAGTTTTCCCCCGAGGACGCTTCGCGGACCGAGCCGGAGTTTTTGGCTGAGGTGACCCACGCGGTCATCGAGGCCGGAGCCAGCACGGTCAATATTCCGGACACCGTCGGTTACGCCGCGCCGCATCAATTCGGGGCGCTCATCAAGTATCTGTTCGACCATGTCCCGAATATTGGCCAGGCCATCATCAGCGTTCATTGCCACAACGACCTTGGGCTTGCGGTGGCCAATTCGCTGGCTGCCATTCAGAACGGCGCGCGTCAGCTCGAGTGCACGATCAACGGCATCGGCGAACGGGCGGGCAACGCTTCGCTCGAAGAAATCGTCATGGCCCTGAAGGTGCGCAAGGACGCGTTTGGCGGATATTTCACCAATATCGACGCTTCGCAGATTTACCGCAGCAGCCGGCTGGTGTCGCACATGACGGGCATGGTGGTGCAGCGCAACAAGGCGATTGTCGGCGACAACGCTTTTGCCCACGAAGCGGGGATTCATCAGCATGGCGTCATGGCCTATCGGGGCACGTACGAAATCATGCACGCCGAAGACGTCGGCCGTACCAGCGAACTGACTTGGGGCAAACACATGGGCCATCATGCGGTTGGCAAAAAGCTCGAGCAAATGGGCTATAAACTCAGCGAGGACGAAGTCCGCCGTGTGACCGACCAGGTCAAGACGCTCGCCGATAAAAAGAAACAGGTCTACGACGAGGATGTCATGGCCATCGTGGAGGGCCAGTTCACCGAGGTGCCGCAGGTCTGGAAACTGGGCTACCTCACCGTGACCACCGGTGAGATCCCGACCGCCTCGGTCCGCTTGATCCGTGCCGACAAGCAGGACCCCATTGCCGGCGCCGGGACTGGTGACGGCCCGATTGACGCAATGCTCAAGACGATTGACCGCATCACAGGAGTCAAGGGCAGCCTCACGGATTATAGCGTCCAGAGCGTCACCCGCGGCAAGGACGCCATTGGCGAAGTGACCGTGCGTGTGGCCTTCGATGGCGGCGCGGGCGTCTCGCCTGCCGTAACTGGAACCAAAGTCGTCACCGGCAAAGGCTCGTCCACGGACATCATCGAAGGCAGCGCCCTCGCTTATTTGAACGCGCTCAACCGCTATTTATTCGAGCAGCGCCAAAGCGTCGAAGCCGAAAAACCGCCGCTGTGAAAACGGCTCGTGCCAAAAGAGGCTCAATGGTCAAGCTCAGGGTGGGGAAGGGGGCTTGGGCAGCGGCCGAGGCATACGGTTGCGACATGAATCTGCTGGAGATCAGTTTGCGACGGACGCCTGCACAGCGAATTGACGCCCATCAAAGCGCTCTCGATCTCTTTGAGGCCGTACGTGAAGCGGGCAAGCGTCGAAATGTCAGAACTTGACGCACTGGCTCCGCTGCTGGTCTGCCACGACGTCGAGTTCGTGGTAATCGGCGCATTCGCATCGCTGGTGCACGGGGTAACTCTGGTAAGCCAAAGCATGGAGATTTGCTGTCCGTTCACACCGCGGAATCTGCTGAATCTGCAATACGCGATTGCCGACCTGCATCCGGTTCACCGCCTTACGCCGAAACGTCTGCCGTTGCAGTTGATGCGCGAGCGCTGCCGTGGTTTGAAGAATTTGTACCTGGAGACCGATCTGGGCGTGCTCGATTGCCTCGGTGAAGTGCCTGGTGTGGGAAGCTTCAGCGCGGTGAAACGTCAGAGCATGCTTATGGATCTGGATTTCGGCGAATGCCGCGTGCTGGGGCTCGACGCGCTCATCAAGTCCAAACGCGTTATGAACCGCCCGCGCGACCGCGAGGCAGTCGTCCAGTTGGAGGCGATCCGGGCACAGAAACGCAGGCCTGCACGATCATGAACGAAGCTGAGGTCGGGCGGATGTGGGAGGACAACGCGGAGGCGTGGACGCAACTGGCGCGGGCGGGATACGACGTCTATCGCGACTACGTCAACACGCCAGCATTTCTGGCAATGCTGCCCGATGTAAAGGGATTGGGCGGGCTGGATATCGGCTGCGGCGAAGGTCACAACACGCGATTGTTGGCCCGGCGGGGTGCCAGGATGACCGCGTTCGATATCTCACCAACGTTTATCCGGTATGCGCAGGAAGCCGAGCGGGAAAAACCGCTCGGGATTCAGTATCAACTTGCCAGCGGCCTGGAAATGCCCTTTGCGGATGGGGTGTTCGATTTCGCCACGGCGTTCATGAGCCTGATGGATATGCCGGAACCGGATCGGGCAATTCGCGAAGCGTTTCGGGTGATCAAGCCTGGCGGGTTCCTGCAATTCTCAACCACTCATCCGTGTTTTCAGACGCCCTTGTGGAAATGGGTTCGGGACGAAAACGCCAACAAGCTCGGCGTGATCTGTGGTCAGTACTTTGACCAGAAGCCGGCGCGGATCGACGAATGGACTTTCTCGTCGGCACCCAAGGAATTGACCGACAAACTGCGCAAGTTTCGAATTGCCTATTTCGATCGGACATTGAGCGAGTGGATCAACCTGCTGCTCAACAGCGGATTTCAGATTGAGCGCATGGCGGAACCGCATGCGGATGAGAAAACCGCGGCGGAATGTCCGTCGGTGGCCGACACTCGGCTGGTGGCATTTTTCCTGATTGTCCGATGCCGAAGGCCCCGGTAGGGTCGCGCCGCCGCGCGGCCACAAGGAGGATGGACGCGGAGTCCCGCATTGCTGCGGGATCCCGCTGGATGGCGGGACACCGCGTCCCTACCACTACACCGATGCGAATCGTCGCAGGTATTTGAAGGCAACGGTCAAGTCCTTCGGCCAGGGGGCGGTCATGGTGAGTGGTTTGCCTGCCGCGGGGTGCGTCAACGTCAGTTGCTCCGCATGGAGTGCGGGACGGTCGAGAAGAGGGCGTTCGGGTTCCTCGTCCTTG
>Ga0187871_10002384_pt1 | contig 15342 bp, 15 predicted proteins | sample June2016WEW_16_1_FD_132988 | JGI IMG/M metagenome (GOLD analysis project Ga0187871, IMG submission 132988) | Peatland microbial communities from SPRUCE experiment site at the Marcell Experimental Forest, Minnesota, USA - June2016WEW_16_10 | ecosystem: Environmental > Terrestrial > Soil >... | reverse complement strand
CGCCATGGCGCGGCAGGTTTGATCGTCGCTGGCGGTTTGGCCGCCGTCCACCAGACGCCGCGCGATGGCGAAGGGAATGACGCCGGGCGAAGGCGCCAGCAGGCAATCGCAGATCGAGCGCGCGGCCGGATCGTTGGCGAGAATCCGGCCGGCTTCGAGCGAGCGGCGCATGTCGTCCACGGTTTCCGGTTCGGCGGCATAGACCGCCGTTCCCGGGCTTGTCCCTTTGACCGCGAGCGCCACCCCCGCGACCAGCCCGCCGCCGCTGCACGGCGCCAGCACGGCGTCGAGACGCAGCCCCATCGCGCGCGCCTGTTGCGCCAATTCGAGCCCGGCCGTGCCCTGTCCGGCGATCACGCGCGCGTCGTCATAGGGCGGAATCAACGCGGCTCCGCGCTCGGATGACAGGCGTCCGGCAATCGCCTCGCGGCTTTCCTTGTAGCGGTCGTAAAACACCAATTCGGCGCCGTAAGCCCTGGTATTGGCGGCCTTGATCGCCGGCGCGTCCGCCGGCATGACGATGATGGCGGGCAGGCCCAGCAATTGCGCCGCCGCCGCCACGCCCTGGGCGTGATTGCCCGAGGAATAGGCCACCACGCCGCGCTGGCGCGCGTCCTTGCCGAGCGACAACAGCGCGTTCAAGGCGCCGCGGAACTTGAAGGAGCCGGTGCGTTGCAGGCTTTCCGCCTTGATCAGAAGATTGAATCCCAGCCGCGCATCCACATCGGGCGAAGACAAAAGCGGCGTCGTCACGATGTAAGGCGCGATCCGCGCCGCAGCCTCCGCGATTTCGGCGGCCCCGGGCGGCGCCGGGGTCTTATCCTCGGGCATCAGAGCCCCAATAACGCCGGCAGACCGGCGAGCGATTGGATCTCGGCGGCGGGGGAGGCGGGCAGGCGCTCGGGCTTGGCGGAGGATCGGTTGACCTAGGCCACCTTGAATCCATACAGCGCCCCGCCCGCCGCGTCCCAGGCATTGGACGAGACGAAGCATATTTTCTCCGGGGCCAAGCCGAGGCGCTTGGTCACGAGCGCGTAAACGCTGGGATGCGGCTTGTAGATGCCGCAATCCTCGACCGAAATCACGTGTTCGAGGAGATCGCCGATGCCGGCCGACTTGACCGCGGCCGCGAGCATCATGGGCGAGCCATTGGACAGGATGGCGGCGGGCCGGCCGGCGCGCTTCAAGGCTTCGAGCGTGGCCTTGGCGTCGGGATAGGCCGACAGCACGAGATAAAGCTCCATCAGCCGCGTCCGCAGACCGGCGTCTTCCACGCCGAGCGTTTCCATGGCGTAGTCGAGCGCCTCGCCGGTCACCTGCCAGAAATCCGCGTGGCGGCCCATCAGGCTCCTGAGCCAGGAATATTCGAGCTGCTTGGTGCGCCAAAGCGCGGCGAGAGGATCGGCCTTGGGCCCCAGCGCGTCGCGGCATCGCCTGGCCGCCGAAGTCACGTCCAGCAGCGTGCCATAGGCGTCGAACACGCAGGCCGAAGTCGATGACAGGGCCGGATGCGCCATGCGCGGCTCAGCGCTTCAGGTCGCTGGCGAGGGTGAAGGCCAAGTTGGTCTGGCCCAGCCGCAGGCGGTAGATCTGCAAATTCTCGAGCACGCGCTGCACGTAGTTCCGCGTCTCATCGATGGGTATCGATTCCACCCAGTCGATCACGTCGACATTGGACGAGCGCGGATCGCCGTATTCGCGGATCCATTCATTCACCCTCGCCGGGCCGGCGTTGTAGGCGGCGACCGCCAGGACATAGGAGCCGGAAAAATCGCTGAGCAACCCGTCGATATAGGCCCGACCAAGCGTCACGTTGTAGAGCTTGTCGGTGGTCAGTTTCTTCTTCGAAAAGGGGATGTGCAGCAGCTTGGCGACCAGGCTCGCGGTCTTGGGCATGAGCTGCATCAGCCCGCGCGCCCCGGCATGGCTCACCGCGGCGTGGTCGAAGGCGCTCTCCTGCCGCGTCATGGCGAGCAGCAGCGGGGTTTCGACCGTGTCCTCCTTTTTCGTCTGGGGCAGATCGGGGATCGGATAGCCCTCGGCGATGAGGTTGACCCCGGCATAGCCGGCGCGCTTGGCCGCGGCCACGGCCAGGTCGGGACGGCCGATATCGATCGCCAGCCGCGTCACCAGCACGAAATCCGCCGGGGTCGAGACCGTTTCCGAAAGCTGCCGCAGAAAAGGCCGCACCGTCTCCTCCGCGTCGGCCTCGCCCAGATCGCGTGTCACCCGCACCAACTCGCGCTGCTCGAAGGCCGCGATCTCTTCCGGCTTGGGCTTGGGCTCGTCGAGAACCGAGGCGGGCGCCGCGCCGCGCGCCTCGGCGGCAAGCTGGCCGTAATAGGTCGTCACCTTGCCGGCGGCGATGTCATACCATTTGGCGGCGAGATCGGTTTTGCCCATGGCCTCGGCCGCGCGTCCCGCCCAATAGGCGCCGCGCGATAGGCTGATCGGTAACTTCATCTCGTTGTAGAGCCGGACGAAATGGTCGTAGGCGATCTCGGGCTTGTTGAGAGAGCGTAGCGCGATCCAGCCCGAAAGGAATTCAAGTTCGGCGAAGGCCGGTCCGGTGGTGGCTTCGTGATGTTCGGCCAGGCGCAACGCCACGTCGGGCTGGTTGTCGGCCAGCGCGCGGCGCGCCACGTATTCCCGTTCGACCGCCCATTGGGTCGCGTGGTCGGGATCGGACGGCGCGGAATCGAGCAGCACGATGGCGTCGTTGTCCATGAATTTGCGCCGGCTCCAGCGCACCAGGTCGAAGAGCAGGCCGGTGTCGTTGCGCAGATTGGGCGGCAGCTTGGCCGCCATCTGGCTGGCGTTGGATTTCAAGGCCTCCAGCGCCATGCGCGTTTCGGCCACCGCGCGCGGGCCGCTGGTCACCAGCGGCAACATGCGCTTGGCCGCCGCCGTCTGGCCGTCCCACAGCAGGCGGCTGAGCCGCTGCTCGTCGTCCACGGGGCGCAGCACGCCGCGAAAACGCTGCAACATCGATTTCTCGTCGAAGGGATTGAGGTTGCCGCCGATCCAGATCTCGCGGATGCGCGCCTGGCCCTGGTCGGCGTTGCCGGCGGCGATCATGAGTTCGGCCGCGCGCAGCTTGCCGTTGAAGCTCACCGGCGGGTGATTGGCGAACCAGGCGGTTATGTCGGCATCGCCGACGCCGGACATCGCCTCTTCGGCGCGCTCTTCCAGCATCGTCTGGCTCGGCCAGTCGGGGTGGTCGGTCATGAACTGGGTGATGTCGAAGAAGCTCGCGCCGCTGCCGCCGCGCGTCAGCGAAAGCCACTTGAGCGCCTGGGCGGGGAGCTGGTCCTGCGCCTTGTCGGCCTGGACCCAGGCCGCCCTCATGTCGCCCCGCTCGGCGGCGGCGAAGGCCGCCTGGTAAAGCTTGCGGTCGCCGTCGGACAGCGCCGCCGCGCCCGCATGCCGCGACGGGCCGAGCAAGGCGAAAAACAGGATGAAAAGACCGACGATGAACGACTTCACCAACGCAACACTCCCCCGGCCCCCGTCTTCCCTCTGCGAGGCGCAATCCCTAGTTTAACGGCCGAAGCGGCCGCTGTCAGGCGAATGGTTGCGGTCGGCGCCGCTGGGGGTCTATTTTGAGGCCCAGGGGCCGGTTTGGATCGGACTGGGCCGGGCCCTGGAGGTCAAAATGTTCAAGGGTTCCTTGGTCGCGCTCATCACGCCCTTCCGCAACGGCGCGGTGGACGAGAAGGCGTTCCAGAGCTTCGTCGACTGGCAGATCGGCCAGGGCACGCAAGGCGTGGTGCCGTGCGGCACCACCGGCGAGTCTCCGACCTTGAGCCATGCCGAACACAAGCGCGTGGTCGAGCTGTGCGTCGAGGCGGCGAAAGGCCGCGTGCCCGTGGTCGCGGGCACTGGCTCCAACTGCACCGCCGAGGCGATCGAGTTGACGGCTCACGCCAAGCAGGCCGGCGCCGACGCGGCGCTGATCGTCACGCCTTATTACAACAAGCCAACCCAGGAAGGGTTGTATCAGCACTACAAGGCGATCAACGACGCGGTCGACCTGCCGTTCCTGATCTACAACATCCCGGGCCGCTGCGTCGTCGACATGAGCATCGCCACCATGGCGCGGTTGGCCAAGCTGCCCCACGTGATCGGGGTCAAGGACGCGACCAACGATTTGGCGCGGCCGTTGAAGACGCGCGCGGTGATGGGCAAGGATTTCTGCATGCTGTCGGGCGAGGACGCGACCGCGCTGGCCTTCCTGGCGCAGGGCGGCGATGGCTGCATTTCGGTCACCGCCAATGTGGCGCCGCGCGCCTGCGCGGAAATGCACGCGGCCTGGCAGAAGGGCGACGCCAAGCACGCGATCGAGATCAACAACCGGCTCGGCGCCCTCCACGAGGCGTTGTTCGTCGAAACCAGCCCGGCGCCGGTCAAATACGCGGCGTCGCTGTTGGACAAATCCACGCCCGAGGTGCGCTTGCCCTTGGTCGCGGCGAGCGCCGAGGCCCAGGCCCGGGTCAAAAGCGCGATGCGCTCCGCCGGTCTGCTGAACTAGGGCTTCCATGGCGCTCCGCGGCGACGAGCGATACGTCGCGCAAAACCGCCGCGCGCGGCACGACTACCTGATCGAGAACACGCTCGAGGCCGGCATGATGCTGACCGGCACCGAGGTCAAGGTGCTGCGCAAGGGCCTGGCCTCGATCGCCGAGGCCTATGCCACCGAGAAGGACGGCAAGATCTATCTCTTGAATTCGCATTTCCCGATCTATGCCTCGGCGCGGGTCAATCACGAGCCGCGCCGGCCGCGCCTGTTGCTGCTGCACAATCGCGAGATCAACAAACTCCTGGGCGCGGTGAAGCGCGACGGCGTCACGCTCATTCCGCTGGCGATCTATTTCAACGAACGCGGCAAGGCCAAGCTGCAATTGGGCCTGGCCAAGGGGAAGCGCAAGGCCGACAAGCGCCAGGCCGAGAAGGAGCGCGACTGGCAGCGCGACCGGGCCCGGCTGATGCGCGACAAGGGCTAGGCGAGGCGCTTTTTCAATTCCCCGAACATGGCTTCGAACATGGCTTCCGTCAGCCGGCCGGTGTTGGTGTTGAGCCGCGAGCAGTGATAGCTGTCGGCGAGCCACGGCGCGGATCCAATCGCGTGCAGCGCGCCGTGGCGGAAGGGGAAATCCCCCTTGCGCTGCCGCAAGGCCGAGAGCGCGGCGTTGTGCGCGATCTGGCCCAGCGCCAATATCGCCCTCAATCTCGGCATGGACGCGATTTCGGCCGCGAGAAAACCGCCGCAGGATTTGATCTCGCCCGGCTCGGGCTTGTTCTCGGGCGGCACGCAGCGCACCGCGTTGGTGACGCGGCAGTCGATCAGCGAAAATCCGTCATCGGCGCGTTCGGCGTATTCGCCCCCGGCGAAACCGAACTTCTTCAGCGTCGCATAAAGCAGATCGCCGGCGTAATCGCCGGTGAAGGGACGGCCGGTGCGGTTGGCGCCCCTCAAGCCCGGCGCTAGTCCGACGATCAGCAGCCGCGCCGAAACTTCGCCGAAAGACGGCACCGGTGCGTTGAACCAATCGGGGTTCGCCTGGCGCTGCTTGGCGCGGAACGCGGCGAGGCGCGGGCAGAGCGGGCAGTCGCGTCCCGGCTCCGTCCTCCCCCCGGAAGCGGTCACGCGTTGCTGTCGCTCATCACCGGAGCGCGCACCGCGTCGTCGCGGTGGTGGCGCATGATCTGCGGCGCCAAATCCTGAAGCTCGACGAACACGTCGGCCTGGCGGCGCAACTCGTCCGCGATCATCGGCGGGGCCGAGCGGATGGTCGACACCACGGTGACGCGCACACCCTTCTTCTGCACCGCTTCGACCAGGCGGCGGAAATCGCCGTCGCCCGAGAACAGCACGATATGGTCGAGGAACTGCGCCATCTCCATCACGTCGATGGCGAGCTCGATGTCCATGTTCCCCTTCACCTTCCGCCGCCCCATGGCGTCGGTGAATTCCTTGGTCGGCTTGGTGACCATGGTATAGCCGTTGTAGTCGAGCCAATCGACCAGCGGCCGCAAGGGCGAATAATCCTGTTCCTCGATCAATGCGGTATAATAGAAGGCGCGTATCAGCCGGCCCTTTTCGCCGAACAGTTCCAGGAGCCGCTTGTAGTCGATATCGAACCCCAAGGAACGAGCGGCGGCGTGAAGATTGGCGCCGTCAATGAACAATGCAATTCTTTCTTCGGGATAAAATGTCATGTGCAAACTCCATCAATGTCCAAAACATGCCGGGTACTTATCCGGCGGGCTGATTTGACTTCCTCGCGCGCTCCGCGTCAATACGCGATGCGGGAGAATTGACGTGATCTTAATCGCCTTTGGCGCGAATCAACCCAGTGCCCTGGGACCGCCCCGGCTGACGATCGAAGCCGCGATGGCTAATCTCGATCAAGAAGCCGGCAAAATTATGGCACGTTCCCGATTCTACCGCTCGGCTCCCGTCCCGATTTCTGCGCAACCCTGGTATGTGAACGCGATAGTTTCAATCGAAACGCAGCTTCAACCTGAATTATTGTTAAACTTGTTGCATGGCATCGAGACACATTTGGGCCGCGTGCGGCGCGAAAAAAACGAGGCGCGGGTGATCGACCTCGATTTGCTCGATTATAATGGTTTCATCCGCGACCGGCCGCCCATCCTGCCGCATCCGCGGATGCATGAGCGCGCTTTCGTGCTGCTGCCGCTGGCCGAGATCGCGCCCGGCTGGAAACATCCCATTCTCGGCCTTACGGCCGGGCAATTGATCGCGCGTCTGCCGCCGGGCCAGACCACCCAGTTGATCGAGGGACCGGTCGAGGACAGGTGACAGGCCTATCTTCGCGCGCTATGGATCAACCATGAGCCAAGGCAAGCGGGAGCGGCTGCGCGACATCATCGCCCGGGAATCGCTGCTCACCGGCGACAACTTCACCCTCGCCTCGGGCAAGAGCAGCGGCTACTTCTTCGACATGAAGAAGACCATGTTCCATCCCGAAGGGGCGTCGCTGACCGCCGATCTGATCTTCGAGGCGATCAAGGACGACAAGGACGTGGCCTATATCGGCGGGCTCGAAATGGGCGCGGTGCCGGTGATCGCGGGCGTGTGCCTGCGCAGCTGGCCGGAACGGCCGATCTCGGGCTTTTTCGTGCGCAAACAGGTCAAGGATCACGGCACGGCCAAGCTGATCGACGGCAGGCTGGAGCCGGGCAGCCGCGTCATACTCCTTGAAGATGTAACGACAACGGGCGGCTCGGTGATGAAGGCGGTGGAGGCCGTCCGCTCCCAGGGCTGCAATGTGAAGAAGATCGTCACCATCGTCGACCGGCTGGAAGGCGCGCGCGCCAACCTCAAGAAGGAAGGGCTGGAGCTGGTCGCGCTCTATACCCGCGACGATTTCGCGCCCAAGAAGTAGCCCACGGTAATCTATTGTTAACCATGCCGGCGCTTGCCGGCTCGCCCACGCGCCCGACCCTCACCCGATATTAAGGAAATAGCCGCTTAATGGCGGGGCTAGCCCGTTTTTGGGGGCCCGTTTTCAGGGGCGCGCGATCCGCATGCGTATTTCGGTTTTCGGCATGGGCTATGTCGGCACGGTTTCGGCCGCGTGTTTCGCCGAGCTCGGCCACGACGTCACCGGCGTCGACGTCAATCCGCGCAAGGTGGAGATGCTCAATCGCGGTCTATCGCCGGTGGTGGAAGAGGGGATCGACGAAGCGGTCCAGGCCGGGGTCAAGGCCGGCCGTTTGCGCGCGACCTCCGACGCCGACGGCGCGGTGCTGCAAAGCGACATCTCGCTCATTTCCGTCGGCACGCCGATGAACCGCAACGGCGCATCCGATCTCTCGGCGCTCGACGCGGTGGTCGGCCATATCGGCCGCGCGCTCCGGCACAAGAACGGGCCGCACACCGTGGTGCTGCGCTCGACCGTGCCGCCCGGCACCACCGAAACCCGCGTCCTGCCCGCGCTCCACGCGCAATCGGGCCGCGAGGGCGACAGCGGCCTGGCGGTCGCCTTCAATCCCGAATTCCTGCGCGAAGGCTGCTCGGTCAAGGATTTCCGCAATCCCCCCTTCACCATCGCCGGCAGCCCGAGCGAGGCCGGATACCGCGCGGTCGAGGAGCTTTATCGCGGGATTGCCGCGCCGTTCATCCGCACCACCACCGCCATCGCCGAATCCGTGAAGTGCCTGTCCAATGCCTTCCATGCGGTCAAGATCACCTTCGCCAACGAGGCCGGCGTGCTGCTGAAGAGCCTGGGCATCGACCCGCAAGAGGCGATGCGCGTCTTCTGCGAGGATCGCCAGCTCAACATTTCCTCAGCATATCTCCGGCCCGGCTTCGCCTTCGGCGGCTCGTGCCTCCCGAAGGACGTGGCCGCGCTGGCCGCGCTCGCCAAGGCGCGCGATCTCGACCTGCCTTTCCTGTCGCATGTTTTGGCGGCCAACGAAGCGCACATCGCCCGCGCGCTCGACGCCGTCTTGAAGCACAAGCGCGGCAAGGTGGCGCTGCTGGGCCTCGCCTTCAAGCCCGGCACCGACGATTTGCGCGATTCGCCCTTCGTCTATCTGGCCGAAAGGCTGATCGGCAAGGGCTACGAGCTCGCGATCTTCGACCGCAACGTCCATGCCGCCAAGCTCCTGGGCAAGAACCGCGAATTCATCGACCAGGAAATCCCGCATTTCGAGCGGCTGCTGTCGCCCGATCTGGTTCATGCGCTCGAAGGCGCGGCCATCATCGTCATCGGCCACGCCTCGCGCGCCGACATCGAGCATGTGAAGGCCCATCACGCCGGCCGTCCGGTGCTCGATCTCCAGGGCGTCAAGGAACTGCGCGAGCAGCATGGCGTGGTCTACCAATCTCTCTGTTGATGGCGCCCCGCTGATGGATGCCACATTCCCGCAAGCCCGGCCGCGTCTGCTCTTCGTCTCGCCGCAATTCCTGTTTCCGGCGGATGCCGGCGGCAAGATCCGCACCACCGGCATTCTGCGCCGGATGAAGGGCGGGTTCTTCGACATCACGCTCGCTTCCCCGGCGAAGCACTGCGAAGCCCGGCGTTTCGCGTCCGACATCGCCCAAATCTGCGACCGCTTCGTCGCCTGGCCGGGCGGACGCGCCAAGACGGGCCCGCCGGCCGCGCTCAAGCGCTTGGCCGCGCTGTTCGGCCCTTTGCCGGTTTCGGTGGCAAGCGACCGGTCGGAGGACGGCAAGGCGGTGGTGGCGGCGTTGCTGGGCGAAGGCTTCGACGCGGTGGTGGCCGATTTCGTTCATTCGGCCGTTCTGTTCGAAACGCCGCCGCCGCATTCCGTGCTGTTCACCCACAACATCGAGGCCGAGATTTTCGCGCGCCATGCGCGCCACGCCGGCAATTTCGTCAGGCGCGCGGTATGGCGCGGCCAGCGCCGCAAGATGGCGGCGTTCGAGGCGCGCTGGCTGCCGGCCTTCGGCAAGGTGATCGCGGTATCCGAACGCGATCTCGCCTTCTTCGTCGAGAATTACGGCGTACGCGGCGGGGAAGCCATCCCGACCGGCGTCGATTTCGATTACTTCGCCTTCGATCCCGGTTCGGTCCCGCCCGAGGTTCGGGATGCGGGCGGCGAATTGGTCTTCACCGGCTCGATGGATTGGCCCGCCAATGTCGACGCCATGCGTTATTGCATGGCCGATATCTGGCCGCTGATATCCGCGGCGCGGCCTCAAGCGCGCCTCACCGTGGTGGGACGCAACCCGCCGCCGGATCTGGTGGCCGAAGCGCAACGGCGCGGGCTCAACTGGCGCTTCACCGGCCTGGTCGAGGACATCCGGCCCTTCGTCCGCGCGGCCAATGTTTATATCGTGCCGCTGCGCGTCGGCGGCGGCACGCGCATCAAGATCTACGAAGCGATGGCCATGCGCCGCCCCGTGGTCTCCACCTCCATCGGCGTCGAAGGCCTGCCGCTCGAGGCCGGGCGGCATTACCGCCGCGCCGACCAGCCGGCGGATTTCGCGGCTTCGGTGTTGGAGCTGCTCGACCGTCCCGGGGATGGCGCCGATCTCGCCGAAGAGGCCTATATCTTCATCCTCAAGCGGTTTTCCAATCGCCGCGTGGCGGCATTGTTCGAGGAAATCTGCCGCCGGGCGATGACCGGAAGCGAACCGGCTCTGGTTCGCGGCCCGAACGCCGCTCTTGCCGGGTAGCACGGCCAAGGACCAATCTTTCTAGGCTTCGCACGTCAGGTGCTACGCGGGGGCCCGAGGCGTCGTGCGAAGCGAAGAAAGGCTTAAGCATATTCGCCGATTCCAGACAGGCGCCTGTTGCGGTGCAATAAAACACCCCATATAGTAAGGGGAGACAGGCGATTTCCGGAGATATCCCTTCATGGCGCGCGTTACCGTCGAAGACTGCATTCTCAAGGTTCCGAACCGTTTCGAGCTGGTGCTGTTGTCGGCGCAACGCGCGCGCGACATCGCCGGAGGCGCGCAACTCACGCTCGACCGCGATAACGACAAAAACCCGGTCGTGGCGCTGCGCGAGATCGCCGACGAGACCATCGCGCTTCCCCAGCTTCAGGAAAACCTGATCAAGGGCATGCAGAAGCGCGTCGAACTCGACGAGCCCGAGGACGATCAGGACATCGAACTGGGCGCGCAGCTCGGCACCGGCGCCGACATCGCCTCCGTTGCCGGCAACGAGAGCGAAACCACCCCCGCCACCGGCGGCGAGGAAGCGGTGGACGAGGATTTGCAGAAAGACGTGATGGAAGTCGCCGAGGACGAAGCCGTCGGATTGAACGGCGAGGATATGCCCGACATCGACGGGGACGAAAAACCCGACGCGGTCGAGGACAAGGACGCGAACTGATCGATGGCGGACGGCGCGCGACCCGCCTCATCGCCGGTCGTTTCGCGCCCAAGCGCCGTCCGGGATGGGCGGCGGAGTGACCCGCGATGATGCGCCAATTCGAACTGGTCGAGCGCGTTAAGGCCTACGATCCGTCGGCCAACGAAGACGCCATCAACCGCGCCTATGTGTTCTCGATGAAGGCGCATGGCGCGCAAAAGCGCGCTTCGGGCGATCCCTATTTCTCCCACACCGTCGAGGTCGCCGGCATCCTGTCCGGCATGAAACTCGACACCGCTTCGATCATCACCGGCCTGCTGCACGACACGGTCGAGGACACGCTGGCGACGACCGAGGAGATCGAGAAGCTGTTCGGCCCCGAGATCGCGCGGCTGGTCGACGGCGTGACCAAGCTGTCGCGCCTGGAGCTGCAATCCGACCAGACCAAGCAGGCGGAGAATTTCCGCAAGCTGGTGCTGGCGATGTCCGAGGACATCCGCGTGCTTCTGGTCAAGCTCGCGGACCGGCTCCACAACATGCGCACGCTCCATTTCATCAAGGACGAGGAAAAGCGCCGGCGCATCGCGCGCGAGACCATGGAAATCTACGGGCCGCTGGCCGAGCGCATCGGCATGAACAAGATGAAGGACGAGCTCGAGGATCTGGCCTTCGCCGAGCTTTATCCCGCCGAACGCGAAAGCCTCATGACCCGGCTGAAGTTTCTCCGGGAAAAAGGCGGCGACCTGGTCGGCCACGTGATCGATGAATTGCAGGAGACGCTGAAGAAAGACGGCATCGACGCCCAGATATCGGGGCGCGAAAAGACGATCTATTCCATCTGGCGCAAGATGCAGAAGAAGAACGTCGGCTTCGAGCAATTGTCCGACATCATGGCCTTTCGCGTCGTCGTGCCGGACGTGGCGGCGTGCTATCACGCGCTCGGCGTGCTGCACAGCCACTATCCGGTGGTGCCCGGGCGCTTCAAGGATTACATCTCCACGCCGAAGCCGAACAATTACCGCTCGCTCCACACCGGGGTGATCGGGCCGCAGCGCCAGCGCATCGAGGTTCAGATCCGCACGCCTGAAATGCACGAGGTGGCGGAACTCGGCGTCGCCGCGCATTGGGTCTACAAGGAAGGCGCGCCCAAGACCGAGGGCCCGCAATACCGCTGGCTGCGCGAGCTGCTGGACATTCTCGAGCACGCCTCGGACCCGCAGGAATTTCTCGAGCACACCAAGCTTGAGATGTACCAGGACCAGGTCTTCTGCTTCACGCCCAAGGGCGATTTGATCCAGCTGCCGCGCGGCGCCTGCGCGGTCGATTTCGCCTATGCCGTCCATTCCGAGATCGGCGACACCTGCGTCGGCGCCAAGATCAACGGGCGGCTGGTGCCGCTCAGGACCGAGTTGTCCAACGGCGATCAGGTCGACGTGGTGACCTCCAAGGCGCAAACGCCGTCGCCCACCTGGGAACGCTTCGTCGTCACCGGCAAGGCGCGGGCGCGCATCCGCCGCTTCATCCGCACCCAGCAACGCCAGCAATATCTCGACCTCGGCAAGGCCATCCTGCAAAAGGCCTTCCGCCAGGAAGACCACGAATTCGCCGAGAAGGCGCTCGACCAGGTGCTGAAGAAGTACGATTGCGACACGCGCGAGGATTTGTACGTCGTGGTGGGCGAGGGGATGCACACCGGGCGCGAGGTGGTCCATGCCATCTTCCCGCCCAAGGAAGAGCCGCGCTCCAGCAAGGTGGTGGCGCTCAAGCCCCGCGCCAAGGGCAAGAAGGCGGAATCGAAGAACGCGGTGCCGATCCGCGGCCTCATTCCCGGCATGGCGGTGCATTTCGCCGGCTGCTGCCATCCGCTGCCCGGCGACCGCATCGTCGGCATCGTGACGACCGGTAAGGGCGTGACCATCCACACCATCGATTGCGAGACCCTCGACACCTTCGCCGACACGCCGGACCGCTGGCTCGACGTCGCCTGGGACGAGGAGGGCGACCCCGAACACGTCCATCTCGGCCGCATCGCCGTCACCATCGGCAACGAGCCCGGCAGCCTGGGCAGCCTGACGACGGTGATCGGCAAGAGCGGCGGCAACATCACCAACCTCAAGATCACCAACCGTTCGCAGGATTTCTTCGAGCTGCTGGTTGACATCGAGGTGCAAAGCGTGCGTCACCTGACTAATATCATCGCCGCGCTCAGGGCGACCCCGGTGATCAACTCGGTGGAACGCGCGCGCGGGTGACGGGTCCATCATGATTGAAAAGCGTCCGCTCCGCCTTGGCGTCAACATCGATCACGTCGCCACCATCCGCAACGCGCGCGGCGGGCGGCATCCCGATCCGGTGCGCGCCGCCCGTTTGGCGGCATCGGCCGGCGCCGACGGCATCACCGCCCATCTGCGCGAGGACCGCCGCCACATCTCCGACGACGACATCGCGCGGCTCGCGCGCGAGCTGTCGGTGCCGCTCAATCTCGAAATGGCGGCGACCGAGCCGATGCTCGAAATCGCGCTCCGGCACAAGCCGCACGCCGCCTGCCTGGTGCCGGAGCGGCGCAACGAGCTCACCACCGAGGGCGGGCTCGATGCCGCGGGCGCGGCCGAACGCCTCTTGCCCCTCGTCGCCAGGCTCGGCGCCGTGGGCATCCGCGTCTCGCTGTTCATCGATCCCGACATCAGACAGCTCGAAGCGGCGAAACAACTGGGCGCGCCGGTGGTCGAATTGCATACCGGCGCCTATTGCGAAGCGGAGGGGGCATCGCGCCAACGCGAATTACAGCGCCTTACGGCGGCGGCGGCGATGGCGGAATCCTTGGGACTCGAATGCCATGCCGGCCATGGGCTGGGATTCGACAATGTGGGGCCGGTGGCATCCATACCCACGATCGTCGAGCTCAATATCGGCCATTTCCTGATCGGCGAGGCGATCTTCAGCGGCCTCGACAGCGCGGTCAAACGCATGCGCGCCGTGATGGACAAGGCCAGGAGCGAGAGCCGGGGGGAGAAAAGCGCCTGATGATCCTCGGCGTCGGCAGCGATCTGATCGACATCCGCCGCATCGAACACGCCATCGAGCGGTTCGGCGAGCGCTTCCTCAACCGCATCTTCACCCCGGCCGAGCGTCAACGCTCCGAGCGCCGCGCCGACCGCGCGGCGAGTTACGCCAAGCGTTTCGCCGCCAAGGAGGCTTGCGCCAAGGCGCTCGGCACCGGATTTCGCAAGGGGGTCTATTGGCGCGATCTGGGCGTGGTCAACTCGCCCTCGGGCCGGCCGACGCTGGTGCTGACCGGCGGCGCCAACCAGCGCCTCAAGGAGATGATCCCGGCCGGCATGAACGCGCGCATCGACCTGACGCTGACCGACGAGCCGCCGCTGGCCCAGGCCCTGGTCGTGATTACCGCCGAATCGCAGGTTCGGTGACGGTGCCGCACTTGACTTCCCATCCCCGTCTGGGCTTGATCGTCGCGGCGCCGATCCCGAACTTTCCCGTAACCTTCAATCCCCGGCGCGTTGGCGGAATCTTTTCATGAGCAGAGCATCGGGCCGGGCATCCTCCGGAGTTGCCGAGACGGTAAAGACGATCGTTTACGCCGTCATCATCGCGCTCTTCATCCGCACCTTCTTCTACGAGCCGTTCAGCATCCCCTCGGCCTCGATGGTGCCCACATTGCTGGTGGGCGATTACCTGTTCGTCTCCAAATTCTCCTATGGCTACAGCCGCTATTCGCTGCCCTTCGGCCTGCCGCTCATTCCCGGCCGCGTCTTCTTCACCGAGCCGAAGCGGGGCGACGTGGTGGTGTTCAAGCTGCCGCGCGATCCCTCGATCGATTTCATCAAGCGCATCATCGGGCTGCCGGGCGACACCATCCAGGTGAAGGACGGCGTCCTCGCCATCAACGGACAGCCGGTGCAGCGCGAAAAGGCCGGCAGTTACGCGTATGACGAGAATGGCCGCAGCGCGACCTACGACCTTTATACCGAGACCTTGCCCAACGGCGTGAAGCATCCGGAATTGCAGGTGAATGAGGACCTGTCCAAATGCAATCCGGACCAATCCTCCTTGTGCTCGATGAACAACACGCCCGTCTTCACCGTGCCGCCCGGCCACTATTTCATGATGGGCGACAACCGCGACAATTCCTCCGACAGCCGCGATCCCAACAGCGGCGTGGGCTATGTGCCGGCCGAGAACCTGGTCGGCCGCGCCGTGTTCATCTTCTACTCCACCGACGGCTATTCCCGCTGGTGGGAAGTCTGGAATTGGCCGTTCACCATCCGCTACGACCGGCTGTTCTCGGCGATCCACTAGGCGCGAGAACCAGGCATGGCGGAAAGAGGCGATCCCCCGGGCGATCTCGCCAAGGCTCTCGGCCATCGCTTCGCCAAGCCCGAACTCCTGGCCGAGGCGCTGATCCATCCCAGCGCGACCAAGCGGCAAGGCCGCGATCCGCACGGTTACGAGCGGCTCGAATTCCTCGGCGACCGGGTGCTGGGAGTCATCATCGCGGAGCTGCTGT
>Ga0187871_10002382_pt1 | contig 15346 bp, 14 predicted proteins | sample June2016WEW_16_1_FD_132988 | JGI IMG/M metagenome (GOLD analysis project Ga0187871, IMG submission 132988) | Peatland microbial communities from SPRUCE experiment site at the Marcell Experimental Forest, Minnesota, USA - June2016WEW_16_10 | ecosystem: Environmental > Terrestrial > Soil >... | reverse complement strand
CAGTTGATCGATGCCTGGGTCCGACGGTATGACGAGATGCTAGCCGGGCCGATCGCTGGCACTGTTGACCAACTGGGCATAGCCAGAGCAGCACTCGATACAGCTTTCCATTGCCGAACCGACGAACAAAAAGGCCGCTTCGCAACACGCTTGTCCGTTCCACAACATTTCGGAGGACAGCGGCGGTAGCTGCAACCAGGATTGCGCCATGCGAACACAACGTTGAAGGCCTCGGAATGCCATGTTTACCGCTGCGAGACCATTCGGCGCAAGGGGCGGGAGAGCTAGAACTGAAATACGTTTCCGGGGAGGCTAAATGCTAAGCCGCATTTTTCAGTTGCTGCTGGTTGTTGGTCTGGTTACGGGCACGCTATGGGCAGCGAAAGATCCTTTCGTAGGCAAATGGACGGTGAACCCGTCCAAAAGCAAGCTCAACGACGAAATGAAGGTTGAGGTCGCAGGAGCAAACAGATACGCCATCACCTTTGGCCCCGGCGCAGTGGACACAGTCGTGGCCGACGGGAGTGACCAACCGGCCCTGCAGGGGACCACGCTTTCCGTGACGGTGGAGGGGCCCAACAACTGGAAGGTCGTACGGAAGAAGGAGGGCCGCACCATCGTCATGGGGCTTTGGACGCTTTCTGGAGACGGCAAGTCACTCAACGACGAATTTACTGCTTACCAGCCCGACGGTTCGACAATAAAACTGCATTATGTGTACGAGCGGACTGCAGGAAGCTCAGGATTCATCGGCACATGGGATAGCGCGAGCGAGGAGCTGAACTCAGTGATCAAGCTCGAGATCCAGCCCTACCAGGGTGACGGCCTTTCCTTTAATTCGTCCATTTACGCTAAGAACATGAAGTTCGATGGGCACGACCGTCCGGACGAAGGTCCGAATGCAGCTCCAGGCTCCGCATCTTCGGGCCGCCGAGTGAGCAAGCGCAGCCTGGAAATCACGAACAAATCCAAAGGCAAGATTACCCAGACTCTGCGGATCGAGCTTTCTCCAGACCTCAAGACCTTGACGATGTCCATTCTCCCGGTGGGAGAAAGCAAGCCTAAGAGCGTCCTTGTGTTTGAACGGGAATAGACGTGTGAGTCCTCAAGCCTTGATTAACGCGAAGACCGTACAAGTGGAATTCCGGCCAAAACTACTTTTCCGATTACCCGACTTACCTGGACGTGACAGAGTCGGGCAAGCGCCCTTCTCGTGTTATCGGCCGTCGAACAGATAACTGCCTGACGGACGGAAGCGTCTTGCGGCGCTCAGGCGAGAGTGCTTAAGCTTGGTCCTCGGTATCAGGGTGCATATTGGGTGAAGACGGAGTCGCGAGAAGCTTTCGCGTGGCAGGGAGCGCAGGTCTCGAGTGCCGCCTTGGTGCCCGGTTTACCGTCTTTGTCAAAGTGTGCGTATCCCCAGCCACCCGTCGTGGCGTATTTTTTTGAATCCTTGACCATAAACTGAACGTTGGTGGGTGGTCCGGGAACGAACGATTGGGGATCGCCGAAGACTTTATCATTGGCCTCGGACGCGATGTGACTGTAGTGCAACGCGGCGATGATTGTGCCGTCCGGAAACGGAAGCTTCGCGTCGCGGTAAGCCTTGATGGCCACATCATTACCCAAAATGGCGGCGAAACTGTGCAGGTTGCCTTCTTCGTGGGCCACGGAGATGAACCTCCAGTCTCGGTATCCAGGCGGAATTTTGATTCCGAAGATCGGGACGGCCTCTCCACTGCCTTGCCCTGATGCAGGAGCTGTTAAGACGATAGCGCCAGCCCCCGTCGCAACTGCAATAAGTAAGAAAGCGATCCATCTCATAGGGGTCTCCTTTTGAAGGAGCCTGCCAACTTCGCGTGACAGGCCGGGGCCGGGGGCCACATGCTATCACCCGACGACATCGCCGAACAACGACGCCGAAATCACCAGCTCAGGGTCCACGGCCTGATAAACGCTGCGGGCACTTGGATTATTTGTCTGTGGCACGGCACACGGAAACGGCGGTGAGCTTCGCTCTTCGCTTCCGGGTATCTGCTTACAGATGTCTGATATCTCTCCCGCCTACTCTTTCGGGTGCGCCAGCGGAATCTGCGAAAACAATTGCAGATCGATGATCATGTTGAGCCGCCGGTCCAACTGAAAAAACGTCGCCGCTTTTTTCCCCGGCAACACCTGGCTCACCACCGGCACATACTTCAAGCGCAGCGCTTGCGCCTCCCCGTCCGCCTCCAGCCAGTGCCGCACATAAATCAGCGCGTCCTCGTCTGACATCGTTGCCCACATCTCCGCGTACTGCTTTAACAGCGCGTACTTCTGATTGTTCACTTCTTGCAAGTCCTTCACGTAATGGTTGTAGATCGGCCAGAACTTCTGTGCCTCCGGATCCGACAGCGACATATTCTGCCCAATCACCTGCATTTTCATTGCCCGTAGATCCTGCCGCAGCAAAGCAATGTCCTCGTCCGTCACCGTCGGGCTGATGACCCTCTGCACGGTAACTTGCTGGTCCTGCGCCGCCCCCAGCGTCTTCGCCCCCGCGGCAGCGATCCAGGCACCCAACGCCGTCGCCACCACCATGCCCGCAACAAACGCCGCAGCCAATCCCGCCGCTCCCGTCATTTTGCACTTCATAATCCTTCTCCTTATCTTTGTGCTCTTGCCACAAAAAACTACCGAGAGCAGCAAGCCCGAGTGCATGGTAATACAGTTGGTCCGCTAATGGATTACCGTCCACGTGAATTTCAATTTTTCGATGGTGCGGCCTATCCGGAGTTAGACAGGGTCGCACCGCGGAACGATGCGATGGCATCCTGCGGGAGCTAGTGCAGTCTTCCTGCTAACAATGACGTACCTCCCTCGTCCATATAGCAAAAGGGACAGTCGCGTGTGCCGCACGATGCGGCGCGCCAGGGAGGGACCGTGGCCTCATTCTTCCAAGACCTGCGTTACGCGCTCCGAATGCTACTCAAAAGCCCCGGGTTCACGATGGTTGCCGTGCTGACGCTCGCCGTGGGAATTGGCGCCAATATCGCCACTTTCAGCGTGGTTTACGCAGTTCTGCTGCGGCCGTTGCCCTTCCCGCATCCCGAGCAACTCGTGCGCGTGTTCGACGACCTTCGCGGCTCGAGCGAGCAGGATGTAGGCATGTCAGCGCCAGAGCTTTGGGATTTGCAAGATCGCGCGGGCATTTTTCAGGATATCTCGGCGGTGGCGTCGAGTAATTCGGCAATCGGAGGGGGCGATCGGACCGTCCGTGCCGAAAGTCTGGTCACCAGTCCCGATTACTTCACCCTGTTGGGAGCAAAGCCGGAGCTTGGCCGCGTCTACACCCAGCAGGATGCCACTCCGGGATTCATGGAACCTGTCGTCATCAGCAACGGGTTTTGGCGCCGTTATTACGGTTCGGACCCAAAAATCATTGGGCGGAAAATGCGGCTCGATAACGACATGTATACCATCGTGGGAGTGATGCCAGCGGGCTTCCGGCATCCGGGCCCCACGCTCGATACCGACGTGGAAGTCTGGATCGCGACCGGCTTCAACGGCCTTCCGTTTCCAGTGCCAGCCGTCAGGTCACAGAGAATGATTCCCGCCGCAATGGGGCGCCTGAATCCGGGCATGACCGTTGCGCAGGCGCAAGCGCGGCTCGATACCTATATAGCGCAACTCAGCCGGGAGTATCCCACCGAGTACCCCGCCGCCGCGGGATGGGCCGTGCGGCTTGTTCCCGTGAAAGAAGATCTGGTGGGCCCGCAGCGCGCGGAGTTGTTCCTCCTTCTGGGAGCGGTGGGATTTGTGCTGCTGGTCGCGTGCGTGAATATCGCCAACCTTCTGCTGGCCCGTTCGTCCGGACGGCGGCGCGAGATTGCGATTCGGTTGGCTGTGGGCGCTAGCCGCTCTCGCCTGATGAGCCAGCTGCTGACGGAAAGCACGCTTTTGTCGCTGATTTCCGGTCTCTTCGCCCTGGTTACAGTGCTCCTTTTGAAGAAGGCCATCATCAGCCTCGCTCCTGCGGATATTCCACGGCTCAACGAGGTCGAGGTCAGCGCGGGGGTGCTTATCTTCGCTTTCCTGATCTCGACGGTGACGGGCGCGCTCTTCGGACTGGCTCCGGCGCTGCAAGCTGCGAATGCGGACCAGGTTGAGAATCTGAGGGAAGGCGGCCGCGGGTCAGGGACCGGCAGACGCCATACTCGCGTTTCTCGGGTTCTGGTGGTTTCGGAAGTAGCGCTCTCGCTTGTTTTGCTAGTGGGCGCGGGCTTGCTCCTTCGCAGTTTCTGGCGCGTGCTCGAAGTGCGTCCCGGATTCAATCCCGCCCATCTCGCGACGGTGCAAATCTGGATTCCGATATCCAACAATCCGGCCAATGACCCTTACAGCGTCGAAGAGAAGCGCGCCGATTTTCTTCTGGAGGTCGCTCGACGCGTATCTGCGCTGCCCGGCGTGGAACAGTCGTCGATTTCCGGGAACGACACTTTGCCCATGAACTCCGGGAGAAATTACTCTCCCTTTTCCATTCAAGGGCGCGCGACCGACTCGGAGCGCAACCCGGTGGCTGACATTGCCGTGGTCGACACGCAATATTTTCGGACCATGGAAGTTCCCTTGATTACGGGAAGAAATTTCTCGGACTTGGATACGTACAAGACAAAACCCGTTGCGGTGATCGACCAGACCCTCGCCCAACGGTACTGGCCGAACGAGAATCCTCTCGGACAAGAGCTGAAGTTTTCGTTCGGACGAGGTTTGCAGGGGCTCACGATTATCGGCGTGGCCGGCGATGTCAAGTCGGACGGTTTCGAGGCTCCCAGTGTGCCTCATATATATGTTCCCTTGGGGCAGTTCGCGCCGGTCAACGCGGTGGTTTTTCTCCGGAGCAGGGGCGACGCGGAACATCTCGGCGAGGCCGTGCGGCAGGAGGTAGAAACTGTCAATCCCAATGTCCCGGTGCACAGCATCAGCTCCATGGACCAAATCATCGCCAGATCAGTGGCTGACCGGCGCTTTGCTCTCGAACTTCTGGGCGTTTTTGCCGCAGTGGCGCTGCTGCTCGCCGCCGTCGGCATCTACGGGGTGATGTCGTATTCGTTCAGCCAGCGGACACACGAGATCGGCATTCGCGTCGCCCTAGGCGCACAACGCATGAACATCCTCAATATGGCTATTGGAGAAGGTATGCAGCTCGTGGCCATCGGTTTGGTTCTGGGTCTGATCGGAGCTGGAACCTTGACGCGATTTGTGCGCGCCATGCTGTTCGATGTCAGCCCCTTCGACCCGGCGACCTTCGCTACGATCTCGGCCATCCTAGCGGCCGTCGCGTTTCTTGCTTGCTACGTTCCGGCGCGGCGTGCAACCCGCGTGGATCCTCTCGTCGCTTTGCGGGACGAATGAAACGCTCCGGCGTCGCTTGCCCTGAGATCCATTCGTTTGTCAACACTGCCGCGCTGCGGTATGCTGCCTGCGGAGACCTGTATTTGGAGGCGGCCAATGACTCCATCCCTTACGCCCCTAGAGTCGCTGCTCTTCGACATCGTCCTTGCCACACTGGCCATCGGCCTTCCTATCGTGGTGGTGTTGTCAGCCCGCTTTCTATGGGACCGCAACCTGAACCTTGGCCGTTCGAAAGAGCTTGAAAAGCTCATCTGGCAGTTGCACCGCATCGCCAGCGCAATGGAGCATCAAATGAATTTGTCATTCCCGGCCGTTCAGCCGGGCACGGAAGAGCCGCGCGATCTCGCCTATCTACAGGGGCTTGCTGCCCAGCAAACGGTTGCCACCGCGAGCGTTGCAACACCCAGTGCTGGTGCCGCGGCTCCGCCGCCCTCCGATCGGCCCACCGTGCAACATCCCGTGACTCCGCCGCCGGCTGCTCAGCAAGCACCTCTTCCGGCGCTTGAACGCCGCGAGCCCTCTGCCGAGGGCACGCGCGCCGGAGTCAACTCCATGTTCGGCCTGTAGATTTAGCTTTTCCTCGTCATTTCGCATAGGCGATCTTGGATAAGTCCAGGTTAGCGTGGCTATCGGACGAGTGGATCGGACCTAGCGGAAGCTAGCGATCCGAGATGCACGAGGTGCTGGCGGTCACTGTTTCAACCAGCCTTGTAACTGCAGCCAGTCGGCAAACCTATCGATCCAATGATCCGTAGGGAGATTCTGTTTTCGCATTCCGAAACCATGGCCACCCTTCGCGTACATATGCAGCTCGGCGGATTTGTGCGCCGCCGTCCATTTCTCGTATAGAGCGACGCTGTCGGGCGCCAGTCCGAGCTGATCGTTGGTAGCCGCGGCAAGAAACATCGGCGGCGCATCGGCAGGAACGGGAGCATCTTTGAACGTCCCCGCGGCTCCATAGATCGGGGCTACGAAGACAGGCCGGCCTTCGGGCGCGTAACGGAGAGCGACTCCGGCGGCGACGGTTCCACCCGCGGAGAAACCGATGATGCCGACGCGATCGGGCGACACGCCCCATTCCGACGCGTGCTGCCGAACGTAGGTGACCCCGGCCAACCCATCGGCTATGGACAATGGAACGATCTTGTCTAGGATCTCTTGAAATTTCTGCCTCTCTGCAAACAGCGCGGTAAATTCCTGGGTGGCGTCGTCTCCGGTGTGCGCGATGCGGTACTTCAAGACAAAGGCGGTCACGCCTCGGTCGGCCAGGTACTTGGCTAGGTCGGTGCCTTCACTGGTGATGGAGAGGGCCATGAAACCACCGCCGGGACAGATCACCACGGCCGTCCCGTTTCTCGACTCCGGAGAGGGCTTGAAAACGGTGAGCGTTGGCTTGGTCACGTTAGCGACGACTTCGGTGTTCCAAAGCTTCGAGAAGTATTCTTTCTCGGGATAGTTCTCTGGTGTCGAGCCCGGCGGCGTGCCAGGGTAGAGGGGCAAGACATCTTGAGCGGCAGCGCAGGTCGCGAGGAACAACAGTACGCAAAAAGTTCGAACGAGAAAGGCTTTCATGGCCGTAGAGTCTAGCAAAGAGTTGCGGGTGTGGTCGCCGGGAAACGGCTGGAACCGTTAAGTGATCATCGGTACCTTAGCCACGATGAACGCGGGCCGCCACCATCGCGGGATTCTCGGATCGACGGCCCTCATGAACAGAAGCGACGGACTGTTTGGATTCGGCCCTACCGAAGTAGTTCCATCCTCTTTTCGTTGTCTTCAATATGTTGCTCGTCCACCGCTGAGATCGAAAACAGCACCGGTTGTGAAAGAATTTTCTTCAGATACCAGCCAGGCGACCATGGCGCTCACTTCGTCAACTTCCAGAAAGCGTCCGCGTGGAATGCGGGACAGCATGAAGTCAATGTGCTCCTGAGTCATCTGCTCGAATATGCGAGTGCGCGCGGCCGCGGGAGTGATGCAGTTGACCGCGATGTTTTTGTTCGCAGTTTCTTTTCCGAGTGATTTCGTGAAGGCAATCACTCCGGCCTTTGAGGCGCTGTAGGCCGACGCGTTCGCATTCCCTTCTTTGCCTGCAATCGAAGCCACATTCACAATGCGGCCGTAGCCCTGCTCCAGCAAATGGGGAACGATGGCGCTGCAACACAGAAAAACGCCGGTCAGATTTATGTCAATCACCTGTTTCCATGCGTCCAGCGGATACTCCCAGGCCTTGAGGTTCGGGCCGGCGATACCAGCGTTTGCGACAAGGATGTCGATTCGGCCGTGTTTCTGCAAGGCGGACGTCGTGGCCTTTTTCACACTCTCGGCCGAGGCGACGTCCACCACTTCGCTGGACACTTCGCCTCTACTGCTGAGATCGCCTTGAGCTTTTTTCAAGAGAACTTCGTCGCGATCCCAGAGCGACAATGTCGCGCCGGAAGCGATCAAACGGGATGCGATGGAGAAGCCAATGCCTTGCGCTCCTCCAGTAACGACTGCTTTACGTCCCTTTAGATCAATCTGATTCATGATTCCTCTCTGATGCCGTCGATTCGGCGTAGGACAGCTTATCTGCTGCCGGCGCTGCGGATGAACGTCAATGTACATGATGTACTACGCTAGGCTATCCTGCTTTCCGAGGAGAACATGACCCTGCAGCCGATCATGCGCGCGATCTCGCAACTGGTATTTGTAATCCTTCTCTCGCTTCCAGTGATGGCCCAACAGCCCGCCCCTTCTATCCCCTCCACGGGCTCGCCCGGGCTGGATGAGTACCGGGCGTCGCGGATTGCCATCTACACGGACGATTTCGGACAACTGGCACGCTATCGGAAGGACGACGCCGCGCTCGCGCCGCCGGCCGCGGGCGAAAACCGAGTCGTATTTCTTGGCGACTCCATCACCGACTACTGGAAGTTACCAGACTATTTTCCCGGCAAGCCTTATATCAACCGCGGCGTCGATGGGCAAACCACGCCCGAGATGCTGGTGCGTTTCCGCCAGGATGTGATTGATCTGCACCCCAAAGTGCTGGTCGTACTCGCGGGAACCAACGACATCGCGGGCGTCACCGGGCGCACGTCTAACGAGGACATCGAGGCCAACGACGCGTCCATGGCCGAACTGGCTCGCGTGCACGGCATCCGCGTGGTGTTCGCGTCCGTCCTCCCCGTGCACAACTACACGCACGATGCGGAGGAGTCTTTTGCGCTGCGTCCTCGCGATAGAATCCTGGGGCTGAACAACTGGCTGAAAAGCTATTGCGCCAAGAACGGCTTCGTGTATCTCGACTACTTCAGCGCCGTAGTAGACGAGCGAGGGATGCTGAAGCGCGCGCTGGCTGACGATGGGCTGCACCCGACGGATGCCGGGTACAAGATCATGGCGTCCCTGGCGGAGCAGGCAATTCAGAAGGCGCTAGCGGAAAACAAAGCAAAGTAAGGTGCATGCAGTTATCTCGGGCTAAGGAGTTTGTATGTCAGGCGAGAAAACGGCAATCGTCACGGGAGCGCAGCAGGGTCTTGGTGCGGGTTTCGTGGAAGCCTTCCTGAGCGAAGGTTATAACGTCGTCGCAACCTCTCTCAAGGCCAGTCAATCGTTGACGGCTTCACCTCACCTGGTCCTCGTCGATGGCGACATCGGCAAGCAGGAGACCGCTGAAAAAACTGTCGAGGCCGCGATCGAGCACTTCGGAAGCATCGATGTTCTCGTGAACAACGCGGGGATCTTCCGCACCAAGCCGTTTACGGACTTTACGACCGAGGACTTCAATGCCTTGGTCTCGACCAATCTGTTGGGTTTTCTGTACATCACTCAGCCCACTGTGAAACAGATGCTGAAACAGAAGTCTGGGAACGTTGTGACCATATCTGCGTCGCTTGCCGATCAGCCGTTTGTCGACGAAAAGGCCTCCGTCTCGATGATGACGAAAGGGGGCCTGAATGCACTGACCCGAAGTCTCGCCATCGAGTACGCAAAAGAGGGCATCCGCTTCAACGCTGTGGCGCCCGGTGTCGTGAACACACCCTTGCACAAGGGTGATTCCCCGGAGGTTCTCAAAAAGTCTCAGCCAATGGGGAAAATCGTGGAGATGAGAGACATTGTCGATGCCGTTCTCTACTTGGCGCGGGCAGGCCAGGTAACTGGAGAAATCCTGCACGTAGATGGTGGGGCTCACGCTGGCCGTTGGTAGCCGCCAGACCGTTTCTGAATGCAATTGGCAAAAGAGAAAAGGGGCACAAACTTGAAAGCGCAAACGGCAACACGCGAAGGATCTCGGCCGGCCAGCGCCGAACAGCGGTTGAAAGAGCTAGGCATCCAGCTCCCGGCGCCGCCTGAGCCGTTCGGCACCTATGTGGAGGCGGTGCAGACGGGCAATCTGCTTTTTCTGACCGGGATGCTTCCCACGGAAGGGCGTAGTGCGAAATTCATTGGGCGCGTGGGAGCGGAGCTCGATGTGGAGGCCGGGTGCAAGGCGGCGCACCTCGCGGCGCTCAACGCCATCGCGGTCGCGCGGAAGCACTTGGGATCGCTCGACAAAGTGACGCGCGTTGTCCGGCTCGGCGTGTCGGTGGCCACTTCGGGAGATGTCCGCGAACAGCCGAAAGTCGCTGACGCCGCTTCGCAGTTGCTGCAGGACGTGTTCGGAAAAGACAAGAACCCTTGCCGCTTGGTGTATGGCGTCGCAAGCCTTCCGCTCGGCACGCCGGTCGAGTTGGAGCTCATTTTCGAGGTGGCGGGTTAGATACGCTCGAAACGATTCCCTTCGTGATCCACGAAAGCACGTTTGCCTCAGCCGGGAATCTTCGGTTCCGATTCAGCTAGGCCGCTAATTGTCGCTCTTTCAACTTCTGATTAATGCGCGGCTTCAGTCGCTCGAAGCTACTCAACCTTCGCTGGCGGATAGCTTTCGATGTAGTTCTCGTTTTCACAGCCGTAGTACGTGCAGGTTCGTGCGGTGAAATCGACACCGTAGCGTACGACGCCGGCACGCCAGCAGGCCAGCAGGAACTCAGGAAAGCTGCTGTTCCCAGCTTGGTCGGTGCGCAGCGCCGCGATGAGCGCTTCTCGGTCGAATGGTGGCACATCCACTGTGCCGGATAACAGCGGTGTGCCTTGGGTCACGACCGGCCCTTTTTGAGTTAAGTACAGGCTCTGGCAGGGGGGCAGAAACCAGTGATTGCGCAGCACCCCTGCGCGCCGAAGAGTCTCCGCGAGATGTGGGAAGCCGCCGACCTTTGGGCGACCAGCGAGTGCCTTTTGTTGTGCGGCCTGTAGGACTTCTATCGCTGTGCTCACGGCAATATTCCTCGCAAGAATTGTGAAAGGATTCTAGTGCCTAATTCCAAGGCCTGATTGAGGCGACCGATCTGGAAACTCGGCGAGGCATACGCGAACGGGTGGCCTTGTTGACTCGGCGCCGGTTAGGGCAGCCCTTCGTCTAATGAGGGTTTGAGCGCGGGCATTGTCGATTGTTTGTATCACCAATCGCGCGGGAGTAACTTCGTGCCCAACGACGCACCCTCATTGCAGGAAGGAGTTCGGTGGCACGTGCGCAGAGCGCTGTTTTCTCTATTTTGGCCGGCGTGAAGGGAGCGGCAATGTCCGTGCAGACGCTTGCTCGAATTCACTGATATTTCGACCAAACATTTCAACTCCCTGAAGGATCCGCCATCCGAGAGTTGAACCTGCCAACAATCTGCTGCGTGCGCTGGCTAAAGACCACGTATTCGCCGGGGGAATGCGCTTGCAGTTCCCGGATCCTGGACTCAGCAGTTTGCAAGTCTTGAACCGCTTCAATCCATGCAAAATTCGCGCCATCCGTTTTCTTCAGAATGTCGAAAAGGAATTCCACCGTAGCGCCTCCTTGCGGTGAACCTCGAATCTCACAGCCTGCCGCCCACCAGTGATTCGCCTAATGAAGTTTTTTTGTGGCTCTTGGGTGCTTGGCACAAACATGAGATGTGAACTCCTTGTCCCGTTGCTGCTGGTAATGCATCTTCATCTCGTCAATGGATTGGCCAATGGGTGGCCCTGAAGGTTTGAACTCCCATGCGCATTCGGAACAAGCCCAGCCCTGAAAATTCTGTCGTTCGACCCATATCAGTTCGCGACGCATCGCCTCTATGGCACACTCCGAGATTTGGCGGGTTATGCTTCTGAAAGACGGTGTAGCATTCGTCTCCGACGGCGCTGCGACGACAAAAGCCGCCGTTTTCCTGGCACTGAGCGGGGTTTTGCCCAAAGCGGCGTTTTTGAACACACATCAAAACCGAAATGAATGCACACCGGCTAGACCTTAGCGATAGAAAGAGGTTGCTGTCTGTGGGGTATCCGACACAGGCAAGAATTGCTATCTCAATCCGAGGTCATTCTCGAATTGTTGAATAACACCGTAACACTCACAGGCGGCGTTCTGGAGTTTCCTGCGGTTCACAATCTTCACCGCGCCTCGCACGTATTCTATGATGCCCTTTTTCTGGAGTACCGCCGCTGCCAAGCTCACGGTGGATCGGTCCGTACCCATCATGGTCGCAATAAAATCGTGGGTAATCGGAAGTACCGCTAACTGCACCCTATCCTGAGTCATGAGCAGCCACCGCGCGAGACGCTGCTGTATATCGTGGAGTCGATTGCACGCCGCGGTCTGTGCGACTTGCATGCTTTGAAGCCCTGAATGCCTGCTCAAGATTGTCTGCAACTGCGGAGCCGAACGCAGAATGCGTTCTAGCGCATTTCCCATCATGCGGAAGCCGTCGCCGGCAATTTGGACTATTTCACGAACGGAACTTCGGCTCAAGCCAACCGCCAAACCGGCCCCAACGTAGCCCTCGTTCCCCACTACGCCAACTTCCACGGTACGACCATCTTTGGTCACTACAACCTGAGAAACCATTCCGCGGTTCGGGAAATAGACGAACTCGATGTTCTGAGTCGGCTCGTGAAGGCTAAGATGATCGGGAAGATCGACGTAGGACAAGTCCGGACGCAACAACCGGTATTCATTATCGGGGGTTGCCAACAGTACCTTGTTGCTTACCGGCTTTCCACTGGTGTTGGTCCGTTCGCCCACCCGTACGACTCTAGAATTTTTTTCACTCATGGCCATCCTGAATGCCCCTGAAGTGCCTTGCATTGACTCGGTCAAACTTCATGGGCCCTGACATTCCAATTCAACCAAAAACCGGTCTAATAATCTGTCCGAAATGGGACACCACTCAAGAACGAAGGCAAATGTGCGCCAAATCGGTGCGCGTTGGCCGGGATCCGCCTGGAAACCGAGGTTCTTCACGGCCGGAACCTGCGACAACAGGCACTAATCGAAAAAGTGAGCTGCTTCAAAGCTCCGGTAATCCGAACATCATCAGGAGTTGAGTGGGTGGAAAGCGGAATCGTTCCTAGTTGTTCTTGCTGGTCGCGTTACTTTAGAACGAGTACGACTATCCGTCCGTCCGAGTGAAACTCGCCACCCGTGGCCGTCTTGGCGGTGATCAGTGGATCGGCGGGCGTAACATGATCCCGTTGAATCACGAGGCCCGTTCCCGAAAGCGTGCCATTGACGTATTCACGTTCGCCGTCGATCGCGGGATCGATCTTGTGCGTCAACCCGTTATTGCGCTGATCTCGTTCAAATCCAATATCATGCGTAGCTGCCACGCACCACAGCGGGCGCCCTTCGACCTCGAAAGGCGACTTCCAGACGCGCAGATGATTCCTGGACATGGCCACTTTCACCGGTTCGGCGTGCGCGAATCCGTAGTCCTGCGCACGGTTGAAAAGAAACAGGGTACTCATGGGCATGGTCAGATAATCTTTCTTTTCCAAAGAATCCATTACGGCATTCAGCGCCGTATTTCCGACGGCCTTGTCCACTTGTACCCAACCACCCGTGGTGAATACCTGAACCACCTGTTCCTGCGTTCCCACGATTAGGACGTTCACCATGTCGCCAGGTTTTCCTGCGGGATCCGAGACGCGACGCGGGATTTTGCTGAGGAGATCAGGAGTTATGCCTGGCACGCGAGTTTCCACCGGACCGCCAGCATTCGCGGCATCCTTTAGACCTTCGTCGAGGATTTCAATTTTTACGTGGAAGCTTCCGTCGGCGGTTGACGCCTCGGTCATACTCTGATTGATTCCTAGAAATAACCGCCCCGCCACCGGGAGCTGGTACTCTTTGCTTGCGCCTACCAGAAAGGCCTGCGCATAGGAGTCCGAACCGACTCGTCCAATCAACGCGCCGTGGCCCGCGTCATTCACCGCGTATTGGTGAAGCAGGTCAGCAAATCCGCGCGGGAGCCCGTCTGGACCAAAGGTTCCCAAGGTCCGCGATTTTCCCTGGTACGAGTCGTCAGGCGGGTAAGTGATTTTCCCCGTGGCGGTAAAGCGCAGTCTTGCTCCACCGTGCAGATCAATCTTCGTGTCCACCCATTCACTTTTCCCAGCGATATCGATCTCGTATGACTTGGCGGTGTCCGCCTTGGCTGCTCGCGCGCGCGCCGGCATGGCCGCGAACAATATGGCCGCCGACGAACACGAAAAAAGAGCAATGAAAAACAAGGATGCACGAATCATGTGAACTTCTCCTGTTTAGAACGCGGAACGGATGAGCTTCGAACGAGCGGAGCCGATAACGTGAGGTTACACCATTTCGGCATCGCAGGCGAAATCCATGGCTACCGCCGATTTATCGAATCGGCTCCGCCGCCACACGCACCTCAGGCAGGAGCGCTGCCCTTAGCGGCTACCAGGTTTCTAAATACAGGGTCGTCATGGAGGATTTTCAGGTCGGGATCATTCATGGCCCAAGTAGCATTGGAGTAGCCCGATTTAATACATCGCTGGAACATCTCCAGAGCGTCCGCTTTCATCGCGAGAGAGCCGTAGGTGCAGGCGGCGTTATAGAGCACGTTGGAATCGTTGGGACGCATAGCGACGGCAATGCGCACGTGCAGCACGGCTTCTTCGGGTTGACCGAGGTAGGCAAGGTCCGCGGCCAGCAGGATGCGCGCCCGGACATCGTCGGGAAACTGCCGCAGCTGGAGTTCCAGCACTTCCTTTTCGCGCTGGCGCAAGCGCTCGGCGTCCGCCATGCGTCCGAGAGTCTCGAAGGAATTGATCAACGGGACCAAGGCGTTGTAGTCGCTGCTCACGATTTCCAGAGCGCTCTCGGCGAGCGCCACGGCCTCATCGTATCGTTGGGAGGCGAAGTATGAGCGCCCCAGAACGTCGTGCGCACCTTCACATTCCGGCCGTAGTTCAATCGCTCGTCGCGCCAGGCGAATGCTCTCGTCGTAGTGATGCTGGGCATATTGAATGCGCGCTCTCGCGGAGAGCACTTCGGGAAGATCGGCCGCCAGCCACTCCGCTTTTGCGCAAGCGGCCAAGCCCTTCTCGACAAACTCCGGGTTCGGACTGCGGAATTCGTGCATTCCGCCCCAGACGTGGGCGATTCCCGCGTAAGACAAGGCAAAATTGGGATCCAGCTTTACCGCCTCTTCATACATCGCGAGAGCGTACTCGAACTGACGCTGCCGGAGATAACTGCGGCCGCGCAGATAAAAATCGTAAGCTACCGGGTTCGCGGTGGGCTTCTTGGCAATCACCTTTTCTTCTTGTGGGGAAAGCTTGATCTCCAGGGCCTTCGCAATGCTCAGGGAGATTTCTTCCTGAATCGCGAAGACGTCTTCCATCTGGCGGTCGTAGCGTTCAGCCCAGATCGAATGCCGCGTTGCGCTTTCGACGAGTTGCGTGGTAATGCGCAATCGGTTTCCTGCGCGGCGGATGGACCCTTCGAGGACGTACATGGCATTCAGTTTTTCGCCCACTTGCGGAGCGGTTACCGGCTTGTCGCGGAACGCCAGCATTTCGGACCGCGGAAAAATCTCGATGCGCGCAATTTTGGATAGCTCGGTGATGATGTCCTCGGTCATGCCATCACGGAAATATTCGTCTT
>Ga0187871_10002381_pt1 | contig 15349 bp, 14 predicted proteins | sample June2016WEW_16_1_FD_132988 | JGI IMG/M metagenome (GOLD analysis project Ga0187871, IMG submission 132988) | Peatland microbial communities from SPRUCE experiment site at the Marcell Experimental Forest, Minnesota, USA - June2016WEW_16_10 | ecosystem: Environmental > Terrestrial > Soil >... | reverse complement strand
CCATAATTTCTCCTCCGGCGTTGCGCAATCGCAGACAGTATACACCCATTTTTTTCGCAGTCACGCACGACTAATCGAATTGTGTTTCGACTAACAGTGGAGCTCTAATTGCCTTCATCTAAGGTCAACGAAGGGCTTGTTTAGAGAGATTTCCGGTGTATACTGTGGTGGTTTGGCCTGAGACTCCGAGTTGAGAGAGGGAGGATTTTATGCCTGCTAATGCCCCCGCACAAGGTCAGTTGCGAGGTTCTCAGAAATTGCTCGAAGGGCTTGCGAAAAACGGCGAGGTGCCTTCGATCGATCAAATCAAGAAGGCGCTGAAAATTGAATCAATTGAAAGTTTGCGCGTCCCGAACTGGCTGATCAGAGGGCTGCCGCCCGCCTATCTGGAGCTGGAAGGCACGCTCGAAGTGCCCATTTCGCAGCTGAATACCCTCTTGAATAGCTTCGTGCAACTGAATGACAGCGCGATCAATTTTGTAATTCTGATCAACGGTATTCCGATACCTGACATTGCGACGGTGACAGTCGGCAATACGTAAGCGCCTCGGTCAATCAGAGAACATGATGGGTGCTGCCGGCAGCCCGATTATTCAGATTCATCCCACGCGGCGCTGCAACCTGCGTTGTCTGCACTGCTATTCCAGCTCGAGTCCAGACGAAGCGGACTCCCTACCGTATGCCACCGTCGAGGGTGTCATTGAAGACGCTCACGCTCAGGGTTACAAAGTGGCTAGCTTTTCCGGCGGCGAGCCGGTTCTTTACCAGCCATTAGGCGACGCGCTCCGATGCGCGAAACAGTACGGCATGCGAACCACCGTCACTTCCAATGGCATGTTACTCACGGCGGCGCGGCTGGAGAAGCTGGCGGGATGGGTGGATGTTCTCGCGATCAGTCTGGATGGGATCCCTGAATCGCATAACAGAATGCGGAATTCCGATGAGGCCTTCGAGAAAATGCAGGCTAATTTGGAGGCTGTCCGAAATAGCGGGATCGACTTTGGTTTCATCTTCACTCTGACTCAACATAACGTGAATGTAGTGGATTGGGCGGCGCGATTCGCGGCCGAACAAGGGGCGAAACTGTTCCAGATTCATCCACTGGAGGAAGTTGGCAGAGCCGCACAGATACTTGCGGGACAACGCCCGGATGAAATTGAATCCACCTATGCGTTCTTAGAAGCCGAGCGCCTGCGGCGAATTTATGAACATCGTCTGTTCATCCAATTAGACATCGTTCACCGCGATCTGTTGGCGCAACACCCGGAGAGGTTTTACGCGGAAAAGGAATGGCGTAAGCCGGACCGGCTGGCGGAATGTGTAACTCCTTTGGTGGTTGAGGCGGACGGAACTGTGTCGCCGTTCGGATACGGTTTCGGCCGCGAATTCGCACTGGGCTGTATTCTCGACCGGCGTTTGCGGGATTTAGCCCCTCAGTGGATCGACTCGACCTACGGCCGATTCAGAGAGCTATGCGGCCGTGTCTATGCCGAAGCGTGCGAACCGTCGGATCTTCCATTTCTGAACTGGTATGAGTTGATCGGAGTGCGCTCCATTGGTGCGAGCCGTCCTGAGAGAAGCGTAAGCTCTAAGTTGCAGACAGTTTCCTGATCGGAGATAAATCTATGGCGCAAGTCATTGCGGTTCCATACGTGAATCTATATACCGCGGTTGTCACACAGCGGTATTTTGCGTTCATCCTTAACCCCGCTGATTTTACATTGTCCTTGAACTCCAGTGTGGATGGCAGCGGCGCGACTTGGTCCTGGAAATCCTTAGGCAGCCCAGCAAGCGGCCTCCTGAGCACTGCCTCGGCGACTGCCTATTTCTCCGGAAAGTTGGCGGCGGATGGTTCGGCGATCAACTATTTCAACGTATTCGTCATCGCCAAAGACGGCAATCTCTGGTTGATATCCAGCACGGACGATGGCGCGACTTGGGGGAGCTGGAAGGATCAGGGCGCTCCCGCTGGAGGGATCGCTGGTGGTCCCGACGTGGTCAGCCGGCAATCCGTGCACGGCGGATTCGAGATAGACGTGTATTGCCAAGTCATCGGCTTTGATGGGCATCTTCACGTCAACTACAGTCAAAACGCGGGAGGGTCGTGGAATTGGGCTGATCGCGGAAAACCGGCGAGCGCCAGTCTTCTACCCGGACGGACGGGTTCCATCCCTTATTTTGACGGAAGCCGCCAGAGCCTCTACGCCTTTGCAGTGGGAAGCGACAATCATCTGTACGCCAACTCCGGGGATCTTACTACTTGGGGGTGGCAGGACTTAGGCCAACCCTCGGCTTCGGTAAGCGTTCCGAGCGTCGCTCCGGAAACTGTGACGTTCCTGTACGACGTGAGCAAGAAGACGAGCCCGGAGGCGATCTATGTTTTCGTGCTCGGGTCGGATAACCACCTGTACGCTTGCTACAGCCTAGGTGGCGGAGCGGGGTGGACGTGGGAGGCTCGGGGGACGCCGGCGAGTCCCATCCAAACCTTCTTTACAAATGCGCTGCTGGTATCCAATGAGTCGGCGGCGGCGATTTTTACGGAGAACGTCTTCGTTTTTGCGGTAGGCGACGACGGCAACCTGTACGCGGACTTCACCGCGGACGCCTCCCTCGGTTCAACTGCGATATGGAGTTGGCAGAATCTCGGCGCACCCCCGGAGGCTTCGCTTGTGTTGACCAACGGAGCCGCCGCGAGCAGTGAGGTAGAGCCTAGTTTGTCCGATGTGCAGATGTTCGCGTTCGCCAGCGACACCAGCACCGATGTTCGTTCGCTTCGTTGGGATGGCACGAAATGGACATGGTACGATCAACTCGGTCCATAGCGCGCAGGGTCGCACAGAAGACCTGAATCCGGAAAGAGGGAGGCATTAATCATGACTACACATCAGAGCGGGCGGGTGTTGAAGCAACTGACGGAGCTGTGCGGCTTTCTTCCGGCGCTCGCCCGCGACAGAGAACTTCGCCGCCTGCTGCACATTTATCAGCATGGCGGAAAGCACATGCTGGAGTCCGAGAATGTGCAACGGATCGTGGACACCGCGCACGGGCACGTTAAGGAACTTCGCAAGCTGGCACGGCTCCTTTCGGTGGAATGCCGTGTGAACTTGACGCGGCATTCGTCGTCCAAGTAAACGTAGTAAGTAGTTGCGGGAGTCCACGCGAGCGAAGCAGAAGGCGAACCATACTAACAAAGGCCTCGAGCAAACCTGGGGCATGGGTAGTGTCTCACTTTGGCTTTCTCGGCCAGCGCACCGCTCTATGCCGGGACTTCGCCGCCATGAGGTCCGTAAAATACCCGCCACAGGGCCAAATCGTCGGAAGTGTCCTCAAATTGATGCTCGGTCCCCGCCGCCACGAACAGGATGTCGCCTGACTCGAACGGGTCCCGCTTGCTGTCGTGAAGGAGGAATCCTCGCCCGCGAATAATGAAGTAAAGCTCGTCCTGTGCGTGCGGCGTTTGTTGGCTCGGGCGCTGAGGGAGGGAAAGGGCTACATCAAGCGGGCCACGCCGCAGGACCATAACGGCGCGCTCGCCCTCGGGGCCGGGGATACGCGCTTGACCGTCGGCAAGACGCATAACGCAGCTACGATCTGGCTGGCTCATGCTTCACTCCCTGTGCCTTCAAACTGAGATACTACCAGGGCACGCCTTATGCTAGTTTAAAGCCGAGAGTCAAATACTATGAATCGATCTCCCATCGGAGTGGTTTGCGCAATATTTTTGGCTTCGAATGTCCTTCTGGCAGGGGGCGAAACCTCGTCCGCTCCGCCGACATTTTCGAAAGACGTCGCGCCGATTCTCTACAAGAATTGCGCGAGTTGCCATCGCACGGGCGAGATTGCGCCGATGCCGTTGCTCACTTACGAACAGGCGCGGCCGTGGGCCAAGTCCATTCGTGAAAAAGTAGTGCTGGGCCAGATGCCGCCCTGGCATGCCGTTCAGCCGCGGGGCACGTTTTCGAACGATCGCCGCCTGAGCGAACTGGAAAAGAACACGCTCATCCGCTGGACGGATGCAGGCGCGCCGCAGGGCGACGCGAACGACCTGCCGCCTCAACCGAAGTTCACTGAAGGCTGGGAGATCGGCGCTCCGGACGTGGTGCTCAGTATGCCGAAGCCTTTCACGGTAACTGCCGGCGGCACGATTGCTTATCAGTACTTTAGGATTCCGACGAATTTCACGGAAGACAAGTGGGTGCAAGCCATCGAGGTCCGGCCTGGTACTCGAAGCGTGGTCCATCACGTCTTGGTGTTCGTTCGCGAGAAAGCGCCAGCCTCCGCCGCGGCGTTCATGCCGGTTGTGCCTAAGATGCCTCCTTCGAGCGATCCGAACGCTTCCCAAGGTCAATTCCCGGGCACACTCATTGCCACCACCGCGCCCGGCACTAACGCGATGACCTTCGAACCAGGGCAGGCTATCCGGATTCCAGCGGGCGCTCAGTTACTCTTCCAGGTGCACTATACGGCCAACGGCAAGGAAGCCACCGATCAGAGCAGCGTCGGCATGATCTTCGCCAAGGAGGCGCCGAAGCAGGAGCTCCACAACAGCGCGTTCGTCAACCTTCTGTTGCGGCTTCCCGCGGGCGCTGATAACCAGGCGGTGGATTCAGCCATTGAGTTCACCCAGGACTCGCACATCACGGCATTGTTCCCGCATACTCACTTGCGCGGCAAGAGCTGGGAGTACAGGCTGATTTATCCCGACGGGCGTTCGGAAGTTGTACTGGCCGTTCCGAAATACGATTTCAACTGGCAGACGTATTATCTGTTCACTACTCCGCTCGCGGTGCCGAAAGGGTCGCGCCTGGAGGCTACGGCCCATTACGACAATTCTGTGAACAACCCGTCCAACCCGGATCCAAACACCGAAGTGCACTGGGGCGACCAGACCTGGGAGGAAATGCAATACTCCGGGATCACCTACTATGTGGATCATCCGTTGACCGCTCAAAAGTAAGTGCTGCCGCCGACTTTTCGCGTGCTAGAATCGATGAATTGATCGCCGGATTGATCCGTGAAATCAGGGGTTTCAGGAGGACAAGTGTATGACCTCAGTTGAGCGGGCGAAGCATTTCTTGCAGTCCGGGGTTCGCGCCATTGCTCTTACAGTGGTTCCCCTTGCTTCCGTTGCGATCGCTCCGTCACTCAATGCTTCGCCTCTAATCCTGACGCCTGCATCATGCGATGCAATTCCCTCCGGGAGCGGTACTTTTGTGATCACCCCGTGCACCACGACTCAACTCGCGACCGGAGCGGATGGTGTTACGGGTCTGAAGCTCTATGGCTCGGATTCGACCACCAGCATGTTTCCCGGATTCCTGGCTCTCAACTTCACTACCCAAGGGACTGCGTCGGGAACCGCGGGCGTGGTTCCTGTGGCATACGACTTCACGCTGTCCGATACGTTTTCGAACGCGATGAACTGGGACGTGTACTTCGATGTAGCTGGAAATCTCACGGATGCCAGCGGCCAAGCCAGCGGCGTCTCGACAGGTGGTACCATCACGGGAAGTTTTTCCGCTGACCTGTCTTCCATTGGCAATGCCTTTGAGTATGTTCTTCATGTGGAAGCGATTGAGGAGGCCTCTGCCGGGAACGATACTCTCACCATCGACATCCCGCAGAATTCCGTGGACGTGAACCCGGTGTCTTCGGCCGTGCCCGAACCGGCCACACTGAGCTTCCTCGGATCCGCGCTAGCTTCTCTGGTCTGGTGGCGGCGGCGAACCGGCAAGTAACCTGAAGTGGCTGCTCCCGGCCCAAGGCTGCTTCTGGTTCTTCCCCAACTTCCGCAGGATCCTGCTAGCGGCGCGGCCCGCTCCACGCGGACTATTTGCGAGATGCTCGCGGCCGGTGGCTTCGATGTCCACGCGGTGGCCACGACGGCCACTGAACTGTCTCACCAAACCTCCACCGTCCCGTTTTTGGCCACGATGGGAATCGCAGCCGAGGTCCGGCGGGGCAACAAAGGCCGACCCCGGCCCGAGATCACATTCCACCATCGCGAGGTCAGCTACCGGCTGCTCGATGTGGGGCCGCGCGACATGCACAGTTGGCAGAAGCTCGATGGCCGCCAGTTCGATCTGATATTCGACGACGAATTGCACTCGTTTCGCCCCGACATTCTGCTTTGCTACGGAGGCCTTTCCGGTGACATCGCCCGCTACAAACGCGCCGGCCGCCAGGGAGCAAAAATCGTCTTAGCGCTTCACAACGAGGGCTATCTTGCCAGCGCCGATTTCTTCCGCAACATCGACGCCGTCCTCACTCCAAGCCAATACCTGACGAAGGTTTATCGCACAGCGCTCGGCATTGACTCCACGCCGCTGCCGATTCCCATGGATCTCGAAGACGTCGTCGCTCGAAGCCGCGATCCCATCTTCACTACGATGATCAACCCGTCACCCGAAAAAGGCCTGATGTTTGTCGCGCGCCTGGCCGAAGAGATCAGCCTGCAGCGTCCGGACCTCGCCATCCTGTTCATCGAGTCGCGCGGTTCTGCCGGGCGCCTTGTCCAGGCCGGAATGGCTGCTGGCTTCGACGTCCGGCGTCATCAAAACCTGATGCTGTCCCCGCCCCTTTCGCAGCCCAAAGAAATCTATGCCGCCACGCGTGTTCTCCTGGCGCCGTCGCTGTGGAATGAGCCCGCCGGACGTGTTGTCGCGGAGGCGCTGCTTAACGGCATCCCACCCCTGGTCAGTCAGCGCGGTGGCCTTCCCGAAATTTGTCAAGGAGCCGGCTTCTGTCTGCCAATCCCGCCTGGGATCACGCCTAAGGCCTCCCGCCCGGTGGAACCGGAATTGGTCCAACCATGGATCGACCTCATCGCGCGGCTGGAAGACGACGAAGAGTTTTACCAGCACCATTCCGCGCTGGCGCGCCAGGCCAGCCAGATTTATCACCCAGCCCAACTGACCCCGCGCTATTTCGATTTCTTTCGATCCGTGCTCAATGCCTGACACGCCAGCGCAATTTCCCAATTGACGGTGCGCGATTCCTACGTACCGAGAGAGCACCTATGCAAGGTTTCCCCTTCAACCGTCCCAGGTTTATTAACTTCTGCTTCAATACAGACCGTCGGTATCCGCGTCTAATCTTACGCGGCGACCGCCAGCTCAATCGCGCGAGGACCCAACCATGGAAATAGCGGAAACACTTGCAACCGACCTCAAACAAGCCCTCCGGATGCTTCGCCAAAGCCCGGGTTTCACTGCCACGGCGGTTGCCGCTTTGGCTCTCGGGATCGGCGCCAACGCCGCCATTTTCTCGGTAATCAACACAGTCTTGCTCAAGCCCCTTGCCTTCCCCGAGCCGGAGCGCATCGTGGTCCTGATGAACAGCACCCCACAGGGAAACTTCCCGGCTGCGTCCGTCACCAAATACAACATCTGGCGCCGGCAAACGCAAGTGCTTGACGATATCAGCGCCTATGACACCGGCGGGCCTGGTCTCAATCTCAGCGCAACTGACCACCCTGAACAATTGAAGGGCATCCATGTCTCGTATGAGTTCTTTCATCTTTTCGGCGCCACGCCTGTTCTTGGCCGAACTTTCAATGTTGCCGAAGACCGGCCGAGGGGCGGCAGTGTCGCCGTACTCTCAAACGGCCTGTGGCGGCGCCGTTTCGCATCCGATCCCGGCATCGTTGGCAAAACTATCTCTCTCGGCGGCGAACCCTACACGGTCATCGGCGTCCTCGCATCGACATTCACCTTCGATCCCCCCGCCGATCTCTACTTACCTTTCCAGGCCGACCCTAACAGTACGAACCAAGGTCACTACTTCCGAGCCGCTGCTCGCCTTAAGGGCGGGGTTTCACTGAGCACCGCTCAAGCCGCTCTCAATCTGGCTGGTCAGGAGTTCAAGCGCAGGTTCCCGGAGGCCGCAGACCCTCACGCCAGCTTTACGGTTGAGCCGATGCAGCAGCTTCTGGTTCGCGACGTGCGCCCTGCTCTTTATGTGTTGCTGGGCGCCGTTGGGTGCGTGCTGCTGATCGCCTGCGCCAATGTCGCTAATCTGTTACTGGCGCGCGCCACCTCACGTTCGCGAGAAATTGCAATCCGCTCCGCTCTGGGCGCCGGCCGCGGCCGCATCGTCCAACAGCTGCTAACCGAAAGCTTGCTGCTGGCGATAATCGGTGGGATGGTTGGCCTCGCCATCGGCGTGGTGGGAGTGCGGGCGCTGTTGGCCGTGAATCCGGGAAACATCCCGCGCATAGGTCCGGACGGCGCCTCCGTCCAACTCGACTGGGCGGTTCTCGGCTTCACATTTCTTTTGTCTGTTCTGAGCGGCGTGCTGTTCGGCCTGGTTCCCGCGCTGCACGCCTCGCGCGCCGATCTCAACTCCACGCTGAAGGAAACCGGCACGCGGTCCGGCTCCTCGCTGCGCCAAAACAAAGCTCGCGGCTCGCTGGTGGTGGCCGAACTGGCCCTCTCGATGGTGTTGCTAATAGGCGCCGGACTGCTGATCCGCACTTTCGATGAGTTGCACAGGGTGGTTCCGGGCTTTGACCCCCACAACGTGCTCACCATGGAAACTTCGCTCACGGGAACCCACTACGATCAAACCGCAGCGATTTTCCAATTGACACGCCAGGTGCTGGATCGCATCCATGCCCTACCCGGCGTCGAGAGCGCGGCTGCCAGTTCCTATCTGCCGCTGGAGGGCGGCCTGGGCCTCGGATTCCGCATCGAAGGACGCCCGCTTACCAATGGCTCGGACCATGGCGGCGCCTCCTGGAACTACGTGACGTGGCGCTTTTTCGATGTTTTCAAGATTCCCATCGTCCGCGGCCGCGGCCTCACCGAACGGGACGATGTTGGACCTCCTGTGGTGCTCATCAACGAGGCCCTGGCCAAGCGCTTCTTCAAAAATGAGAACCCGATTGGTCACCGCCTCATCATCGGCGCCGGTATGGGGCCCGACTTCGTGCAGGCTCCGCGCGAGATCGTCGGGGTGGTCGGCGACACGCGGGATGGCGGCCTCAACAACGACCCATCGCCGGCTACCTTCATACCGCTTTCTCAGGTCCGCGATTCCTACATGGCGCTCAACAACCGGTTCATGCCGCTCACCTGGCTGGTCCGTACCAAGGTTGCACCCTTTTCCCTCTCCACTCCAATCCAAAAGGCCTTCCAGGACGCCGCAGGCCTGGCTGTGGCACACATGCGTTCCATGGACCAGATCGTCGTCCAATCCACCTCGCGCGACCAATTCAACACGCTGCTGCTCGGCACGTTCGCCTTCTTCGCTATTTTGCTGGCCTCGGTGGGACTCTACGGTTTGATCGCCTATTCCGTGGAACAGCGCACGCTGGAATTCGGCATACGACTGGCGCTGGGCGCGGACTCTCCAACGTTGCGAAACATGATTGTGCGGCAAGCTATGACGCTCGCGGCTATTGGTATCGGAATCGGACTGGCTGCGGCGTTCGGTTTAACACGGCTTCTCACCGCGTTTCTCTTCAACGTCAAGCCAACGGACCCGATCATATTTGCCTCGGTCGCCGTTCTCCTGGGCGCCGTAGCCATGCTCGCCAGCTATCTCCCGGCGCGCCGCGCGCTTCGTATTGATCCGGCGCTCGCCTTGCGGCATGAGTAAGAGTTCAAACTACTTAGATTGCCTCTCTCTTTCACGCTTGATCCAACGCGATAGCGACCGTCCAGACCGCCCCTGTAATGAGGAAAGTCAAGCCGAATTCGGACCAGTTCAGATGGGCTTCCGGGTGAGCGATCAGGCGTGGAACCCAGACCAACACACCAAAGAGTGCCAGCATGAGGGTCATCAGGCGTAGAGCGAGCCGTGCCTGGCGATTGATGAGAATGGCAATCGCGGCGAGTGCAAATGCGATCGTCGTGAGTATCGCCCAAAAAGTCTGATTTGGCGGAAGCCACTTTGGGACCAAGTCAGCTGTCATAGGAAGATAAACTATCTGACTCAGCGTAAATGAAATCGCGCAGACTCCGAGTCCAAGGCGCGCCACCCGGCCGAACGCTACCGCCCGTGCTGCATTTGCCTCGGTTGCAGCGTACAGGGCAATCGCACCACAGAGTAAGGAAAACTGTTCGAAGAAGCTCCCGTAATGCACATAGATGGCCGGTGCGGCAAGGATGCCAGGGATGCAAGCCAGGGAGAAAAGAAAATAGATGATGCCGAGAACGATCGACGCCAAGCGCGCGGTCCTTGGGTACTCGATCCCAATGCCACCGGCAATTTGAACGATCATGAGACACCCGCCGATCGTGGTTCCAAAAGGCAGGCTCCAGATCTGACGCAGGGTTTGCCAGGTGTCAGAGTCGTACCACATCAGTGCGATGACGCCGCTGAGAGCCGCCGACGCGCCAAAGACGATGCGCCCGTACAACGCCGTTTTCATACAAGAAACAGTAACACCCGCGGGCGGCTTGTACCAACGGATGATGAGCTTTCCTTTGCTCGATAGCGATGGGTTAGAAATAGCTCAGCGCTGGGCGCAAGGCGGCATACCAACCGGTTCAATTAAGAGGGCTAGACAGGGATAGCGGCGTTACGACGCATTAAAATCTTGAAGGGCACCTGTGGGTTATTGCATGGTCGTTTCGTTCGAGATTGGCAGTGGCAACGCGGATGCAAGTTTGGCACACTGCCTCAACAGAATCACGGGGCATCGCTGCCATTAGTACAAATGTGTTGGCGGGCAAAATTCCGCAGAGCGCAAACCGATCCACCGCATTACGCTTTAGATGAACTTTTTTCAGCACTTTGCGCGCGCTCCGCCAAGCATCCTGTTTTGAAGGCCGTTACTCGAGGCCGAGCGCTCGCCTTGCTCAACCGCGACCAGCATCGGACCGCCGGGCGAGGTCTTCAGTAGCTGGGCCAGTGAAGGACTCCTTCCTCTCCAAAACTTCCTCATATACCTATACAGCGTAAACCGGTCGGATTTTCCCTCATGGATTCGCGCGCAGCCTGGCCCATTTCTACCAGGGGCCACCTTAGATAAGGAATCTTAGAGCAATCCGGAGAGCTGGATCAGACCCTGAGATGTATCACGACCTTCGCTCTACGTACGCCACCCTGCTAAGTGCTGGGGGTTTGGGGCAGGATTGGAGATTGGTGGTGGAAGCAAAGATGTTGATTCGAAAAGCTTAGTTTGGTGCGCCCGGTAAGATTCGAACTTACGACCTTTTGCCCGGGAGGCAAGCGTACCTACGCTATGTTATTGACGCCACAGGGGCTATCGAGAGCTTTACGAGGGTCAAAACGGGCGTGTTCAGCGCTTTTTGATGCCTCTATCTTCATCCTGCAGAATGTGAAATGTCCACGTTATCTTTCTGGCAGCGCCACGCGGCTAGCATGTTAAACGGGGATCAAGTGAGCAGGAAGTAATCGACTCTGTACGAAAGAAGTTCTCGCAAGAATAGGCAGTTGCCAAAGTAGAAATCTGACCGCTCTTTCACAAGGCGAGCCTTTGGATCATATTCGCGCCATCGTTGTCCAGCGTCGGCGCGCGTTGCCCCGTTTCCCGTGTTGGCTTTCCTCCGGGTAGTGTCCTAAACAATGGGGTCGTGAAGTATAAGGACACCACCTTCCTCCGCGTTTGGACCGGGGTGGTAATCCTACGGGCAACGGGTTGACCGACTGGGGAAGGGCGCTAGGCGGAAGGCTCTGATTTCGCATGGAAAATGCCGGCCACGACGACAAGTGAATATGGATTCGACATCATATGTCGCTGATGCCATATTACAGGAGTGAGTTGGGCTGTAGAAATAGGCGACGAGTTTGAGCCGGAATTCGACGCGTTGCATACGGACGTGCAGACCGAGATCCTGGCCCTGGCGCTCCTGCTTCAGCAGTTCGGACCGCAACTCGGCGGCCTCGCGTAGACATGCTCAAGGGATCGAGCCACGCGAACATGAAGGAGCTGCGGTTCGCCGATGGCGAGTGGAGGGTGGCTTTTGCATTCGACACCAAGCGGAAGGTAATTCTGTTGGTCGCGGGCGATAAATCCGGCGGCAGTGAAAAGCAGTTTTACCGCGAGCTGATCCGGAAGGGCGACGAGCGGTTCGACGCGCATCTGGCCCGGCTCAAGAAGGAAAGGAAGTAACCATGGCTGTGAATGTGGACGACAAGATCAAAAAGCTGAGCCCGGTTCAGCGCAAGAATGTGGAGGCGCGCGTGGCCGAGCTGATCGCCGAGGAGATGACGCTGCGCGAGCTGCGGAAGGCGCGTAAGCTGACGCAGGTGCGCGTTGCGAAAGCGCTCGGTGTCACGCAGGACAGCGTTTCTCGCTTGGAGAAACGCAGCGATCTCCTGTTGTCGACGCTGCGGAAAACGGTCCAGGCAATGGGGGGCAATCTCTCGCTGGTCGCGGAATTCCCCGACCGCGCGCCGGTCGTGCTGTCGGGCATCGCCGAAGAGGAGTCCACGCCAAGACGATCCGGCCGCAAGCAGCACGGGCCCGGCTAAAGAGGTGGCTACTCGCCAAAGCATTGAAGGTGCTTGTGTCGTTGTCGCAGATCTTACGGGGAAGAACGCTAATATCTTTTACGAGGTAGGTATTGCGCACACCCTCGAGAAGCCGGTACTGCTCCTCGCGCAGCCTATGTCAGACGTGCCATTTGATCTGCGCCACAAAAGAGTGTTGCTGTACAAGTATTCGCTCCACTGGTCTCAAACGGCACCGTTCAACGATATCCAGGGACAAATGGTTTTCAGGCAGCACCGGGCTGTGTGGTTGAAGTCAAGTCAAGAAACAATGTTCTATCTTTGGCCAACTACAGGTTGCGATCCGCCGCGAGCGGTTGCCGGCGTTCAGACAGAACAGCGTGGCAAACGCAGCTAGGCCCAGCCGAGGTCCTTTAGCGCCAGGCCGGCGTTCCATATCTTGGTCATGTGAGCGATCTTACCATCCTCGAATTGCATGACGTACACATAGTCTGTGCTAATTCTGCGGCCCGTCGGAGGAACGGGTCCGCCTTGGCCAGTATGGGTCCCATGAAATACGCCGTAGGCGGCGACGTTGTTCCGAACGCTGTCGGTCGCGAACGACTTCACCTCATAGTGCGCATCCGGCAGTACCGTCATCATGCCCTTCATCCAATCGGTGTACTCGGCGAGTGTTTTCACATCCAGCAGTGGCTCGGCCTGCGCCGAAAAGGTCGCGTTGGGTGTGCAGTACGCGCTGCAACCCTCCCATCCTTTGCCCGTCTCACACGCGTCGAAGAACGCTTCCGCCACGGTGGTGATCGATGTTGTCTTCGGTGTCATGGTGGTCTCCTATGATCCGGCCGATCCCCGCGCTGACGCTTGGGGCTGAGGTCGTCGGAAGGAGCATATCATAAATAGCTCATGCGACCGCTACGCCGTCGATCGCTAGGACAGTGTAGCGCAGGCCCGCGGATATTGACGGCTGATATCATCAGATGATCGCGTCCAACCTGGCGTGAATATGATCGAGTCGATCTCGCACAAAATTTGCAGGAGGACGAAGCTGGCCTCGAACTGATCGGCTGGTTGGGAAGCGATATCGCCGAAAAAGCCGCTTGTGAACACGCCGCAAGTTACCGCGTCGATGTCCGTCCTCTGTGCCGATGCCGGATCAAGCCTGGAGGGCGCCCTGGGCTGATGCTCGGTTTTGCGCAGTAGCGAAACTCGCGCACGCTCTGCGGGCAGCAAGAATTACGAGACCCCTGACGCCGCATCGGCTGGGTCCAGCGCAATAGCGGACGACCAATAACCCGGTAGCATGCTCCGGCGCGGTAAACCATTCCGTCGGCACTATTCAACGAGTCGCTGTTGGGTCGAGCATGCGTAAACTCGGCGCGGCTCCAAAATGGTGACTCGCTGGCACAGCTTTCTGTGCGCCCGCTTGCCAGGCAGCAGCCGCACCCGCAGATGGCGCAGGCCGTCGCGACGGTTCGACCACCTGCAACCAGCCTGCTCTGTTGCAGGCAGACGAAACGGATCAGGGCGTCCACGCGCCGGATACGACCAACTCGGCCTGCCGCACGTAAAATCTCTTGATGGTATTTCACCAAGCGATTACGCGAGGGCGTTCGTCGCGGAGAGATCACTTGCAGCGTCCGAATCTGGACGCGTCCTCATGTCAAGGTGGGCAGCCCGGTATCACATGGACGAAGGTGCGATCGAAGTGGATTCGATCAAGCCGACCGGTTTTCCGGATATCACTCCAGAGTTGGCTCGCGAATCGGGCTTCCTTGGGTGTCATCGATCTGCCCAACCGAGCCCGCCTGAGGGAAGTTTAGGCTAATCCTGATCGAGTACGCGCAGACCTCGGATGTAGGTATTTAGGCTACAACCTTCGGAAGTCATGTTTTGCCGAACTAACAGGCGTCTGATCTCCGATAAGCTGACTTCTTGCCCACCAACTTCCGGATTGCGCGTCCCACGGCCACAATTGATGGTCAAGCGCCGAGTTAACCTGAACGTTAGGGCTCCCTAAATGGCCGAACGACCCACATCCTGTGCTCGGCAAAAGATCCTCGCGCCGCTGGAGCTTGCGAAAGGAGAGCTTATCTATGTCGCAAAAAAAGATTTCTAGCGGTGTAGTACACGACGTGCCCGCAGATTTAAAAAAAGCACTTACATCCGACCCGCAAGCGTTAACAGCCTGGGAGGATATTACACCGCTCGCACGCAACGAGTGGATATGTTGGATTGAATCAGCTAAAAAAGCAGAGACTAGAAGCCACCGGATCGAGTGGGGCTGTTCAAGCCTTAAGGATGGAAAACGACGCCCCTGTTGTTGGCCCGGATGCGCCCACCGCTAATTTCAAGATAGTCAAACTGGGATTGCGACCGCGGACTGGAGTCGGCCAACTTCCGGTTTGCGCATCATCCAGGACGAATAAGGAACGTGTCTGGCGTGTTCACGTCAGCGTCGCCGCGCTGCCTCGATGGCGGCGATGTCGATCTTCTTCATCGTCATCATCGCCTGGAAGGCACGCTTTGCCTTACCGCCACCGGCCGCAAGCGCATCGGTTAGCGCGCGCGGGGTGATCTGCCAGGAGAGGCCCCAGCGGTCTTTGCACCAACCGCACTGGCTTTCCATGCCGCCATTGCCGACGATCGCGTTCCAGTAACGGTCCGTCTCGTCCTGATTCTCCGTCGCGATCTGGAAGGAAAAGGCCTCGGAGTGCTTGAACGCCGGGCCGCCGTTGAGACCGAGACAGGGAATGCCCAGGACGGTGAACTCCACCGTCAGCACGTCGCCCTTCTTACCGCCCGGATAGTCACCGGGAGCCTCGTGGGCAGCGGTTACTTTACTGTCCGGAAAGGTGACGGCGTAGAAGCGCGCCGCCTCATGCGCGTCCTTGTCGAACCAGAGGCAGATCGTGTTCTTTGGCTTCAT
>Ga0187871_10002378_pt1 | contig 15364 bp, 11 predicted proteins | sample June2016WEW_16_1_FD_132988 | JGI IMG/M metagenome (GOLD analysis project Ga0187871, IMG submission 132988) | Peatland microbial communities from SPRUCE experiment site at the Marcell Experimental Forest, Minnesota, USA - June2016WEW_16_10 | ecosystem: Environmental > Terrestrial > Soil >... | reverse complement strand
AGCTTGCCGAATCCAATTCCATCATCGCAAACCTGTCAAGTGGAGCCCGGTTTCTGGCGCCAGAGAGGTTCCCGAAGGGACCGCCAGTGCTCTTGCCGACACAGGCGAGCGCAGCTCGCCTTCGCGGGGCTGAAGCCCCGCGCGGGATAAATCCCGCCCCCCAAGAACGCTTGCCCCAAAAGGCCAAAGTCCACAGGCGAGCGAAGCTCGCCTGTGTCGGCAGGAGTGCCGACACGGCACGCACGAGTGCGTGCGCCACGAGGGCTACCAAACTGAAATGGCCAATCTCCAGAGGCGAGCTTCGCTCGCCGTAGCCGGCTGAAAGCCGGCTGCGGGCATAATTGCCCGCCCTCCAATTTGTACAGGCGCAAAAGCGCAATGTATATTAGAATCAACGTGAGGACTTGCATGAGATCCCTGGTAGTCATCCTGGCCGCATTGACCTTGGTTTCCTGTAACCGGGATCCCAATGTCGCCAAGAAGCGTTATCTGGAAAACGGCAACAAATACTTCGCGAAAGGCAAGTTCAAAGAAGCTTCGATCATGTATCGCAACGCGCTGCAGAAGGACCAGCGCTACGGTCCCGCGTATTACCGCCTGGCGCAGACGGACCTGCGGCTGGGCCGTATTCCGAACGCCCTGGGTGAGTTGCGGCGCGCCATCGAGCTGATCCCCAAAGACCAGCCGGAGCATTTCGACGCCGAGGTGCGGTTGGCCGAGATCTACCTGGCGTTCACGCGCGAAACGCAGTTCCTGTCGGAAGTGGAGGACATTACCAAGGAGCTGTTGCGGCGGGACGCCAACTCATACGACGGCCACCGGCTGGCAGCCGATCTGGATTTTGTGCGGGCCCAGAGCAGTTTCCACGCGGGCCGGCCGGAGCAGACGGAGAAACTGCTGAGCAGCGCCATCGCGGAATATCGCAAAGCCATGTCCCTGAAGACGCCGGGGCCGACCATCAAGATGCAATTGGCGCGGGCGCTGGCGGCGGACCGGCAGTTTGCGGAGTCCGAACAGATCTATAAGCAACTGATCGACGACGACAAGACTCTGGTGCAGGCTTATAACGAGCTGTACGGTGTGTATGCGCTGCAGGGCAAGACCGGCGAGGCGGAGCAAATCCTGAAGACGGGCGCCGCCAAGAATCCCAAGCAGATTACGTTTCTGGTGTCCCTGGCCAGCTTTTACTCCAGCCTGAAACGTCACGACGAGATGGTGGCGACGCTGAATCAAATCAAGGGCCACGTAAAGGATTTCGACCGCGCCTACCTGGTGGTGGGCGATTTTTATTTCCGCAACGCGGACATGGCGGAGGCGCTGAAGCAATATAACGAGGGCATGGCTGCCGACCCCAAGCAGAAAGGCACCTATCAGAAGCGCATGATCGAGGTGCTGATGCGGCAGAACCGGCGCGCCGAGGCAGCCGACATCGACGCCGCGATTCTGAAGGACAATCCCAAGGATACCGATGCGCGCGGATTGCAGGCGTCCTTGCTGCTGGACCGCGGCGACGTGCAGAAGGCCATTTCGGAATTGCAGGCGGTAGTCAACGCGGCTCCGGATAATTTCGTGGCGCGCTACAACCTGGGGCGGGCGCACGTGGCGCGCGGAGAGTGGGAGCAGGCGCGCCAGCAGTTCACCGAGGCGATCCGGGAGCGGCCCGATTACCTGCCGGCGCGGCTGGCACTGGCGCAATTGCAGGTGATGCGTGCGCGCGAGCCTTCCGAATACGATCTGGCGCTCAAGTCCGTCGACGAGATCCTGCAGATCGACAAGAGGAACGGTCCGGCGCGCATGATTCAAGCGGCGGCCTTGCTGGGCGAGAAGAGATACACCGAAGCGCGGCAGTTGCTGGAAGCCATCCGGCAAGCCAATCCCAACGCGCCGGATATCGATTTTTCGCTGGGCATGGTGGCCATGAAGGAAGGCAACCTGAAGGAGGCGGAGGATATCTTCCGCAAAGCATACGATGCCAATCCGAAGGATGCGCGCGGGCTGATCGGCCTCGTAGAGACGCTGGCGGGGTCGAACCATTACGATGAAGCCATCCAGTTCCTGAAATCGGAGCTGGCCAAGAATCCCAAGCGCAACGATCTGCAGATGGCGTTGGGGAACGTGGCGGTGCGCGCGGGGAGTTTCGATCTGGCGATCGGGCAGTTTCAAGCCGTGCTGGGCGAGTTGGAAAAGAACTCCAAAGCGCGCGGCGAGGTTTACTTCCGGTTGGGGGTCACGCTACGCAAAAAGGGAGACCTGAACGGCGCGATACCGGTGCTGTACAAGGCCAGAGAGGCGCTGCCGGGCAATTCGATGGTGGTCAACGAGTTGGCGCTGGCATTGCAATCGGCCGACCGGAAACCGGAGGCGCGGGAGGCTTACGAGCAGTCCGTCAAACTGGACCCTCAAAACGGATTCGCCCTGAACAACCTGGCATTTCTGATCGCGGAGAGCGGATCCGGGGACCTGGACCAGGCCTTGACGTACGCGCAGCGCGCCAAACAGGTGTTGCCGAGCCTGCCGGAAGTGTCCGACACGCTGGGCTGGATTTATTTGAAGAAAAACATGACCGACAACGCCATGGACATTTTCCAGGATCTGGTGAACAAGACGCCGGGCAACTCGACCTACCGGTTTCACCTGGGCATGGCGTACGCGCAGAAGGGCGACAAGCCGAAGGCCCTGAAGGAACTGCAGACGGCGCTGCGCAGCAATCCGGCCAAGGACGAGGAAAACAAGATCCGGGATTTGATCAATAAGCTGCAATAGGGTTTGGAGGGCGGGCAATTCTGCCCGCAGCCGACAGGCTGAAGCCTGTGCGCCGGAGTTTCTACATTTCCGCCGTAGTGGGGCAGGCTCGCAGCCTGCGCGGGCCTCGCAGGCCCGCTCTTCGGCGAGCAGAGCTCGCCTAACACAGGCTGAAGCCCGTGCAACACAGGCTGAAGCCTGGCTGAAGCCTGTGCTACCAGCGGGGCTGAAAGCCCCGCGGCGGCGCATGGCGCCGCCCCACATCCCGGATCTCGAACTGCGGTACGATGGCCTATCCGGAGGCCTCGCATGGTTTTGTCGGATGTAGACATCAAGCGCTACATCGAAGCTGGGAAGATCAAGATCGCGCCCGATCTGCCGCCCGAGCAATTCGGCAGTTGCTCGGTGGACTTCCGGCTGGGCAGCGAGTTCAACGTCTTCGAATACAGCCGCCATCCTTACATCGATCTGCGCGACCGCACCAGCCTGCAGCACATCATGCGCACCATCGAAGTGCCGCCGGACGAGCCCTTCGTGCTGCAACCGCGCGATTTCGTCCTGGCCGTGACGCTGGAATCGCTGGAGCTGGATGCGGATGTCCTTGGCCGCCTGGAAGGCCGTTCCAGCCTGGGACGGATCGGCATCATCGTACACGGTACGGCGGGGCTTTTCGACCCCGGCTGGACGGGCAAGGCGACCCTGGAACTGAGCAATCTGAGCCGGATGGCGGTGGCGCTGTATCCGGGTATGCGGATCTGCTCGTTCACGTTTGAGCAGCTTTCATCGCCGTCGTCGGTGCCGTACGGAAAGAAACCGGGCAACAAGTACGCGGGGCAGTTGCATCCGTTGGCCAGCCGGCTGGGATCGGAAGTCGCCAAGTAAGCACGCCCCGCTTGACCAGGGTTGAGTAGAGGTCGAAGTCGCTCGCCTCTGGACTTTGGCCTTTTGGGGCAAGCGTTCTTGGGGGGCGGGATTTATCCCGCGCGGGGCTTTAGCCCCGCGCTTCGGCGAGCGAAGCTCGCCCCACACAGGCTGAAGCCAGGCTGAAGCCTGGCTGAAGCCTGTGCTACCACGCCCTGCCAAAAAGCCAGCCAGAGCTTCGAGGCAGGCGGCCTACGAGGCCGCCGCAGGCTGCAAGCCTGCCCCACCAAAAGGCCAAAGTCCAGCCGCGCGGGGCTTTAGCCCCGCGCTCGGTGATGGCAGTGTCGGTAAGTCCGAGGCGGCGAAAACAGCTCTCCTTCACCGGCAGCCGGCTCTCATCGTAATTCTCGCGAGACTCTTCCGCCGTGCGAGCGAACCAAGCGCGAACCCAGCGCAAACCAAGCCGCGTTCGCTTGAATTTCGAGATCCTGTTCTTCTACGAGGAGCCCGGCGCCGCGGTGTTGGCTGATGAGCTCAAGCACATCGTCCATCAGGCGCCGGCCAACTCCCGAATTTTCATCGAAACCACCTCGCCCGTGTCGCGGCGTACAGTGAACACTTTGTATTCGCGGCGGCCCAGCGATCCCAGCCCGGTTCGATCCTGCATGCTTAGCGTGATCCGCCAGGCATCGGCCCGTTCGTACTTTCCGGCTTCGACCTCTTCAAGCCGGAGATCCTGAGGAGGCGGGTCGAGCATATTACGGACGAATTCGACAGTACCCGCGACCGCCTCTTTGACGGTGATCGTATCTTGAGCCACCATCGCATAGCGGATTACGGCGCATGATCCCACCGTGCGTTACGATAGCTTCTCCGATGAAGCTGACCTTCTGGGGCGCGGCGGGCACGGTGACCGGCTCCCTCCATCAATTAGATGTGGACGGTAAGCGCTACCTGCTGGATTGCGGGCTGGCGCAAGGCCGCCGCAAAGAGGCCGACCAAAAAAATCGCCATCTGCCGGTGGATGCCGGGTCGGTCGCCGCGGTGCTGCTGTCGCACGCGCACATCGACCACAGCGGAAACCTGCCTACGCTGGTGAAAAACGGCTTCAACGGGCCGATCTACACGACGCCGGCGACCGTCGACTTGTGCCACGACATGCTGCGCGACACGGCGCATATTCAGGAGAAGGACGCCGAGTTCGTGAACCAGCGCGCGGCGCGGCGGGCCAATGGCGCGGAGCCGGTCGAGCCGCTGTTCACCATGCAAGATGCCGAGCGCACCCTGCCGCTCTTCCAGCCGGTCGGTTACTACACGCCCAAGAGCCTGGACGAGCGCCTCAGTTATGAATGCTACGACGCCGGGCACATCCTGGGTTCGTCGTCGCTGATTTTGAATTACCGGAACGGCGGCGCGCGGGTGCGGCTGGCATATTCGGGCGACCTGGGCCGTCCCAACCTGCCCATTACGCGTCCGCCGGATCCGCTGCCGCCCGTCGAGTATCTGATTCTTGAAAGCACTTACGGCGGCAGGTTTCACAAGAGCGCGGCGCACGTGATCGGCAAGCTGCGCGATGTGGTGAATCGCACCTGTGGGCGGGGCGGCCGCATCATCGTGCCGGCGTTCGCCGTGGGCCGCACGCAACAACTGGTGCTGCTGTTGCATCAACTGGCCAATGCAGGCCACATTCCGAGCATTCCGATCTTCGTGGACAGTCCGCTGGCCGTGAACGTGACCGAGGTATTCCGCAACCACCCGGAGTGCTTCAACGCGGAGACCCGGCAATACCTTTTGGACGGCGAGGATCCGTTCGGGTTCAGCCGGTTGCAATATATTCGGGAAGCCAGCGAATCGAAGAAGCTGAACGACCTGCACGGTCCTTTTGTAGTGATTTCGGCTTCCGGCATGTGCGAACAAGGACGCATTTTGCATCACCTGCGAAATAATCTCGAAGATCCGCGCAATACGGTGCTGATCACGGGTTTCCAGGCGCAGGAGACGCTGGGGCGGAAGCTGGTGGAGAAGGTGCGGGAGGTACGGGTATTCGGCGAACCGGTGACCGTGCGCGCCGAGATATCGAGCCTGGACGAGTTGAGCGGGCATGCCGATCAGGGAGAGCTGATAGCGTGGCTGAAGCCGCTGGCGCCGCACTTGAAGAAGGTTTTTCTGGTGCACGGCGAGCCGGTGCAGTCCAAAGCGCTGGCGGATGTCATACGGTCGCAATACGGCGTTGACGCCGTGGCGCCATCGCCGGGCGGGAGTTTTGAGCTAGGCCCCTGAAACGTAAACAGTTCCGTAACAGTCTATAATGAGAAGATTCCGACTGAATCGAGGAGTATAGATTTGTGAGCAGCCCGACGTATACACCCCCGCCCACTGGCTCAGGTGTGAAGACCGCATTGGTGGCTGGGGGACTCATCGCCCTGCTGGCTTCCAACATTGCTTTGTGGTATCGCGTGGAGACCTCGCGCACCGATGACCGCGCGTCCAGCCAGGCCATGCTGGCCGAGATCGCCGCGCTGAAGGCAGCCACTTCGGCGACCACGGCATCGCATCGGCACAGCCTGGACAGCTTGAAGGAAGAATTGGCAGCCGCGCGCCTGCAAGCCAACCAGGCGGCGGGCCATGCCAAACAGGAGGCCCAGGCGCACGCCGACCAGCTAGCCAAGCAACTGGCCGATGCGCAGGCCAAGCAGCAGGCGCAGGTGCAGTCGCAGATCACGGATGTGCAGCAGCAGGCGTCCACCGCCAATACCAAGATCGGCGAGGTAAGCGGGGACGTGACGGCCGTGAAGACGGATTTGGGTTCCACTAAAGCGGAACTGGACAAAACTATCGCGAACCTGAACAAGGTGCAGGGCGATCTGGGCGTGACGACCGGCTACGTGGCCACCAACGGCAAGGAGTTGGACGCGCTGAAGAGACTGAACGACCGCAACTACTTCCAATTCACCTTGCTGCGCAAGGACAAGCAGCCCAAACGGGTGGGCGATATTCAACTGAAGCTGAAGGCCGCCGACAAGAAGAAGAATAAGTACACGCTGGAGGTGTCGGCGGACGATAAGACGGTGGAGAAGAAGGACAGAGGCGTCAACGAGCCGCTGCAGTTTTACGTGGCCAAGGCGAAACAGCCCTATGAGTTGGTGGTGAACGAAATAGGGAAGGACCAGATTACGGGCTACCTGGCTACGCCGAAGGATACTACGCCGCGGAATTAGGTGGCACAGGCTTCAGCCTGTGATGCACGCTGGTAGCACGGGCTTCAGCCTGTGCGGGCGTCAGCCCCGCCGGCTGCGAGCTGACCCACTAGCCTTGGGCAATTCTTATTGCACCGCTACAGTGATGCCCTTCTGGCTGGAAGCGGCGCCCACCGTAATCACTACCGGTTGAGGGCCCGGCGTGAGGCCCGCCGGAACGGTCAGATTCACCTGCATCACGCCATTCACCAGGCCCGGAGCTGGTCCCGCATAATCCACGGTCGCGGTGACCCCTCCAATGGTCGCGGTGACCGGTTGCGTGACCAGACTCCCGATGCCTGGGGCCAGAGCGCCATCTGTCGCGCCTCCCGCGATCGCGCCGCCGCCGGTGGCGAATACCAGAATTGCCCCGCCGGCCGCCACCGGATTGGATGCGCTGTTGACCGAGTAATCCGTGTTGAGGATGGCGCCCGGTCCGCTGCCGCTGGCATTGAGGGAGAAAATCCCAGGCAGGGCGGGGACCACCGGCGCCGTCACGGTGTTCGAGACCACGTTTCCGTTGCCATCGTTGTATTGATACTGGATCGCGGTCTGCTGCTTGCCCGCCACTTCAAAGGGCACAATGGCGCTCACCTGTCCCGCCTCCGCGTAGATCATGGGCGCCGGTGCGCCGTCGAAAAGCACTTGCGCGCCGCTCACGTTGGGCGGGAATTGGCTGCCGGTCACCTGGTTTAGCGCGAGGCCGGCCGGGCCGTAATTGGCGCCGAAAATCGCCACGATTTCGCCGGGCGCCACCGCCTGGCCTTGATAGCTGGCGGCATTCACCACGGAATTCGCATTCAGTACCGGCGGCGTGGTCTCCATGGCGGTCATCAGCGAGTAGAACGCCGGTGTGGGAGCATAGTTGAAATCGAATGGCAGCGCCGCGCCGTATCCGGGGAAAACGCCGGGAATCCACGAATCGTTGTAGGAGACGCCCCAAACCTGAAAGGCCGTGCAATTGGGCTGCTGCAGGCACGTGGTCAGGACAGTCTGGTAGATCTGCGCCTGGGTCTGAAGATCCGCCGCCGACGCGTTGCCGCTGGAATCCACCGGCAGGCGGACATCCATTTCGGTGATGTGTACCTGGAGGCCGAGCGCGGCCAGCGCTTGGATGTTTTGCGCGAGTTGCGTGGCGCTCGGATAGTAAGTGTTCAGCACGTGCATTTCGAAGCCCACGCCGTCGATGGGCACGCCGCTCGCCACAAAGCTCTGCACCATGCTCAAAACCGCGTCGAACTTGGGGCCGGGTTCCTCGATGTTGTAGTCGTTATAAAAGAGCAGCGCATTCGGGTCGGCGGCGCGCGCCCACTGGAACGCTTGCGCGATATACCCGGTGCCAGTCTGCCCGATGCCGGGCTGATCGTACCAAATCGAATCGCGGAGGGTGGCAGGCGCGGATCCGCTGGGATCGTTGAAGGCTTCGTTCACCACGTCCCAAGCGAATACCTGCCCCTTGAAGTGGGTGACTTCGGTGGCGATGTGGTTTTCGAGCAGCGTGGCCATATCCGCCGGAGTGGCGGTGGCGGCATAGGGCGCCAGCCACGAGGGGAACTGCGTATACCAGCAAAGATTGTGGCCGCGCACGCGCATGCCGTTGGCCTGCGCGAAGGCCACCAGCTCGTCGCCCGGCTGGAAATTGTAAGTCGTCATGGTGGGCTGCGTCACATCCCACTTCATGGCGTTGCCGGGCTCCAGCATGCTGTATTGGCCGGAGAGCAAACCGGCGTAGGACGCATTCAGCAGCAGGTCGGGTGGACCGTACTCATCGGCCGATGCCGCGGCGCCGATGGGAATTGCCCGCGCCGCCGCCGCCTGGCGGAGCGTGACTGGGGTTTGCCCTGCCAGGGGCATTGTTCCGGCCAGCATCGGCGCCAGCGCCAATACAAACGAGGCGGTCCGTTTTTCTTTAGTGTGACTCATAACCTTTGGAATCATCTTATCGCGGTTTCGCTTTGGCCTTTAGTGGGGCAGGCTCGCAGCCTGCAGCGGCCTCGTAGGCCGCTTGCCGCGAAGCTCCGCCAGCTTGGTGGCATAGGCTTTAGCCGGTGGAGGCGAGCTTCGCTCGCCCGGTGGCGGGTCTGGAGACCCGCTGCAGGCGTAGACGCCTGCCCCACTAGAACTAGAAGGCCAAACTCCAGAGGCGAGCTACGCTCGCCTAGGGCAGCGCATGGCGCTGCCCCACCGGACTTACTTACCGGCTTGGGCGACGGTGAAGGTCAAGCCGGCGATCGTCAGCGTGCCGGTGCGCGCGCCGCGGCTGGCATTGGCGTCGTAAGAGAATTGGATGGCCGCACTTCCCATGCCGCTGGCGCTGGCGGGGGATAGGTGCAACCATGCGGCGTTGCTCGCCGCGCTCCAGGGAGCCGCGGCTGTCAGTTCCACCGTATTATTGCCCGCCGCGCTCCCTACCGACACCGCGGCGCTCCCCAGTGTGTAGTTGACACCGGGCCCTACGGTGAGGATAGACGTGACCGGAGCGCTTCCGCCTTGCGGATTTTGGATCGAGACCGCGAGTTGGTCCCCAACGGCAAGCGGGCACAGTCCATTCTGGTCGACATTCGCCACCGCCTCGATCCTATTATCGTTCCAGTAACTGACAGACAAGTTACACGGGTTCCCCGCCGAACCGGCGCTCCAGTTCTGGGTCAGGTCGGTAACTTGCAGATAGTTCGAATTGCCGGTAAACGGCAACCCATTGGGTAAGAAGCCAAACCCCGCTCCACTGAGGGTAATCGGGGGCAAGGGTTGTACCGCGACCGGGCTTTCGCCGGGGGCCGGCGCGGGGATTGCGCTGACGGCGGTTGGATTAACGGGAAGCAGTCCGCAGGCCGGGGACGTCGCCGGCACGCCGATCGGCAGCGTGCCGCAGGAACTTGGACCCGTCAGTTTGGATGCCTTCTGCGGCAGGGTGGCGGCCAGCGGGTAGTCCACCACGGGCAAATAATCGCCCATCAGGCTGCCTTCAGACGTATAGACGGTGGTCCGGTAGGCCACATTCTGGGCGGAACAGGCGAACGTGCTGGAAGGCACGATCTCGCGAATCTCAAGACCTACCAGGCTCTGATATCCCGCGGACGTAGTCAGATCCAGGAAGGTATAGCCATTGGCTGGGGTGATCCAGGAAGGAATGCTCGCCCCGGTGCCTACAATCAGCGTGGCATACCCCTGCGCGTCCTGGGTGAAATCGGAATCCTTAACGCTGGCGAGAGTGTCGGTGCCTCCGTCAAACGAAAGACCCAGATAGCGCACTTGTTCGTTCCCCGACCGGGAACAGCCATCCGTGCACGGTGTGGGAGGCGTAGTAGGTAAGCGCAACCGTATGCGCATCGCTTCTCCCTTAGTCGCCAGAGTCGTGGGTAAGTTGGCCGGAGTCGCGGCGTAGACATAGGGAGAAAATGGATTGGGACCCGAACCGCCTTCGCGCAGGCGTGAAAAATCCGCCGAGCTGCGCGGGTCCTTTGCATAACAGAAGGACGGCAGGTAACTGTTATAAACCTGATGGGCGTTAAACTGAGCCTGATCCAGTATTGAAGTGGCCGACTTGCTGGTGCTCACAATCTTGAGAGTCTGAATCGCGTAAGCCGCCGGGTAGGCGCAGCCCGAAGCTACGTCGCGCACGATGACGCTGGGTACCGTGGTGGGATCCGATAGATCGATATCCACATAGGCCCGCGCCAGCATGTATCCGTTCACCGGCGGGTTGGTGTGGTCCGGCGTATCCACAATGTGAACCGGGGGAATCGGCGATTGCTGGAGGAAACCCGCGTCGGTATTCCAGTTCATCCCCTGGTGCCGCTGGGTGGCGTCCAGGGAATTGACGCTCACGTTGAAGCCGTTCATCATACAGCCGGTCTCGAGCGTGCCGGGCGTGCCTCCGAAGTTGACCGCCAGGGCATATTGCTGTCCCGGCGCATAGGGGACGCCGGGCTGAAACGGATTCACATAGCCGGAGGTCAGGGGCACGATGTTGGTATCCAGAATGGCTTGCGATATCAACGAATGGTCGTCATAAGCGGTTACCGAGAAGTATCGGGAATTCGGAAAGTCTCCGAGCACGATTAGCTGGTAGCTCGAATCGACGCTGTAAACGATATGCCAATCCGTATCGTTTAGATCCGTGAATGAAGAGGCGTCCATGACCATCGGGATCAGGTAACAGGGATTCTGGAAGTTAGAGAAAAAGTTTCCCGTAGGAAACTCATTTCCAGTGAACGTGGTGGGTAAGCCCGAGCAGTCGATGGCATGGGCCAGGCTAGGAAAGAGGGTAAGGGCGGCAAACAGGATAGCGGAAAGACGCCCCGACTTAGTAACGGTTTTCACGGTTCTGAACCCAGTCTCAGCAATTATACACCGGACGGCGTCCAGCGCACCCGTTTTTTGAATGTTTTTTGTCCGAGCGACTCCGCGGACCGCTACGGATTTTACAATTCAGGCCTTGACAGAAAGCGAATAAAAGGCGAAACTAGCCGGAGGAGACAATTATGATCCGTGACGCCTTATTGCCTGAATTCGATCAAGAGATGGCCAGCACGCGCAAGACATTGGAGCGCTGCCCGGAGGACAAGTACGGCTGGAAGCCGCACCCGAAGTCCTTCAGCATGGCGGCGCTCGGCACGCATATCGCCAATATGACGGGTTGGGCCGTGGATGTCGTCGAGAAGGACTCGTTCGACATTTCCCCCGTGGGCGCCCCGCCGTATACGGAAGAGCCGGCGGCCTCGCGTCCGGAACTGCTGGCGAAGTTCGACCAGAACGTGGCCGCGGCGCGCGCCGCTCTGGCCGGAGCCAGCGACGAGCGTCTCGCGCAAACGTGGTCTTTGCTGGCGGGGGGGCAAACCCTGTTTAGCATGCCCCGTATGGTCTGTATCCGGAGTTTTGTGATGAACCACACCATCCACCATCGCGCGCAACTGACCGTGTATCTGCGGCTGAACGATGTGCCGGTGCCGGCGATATACGGCCCGTCGGCGGATGAGCAGGCCTAATTCCGAGGCGAAAGCGTGGCGCAGGCACCCTGCCTGCCGCGCTGACACTCATGTCAGCGCAAGCAAGCGCAGCTTGGTGGCATAGGCTTTAGCCTGTGTAGGCGATCCGCGCTCGCGGGGCTCAAGCCGATTTAGACCGGCAGCCGCAGGCGCGCCACGCACCCGGTGCGGTCCGCACGATTCTCCAGCACCAACGTTCCCCCGTGCGCCTCGGCAATCTGGCGGCTCAGCACCAGCCCGATGCCCGATCCGCCCGGCTTCGTCGTAAAGAACGGCACGAACAGGTTCGTGGTGTTCGAAATTCCCGGCCCCTCATCCTCGATGGCGACCTCCACGTGCGAGCTGTTGCGCGTCCAACCGATCTGCACCCCGCCGCCGGTGATCAGCGACGCATCCGTGGCATTGCGCAGCAGGTTGATCAGCACTTGTTCGAGCTGGTCCGGGTCGCCTTTAATGAAGGTATCCGGCCCCGCGACGACAGCCACCTTGAGGCGGGTCTCCAGGCTGACCACGCGTTGCACCCAAGGCCGCATCTCCATGGTTTCCAGTTGCGGGCGCGGCAGCTTGGCCAGCCGCGCATAAGCGCCGATGAAGCGGCTGAGAGCCTCCGAGCGCGTGGAGATCACGTTCAGCCCGCGGCGCATATCGTCCTCCCAATCCGTGGGCAGCGGATGCCGCGTCAGCAAACTTGCCAAACTGCCCGCGATGGATTTGATGGGCGTCAGCGAGTTGTTCAATTCGTGCCCCAGCACGCGCACCAGCCGCTGCCAGGCCTGCAATTCCTGCTGGCGCAAGGGCAGCGTCAAATCGGCCACTACCAGCAATTGCAGCGGCAGCCCGTGCTCGCGAACGGTGGTGCGGCGCAGCCCCCAACGTCCCGAGCCGCCGGGGAAAGTCATCTGGAAGGTCTGCTGCGGCTCGCCTTCCAGGCAGGTTTCCAGTTGCAGTTCCGCGGCGCCGCCTCCCAGGACGCGCTCGGCGGGCGCGGCCAGCAGCCGCTCACCCGCACGATTCACCAGGCGCAGCTTGCGCTCGTGGTCGAAGGCGAAGACGGCCACGTCGATCTCCGACATCACCGTACGCAGCAGCGTGGTGGCCTCCAGCGCGCCCAGCCGCTGTTCGCGTAACGTGCCGCCCAACGAGTTGACCTCGCGCATCACTTCGCCCAGCGCGTCGTCGAAGGCGCCCGCCCGCCCGCGCACGGAGAAATCGCCTTCGCGCAATGCCGAAAGCAAATTGGAGATGGTTTGCAACGGGAACACCACCCGGTCGCGCACCGCCATGGCGAAACCCAGCCACAGCAATACGATCATCACCGTGAGGGTCCACTGCGTCTTGGCCTGCGGGGTGGGCTCGCGCAGCCACAGAAAGATGAGCGCCACCAGCGAGCCGGGCAGGCCCGCCATGATGGCCATGATCACGATCCGGCCTTCGTATTTCATGCGCCGGCGGCGGCGGTTTCTTGGGGGTGTCATGGATCTCTCGGCGGCCTTAGCCGCCTGAAAAGGCGGCCGCGGCCAGGATTGGCGTCCTACAATCCATAGCGCTGCAGGCGCCGGTAGAGCGCGCTGCGGCTCAGACCCAGCGCGCTCGCCGCGTGGCTGACGTTGCCGTTGAAGCGCTGCAACGCCTTCTTGATGAGCAGGCCTTCCACTTCTTCGAGACTCATGTCTTCCAGGCGCGGCGATCCGTCGCGCGCGGCCCGCAACCCCAGATCGTTGACCTTCACGCAGGCGCTCTGGGTCATCAGCACGGCGCGTTCGATGGCGTGGTCCAACTCGCGGATGTTGCCCGGCCAGGGGTGCGCCAGCAGCGCCTTCATGGCGGCGTCCTCGAAGCCGGTGAGACTCTTGCGGTAATGCTCGGCGTGCTGCCGCAGAAAATGCGCGGCCAACAGGGGGATGTCCTCCCGGCGCTCGCGCAGCGGCGGCAGGCGGATCTCGATGGTATTCAGCCGGAACAACAAATCCTGGCGGAAGCGCCCGCCGGCTACTTCGGCGTTCAGGTCCGAATTGGTGGCGGAGAGCACGCGCACGTCCACTTGGCGGGTTTTCGACGATCCCACCCGCTCGAATTCGCCGGTCTCCAGCACGCGCAGCAGCTTGGCCTGCAGGGTGGCCGAGATGTTGGCGATTTCGTCCAGGAACAGCGTGCCGCCTTCGGCCATTTCGAAGCGGCCCACGCGGTCCGCCTTGGCGTCGGTGAAGGCGCCCTTCACATGGCCGAACAATTCACTCTCGAATACGCCTTCGGAAAGGCCGCCCGTGTTGACGGTAAGCATGGGCTTGAGGGCGCGCAGCGAGACCGAGTGAAGAGACTGCGCCACCAGTCCTTTGCCGGTGCCGTTCTCGCCGGTGATCAGGACGTTGGCGTCGGAGGGTCCCACGCGCGAAATCATGTCCAGCACCGGCTGCATGGCGGCGGATTGCGCGATCAGGCTGGGAAACTGTTCCGAGCGCAGCAGGCGATTTTCGGCTTCCAGGATTTGCCCTTTGCGCAACGCGCGGCCCAGTTCGATCTGGGTGCCCAGGATGGCGGAGAGGCGCGCATTGTCCCAGGGCTTCTGGATGAAGTCGCGGGCGCCGCGGCGCATGGCTTCGACCGCCAGATCCACGCTGCCCCAGGCGGTCATCACGATCACCGGCAATGTGCTGTCGAGCGCCATCAGCCGGTTGAGGAGATCGAGACCTTCCTGGCCCGAGGTGGTATCGCGGGTGTAGTTCAGGTCCATCACCACGGCGTCGAAATCGCGCGACTCGACGGCTTCCAGAATGCCGGCGGGCGAGTTCACGGCGTCAGCCTGATAGCCCTCTCCCTTGATCAGGAAGCGCAAGGCTTCCAGCACGTCCGGCTGGTCGTCGGCGATCAAGATCCGCGGCACATACGCATCGTTCAGTCTCATGAGCGGTTAACAACATTGTCGCATCATTGCCGGATGTCAGCGGCAATTGCCCTACCACTCCTAAATGACTGAGAAAAGCGGAGATACCGAAACGGAAGTGTCCGTTTTTGGGACTGGCTTGTTCAATGCTGGAACTGGGCGGCGCCGCTGGCTAACGCGCGCGGCTCGGTAAGGCGGCTTACCGGATGACCACAAAGCCGGTTTCCACGTGATCCGCGTGCATCCAATTCCATACCACGCGCGCCAGACCGGATGCTTCCGGATGCCGGAACGTCGCGTTGGCGCCCAACGGCAATAAGCCGTGCCGATGGCTGGCGCGGAAGCCGGAATCGCTGACATCCAGAAGATCCACGTCGGCTTCGCAGCGCGGCTCGCTTTCGAACCTCAGGTGTACCTTACCCGATGCGGGCCGCCGCGGCTCACGCCGGCGGTCGGCCGGATTGACCGGGGTCCGGGATCGCGTGATTGTCTGCACACTCATGTATCGTCCCGCGCGAGCCGGAACGTGATAGGATAATACTCCTAATTTAGTGGTGGAAAGCGCGGACGATGAAATGTCCGCCGGGCTGCCATCACTATTACGTACCGAGCGGGCATTACGCAGCGGTTCCACAAGGAGAAAGGTTGATCTATGT
>Ga0187871_10002377_pt1 | contig 15365 bp, 12 predicted proteins | sample June2016WEW_16_1_FD_132988 | JGI IMG/M metagenome (GOLD analysis project Ga0187871, IMG submission 132988) | Peatland microbial communities from SPRUCE experiment site at the Marcell Experimental Forest, Minnesota, USA - June2016WEW_16_10 | ecosystem: Environmental > Terrestrial > Soil >... | reverse complement strand
TAACACGCGGCCCTGAATCGCCACCTGCGTGGCCGGAACATAGATGGGGTCCATCTCGACGTTGGAGGGCTGCAATCGCACCAGGTTTCCTTCCGGGAAGAAACGCTTGAGTGTGGTTTCCGATCCGTGCACCAAGGCCACCACGATCTCGCCCTTGCGGGCTGTCCGGGTGCGCTCAACAAGAACGTAATCGCCGTCGATGATGTGTTCGTCGCGCATCGAATCGCCGCGTACCTCGAGGGCGAACACGTCGCGGCTTCCGACCACGTCATGCAGCGAGATGGTCTCGGGAGACTCAATCGACTCCACCGGCATTCCCGCGGCAATACGCCCGGCCAAAGGCAGCTTGAGGCTGGAGCGCGTGCGTGCTCCAGGAGGAAGCAAGTCGATGGACCGGCTGCGATTGTGCACGCGATCGAGCATGCCCTTCTTTTCAAGGTTGGTGATGTGCTTGTGCACCGTGGCCAGGCTCTTGAGGCCCATGCCCCGCGCAATCTCCTCAAAAGAAGGCGAATATCCATTGCGCGCTACGAACGTCTCGAGAAAATCGAGAATCTCTTTTTGTCTGCGAGTGACTGCCATGGGCGCATTATAGCGAATAAAAAGCGAAGCGCAAGGACTGTTTTTCATTGAGATGGTTACTTTTTGTGAACCTGTGGGAAAGCGTCGCGGTAGGGCCGGGCATGCCGAGGCCTGGGAGCTGCTGATGGTGGTGATGGCGCTGCTTGGGCAAAACCGCCCCTCGGCGGCTAAAGCCGCTCGTGCCTCGAAGCGTTTGCGGCACGACTGAAGTCGTGCCCTTTCAAGGCAACTCGAAACTGAACGATTGCGGGTTGGTCGGGCCAGGCGCCTGGGCCTCTAGAATCGAAACCCTCTAGAATCGAAAGTATGATCAGGGAGTCATTTCCGGTCGGGCCGCTGGCCTGCAATTGCACCATTTTGGCGGATGAGAATTCGCATGAGGCGATCGTGATCGATCCCGGGGACGAGGTCTCGCGCATCCATCGTCGGCTAGTCGACCTGGGATTGCAACTGAAGCAGATTCTTGTGACGCATGGTCACATCGACCACGTTGGGGGAGCACTGAAACTGAAGCGGCTGACCGGTGCGCCCATTTTTCTGAATGAGAACGATCTGCCGCAGTTGAAGATGATGCCGGCCCAGGCAGCATGGGTCGGAGTCGGCACGCCCGAGACCGCGCCACCCGATCAGAGCCTGTCAGACGGGCTGATTGTGGGTCTCAAGCGCTACCCGGCTACGGTCATCACCACGCCGGGGCATACCCAGGGATCGGTGTGCCTGCACTTCGCCTCGGACAAGCTGCTCGTCGCAGGCGACACGCTCTTCGCGGGAAGCATTGGCCGAACCGATTTGCCCGGCGGGGATTTCGACCAAATCATGGATTCTATTCACTCACGATTGCTCGCGCTGCCCGATGAAACCGAGGTGTTGCCAGGGCATGGGCCGACCACGACGATCGGGGAGGAGCGAGGAAGCAATCCCTTTCTGCAACCACGGTTGCAGGATTGAGGACTTTGCAAGTTGATTTGTTTCATCTAGAAACAGTAAAAATCTAAATAAACTCGTGAACTCATCCCGCTTTTGTGTTACTTCCCTGATGCTTTGCAAAGTAGTTAATCAGAGCGGTTACCCCGTGACTAAATTCCAACGATGACGGCAAGAGACTGATGACCAGCCAGCCCGATTCAGGCATACCAAAGAAATAGCCTGGATGCACCCAAACGCCGCCGTCAAGGAGGGCAAGAACAGTGAGCCCATCCGGTTGCAGTGCCGGAACGCGCAGGACCGCATACCACCCACCTTCGACTGCCAGGCGTTGGAGCTCGGGAACAAGGCCTAGCTGGCGATCGAGAAGCGACAAGTTCGCCGCTACCCGATTTCGAATTTGTTCCTGAATTGCGGGTGCGGCCGCCAGCCATGCGGGAATCGCCCATTGAACCGGGGTATTCACCGACAGAAACGTGTCGGCAACGACCTCGAGCCGATCGAGAGCCTGGAGCCGATCAGGCCCGGTGGCGACGATCCAGGCCCCTTTCATTTGCGGCAGCCCGGCGATCTTGCTCAGCCCGCTCACCACGAAAACCGGGGTCTCGGCGATTCCTGCGGCGAAACTCGAAGGCTTGACGAGATCTGTGCTATCCCACGTCCCAGAATCGGGACCCTTCGACAAGCTCAGGGCGGGCTGTTGGGCACCCTGGGCCTGTGCGATGCGGTAGTCGAGAAACACCTCGTCGACGATGAGCGACAGGTCGAATTCCCGGCAAAGCTTTGCGAGCTCGGCAATCTCCCAGGCCTTGGTGAAGTGACCGGTGGGGTTGTTGGGGTGAACCGCGACAATCGCCCGGGTGCGGGAAGAGATCGCCCGGCGGATCGCTTCCGGGTCGATCTGCCAACCCTGGTCGTAAACCAGCGGCGCCGCTTTCAAAACAACATCGTCGAGTCCGGCGAGGAAGTCGAAGAGCGGGTAGCCGGGTTGCAGGACGAGAATCTCGCTTCCCGGGTCGCAAAGCAGCCGAAACAGAAAGCTGTACGCCTCGCTGGTGCTGGCAGTGAGCAAAATCTGGCCGGGATCGAGAATCACCTTGTGGCCGGAGTAGTAATCGCAAACGGCCTTCCGGGCCGCAAGCAGGCCCCTGGGCTGCGGATCGTAGTCGAGTGCACGCGGATTGGCCAGCGCCTCGAGCACAGAAGGCGGATGGTTGAATCCGCAGCGCGTGGGATTGGAGGCAGTGAGATCGGCAACGGACAGGCCCGCCTCGCAGCGCAATCGGAATGCGCGCGCCAGGTCGCTTTCCTCGGTATTCCAATCCGTTCTTCGCGAAAATTGCATGGGTACGTCGGCTCCGCATTACGGAAGTGGACGGCCGGCGATCGTGGACAATGAGAGGAGCGCCCATACCAACGATACAGGGGCGCTATGAGGTGAATTTGGCGCTTCGCGCAGTGATCTTCGACTATGGGATGGTTTTGTCGGGCCCTCCGGACCCAGAAGCCCACGCCGAGCTGGTGCGCATCACCGGCCTGCCTGCAGAGCAGCTCGATCCGCTGTATTGGGCTGACCGGATCGCTTTCGACGCCGGAACCGTGTCGGGCCAGGAATTTTGGCGGAGGATCGCGCAGGAAGCGCGGCTGAACCTTTCGGAAACAGCGATCGGGGAGCTGGCGCAATGGGACGCGCGCATGTGGATGACCGTGAATCAGGCCATGCTGGCGTGGCAGCAGAAGCTGAAGGAAAGCGGCTTGCGGACCGCCATCATTTCAAATCTGGGCGACACTGTGCACGATGCCATGGCTCGCGAGTTCAAGTGGCTTTCACAATTCGATGTTCTGGTGTGGAGCTATCAATTGCGCCTGGTCAAGCCCGACCCGGCCATTTATCGCTACGCGCTTGACAAGCTGGGCACGCTGCCTGAGGAAGCGCTGTTCATCGACGACAGGCAGGAGAATGTGGATACTGCGATCGAGACGGGGATGAAGGGACTGGTCTTTTCGACGGTGGAGAGGCTGCGCGCCGATCTGGTTGCAACGGGTTTGGGAGAAGAGCTTCCTCTGCCGGCGCGCACGTGAAAATGCAGGTCCTTCGGCTGCGCTGATCGCATGCGCGATCAACTCCGCTCAGGATGACGGCGCGTTGGGCGTGGAATAGGTATTGGGCGGAATTTGCGTGCGGCTGAAGTTTCGCTGTCCTGTTGTCGCTGTTCTTACGACGCCATGCCCAGGCCTACCAGGTTGGCCGCTGCGATAATCACCAGAATTCCAGCCCATAGGAGCCGAATGGGACGGCTGGCCACGCCGGCCCACTCGCCCAGAGCCAGACCCACCAGGCCGCCGCACAGCACATAGATGCTCATGTGCAGCATCCAATTCACGTAGGCCAGACGGACGGGGATGTTGGCCTCACCCCATGCATAGAAGAAGAACTGCAGATACCACATGATGCCCGCAGCCGCAGCAAGGCAGCCATTCCTGATGAAGATCGCACGTGGCTGCGCAAGATCGGCGCGGAGAGAAAGTTCCTTCTTGAAGGCCAGCCGGCTGAAGCAGTAGCCCATGTTGACCACCGCTCCGCCGCCCATGATGAGCACATAGCTGGGGAGGCGCGCGTAGAGTGGGCTGATTCCCAATTGCAATGCCGCAGCGCGAAGCGGTGTGGCGGCATCGAGGCCAAAGGAGAATCCGGAAGAGAAGATGCCACACATGACCGCCAGCGCCAGGCCAAGCATGACATTGAACTCTTTGGCCTGGGCGCCTAATTGCGCCTCTTTCTGGTGCCCGGCGTAGGAAACGATGCCGACGCCAAGAAGAGCGACCACGATGCCCGCCATGGTGAGCAGCCCGCTGCGCGTGTTGAATAGAGTTGCAGCCTGGCCATGGATCAGCGGAGGCACGAGAGTGCCCACCACGAGCGTGACTCCGATGGCCACACCGATGCCCAGCGACATTCCGAGGTGACGCATGGTGAGGCCGTAACTCACATTGCCCACGCCCCACATGGCGCCAAACAGCGCGACCGTCAAGAGCAAATGCGCAGGCTGGGCAGCGTAGAAGCTGCGAAAGTCAGGCAGCAGGATAAGGCTCACGCCGATGGGAAGCAGAACCCACGAGAAAAAGCCGGCGATGGCCCAGGTGGTTTCCCACGACCAATTCTTCACTTTTTCAATGGGTGCGTAGAACGAGGCCGCACACGCCGCGCCCACAGTGTGCCACCCGATTCCAGCGAGAATTGCAATCGGCATGTTTTCTCCATTTCTCCGAATTGCCGTCGACTACTGTTTCACGCGCGAAACTCAAAGCCTGTCGATTCGTGGAACGCTTTTTACAGTGGGCCTAGAGCTGGTTGCATAGATGGTCTGGGGCAATGAAGAAGCTTCCCTCCGGGGCTAAAGCCCCAATGTTTATGAGGCCTTCGCGGCACGGCTGAAGCCGTGCCCCTTCAAAGCGTGATTTATGCAACCAGTTCTAGGGTTGAGTCGATGCAGGTTGAACTGCAAATGAATAGCTGCCCGGCGCGAGCTCGAAGCCGCTTTGTCCGTCGACTGTGCCGGCTTTCACATGAGCATTCCCGCTGAGCGGCGCGCCATCAAGCTTGTACTTGAGGGCGTCATTCGCGCTAAGCGGCAGCCAGCCCGCGGTATTCGCCGGGATCGTCACGGTCCATTTCGCCACGCCGTGGTTCGCCGTCCAATCGGAGTGAATCGAACCGTACTGTGAGTCGTAGTCGAATGCAAGATGCTCCAGCCGCTCGTCGAAGACGGGATGCAACACGATGGTGTGGAAGCCCGCGTCTGACGGCGTTGCATCGATGCCCGCCGCGTAGCGGTAGATCCAATCGGCCACTGCGCCGTAAGCATAGTGATTATACGAATTCATGCTGGGATCGCCGCGCATCTGGTCGCCATTCCAGCGCTCCCACATGGTGGTTGCGCCGTGCTCCACCATGTATCCCCAGGAGGGGTACTGCGTGTTCAGCAGCAGCGTGTAGGCCAGTTTCGCGTAGCCGGCCTTGGTCAGTTCTTCGAGCAAGTAGGGAGTGCCCAGGAAGCCCGTGCCCAGCAGATCGTGGTTGGCCTCGATCTTGTCGGCCAGGCGCTTGGCGACCGCACGGCGCAGAGTTTCGGGCACCAGATCCATGTGCAGCGCGAGCACGTATCCGGTCTGCGTGTCGCCGCCGGCGCTCTTAGCGTTGGGGTTGTTCACTGCGAATGCCGTAGGACCATTGTCGGCTCCTGCGATAAACCCATCTTCGTGCACAAATTGCTTTTGAAATGCAGCGCGAACCTTCTCGAAAAGTTGCGCGTAATGTTCCTCGTCCTGCGCCCGGCCTGACGCATGCGCCATCTGGCGCATCAATTCTGCATCGTAAGCCCAATAAGCAGTTGCGATGAGCACCTGATCCGTTTTTCCCTCCGGCGATAGCCAGTCGCCAAAGGCGTCGCCGAGGTGGTTCTTCCAGAGCCAATCTGGATTGTCGGCCCGGATTCCGTCGAGATACTTCGTCATTGCGGCCCAGTTCTGCTCGATGATCGAGGTGTCACCGGTCTGGAGCCAGGAGGTCCAGGGAATGATAACGCCTGCGTCGCTCCAGCCCGCGGCATTCCCTTCGTTTGGCTGCACAACGCCAGGCGAGTAGATGCCATAGTACGGCGAGCCGACTTGCGTCCCGCGCATATCGGCGGCGAATTTGCGCGAGAAGGCCGCCAGATCCATGTTGTAGCTGGCGGCGCGCCAGAACACTTGCGCATCGCCCATCCAGCCGAGGCGCTCATCGCGCTGAGGGCAATCGGTGGGCAGACCGACGAAGTTCGACCGCTGGCCCCATAGGATGTTGCTCCAGAGCTGATTCAGCATCGTGCTGCCGGTCGTGAGCTTTGCAGTGAACGGAGCGTCGGTGTGGATCACCTTTGCAGTCACAGCATTCTTGTCCGGTGCGGTGGGCAATCCGGTCAGCTCGGCGTAGCGGAAACCGTGGAAAGTGAATTGCGGCGTGAAGTCTTCGGCTTCGCCGCCGTGAAGGATGAAGTGATCGGTTACCTTCGCCGTGCGGAGGTTCTCGGTGTAAATAGTGCCATCGGCATTCAGAACTTCGGCCAATCGCAGGCGCACGTCGGTTTCCGCAGGGCCCTTCACGCGCACGCTTTCGACGCCGGAGAAGTTTTGCCCGAAATCGTAGACGAACACGCCTGGCTTCGGTTGGGAGAGGGACTTGGGCTGTAGCTCACGCTCGACGCGGATGGGCGGAAAGCTCTGTGCAACAATTTCGATAGACGCAGGATCGATGGAGGCGGCGCGCAGCCATTCTGCAGCGTTGGCGCCGTCGGGGAAAGACCCCAGCGCCGGAGCGGACTGGGGAGCATCCTGAGATTCGCCATCATAGATTTCAGAATGAAGTATGTGTGCCGTGTTCGCCTGCCAGTTCGTATCCGTTGCTACCCATTCCACACTGCCGTCCGTGTGCTCGATGCGCAGTTGCGCGCGCAGCGCCGGCGGCGTCACCCCGTAGTTGTTGGGCTGCTGGTCCCAGCGCAGAGGAGTTGAATACCAGCCAGGCGCGAGCAATGCGCCGATCGAATTTTTCCCCTTAGCGATCTGATCGGTAACGTCGTATGTCTGGTAAACCGCGCGCTCGCGATAGTCTGTCCATCCCGGCGCCAGCACCTGGTCGCCCACGCGCTTGCCATTCAGGAACATCTCGTAGGCGCCTAGCGCTGTTGCATAGAGCCGTGCCGACTTGACTTGCGCGCTCACGGTGAATTCGTGGCGCAATGCTTTAACCGAGTCAGGAATCCAGGGATTTCCCATGGGGTCGAAACTCTCGCCGGTATGGGCCTGCGCTGCGATCGCCGATTTCCAACCGGAGCCGTCGAAGTTCTTCTGCTGCCACCCAGCGGCAGAGTTGCTGGCTGTCTTCCACTCATCACCACTGCTCGAGAAACTTGCCCAACTTTCGTCGTCATACTGGACAACGAGCGTTGCGATCATGGGCGGGGCGTCGCGTGTCGCTGCCTCTTTGGGATCGGCGACATAGTGCAGCGCCTCGATAGCGATCGAGTTCGCGCCCGCCTTCAGGCTGGATGTGGCCTCCGCGTGCACAAACTTCCTCCATGGCATCTGCCCGTAGGGCGGCTGCGGACTTTCGCCGAGCACCTGCACGCCGTTGATCCATGCCGAAACCGTATCTTGCGCGGTGGCATAGAGAGCCGCGAATTGCGCGGGCCGCGCCAGAGCGATGGTGGTGCGGTATTCAAAGCGCAGCCCGGGACCATCGATCGCGGTGGTCTTCGCGTCGGGGTTGGCAATCCATTCAGCGTGGGCGTGACGCACCGTCGCTTCTTCCGGCGTTTCGTAACCGATCCATTGCCCGCGCCAGGCATCTTGCGTCATCAGGCCAGTCTCCCACCAAGTGGCCTCACTTGACGGGTAGGCTTTTCCGTCGGCGCCCCACAGTTTCACTCGCCAGTAGTAGCGGGTTGAGGGCTTGAGAGCTGGTCCGGCGTACTGAACGTTGAGCGACTGGCTGGATTCGACGCGGCTGCTGGTCCACAGATCGGCGCCATCGAGTTCGGGCCGGGTAGCAACCTGCACCTCATAGGCTGTCTGTTTTGCTCCGCGACCCGGGTCACGCAGTTGCCATGAGAATTTTGGCGCGGTGTCATCGATGCCGAGAGGCATCGTGAGATTGTCAACGCGAAGTTCGACCGGTCCCGCCGTAACCGCTGGCTTCTGTGCGGGCAGCAATACCGCGGCGCTCAGCACGAGGCCGCAAGCCGCCTGATACATCCATCGAATGGTCATCGTTCCACCAAATCCGGCAAGGGCGCAGGAAACAGGTCTTTCGTTAGCGCACACGTTGCCCCAAAATTCGATCAAGAACATTGTTTCGGGCGAGACAACGTTATGCAAGCAGATTGGGCTTTGTCAATGCGGGTCGAAAATAGACGATGCCAAAGCTCGAGCCTGCGGAGCTGAGCTCGAACTGCACCCGATACACTTTCTCCATGGGGCTCCAGCTCTTTGTTGCGACCACCAGCGCGGGCAAACTGCGCGACTTTCGTACCGCAGCCCTGGCGTTTTCCGTTGGGCTCGATCCGCTTCCGGGAATCGAGAAGATCATCGCGCCAGACGAGGACGGCGACACGTTTCTCGCCAATGCGGCGACAAAGGCTGTCTACTATTCGCGCTTCGCGCCGGGCGAGCTGGTGATCGCCGACGATTCGGGCCTGGAAGTAGATGCGCTGGGCGGCGCGCCGGGCGTGCGCTCGGCGCGATATGCGGCCGACTCGGGCCTGGTGGACTCACCCGACGCCAACGACAATACCGACGTTTGGAACAACATGCTGCTGCTGCAGAAGCTGGACGGCATTCCGGACTCGTTGCGGACGGCCCGCTACCATTGCACCCTGGTCGCGTCGCGCGACGGCGAAGTGGTCCAGATCGCCGATGGCACAGTCGAAGGAGTGATTGTGGATGCGCCGCGCGGTACCGGAGGGTTCGGCTACGATCCGCTCTTCTATCTGCCGCAGCAAGGCAAGACCATGGCCGAGATCGATCTCGAAACCAAGCTCAAGCTCAGCCATCGTGGACGAGCGATTGCGGCGCTGCTGGCCCAAATGGGAATGCGAGGGAGAGATGAAAATGGCAATGTCGAATGAAGAGCACTCGGTTCTTACACGCCGTCGCATGGCGAAGGGTGCAGTATTGGGCGGAGCATCATTGCTGCTGGGCAAGACGTCCTTGGCCGATCAGCCGGCGGGCCAGGGCTCACCCGGCGAAGCTTCGCCGATTGACGCGCGCCGGTTCGGCGCGGTGGGCGACGGAAAAACCGACGATACGGCCGCGCTGCAGCGCGCTTTGAATGCAGCCGGAGAAACGAAAGGCTCGGTCTTTTTGCCTCCGGGAGTTTACTTAACCGGCGAATTGCACGTGCGGGCGGGCACGTCGTTTGTGGGCCTGCCATCGTGGAGTTATCACGGGCCGGGCGGCTCAACTCTGCGGCTGGCGAGCGCCGATGCAAGCTGCCTGCTGAACCTGACTGAGGCATTCGGGGCGACGATTGAGGGATTGGCGCTCGAAGGGCGTGACCTGGGATCTGGAGTTCACGGCATCGCCACACACCGGCAAAAATGGGCAGACAACGAGGACAGCTTCCGAATCGACGGGTGCCAGGTGGCGCATTTCACTGGCGACGGGCTACATCTGGAATGCGCGTGGTGTTTTAGCGTGCGCCACTCGATGATTGCCTACAACGGCGGCGACGGATTGAACCTGCGAGGCTGGGATGGGTTCATCCTGGATAACTGGTTGTCTGGCAATCGCGGGGCAGGCTTCGCGGCGCGGCAAGAAAACGCGTCGGTAACTTTCACAGCAAACCGCGTGGAATGGAACGGGCAAGAGAATATGGTGGTGGCCGGCGGCGATGGATACCAGATCACCGGCAACTTCTTCGATCGCGCCGGCACTTGCGGCATCGCCCTGCGCAAGCGCACGGGACCATGCAACCAGGTGACGATCAGCGGGAACTTTATCAAGCGCAGTGGAAAGCTCGCCAGCGCTTCAGGCGTGGACTCTGTGCAGATTTTGCTCGATGGCGCCGAAGGAGTGAGCTGTGTGGGCAACTCGATCCAAGCCGGGCGAGATGATGGCGGCGCGGGGGTCTGGAGTCCGGCGTTCGGAATCGTTTATGGCGGGTTGCGCAACGCCGTCATCAAGGACAACGTTCTCCACGACGGCGCGATCAAGCAGCTCATCGTGGATCAGGGAGGCAACCAGGACGGCGTGATCGTGGCTGACAACCCGGGAAAGCTGTTTACCGATTTCGCCGGGAAATAGTGAAGGCAAGCCGGCTCCCATCGAGCGAGACAAGCGGCTTCTGGCAGGTTGACGCAAGCGCCATCAGCCTCGAATAATGCAACTAGAACAAAGCGTTCAGCTTGGGTCCCTGATCCTGAGGCTGCTTCGGCCAGCAACACACTAGGAGCCACATTCTCCATGGCAACTGTCGAAACTTCTGCCGCGCCCCAAGTTCGTCGCGGCGTCGAGCCTTTGCGTGCAGGGCAGGGAACGAGCTTCATCTGGCACAAGTTGCACTCGCTGCTCGGTATCGTTCCCATCGGGGCGTTCCTGCTCGAGCATCTGCTGTCGAACTTCGAGGCGCTGAAGGGGCCGATTGCTTACGGCCAGCAGGTGAAGTTCCTCAACTCCCTTCCGCTGGTGCGCGTGCTGGAGTGGGTATTTATCTTTCTGCCCATCCTCTATCACGCCGTTTATGGCGTTTACATCTGGCTACGCGGCAAATCGAACATCGTGTACTACCCGTGGGCGGGGAACTGGATGTACCTGATGCAGCGCTACACGGGATTGATTGCCTTCGCCTATATCATTCAGCACGTGCTGCGGCAGCGGTTCATGGGCATCGGCTTGCCGGAGAATCCAGGGGCTGCGTTTCACAAGGTGCAGGTGGAGTTGTCGAATCCCTGGATGCTCGCCGTCTACGTGATCGCGATGATAGCCGTTTGCTGGCACTTCGCGTACGGCGTATGGCTGTTCGCGGCGAAATGGGGCATTACCCCGGGTGAGAAGGCTCGCCAGCGGTTTGGCTACGTCTGCGCTGCGCTGGGAGTCCTGCTGTGCGCGATGGGCATAGCCAGCATCTGGGCGTTCGTCGAGCCGAAATATCAAAACGCGCCGGAAAATGTGCCGCTGAGTTACCAGGGGTCAGGTGTCAGGGATCAGGGATCGGTCCTGACTCTGCAAGAGACAAATCTGATTGAATTGGCGGGCGAGTTTGAAGTTCGCAAGAGCACCATTTCCTGAACCCTGAACCCTGAAACCTGGTACCTGAAACCTATCGAGGAAAGACATGGCGGCACCCAAGATCATCGTGGTTGGCGGAGGGCTGGCAGGGCTGGCCGCGGTTATCAAAATCGCGGAGGCGGGCGGCACGGTCGACCTGTTCTCCATCGTCCCGGTCAAACGATCGCACTCGGTGTGCGCCCAGGGTGGCATCAACGCAGCCAAGAACCTGAAGGGCGAGGGCGATACCACGGCGCAGCACTTCGACGACACCATTTACGGCGGCGATTTTCTGGCCAATCAGACCCCGGTGAAGGCGATGTGCGAGGCCGCGCCGGCAATTATCGACCTGCTCGATCGCATGGGCGTTCCGTTTAATCGCACGCCCGAGGGCCTGCTCGATTTTCGGCGTTTCGGCGGAACCCTCTACCACCGCACGGCGTTTGCCGGCGCGACCACCGGCCAGCAACTGCTTTACGCGCTCGATGAGCAAGTGCGCCGCTACGAGGCCGAAGGCAAGGTAAAGAAGTACGAAGGCTGGGAGTTTCTGTCAGCGGTCATCGATAGCAAGGGCGTGGCGCGCGGCATCGTGGCCATGGATCTGCGCTCGATGGAGCTGAAAGCCTTTCCTGCTGACGCGATCATTCTCGCCACCGGCGGAAACGGGGCGATCTTCGGAAAAAGCACCAACTCCGTCGTCTGCACCGGCTCGGCGCAGTCGGCAGTCTTCCAGCAGGGCGTTTACTACGCCAACGGGGAGTTCATCCAGGTGCATCCAACATGCATTCCGGGCGAAGACAAGCTGCGGTTGATGTCGGAGTCGGCGCGCGGCGAGGGTGGCCGGGTGTGGGTTCCGCGAGCGCCGGGAGACAAGCGCGCCATCAAGGCGATTCCGGAGTCAGAGCGTTTCTACTTCCTCGAAGAGTGGTATCCGAAGTACGGCAACCTGGTTCCGCGCGACGTGGCGACGCGCGCCATCCACAAGGTTGTCTTCGAACTCGGCCTCGGTATCGATGGCCAACCGATGGTCTACCTCGACCTCACGCACATCGACCGCGCCACGCTGGACCGCAAACTCGGCGGCATCCTCGAAATCTATGAAAAGTTCGTTGGCGTCGATCCTCACGTCGAGCCCATGAAGATCTTCCCCGGTATGCACTACACCATGGGCGGACTGTGGGTTGACTTCAACCAGATGACGAATGTACCCGGCATCTTTGCAGCCGGCGAATGCGAGTACCAATATCACGGCGCGAACCGTTTGGGCGCGAATTCGCTGGTAAGCTGCATCTTCGGCGGATTCATCGCCGGACCGAATGCAATGAAGTATGCCAAGAGCGCGCTCGCCTCAGGAGGCGATGGTGGGGCGGCGGCTGAGGTGTTGCGCCAGACGGAAATCAATAAGAAACTGATCGACAACGAAGGCGGAGAAAATCCCTTCAAGCTGTGGCGCGAGCTGGGCACCACCATGACCGAGCACGCGACAGTAATCCGCTACAACAAGAACCTGAAGATCGCCGATGAAAAGATCGTGGAGCTGCTGGAACGCTACAAGCGCGTGAATCTGAGCGACAAGAGCCAGTGGGCCAACACCAGTTTCGCTTTCGCGCGCCAGTTGAAAAACATGCTGGAACTTTCGCGGACGATTACGCTGGGCGCGATTCTGCGCGACGAGTCGCGCGGCGCGCACTACAAGCCTGATTTTCCCGACCGGAACGACGAGAGATTTTTGAAGACGACGAAGGCGAGTTTCACTGGCTCTATCGAAGGTCCGAAGTTCGAGTGGGAGGAAGTGGATACGCAGTACATCAAGCCGCGGCCGCGAAGATATGACGCGGCCAAGTAGAGCGAAGAATTCGAAGTAAATGCAGGTCCTTCGACTCGGTCGCCGCGGCGACCTCGCTCAGGATGACAGATTTGGGGAGAGCCAACAGCATCAAAAGAAGAGGATCATGGCAACAAGAACCGTAACCTTCGAGATCAAGCGCCAGGCCAGCCCTGAGGCGCCGGCGGTGTGGGAGAGATTCGAGCTGGAGTGGCGCCCGGGGATGAACGTCATCTCCTCGATGATGGAGATCGCCGCGAATCCGGTGACCGCGGATGGCAAGCCCACGACCCCGATCACCTACGACTCGAATTGCCTCGAAGAGATCTGCGGATCGTGCGCCATGCGCATTAACGGCAGAGCGCGCATGGCCTGCTCGGCGCTGGTCGACAATCTCGAACAGCCCATCAAGCTCGAACCGCTCACCAAGTTTCCCCTGGTACGCGATCTTCAGGTCGACCGCTCGGTGCTCTTCGAAAACCTGATACGTGTCAAGGCGTGGGTCCCGATCGACGGCACCTACGATCTCGGTTCAGGCCCGCGCGTCTACCCGCAAGAACAGGAAGTGAATTACCCACTTTCGAATTGCATCTCGTGCACCTGCTGCATGGAGGTGTGCCCGCAATTCGACGAAGCCACCGGTTTCGTGGGCGCGGCAACCATCGCGCAGGTCAAGCTCTTCAATAACCATCCCACGGGTAAGGTCCTCAAAGAAGAACGGCTGCGCGCGCTGGCCGGCGACGGAGGCATCCAGGAGTGCGGCTTCGCGCAGAACTGCATCCAGGCCTGCCCCAAGCAGCTTCCCCTCACCGAGGCCATCAGCGACATCGGCCGCGACGTAATGGCGCAGAAGGTGAAGGACTGGGTTCGGGGATAAGCAGGGAATTGGGAGATGTAAAAAATATTTGACATGTCTACGTAATCCGAGCTATGGTCTCCTATGTCAAAAATCTTTGGCATAGGAGCGATTTGCCATGGCGCCCAGCCTTTCCTACCGGGAGAAGACTCTCTACGCCTCACTTGCGGCGGAAGTTCTTGTGTACGGCCCTTACTTCTTTCTGCACCAGCAGAACTCCGTCAACAAGGTCGCGGGCATGATTATCGCGATCATCGTACTGCAGATCGTTCTGCAGCTGGTGATTGCCGCGTTCACGCGGAACCGCGTAACCGACGAGCGAGACCGCTTGATCGAGCTACGAGGCTATCGCGCCGGCTATCTAATGATTGCCTCGCTGATGGTGATCGGGCTGGGCCTGTTGTGGTTCCACGCGACTGTGGGCCATCTGGAGCTCGATCACCGGATGGTAGGGCTTCACTTCCTGAGCGTCTTTTTTGGCATGTTGGTGATCTCGGATATCACGAAGACCGCCACGCAGATTGTGGCTTACCGGAGAGCGCTCTGATGCCCGCTATACGCAACCAGATTCGGGAACTTCGTGCCCGACGAGAGATCACACAGCAGGAGCTCGCCGATCGCGTCGGCGTGACGCGGCAGACGGTCATTGCGATGGAGCAAGACAAGTATTCGCCTTCTCTCGAGACCGCGTTCAAAGTGGCCCTTGTGCTTGGCGTGTCGCTCGAACAGTGCTTTCAGTACGACCCTCGCGGTAAGCGCTAACCGCGAGGGAAGACTGTCCTGCGGCGATTCATCGCGCGGAACTTGCGAGGCCAACTTCAGCGAAATAGTGATCCGCATCGAGATCGGCGATCAGCCCAGGTTCCGTGGGACGCCATCCCAAACTGGCCTGCGTTTGCGCGCTTGAGGCTGGGCCGTCGATCGCTGCAAAGGGCGCAATCCAGCCGAAATGCGCCCCGGCTTCATCGGGCGCCTTGCTCACAACCGGAAGATTGAGGCGTCGGCCGACGACCTCGGCGATCTCTCTGAACGGCACGCCCTGGTCTGCGATCCCGTGGTATTTGCCGCCGGCGGAGCCCTTTTCCACGATCAGCCTGTAGAGGACAGCTGCATCGAGCCGATGCACCGCGGGCCAGCGGTTGAGCCCGTCACCGGCGTACGCAGAGACGCCCTTCTCACGAGCGATGCGGATGAGAGCCGGAACGAATCCGTGGTCGCCCTTGCCGTGCACGGAGGGTGGAAGGCGCACGACCGAGGCCTTTACACCGTGCGAAACCAAGACCAGAGCAGCTTGCTCCGACTTGCGGGGAAAGTCGGGAGTCACCGCGTCGTTTTCTGTTGCAAGGGGCCCCTTGCGCTGGACGAGCAGGCTTC